>Ga0207149_1069_pt1 | contig 18027 bp, 19 predicted proteins | sample Alteio_BWMinHeat_31_FD_153563 | JGI IMG/M metagenome (GOLD analysis project Ga0207149, IMG submission 153563) | Enriched cells from forest soil in Barre Woods Harvard Forest LTER site, Petersham, Massachusetts, United States -... | ecosystem: Environmental > Terrestrial > Soil > Temperate forest >... | reverse complement strand
CATTAGATTAAGACGCGCCCCGCCAGCAAAAGATACAATGCCGTTCCATCAATTTTGGCGCCCGTCGGGACTGGCTGACTTATTGTACGGCCTGGTGCACCTGGCAAGGCAGGCCGTACTTTGCTGTGTCTCTAACGCAGAGCGGTGTATTCTGCCTTGGCTTGCTTGAAGGTGGGTAGGTCGGGATCGGCGTCCTTCCAGAGCTGAAGGAAATCGAGATATGCAGCCCGAGCTTTTACTGCATCGCCGCTGCGAGCATAGGCGCGTGCTCGCCCCAACCGTGCCAGTGGCGCCAGAGGGAAATTGAGCACCATGCCTGAATGATCGACGAATTTCTGAAACTCCACTGCGGCTCTGGTCCCATCGCCCGCGCCAAGGTAGGCGAATCCCCGCACGTAGGCTGGATAAATTGTCGCTACCGACAGTGACGGAGCAGTGGCGAAGTCGAACTGCACGGCGGGATCCAGGTCGGAAACCGCTCTTGACCATTGCCGATCGTGAATATCCATCAGACCTCGAATGACGGGAAGCCAGTACTTCTGGACGAAAGTGTCCTCCGGCCACTGCCGGTTCATTTCCTGAACGAGTGTTTCCGCCTGTTGGTGGTCTCCAATTTGTGCGGCGACTAGCGCCGTCAGAATTACCACATCCTCCCCGCGCACGATCTTCTGCGCGTTCGCAATGAGAGATCGAGCCCGCGTAGAATTTCCGACCGCGGCCTCGCGAACCGCCCCTTCGGCAAGGCAAGTAGCGGCCAGTTCTTTGTCTCCGTCGTGTTCCATCAGGTTTGCAGCCACACCACTAAGCTCATCCGCTTTTTCAAAGTGACCATGGTAAGCCTCAGTATTGGCCTGCTGGGTAAGTAGGAGGCCCTGTGCGCCAGGCACATCGGAGGATTGCACTAGGATTCGCTGCATCTCTGCGTCATTGTTGCGAAGAAATGCCTTCCAATAGTTGATTTGAAGAAGGAAGTCGGTCTGAAACTTTCTTTTGTCGGCTTCTGCAAGGACTGCCTCAGCATCTTCTAACCGGTTTAGCACTAGCAGATCGCCCGCGAGGTTTGCATATGTAGTTGACCGCGTTGGATCAAGACTCAGGGCTGTGCGCAGGCTTTCGGTTGCCTGCTCGTAGCGGCCCAGATTGGCTTGAGTCGAGCCCAGTTGATTCCAGGGTGTCGCCAATTCCGGGTAGTTGCGCGCCCAAAGTTCGAATACTTGAGAGGCTTTCTCCAGGTCGCCCGGCACATAAAGGAAGTATCGCGATTCAATCGCCAGCTTCTCGGCTTCGGTCACGCGATCCCTAAGGTCGTAAGCCTTAACAGTGTTTTCCCGTGCCACGCGGGCTTTCTTTGAACACCTTCAGGCGGTCAGCACAGATGCAAGCTCTGCTTCTACGACGCGGGTGACACCGTTTTAGCACTTCGTTTGGGCTGGTTTAGGCTCCTCTGGGCTAAACCCAATTGCTCGATGTTTGCGTATTGTTCGCGACCTGTTTGACGCTCGCGGCAAATTCGACGAAACAACCACGACTCGTTCTCCTCAAGATTGAGCCGCCGGGGCGACCCGATGACCGCTCCGCGTTTCGGTTTCAGATAAGGATTCCGATCAGCGCCCGTCAGTGGCGGCGGATTTATACCAATCGCTGCTGTCCAGTAAAGCTGGGCTCCCATCGCGTCCACCCCAGATCGTTCGTCAGGCGATAATTGGCGGCCGCGAACGGAACATCGGTAGGGTACAAAAGATTCTGGGCGATCTTTTGTCGGTAATTGTATTTCCGGTGAAGACGGGCGTGACCGAGAAAGACCGGACGGGAAGTGATGAGAACCAGGCCCCGGCTGACTGAAACTACCTAGCGATAAGCTATGCGCCGAGGCACCGTACTGCACATCCTTGGCGGGTCGCCGGATGCGGGCATATCCGCATCAGATCGCTTTGTAATCGGTGACGAAGACCATCCCTGCGTGATGTTAGCCTATACGTTCGTTAGCGTACAGTGAAATGATGTCAAAAGTTTGTCACGAAGTTAGACATGCGACAGTTGTAAAATACGCTGAAGGTCTGCGCCTGCGCCGATTGCCAACCAGACAACCCAAGCACTACTAAAGCCAGAACGGCACGTGCCGCCGTCATGTGCTTACGCACATCGCAGATCATCCGATCAATCACATCCAGGAATTGCTCCCCTGGAACCTTGATGTCGATCAGAATTTCTCAACCTGTTCGTGAAAATGGTTGCTTGAAGGTCGAATTGGCTGATCCTGAGTATCGCCTGATTTTGACAGTTACGCCGATGCGTCAGCTTGGCCGGACTTCTTGCTTGCTTCCAACTCTTGCTTCAGACTGCTTAGAGCACACAGACCCTTTCTTCGGCTTCCGATGAGTAGTCTTGTCGATCAGCTGGGCTGTGCATCTCGGCAGCCTTGTTCCCCACGTACCGGACCGGTCGCGACGCGGACACGCCCCAAAACGGAGACAAAGTTCTTGACAAAGTTTTGACATAATTTCAGTTGACGATAACGAAAGCATCCGCTAACGTAACGCGGGATGGTTTTGCGACTGCGACCGCGGAATGATCATGCCTGGCATTGTCATCCGTGTGTTGCGTGCATCGGCCCTCCCTTCTACCGTCCCGGTCAGCGAGCACGGTCGTGGCGCCAACGCGGCTGTTGCTCGCTTGTCTTGTGCAAGAGGTGTTTGCGACGAGGCGACGATCAATTCGCCTCGGCAGCGCCGAAGGGTTGTTGATCCGTTTGGAGAAGCGTTTGTGCCCCAAAGCAGTAGGCTAGCGGTACTACCGCATACGAAAGGACGTTCTGTGGAAGAAGAACGGAACAAGAAAGTCATACGGGAGTTTACAAGAATCTTCAAGAACGAGCATAACGTGGATGGAGTCGATCATCTCTTCGACACCAAACATTTCATTCACCACTTCCGCACCCCATTGTCATCCGGCTTTGAAGGAATGAAACAGGTTGGCCGTATGATGAACGGAGCTTTTCCGGACGTTGTGGTCACCGAGGAAGATCTCATCGCTTCCGGCGATCGGGTCGTCGAACGCAGTTCTGCGGTAGCTACCCACAAAGCGACCATGATGGGAGAAAGGCCCACCCACAAGAGAGTGATCTGGAGCGAGATTCACATTTATCGCATGCAGGATGGAAAGATCAAAGAGCACTGGGCAGAGATCGCTCAGATGGAGCTCCTTCAGCAGATTGGAGTTTTGCCTCAGCTGGGCTAACGGTATCTGGTACATAATACGACATCTCAGATTCACACAAGCAAAGAGGAAAGATCATGGCCAACGCACTTGAGATCGTCCAAAAGTACCAGGAGGCAACCGGCAAAGGCGATTTCGGCGCAGCTCGCAAGCTGGTTCATGACGACCTCGCTTTCCACGGTCCAATCGATCAGTTCGATAAACCTGAGGCTCTCTTCGAAGCACTCAAAACACTATTGCCCATTGTTGAAAGAACCGAAGTGCGCAAGGTGTTCGCTGACGGAAACGATGTCTGCGTATTGTATGACCTGGTCACAAAGACCTCGGGTGCTGAACTCATAGTTGAGTGGTTCAAGGTACGCGATGACAAGATTGCGACTATTCGGGTCGTGTTTGATGCCCGGCCGTTTGCTAACCTGCATGCCGGCAGGAAATCGCAGTGAGGCAAAGCAATGCGAAGCATAAAGGTGGCAGTTCCGCCGTACAAATAGTGTGCGTCCTCAAGCTGAAATGACGGAGTCTACCGATGACACTGAATACTGAGCAGATCGTTGTAATCGCCACAGCTACGGCGAAGCCTGGAAAGGAAGCGGAACTAGAACGGGCATTGCGCGAGGTAGCTGCTCCCACTCGGGCGCAGCGCGGCTGCCTGCAGTTCGAGCTTTACCGGTCCGCACAAAACCCTGCCACGATCATCGCCTTCGAACGCTGGTCTTCAGAGGAGGACCATCCGCGCCATATGCAGGGTGAGCACGTAAAGACGCTGGTCAAGCGATTCGATGGGATCCTTGCTGCACCGCCCGACATAGTACCCATGAAGCCGCTCTCGGATAAGTAGGAAATTAGCGGGGAATCTGAAAACAGGAAAAGACGACATGTTCGATATCGTGCACCGGGTTGGAATCAAGTCATCCAGCGACAAGGTCTTTGCAGCGCTCACCGAGGAGAAGGGGCTTGCGGGCTGGTGGTCAAAAAACGTCACCGCGTCGCCCGCGGTCGGAACCAATGCGAAATTCCGGTTCGGCGATCGCGGCTTTAATGATATGAAGGTCATCGACCTTGTCCCTGGCCAGCGCGTCAAATGGCAATGCGTGGACGGCGCCCCGGAATGGATTGGCACCGAGCTGACCTTCGACTTGAAGCAGGAAGCCGGCTCCACGGTCGTACTGTTCGCACAACGTGGCTGGAAACAACAAGTGGAGTTCATGCACTATTGCAGCACCAAATGGGCCACGTACCTGCTCAGCCTCAAATCGCTCTGTGAGACTGGCAAAGGTGCTCCGTACCCTGATGATGTGGACATAGGATAGGATGTGCGCGACAAAGCGATGCGGTGACTCGAGATTTGTGGACAAATCGATTTGACCCGGCGAGTGGAAGCGCGATCGCCTGCGCTTCCGGAAAGAAGGAGAAATGCGAAAATTCTTAATCTTTGTAATGCTGGTCGCTAGTATGGCCCGCTGCTCGGAACCTTGTGCAGGCGTTCAGTATGGCCTCGACCCATGGGAGAAGATTCAGTTCCTAATGGGCGAATGGATCGGCGAGGGTACGGGCGATCCAGGGCATGGAACTGGAGAGTATTCGTTTGTCCTCGACCTGGACAAGAAGGTGCTTATTAGAAGGAACCATGCTGACTATCCGGCGGTCAACGGACACCGCGCTTTTTCTCATAACGATTTGATGATTGTGTATCCGGAGAATGAGAGTCTCCTGGCAGACTACTTTGACAATGACGGTCATGTGATCCACTACAAAGTGCGCTTCCCCGCTGTCGATGTGGTGGAGTTTCTTGATGATCAGTATCGTCTGACATATAGAAAGCTCAGTGACCGCAAAGTTGGAATCAAATTTGAAGTCAAACCGGCTGGCAAGGATTTCGCGACGTATATTGACGCAACAGCGACGAAAAAGCCTTAATTCCGGCTCCGATAAGACTGCGGTTTCCCAGCGAGATAATGGCAGATTTCTAAATGCGAGATTGAGTAGTGACCAAGGGAGGACCAAATCGACAACGAACCCATCGTCAAAGAGATTCACATCAAAGCACGCCCTGAGCAGGTGTTCAGCTTTCTGAGCGAGCATGACAAGTTCTTGCGCTGGATGGGAAAGGCCCTGGACATCGATGCCCGGCCAGGTGGAATCTTCCGTCTTGATCCAAACGGCAGGGAGATCATTCGCGGCGAATTTCTTGAAGTCGATCCGCCTAATAGGATCGTGTTTACCTGGGGATTTGAGGTGGGAGACATGGATTTGCCCCCAGGTTCAACCGTCGTCGAGATTACCCTGACGGCCGATGGCGACGGAACGCTCCTCCGGTTGACACATCGCGATCTTCAGAGCGAAAGGGATATCCGACCCCAGCATGAAGCCGGCTGGATTCAACACCTAGGCCGTCTGCAGATAGTCGCCGAAGGTGGCGATCCAGGCGTTGATTCCTGCCTTACGCCAGAGGCGAATGTTGGGCAGAGGAATGAGGACGGGCACGAATGAGACAGGCCAATTGACCAAGTTTTGATTCTATCGGAGGGAAAGAATAATGAACGTAGCAGTAGATAATCATACAGTTGTGTCTGAGGCTGAATGGCTAAAGGCACGCGGGAAGCTTCTCCTCAAGGAAAAAGAGTTCACTCGCCGGCAGGAAGAGCTCAATTTAGAGCGACGCAGCCTCCCCTGGGTCAAAGTCACCAAGGAGTATTTGTTCGAAGGACCGAAGGGCAGACAGACGTTGGCCGACTTATTTGAAGGGCGCAGTCAACTCATTGTCTATCACTTCATGTTCGGGCCCAATGACAAGGCAGGATGCACACAATGCTCCCTGCGGGCCGATGGTTTCAACGGCATTAATGCGCACTTAAAACATCGTGACGTAACCATGATCTGCGTATCGCGTGCCCCCTACGAAAAACTGGTGGCTTACAAAGCACGAATGGGCTGGAACTTCCCGTGGGTCTCTTCTGGTGGCACAGATTTCAACTTTGACTATCACGTCTCTTTTACTCCGCCAGAAACCGCGGCGAAAAAGGCATCTTACAACTATACGATACAAGACCCCGATAATGCTGAACGGGAAGGCCACAGCGTGTTCTTCAAAGACAAGAACGGTGACGTTTTTCACACCTATTCGTGTTACTCGCGCGGCAACGAAATATTCAACATCCATTATCACTATCTGGATCTGACTCCGAAAGGCCGGGACGAGAATGGCTGCGGGCCATTCTGGGTGCAACGGCACGATGAATACGATCAATAACTGCCATGCCGGACTGAAGCGCGATGGGGCATTTCTCAGTGCCATCGTGCTTTTGTTCATTGCGAGCGCGACGACGACAATCTACAGCTGCGTGTCGATGGCCGGCGGCATGGCCATGCCAGGCGGCTGGACGATGTCGATGGGCTGGATGAGGATGCAAGGGCAGAGCCGGCTCGGCGCGGCCTTCTCATTCATGGGAATGTGGGTTGTGATGATGGCCGCAATGATGTTGCCCGCGGTCGTCCCGGCGCTGCTGCGCTACCGCGTTTCTCTTCGCGGACTCGATACGGTCCCCTTGAATGCGACAACGGCCCTGGCGGGCGCGGGTTACTTTTTCGTGTGGGCCCTCTCGGGGGCGGTGGTTTACCCTGTCGGTGTTGTGTTGACGAACACAGAGATGCACTGGCCCGCGCTTGCCCGCTCTGTCCCGCTCATAACCGGCGTCGTCCTTGTTTTCGCCGGGGCCCTTCAACTCACAGGATGGAAGGCGCGGCAGCTATGCCACTGCCGCGACGAGTCAAATTGTGTAAGCATCCTGCCTCCAGACGCTCGCACCGCATGGCGCTTCGGTCTCCGGCTTGGCGTGCACTGCCTTTTGTGCTGCCTCGGACTAATGATGGCCCTGCTCGCAACCGGCGTGATGAATTTGGGAGCCATGTCCCTCATCACCATTGCCATTACGGTAGAGCGGCTGGCTCGGTCGCCGAACCTTGTCACCCGCGCTGTAGGTGTTGTTCTTATTGCGGCGGGGATTTTGGTGGTCGCCCTGGGCGCTTCACGTGCGTGGAACTTGCAGCTAGGAGGAATAACTGATTGAGATACAGACTGCTGGGAAATAGCGGGCTTCGCGTTTCAGAGATGTGTCTGGGGACAATGACGTTTGGTGAAGACTGGGGCTGGGGCACCGAAAAGAACGACAGCCGGAAGATCTACGAAGCTTTTCGCGACGCGGGCGGCAATTTTTTTGACACCGCTAACTTTTACACTAACGGAACCAGCGAGACCTTGCTTGGCGAATTCATCACCGGCCACCGCGAAAGCCTAGTGCTGGCGACTAAGTACAGTAATGCGCCGCCGGGAACGGACCCAAACGCCGCCGGAAATCATCGAAAGAGCATGATGCAGGCGGTGGAAGGGAGTCTCAGGCGCCTGAAGACCGACTACATCGATCTCTATTGGCTTCACATTTGGGACAGCATCACGCCAGTCGACGAGGTCATGCGCAGCTTCGATGATCTGACACGGCAGGGGAAGATTCTGTACGCTGGCGTTTCCAATGCGCCGGCATGGTGGATCGCCCGGGCCAACACGCTGGCGGAACTGCGCGGATGGAACCGGTTCGCAGGACTACAAGTGGAATACAGCCTGATTGAGCGGACGGTAGAGCGCGAACTCTTGCCGATGTCCAAGGCGTTGGGTCTGGGCGTCACAGCATGGTCGCCCCTGGCGGGCGGCTGGCTTAGTGGCAAGTACTCCGAAGACCGCAAGACCGGCGGCCGCCTCGACGAGCAACAGTGGCGCGACAACGCCCTGGAGGTCAACGAAAGATCCAAGGCGATCGTGGCAGAGGTGGCCACAATTGCGCACGAGATAGGCCGTTCGTCAGCGCAGGTCGCGCTCGCGTGGTTGCGCCATCGCGATATGCCCGTAACTCCCATTATCGGCGCGCGGAAGATCGAGCAGTTAAAAGACAATTTGTCCAGCCTTGATCTGAACTTGACGGCCGATCAACGTGAGCGGCTGGCCACGGTCAGTAGTATCCAGATGGGATTTCCGCATGACTTTCTAAACAAGGAACTGGTGCAGGCATCCTCGTTCGGCGGCCTGAAGGGTTCGATCGACTCGCTCTGAACTTACGGACCAAGGATGTGAGAAATTGAGCAAGCGCTTGATTGCGAATGGAGCGCCGCCCCCGATGGCAATCAATGTGATATCTTGCTAAGGTCTTTTGGTTATTCGTCCGCTTCGCAGGCGTTGGCGAGCTGAGTACGCTGCGACCTTCTGGCGATTTCCGCACAATTGCATGCTACACCAGCGTCGCGTTCTCTTCTTGCTAGTGTCATGGAAGTACCCCAGACACTCATCGCACTTGCGGACGCGTTTGCGATCCACCTTGGCGAACAACTTGGCTGCACTGTGTGCTAGCGGAGCAAATAAGTCTTCGGGTTGCCGCAGCTCGAAATACAGCTCCGTCGCGGACCCGCTTCCACTGGCCTTCAGCCTGGTACGCATGGGATGGTCCGCCATCAGTCCATTCAGTTCGTCTATCGCGGAGTGATGAGCTGTACCACCACTCTCCCAGGCGATGATCTCCTTCCTGAGTTTCTCCCGTAACTCCCGCATGGCTTGCACAGCCCGCCGAGCCCGGGCCGATTCACCCCACTGTTGGTGAAGACTTGCCGCTTTACCAGAAGCAAGCAAATCAGCTGCCTGAAACCAGCGTAAAAGCGCGCTGAAATCCGAGAGTAGCTCGACGGGCTCACCGTTCCGACCTAGACGCGTGTTTAGGAAATCAAGCGTCAGCTGGTTTCCAAGAAAGAGGAATCCATCTTTCCAGTCTGAACTCTGTTTCATCTTGGGCCCAATCATGTTTTAAACCTTGATCAGCTATAACACCTATAATGAATCATTACAACGGTTAGTACATCTGATGTAGTGAGACGGCGCCAGGATGCACGAACCGGCCCTCTGCGGCCATTGGCTATATCTTCCGAGGAGATCAATCATGACCAAATACCAGCATGCCGCTGTCAACAGTGCCAAGATCGTTTATCGCGAAGCCGGCCCGATAGGTACCCCAATCGTTCTTTTGCTTGACAGCCAGGAGACGGTTTGATCGATACCGAGCCCCTTGTCAAAGAGATCTACATCAATGCCAGTCCCGATCTGGTGTTCAGCTTTTTTAGCGAGCCCGACAAGATGCTGCGCTGGACGGGGCTAACTCTCGATGTCGATCCACAGCCAGGCGGAGTATTTTGCCTCAATCCAAACTTGAGAGAAGCGGTGAGAGGCGAGTATCTCGAAGTGGTTCCTCCGCGCAAGATCGTGTTCACCTGGGGATGGGAGAACCTCAGTGTTGGCGTTCCCCCGGGCTCTACAATCGTCGAGATCGAGTTGACGGCGAAGGGAGGGGGAACCACGGTTCGCCTGACGCACCGCAACCTGCCGAGCGCAGGCGAAATTCGTCCGATGCACAACGCGGGCTGGATTCAGATGCTAGACCGAGCGAGAATCGTCGCGGAAGGCGGCGACCCCGGCCCTAATCCTGGGTGTCCCACAGATCGCGCCGCTCGAGAGTTGCACGACGCGCAGACAACGTAGAGAAGCTCTCCCTAAGAGGGAGAAGAAGGAATGACGAAGACAAAAATGCGGCAACGATCCAGGATGAACAGGCAATCCAGACTCTCAGAGATGGCTTCGCCGGGGCTTTGTGAGTAAAGCACGCCCGGCTGAAGGGGGAGAGCTGCGGCATTGAGCTCACGACCGACGTCAAGGGCAACTACGGCACCTTGCCCCAAGTAGTCGATTCGTCGCGCCCGTTAAGGCAAGCTCGATCTTCCCGCAGCCATGAATTTTCATCTTGGTGACATAATTTAGGTTGACGGGGTATAGGGGCATGAGGGGATTTTGCTACAGCTTACCTCTCCAGGTTACCCGTGTATTCCGGCACCGGGCGGGGAGGAGTAGATGCAGGGGAAGGCCCTTAGGGCTTTGCGGGCACCGGCTGCCAGAGCTCGATCTTGTTCCCATCCGAGTCATAGATCCAGGCAAAGCGACCGTAGGATTCATCTATTCGTTTGGGGTCAATCTTGACTCCCTCTTGCTTTAAGCGGTCGAGCAAAGCATCCATATCGTCATCGTCCACGATGTAGTTGATCATGAACGGTGCGGGGCTGGGATCGAAATACTTCGTGGAGGCGGGAAAAACACTCCAAGCGGTAACGTGCTCCTTTTGCGGGTCGTCGTGTTCGCGCCACGGAAGCATCACCTCTCCGCCTTTGCCAGCGAGTCCAAGATGCTTCGCATACCATTCGCGCGCCTGATCAGGATTCGCGGATTTGAAGAAGACACCGCCGATTCCAAAGATGCGACCGCGCTGCTCCGTTTTGACAGGCGGCTTCGACTTTTCAGGTTGCGGAGATTTCACGTCCTGTCCTCCGGTTGCGTGGGCCGAGATGAGCAACAGCCAGCCGAGCGCAATTGTGCTCCACGGTATTCCTTGCATCGGCGGATTATACATAAGTTTTGGATTCGAATGGAGAATCGGTTTGCTCTTCGATCTTCAATCAAGGTTCGCCGCGATTCACCCTTTCTAGATTGCGCATGAGGTCTCGGAACTGGCTTGGCATCGCCCGTAGAGAACCAGGCTTGCGCAGATCCTGGCCTGCAATGTATCGGAGGTCGCCTGTCTCGTAGCTACGCCGATCGTGACGAATACAATCCCATTACTAAGCGGTGTTCCGGACACAACGAATTGACGCGGGTACCGGATCATTTGGCAGAGCTCGAGAGCCTCACCGACCTCCTCTATCTGCACGACAACCGGTTGAGCTCGTTGCCATCGTCTCTTAAGAGTCTGACCAAGTTGCGCTACTTGACCATAAGCGAGAACGTCTTCGACGTCTTTCCGGAGTGCGTTTGCAGCATGTCAAGCATGATCGAGCTGAGAGTCACGGACAATCATTTGATGTCACTTCCCGATTCGATCGGGAGGCTATCAAACTTGCGAGAGTTGCATCTGAGAAACAACAAGCTAACCTCCTTGCCGGAATCGATTGGTGATCTGCAGGAACTACGACAAATTGATCTCAGAGGGAATCCGCTAACGGGATTACCCGCAGCCATCGCTTCATTGCCCCGACTCGAGAAACTCGACTTGCGATGGGTTCCCACCCTGGCAGGGCCTCCCTGGATAGAAGACCTCGAAGCACGCGGATGCGCGGTCTATAGCTGATGAGTCGCCCGCAACAGGAGTTCATCGCGCTGCTGCACTTGACTGATGGAGTTCCCGCTTGCAGATGTAAGTGCTGTTGCAGCTCTTCAACCCTCTCCATGCCGTCGGACTCCGCACTGCGGGGCCCTGACCGAGAGACCAAGTCAAAGACGCGGCAACCTTGGCGTCTTCTCCAGCACGACATAGATCGGAATATTGGCCTCCTGGGCGGAATGTATCAAGGTGATTCCCTCGAACCAACACTCGATCAGCAAGCTCGGTGCAACTATTTTGCTCGGAAGGCAGCGTGTCTTTTCAGGATGTCGATCGTCTCTTGGAGAGGCAACGCCTTGATGGTATGTCCACTTCCGGTCGTATCGTGCGCTTGGAACATTGAGTCATAAATCGCCTCTTCGGTAGCTTCAATAACAGCTTCGAACAATGGGGACATTGCTTCATTACCGAGTAATGCTTTGGGCTGATACGCGAGGCTGTCGGCCTGGATGCGCACCCCTTGGGCAGTCGAGAAAGCAATAACGTAATCCCCGCTGCCGTTGCTTCCACTCGCTCCAGTGCGTGCCAGACCCATCATGCCTCGCGCTGCCAGACGGCTCAAATTGCGATGGTCCAGCGGAGCATCGGTTGCAACCACGATCATGATGGATCCATCTGCAGTTCGTGGCCCGGGTGCCCGGTTCGCGGCGCCCTTATTCTGCTCAAGATAGTTCTTCAGGTAATCGTTTCCCAGTTCCTTGGCAACCGGTGCACCGGCGATGGTGAGAATTCCGCCAAAATTGGTTTGCACGAGCACTCCGACGGTGTAACCCCCAAGCCTCGCGGGAAGCTGTCGTGATGAGGTACCGATCCCTCCCTTGAACCCGAAGGCGATCGTGCCTGTCCCCGCTCCCACGCAACCTTGTTCCAGTGGGCCTTCTTTTGCATTGGCGATGGCGGCGAGCACATCTTGATCTGTGATACTTCGAGAGCGAATATCGTTTAGATAACCGTCGTTTGTCTCGCCTACCAGGGGGTTCACGGACTTCACATTTTCATTCCCTTTCAAGGTCAACATGTAGGTGATGATGGCATCCGCCACTTTCGGCGCGGACAGCGTGGACGTCAGCACAATCGGCGTTTCAATTTCCCCTAGTTCGTTGACTTGTGTGGACCCAATCAATTTTCCAAAAGCGTTGCCTACGAAGACAGCCCCTGGAACTTTTTCTTTAAACAGGTTGCCCCCGTGGGGCAGAACGGCGGTAACACCAGTGCGGATGCTGTCTCCTCGAATCACCGTGGTATGACCGACCCGGACACCTGCGACATCTGTGATCGCATTCAGGGGCCCCGGTGATAGCACCCCTATTTCAACTCCGAGGTCGCGAATGCGCAGGCGCGCCTCGGTCTGTCCCCAGGCGGGCAACAGAGCCACCAACCCAAATGCAATCATGTAAAACCACTTCGTTGTCATAAGACTCGGGACTCTTCGATTGACAATCTTGACTATATGAGCAAAGCTCATATTGTGCTACTCGCGTTTCGGGGCCCAAACTCATAATGCGACTTCGCCCCCAAGCTCTTGATTTAAAACGAAGAGCGCCACGGCAGGATCGTGCTCTCGATACCGTGGATACCATCTTCGAGGCGGCGGCTCGGATTCTCCAATCCGAAGAGAAGGACGCGTTCAACACCAATCACATCGCGGAACGGGCTGGGATCAGCATCGGCACCCTCTACCAGTACTTCCCTAACAAGAATGCCATTCTTATAGCGCTCGCGCGGCGCGAGTCCGAAAGAGTCCGCAAGGCCGTTTTGCAAGCCGTCACTACCTCCGATGTTGGCGGCAGGCCGGAGCGCATAGCTGTCCGGGCACTCATCCATGGTTTCGCTGGCCGCCACCGGGCGCGACGGATTCTACTCGAAATCCTGTTGGCGGAAGGCGGTGGGGCAGAACTTGCGAAGCCGGTGGAGGAAATCGCCCAGATTCTTGGCGCGACCGGTAACTCTCCCGTCCTTGCTCACGGAAAGCCGTTAACACCAGTAAGCCTCTTTGTTCTTACACGGGCGGTGATCGGGGTGATTCGGGAAGCCACCACGGAAGGGTCAGCATTTCTCGGTACGCCAGAAATAGAGGACGAACTTGTTCGATTAATTCAAGGGTATCTGGCCAAGCTTCGTGAATAGAACCGCTAAGCGATTTCGTGACAAACGGAGGTCTCTGACCGGCCGCACAGCCAGCAATCCAATAAATCTTGACACTCAAACCGGAAGTTGAAATATAGAGTAAGGCTTAGCACGTCTGCTGAATCCGATATTTGGGGGGACAAAATCACATTTCCCGATCGATCACAACGAATTTGGCGGTGAGTTCGACATAGGCGTCCGCATCTCTCCGCCAAACTTTAAAGGATGGGTAGGGGACTGGCAGGCACGCCCCCCAGACCTGTGCGGGACACGGCCGGCAACCTGTATGGTGGAACTGGGCAGGGCGGCATAATCGGCGACAACAATGTGTGTTCAGGTGTAGGCTGCGGCACGGTGTTCAAGCTGACACCCTAACCACAAACCTCCAAAATGCCGGTTCACCTCCGAACTACGTCATGTTCTTGGGTTGACATCTTACCCAAACCGGAGCATGCTTTCACCTGCATGTCTCCCCAGTACGGAGAGCGGTTGGAACTTTTGCAGGGCACACTGGATATGTTGATTCTGCGCACACTCATCTTCGGTGCGCAGCACGGCCAGGGAATCGCGCGTGCAATTCAACAGACATCCGACAAGGAATTTCTGGTCGAACACGGTGCACTTTATCCGGGGCTCCAGCGTTTGGAGCAAAGAGGATGGATCGCGGCCGAGTGGGGTACGTCCACAAACAACCGCAAAGCCCGCTTCTATTCATTAACCCGGACCGGACGCAAACAACTAGTTAAGGAAACCGCGAAATGGAAGCGGCTGGTCGCAGCGATTGGACGCATTCTGGAACCTAGAGTGAGGGAGGGCTGAGGCATGTTCCAGCGCAAGCGGAAACCGAGTGATTTTGGTGCGGAAATTGAGGCCCATCTGCAGCATGAGGCCGAACGGTTGAGCGAGCAAGGACTTAGCGCGGAAGAGGCTCAAACGGTGGCGCTGCGCGCCTTCGGCAACGTTACTCGGGCTCGGGAGCGTTTCTACGAATCTGACCGGGCGTTGTGTGCGGACCATCTCAGGCAAGACCTTCGCTTCGGCTTGCGGATGCTGATAAAGCACCCTGGCTTCACCATCGTCGCTGTTCTTACGCTGGCCATTGGCATTGGCGCAAATACAGCAATTTTCAGCGTGATCAATGCCGTTTTGTTACGACCATTTCCCTTTCGTGATGCTGACCGTCTGCTGATGATCTGGCAAAAAGATCCCAAAGTTGCCGGCGACGATGTGCATATATCCGGCCCCGACTACTCTGACTGGCGTGAGCTGAATGATGTCTTCAGCGGAATGGCTGCTTATTCCGAGCTAGACGGTTTTGAAATGATCCAGGACGAGCAGGTCGTCGAGGTGAGCGGGCTTCTGGCTACATCCAGCCTGTTGACCACAGTTGACACTCCCCCTGTCATGGGGCGAGGCTTCACGGAAGAAGAAGAGAAGACGGGCGAACATGTGGTTCTGATCTCAGAGGGCTTCCGGCATAAAGAGTTCGGCGACAACCGGGACGTACTGGGCAGCACGCTGATGTTGAATGCCGAAAAGTATAAGGTCATTGGAGTTCTACCTGCTGGTTTCAGAATGCCGTGGGTAGGTGAGTTCTCAGTGCTGGCGCCTCTGCCGTTGAATACGGGCGTGATGCATAATCGCGAACAGCACCGCCTACACGTGATCGCCAGGATCCGGTCAGAAACAAGCCGAGGGCAGGCTGAAGCTAACTTCCAAACCCTCGATCATAGTCTCGGCGGGCAACGAAGCGAGGCCGACAAGAAGCTGGTTGCACGTTTCGGTACACTTATCGAAGACAATCGCGACATCAAGGCCTCTTTGCTAGTGCTGATGGGAGCCGTCGCATTCGTGTTATTGATTGCGTGTGGAAACGTGGCGAACCTTTTGCTCTCGCGTGGGGTCGGTCGGCGGAAGGAGTTCGCTATCCGTTGCGCAATAGGCGCCAGCCGTTTGCGGGTGGCGCGCCAGTTGGTGACCGAAGGGCTTCTGCTGGGTACGGGCGGCTGCGTCGCGGGCATGGCGTTGGCGGCATGCTCCACACCTTTTCTCGCGACCCAGGCTGCCCAGCATTTCCGCAATATCAGCGGGATCTCCATGGATGTCCATGTTGCGGGATTCGCGATTCTGATTTCATTGCTGACGGTGGTGCTGGTCAGCGCTGGCCCCGCGGTGACCGCGGTCAAGCCCGATATGCATCGTGATCTTAAGGAGGGAGGAAGCCTCGGATCAACATCCAGCCGTGGTCAACAGAAGATTCGTGGCTTGCTGGTGAGCATGGAAGTTGCTCTCGCGCTTGTGGTGTTGATTGGTGCTGGTCTTTTGATCAGAGATTTCCTGAATCGATCCGCTGTGGAAACTGGTTTCCATATCGATCACATTCTCACTGCCGAGGTTCATCTCAAAGGCGCGACTTATGACAGCGTGGCTGCGACCACCGGCTATTACAAGCAAACGCTGCAAAGGCTCGAAGCTATACCAGCCGTGACCGCGGTCAGCGTCGCCAGTGCATTACCGGTCGGCCATGGCGAGGTTTTCTTTGTGAGCTTCGCCATTCCAGGGCAACAGCATGAGGCTGGAGAAGAGGCGTCTGGATTGGTTCGCTTGATCAGTCCCGGTTACTTCGACGTACTCGGCCTGCAACTGATAGGCGGACGCGACTTCACCGGAGCCGATAGCGTGGCGGCGGAACGCGTGGCTATGGTGAATCAGACCTTCGTTCAGCGTTATTTGCGGGGAGAGAATCCCATTGGGAAATCGCTGCTCCTGACATCCAAGCTCAGTTTTCACACCGACAACCTGCATTCCGGACCGGTGCGGATTGTTGCCGTCGCACCCAACCTGAAACACTGGTGCATAGGATGCGAGCCGCATTCGGATGCGGAAATCTATCTTCCGTTTGCACAGGCGCCTGCGAGAGACATGATTCTCCTATTGCGATATGAACCGAACGCTGAAGGAATCGCCTCAGCTGTGCGACGACAGCTTTGGCAGGGCGATTCGACCCAGGGGATGCAGTCTCTGAAGAGCATGTCAGAGCAGCTCTCCGATGCGGTCCATCCATTTCTGTTCTACCCCTCACTCTTGGGTATCTTTGGCTTGAGCGCACTGGCATTGGCGTGTATAGGAGTGTATGGCATTCTCTCGTATTCCGTAGCGGAGCGGACGCATGAGATCGGAATTCGCAGGGCTCTTGGCGCTACCAACTGGGATACAACGCGGATGGTCCTGAGCCGGTCAGGAAAGCTGGTCGCCGTCGGCGTTGTTGTCGGCGTTGTTTCCGCTCTAGGTCTGACCAGGTTCTTGTCGCACTTGCTGCACGGTGTGAGTTCCCTGGATCCTCTCACCTTTGTGGTGATCCCCGCACTGCTGATGCTTGTAGCCGCCACAGCCGCTTATCTGCCCGCACGCCGGGCCGGCAAAATCGATCCAATCGTGGCCTTGCGCTCTGAATGACAAGATCAGGGCAAATTGGATTTCGATAGATTCTCTACCGATGACGGGCTAACCGGAGGCTGCCATGATAAGCAGGGATGGCCGATGGGGACAACGGGGAGGCGACGCCGAAGAAAACCGGGGTGTGATTACCATGCCGCCCCGGCTTAAACAACGGCGTCGAACCTCCGCGATCACCCAAGGCCGCTCAGTGAGTATAGCTCTCGGACGGCTGGGCTGGTCGCTACGGCGCATCAAGCAAGCGACAAGAATGCGTCGCGAACCTGCACGCACTTATCTGAAACCGCAGGGATTGGGTACGCCCCCAAGTTGTGGGGGGCACTCCAAAACCGGCCAGGGGGTGATCACCGACTCCGGCCCGAACAAACCGGTAAGCAGCAACCTTCATTCGAAAACTTTGGGCAAAATATCTCACTCGTAGCCGATGGTCAGCAAGGCACTTTCCCTCAGCTCCGAGTTGCCTGCCTTCATTCACAGCGTGACTGGGTGTGTACCAGGTTCCCTTCTATATCGTTAGCATGCACTAATGTTAGTGTTCACTTAAGTTTTTACAAACTCCTGACATTTATGTGACAACAGAGGAACCCGAACTGCTTAACTTGCATACGTCGGTTAACCGAGCTCACCCTCGGCAACCCAATTTTTAAGGAATTGGATCGAACATGAATCTCAATAACCTTACCCGTCTAATGGCAGTTGCCACACTACTCGGCCTTTTTTGCTCCTCCACAGCCCATCGCGCCACAGCTCAAGCAACCCCCGAGGCAGGTAACCTTCTCGTGCACAGTAAGTTTAGTGGTCAAATTTTCGGCTTCGATATCGATCAAAACGGCACCGAGGGAATCCTTTGCGAGTCACAAACCTTGAACAACGGCAATGTTCTGGCTGCGGTTGAAACCTTCGATCAAATGAGATCTCAACCTCTACGTCTCCTAAAGCCTTCTTCTGGAGCTGGCCGCATCGTGCTCAAAGTTGGCAACGTGCAAGTGAC
>Ga0207149_1067_pt1 | contig 18182 bp, 16 predicted proteins | sample Alteio_BWMinHeat_31_FD_153563 | JGI IMG/M metagenome (GOLD analysis project Ga0207149, IMG submission 153563) | Enriched cells from forest soil in Barre Woods Harvard Forest LTER site, Petersham, Massachusetts, United States -... | ecosystem: Environmental > Terrestrial > Soil > Temperate forest >... | reverse complement strand
TGGCAAGTTGACAGCAATGGGAATTTTTACTGTGGAAATTTGCCCCCCGGTTGCGCGATGAACAGTGGTGATCCTTGTACGAAACCGTGCAGCGACGGTTCCACGGCCTCAGGGAATCTGGATGCCAATGGCAATTGCAACGCAGTCTGTGGATCCAATCCTGGCGCCGGCAGTAGCTCAGGGTCAGGCTCAAGCTCGAGTTCTGGTGGATCCGGTTCCGGTGGAACCGGGAGCGATTCCAGCAGTGGTCCTGTTTGCGATACATTTTGCTCGGTCGGTAGTTGTATAGGTACGGTTATTCAACAACCTGACGGTTGCTACTGCCAACTGCCAGACGGTTGCAATCCTAGGGACGGTGATCTTTGCAATTATACCTGCCCCGACGGAACCGAACTAACGGGCACCGTTCAGGGAGGGATGTGTAATGGCCCCGGGTGCCCGGCCCCCATTTCAGGTGGGGATGGTGGCGCGCCCTACCTATAACATGGTATCGTTAACATGAGCGGATTTGTTTCAGGAGATCTTATGACTAAGAAAAGTTTAGTGGCGAGATGGAGCGCGATCCTCATTCTGCTGTTTCTCTTGGACATCGGTTGCGGCCGCAATCCCAACGCTGGTTCACTTTCGTCATCCAGTATGGGAGACCCAAGTAGCGGAGCTCCCCCGTGGTTTAAGCCGGGTCGGGCCCTCAGTGCCAGCGAACAGGTGGACTCCCCTTTAAATTCATTGACGTTCGATCAGATACCTCAAGTGACTGATGTGGGGACGGCTCCACTTCCTTTCGGCAAGAGAATGGCGCGCAAAACTCCGAGGAAAACCCCACCCCCTTCGTCACTCTGATTTTTAACTTCGAGCGATCCAAGCTCCCATATTCGATTTTGGTCATGACTCGGCTCTGCGAGGCTGGACCGATCTAGAAACAATCAAAGGGGCAAGCCCACAGAGAAAGAAATAAAAGGCAAGGGCCGTCACTCCGAGATAATCCGTGATAAAATTCTTTGCGGGATAATCGCAAAATTTAGAAAGGTAGAAAATCCGGCAAAGAGCATAGAGGTTCGCTAGAGATAAGAACAAGGGGAGACCCTCAAGGAACAATAATCTCGAATCTTGTGGTCCTGTATCTTTGGCAACCTTGGGCGTCGTATGAAACACGAGACGTTTTGAAAAAAGGGCTGAGAAAAAGGCATAGATATAGACGCCTGAATAAACGATCCCAAGATAGTTACCGGCTGACTTTTCGATGGTGACTTTATGACAATAAATTTCTCTTGAGAAGTACCGACTTGCGATAAAGCCCAACAACAACAAAATAGAAATGTTTGAATAATGAAGGGAGCTATCATAATTAAAGAGCAAGATGAGAGGGGGTAAAAGCACCAGTAGCATGTATGCAAATCCAAGCAAGAAATAGATGATCCCTGAAAGATAAGCTAAATTCTGCATGATTGAGAGGCCGGCCTTCAAACCCCACCATTTCTTCAGAAGCTGAAATGACCCCTGGGACCAACGCAAACGCTGTCTCAAAATCGAGCTGAAGGTCACCGGGATTAATCCATAGGCAACGTCGCCGGGGTGATAGTACCCCTTGTATCCTCGCCCGTGAATTTTCAAACCGGTCAGAATATCTTCTGTCACTGTCGATTCGTCAAATAACCCCACCTCCCTTAATGCCTGGGCGCTGACGAGAGCACTCGTGCCTGTCAACATGACACCGTTCCAATAAGCCCTGTAGGCCTGGGTTACATAGTGAAATTCTCGGCAGGTGCGATCCCAGGAATCCCACGGTTGACATTGGTAGGACTGGGGGGCCTGAACAAAACCAAACTGAGAGTCCCAATTTCCGCCACCATCACACCCATGGGGCGTGAGATCGTGGAGAATCTCCGATTTACAAACATGATCCGCATCCAACAAAAGAAAACCTTGGGTGTCGGGGCGAGCCTCGGAGATTCCGAAATTCAAATTACCTGCTTTAAATCCTTTTCGTTTCGGCAAGGGACCTTTGTTCTCGGTCGCTCGCGATTTGTATTTTACATTAGAGAATTGGGAGCCAAGCTCTTTGACAAGCTCGAACCGGTCGGTGGCACCCATATCGTCGAGGAGAAGGACCTCAAATTTTTCAGAGGGATAATGAATATTGGCGGCGGCCCATGTCGTATCTCGAATCACCTCCAGAGGTTCGTCGTAGCAAGGAATTAAGACGGTGATAAAAGGAATTTCACCAAATCTCCCAGATGGCCTTGTTGTCGCGTACTTGCGATTTATCAGAGAAAAGAAAACTTGCTCACCGACGAAAAGGTAGTCCAAGAAAAAAGCGACAAAAGGACAAATCTTCGTCAACAAAGAAAATGGTTGCGGATGGTTCCTCTGATCCATAAAGACGTAAAACATTTCAATGTCACGAAGTCTTGAAAGAATATAGACAAGGCCCACGACGCAAGAAAGTAAGGCCATCATTCGAAACTTCTTGTTACTTGAGAAGTCGACGGTCATAGACCCCCCTGGGAGGTGACAAGAGTATTGATATCTACGCTTTGAATTTGCAGGGGATTAAAACCGGTTTCATAAATACCGTCCTTGTAAAAACGGGGCCAAGACTTGGCGAACCATGAATTGAAGCACACCCTTTCGGGTGTGGCCCCTGTCATAAATTGTCTCTCTTCCAAAACCGTTCCGTTGACTTTAAAGACAGTTTTGTTCCGATAAACCTCGATGGTGTATCGGTTGAAGGTTGCCGATGCATTGATCCCTAAATTCTTGAGATGGGGATCAGAGTTGAGGGCGTCCACGCTGTCAGGGCTATATTGATTTGTCCAGACCTTAAGATGATCATGGTTGGGAGATGGAAATTCAAAATCACTCTCAAAGTGGGGGCTTTCATCGACGGGATCAGTGTAGGTATAAAACGCTGAAACGATCCCTCTTCCGTTGGATGTTTTCAAGACCGCCGAGGCGGAGAAAGGCAGGGCAAATCGCTCCGCCGAACACACGATGCTCCCCCTGAACTCTTTCACTTTTCCAAAGCAAAGGCTCTCGATACGCTCGACCGGAAGGGACAGAGCTTCGTTGAAAATCGACCAAGTATCGGGATAGAGGCACGTGGCTCCAAGACTTGCGGTCTGAGGGGATATCCAGAGTGACATGTTCCCTAAAGGTGAAAAATGGGATGAAATTTGAAGGCCTCCTTGATGAACGGGGGTCAGATATTTGCGATTTGCGTAAAACTGCAGGGCCAGGGCCGAGACAATGGCCAGCCACCCCATGACGATAAGACTTCGCATATAGAGAGAACTAAAAGTCGTCTTTGAGATCATGACTCTCTAAGAATTGCTCAAGGGCCCATAAACTTGCTAGAGTAATTCGATAAGGAGTGAGGTAAAATGTTGCTACCCAGTCAGAGATTTCTCAAGTCTCGACCTTCGGGCAGTTCTCTTCGAGAGAGTGACGAAACATTTTATTGTTCAAGCCCCAGCCGCACGTTATTCTTAACGTTGCCATGACAACCTATTTTTTTCTCCTGATTCTTTTCAATGTTAACGCTCTGGCTTTGCCCCAACATATTTCTCGTGAGTTGAGAGGTCCGGCAGAACACCAGTTAAGAGATGATAAATTGACCCTCAAGGAAACCGAGGTCCCTCCCAAAGAGGATTTGGAGGTAAGTCTCCCCACATCGGTCTATCGAGTAAATGAGACCAGGTCGGGATTCGTTGCAGATGGGATCCTGCCGGTGTCACTCAAACAAGACTGGCGGGTTCCATTTTTGAACGTCGGCATTCACTCGGCAAGCAAGGCGAGTCCCTCCGTGGATGAAAGTGGGATCTATGTGGGAAGTGACTCTTCTTGGTTCTATGCCTATGGTTTCGATGGATATCTTCGTTGGCGCCGCTTCGTCCCGGACGCGAAGCTAGGAATTCATGGAACGGCGGCTCTAGACAAACATAAAGTTTACTTTGGAGCTTACAACGGTGTTTTTTACGCCCTTACCAAGAAAGAGGGAAAACTGGTTTGGTTCCAGAAACTCGGTGACGCCATCGGGGCCTCTCCGGTTCTTTATAACGGTTCACTCTATATTTCTGTCGAAATAACTCGTCCTCCTAATGGATTTGTAGCCAGATTAAACGGAAACGATGGCTCTATTGTATGGAAGTCCTCTCTTTTAGGAGAACAACCCCATTCCTCTCCGGTCATCGATGAAAAGAATAAACTCGTTCATCTGGGGGCTAATAACGGCAAATTTTTTGGTCTCGATATGGACACAGGTCAAACCCATTGGCAGTTTTCAGATGGAAAACCAATTAAAGATACGGGTGTTTTGATCGGCGAGAACATTTGCTTTGGTACGTGGTCCGCCACATTTTATTGTCTGGAAGCGGCTACGGGCAAGATGATTTGGAATGCAAAGCTCGATTCTCGCACACGGACGAGCCCGACTTTTGTTCCTGATCTCAACTATATTCTTACAGGCACTGAAAACGGCAGTCTTTATGCTTTCAATCTCAAAGACGGCTCGGCGGTTTGGCGCATGGATACAGGAAATAAGAATTTGATCGCGAGTTCCGTCGTTATTCGGGATTCTTTACGCAAGGAACGAAGACGCTGGATCCAGTGGACGACTTGCGCACCTTACTTTTTGTGTGCCATCGAAGCCAAAAGCGGCGCGGTCTTAGAGAAGTACGACATGTCGGGAGAATTGACTTCCGTGCCCGTTTTCTATGGCGGGCGCCTTTATGTTTCGACAGACAAAGATGGCGGCCTGGAAAGATTTGGCAAGAGAGCAAAATAAAGCTTCATTTTTTTATCCAATCATTCCATCCCCAAACCGAATAGCGAATATTTTTTGCGCAGAAGTCTGTGACATCAATGATCGTTTGGTATTCCTTGTCACTTGTTCGCTTTGACTGGAGAAAAACGTCGATGTCTCCGGCGGGACTGGGAGAGTTTTTCAGATATCTACAAAGCCACTTGGCAAAATCATAATGAACAATGGGGTCGCAGTGGAGAATAATGCCAAAATTGAACTGGGGGGTTACATCGGTGCTATGACCACCAGTTTTCACCGTAAATTTACTGATGCACATGGATCTGGAGTCAAACATGTTCAAGGCGAGCATTCTCCCTTCAGAAGTCAAGGAGCTGTCACCTCCGTTCAGCACTGGAATTAATTGGGCGATGGTGAAGACTCCTAGAACAAGGTAGGTTGGCGGCGGCAACTGGAGGGTGAAAAGCCTTGAAAGAATCCGGTTGTCCGACGTTTTTTTCATTTCATCCGGAGGATCGAAAATAAAAGACAAGGGGAAAATCGTCAAAAGGCAAAACATCACTGTCGGATAATAAAATCCAACGATATGCCACGAAAAAAGGTGAAATAAAATGAATTGGGTGAGAGCGCCTGCGCAGATGAAATAATTTTTGGAAAGAAGAAACCACGAAACGCCGAGTTCGAGGATAACGACATAGACACACATCGCGATCAGAAGGGAATGGGGTAGGTAGGGGCTAAGCCAGGTTCTGGGCTCAAGAGACACGGCCCCAAGCCACTCGTAATTAAGTTTAAGGACGCCGGCTCCAAGATAAAACGAAACCACGGAGCACTTAAGTGTCACTCTCTTGTAAGGTATGAAAAAGTAGATAAAAAAAATGATATTCAGCATGTAATGATAGTTGCCCATCATGCGGTAATCTTGGGCATATGTGACGAACTTCACGACCGTTAGGGCCATCAGAAGAAAGTAAGAAAAACGTATCCAACGTGGTTTTAGGGAAAGGAAGAATCCGAGAATGGAGAGAGCGAGAAATAAAAAAAAACAACTTCTAAGAATATTTTGTTAAAGGGTCGCAGCCGCCAGCAGCTTTCAAAAAAGGGCCAGCAGTAAGGAGTTCCGTTTGCGACTAATCTTTTAATAATGCCTGGAAACCATAAAATGAAAGTGAGGATGTGGCTAAAAAAAAGGCTGCTGCTAAAAATCCGAAGAGCCGCATCTTTTGAAATTTCATCGATGTTACGTTGAACTAAGCCTTGAAGTTTTTTTGGAAAGTGGGTCAATCGACATCCTTTGGTATTTAACCTTCTTGTCTAAGTTCAACACTCTTCCCTCAGGAATTCAAATGAGATCTGGCCCGAACACCTCATTGATCTTGATCATCTGCGCTACGAAGCCCTTAAGTGATAAAGGGGCCTGGCTAAAAGTAGGGGCCAGACGCACCCGCCAGTCTAAAAAATTGACCAATGAAAAAATATTTCAGCGTCACTCACTTTGGAACCACGGATCAATTTTTGGGACCCAAAATGAAACTATAACCACTGTGTAACGTTCGATCTTTTCTTCAAGAGAGTGCTGCGTCGATCTGATGTCCTTAGTCGTGTTGGCATCCCCCTTGCGAGGATGACTCCTTGACAAGTTATTTTAGAAATTTTTGAAAGGATTTCTTATGAAAAAATTACTCGCTTCCCTCGTGATCATGTCGTCTGCGACCGTTGCGGTGGCCGGGCAAAGTTATGTTTGCTCTAATGGAACTGTTCCCCCTGTTTCATTGACGATCGAAAATGCCCAAACTGTCGCTTTGAAAACAGCCTATGCGTCGGGATCACTCACCTTCAAAAAATTCGTGACCCCCTATGCTCCGTTCGTCGTGTCATATGGCCAGTTTTCAGGCAATATGGTCGGTACCGAAGCCAAGATCGTGTTCGCTACAACGATTCTTGTGGAAAAAAGTTTGTTAACCGCGTTTGCTAAACCTGGTATCGGTTTTCTCGGAAATATTATCGTGAAAGGTCCTACCGGCGGCCAAACTTTTTCTTGTAAATAAATTTTTTAGGGCCGGCGTAACTGCCGGCTTTTTTTGGTATTAATGATCATCCGGTCTCTGCAAGGATGAAAATAGCAGTATTCAAAAGTTCATCGCACGTTTTCAGAAATTGTTATATTGGCGGGGCTCCAGCCTTCCTGAGTTGAAATCGCTTTGACACTCTTTTTTTCTAAAAGAGGGCAAACGTTCTGAGCGAAACCCACTCTTGGTCCATCCCCAGGGTAGAGACTTAGTTTTGCGTCCCGATATAACAAATACAAATCTTTATCTTTGACCGGATCAAGAACCTGATCCCACAATGCAAACTCCAGGTTGCCGAATTCACCTAAACCGTCCTCAAAGTATTTCTTCCGGTCAAATCTCATAGACCACTGGGTTGTATCGTAATGAAGATTATCCATAATGAACATAAGAGCGGTGGTGGTCGCCGATGCATAGCTTTCTGGATGAAGAGGGCAGAAATCTGGAGACGTTATTTTTTGCTTCAGTTTGTTGTTGCCTGTCGGCGCAGGAAGAAGTTTTTCATACTCGTGATGGTCATTTAATTCAGCTTGAACTCGTTCGCGACAAATATTCTCCTCTTCTTTCCGCAGGGTCGTGGAGAACTTCTCAAGAGTCAGGGCTGGAATGAAATCTGTAATTTTCATTTCGCCCGAACCTACGCACGTCGAGGCCGCCAGGATCGCATAGCGAAACGGGCCTGCTGAAGGGATCTGACGGATCTCCCAAGCAATCTTTTCGAGATTATGACTCGAGTAGGCAATTCCTAAAGTTAGAGGTGGAGAAACAAGGGCAGTGGGGCCCCACCTTCCAAACATTTTAAAAGGTATGACGTCTTCATTGGTTAAGGATTGATATCGAGGAGAATTGACATGACTATAAAATCGATCAAAGAAGGGTTGTTCAGCCTGGGTATGGAGAACGTATGCCCCTACGCGATTTACGTCACCGTCATCTGCGCCAAAAAAACCGGTCCAAAATGGATAATTACTCCAATTAGGTCTCGGTTGGGATTGACCGTGACAAGCTAAACATTTTGGAGGATTGAGTTGACCGAATTGACGATAGGCATTTGAAAAGCTTTTCCGGGACTGGAAATTAATTTCTTGAAAGTTAAAACGTTTTTCCTTCTGGTTAAATTCCATGGCCTCAAGAACCTGGTATCTGGGGTCGCCGGGATCCCCACTTATGCCCAAGGTGAGACTCGCGTCATGATTAAAGCTGAGTACTCTTGGAAATTCCGGACTGGCTTTTTGTAGACTGTGGCTTGAATAAGCTAAGACATAATATTTTAAGAACTCTTCAGGAAGATGGGTCATAAGCTCATCGACTGATTTGACCCCACAGCTCTTGATCAAATTTTTAAGGTCATCTAATGATTGAAGCGACTCCCTTGAAATTTCACAATCCCCAAGAGGGGCCGGCCATAAAATATTGAGATTCAAAGGGTCACACTGCACCGTAACTTGGAACTGGTCCCGAAATTTAAATGAAAAAGGTTTAATAGGAATTTTAGTTAGGTCTCGAAATTCGGCGGGCTCTCCCGTATTTTTAATTGCGTTTTCAACAGTAAGTAGAAGTTGTAAGGACTTTTCCGGTTTATAACCGACGATCGAAAATTTAATATAGTATGGAGCTGTTCGAAGGAGGTGCCCCTCTGTATAAGACCAATAGTCAGTTGAGTCATTCTTGATCCTACTTTTTATATCATAGGTCGCATTTTGGTTCCCATTGGATTCCGAGAGGTGACAGATGAAGGGGCTATCGGCATAGCACCAGATTTCAAGAAAAAAGAAAGCTATAAAAATAGATATGTTTATCTTCGTCATTTGAATTTCCCCTTCTCCAAGAACGTAGACTAATTTGTTGCTAAATTAAATAGGATATTTTGGTTTTTCCAATTCCTCATCCACTGGCAAGGTCAATCACAATCGCAATCGATGGGATTGGGTAAGCACGGCAAGATCATCGAGCTTTTTTTGTTGGTTTTTTAGTTTCTGATCAGTCCCCGCGACCCCGAGTGGGGACTTTTTATCTGAAGCATCTGTAATAGCCAGGCTAATTATTTTTCTATTTTTTTCTTGACCGATTTTCAAAAATAAATTCCGCTGGCTTTAGAGCTCTTCCTAACTTGAATTATTGTCCGTGATCGAAAACAAATCTCAAAAAGAATGTGAACGGAAGTTTGTCAAATTGTCGCCTGTTTCTTCATCTTAAAAAGATAAACACTAAATACATCATTATTCCTTTGTGACGACGTTGTATCGAACTCCAGCGTGCTTGTCGAAACGTGGGGGCTCAATGTCGATTCGAATAATGTCTCCTGCACGAATCTCCATGGGAGGGTTCTGCAAATTATCTTCCTGGGCCTGAAGGTAAAAGGCGTCAGTTGTGGGGACAAGAACCTCCAATGAGAGGCAAGTTGCCCGAGGCATCCAGACTGCCCCAGTGGAAAACTTCTAAACAACGCGACAATAATAGATAGCAGCGAACGGTATCGTAAACTCGCCCTTTAACACGAAACCAAAGGGCCCGGCCTAGTAATTGTAAGGCGCGAGTGGGAGCAATATGTAATTGCAATTGTAAGGAGTGAGTTTATTCACCGTAAAATACCTGTCTCAGCAGCTGCAGAGAGGGGCCGGCGAGGCGCTGAGACAGGTGCATGGTTTAGTGTGAGGGACGATATTGCCCTTTTTCGATTTCGTTGAAGGCCCTTAAAAGGGATGACGGTCCCACCTTCTGAGCGAGGTTATATAAATTGATCCGCAGTTCTCCGTTAGGCAGATATTGACTTGCCCACGTTCCCATCCCGGTCGTGTCAACCTTTCCTGAGGTCAAAGCTCCCGTAACCAAGTTTCCAAACTGAAATGCTTCATATTCATTGGCGAGCGTTAAGAAATCGCAGAAAGAGACCGACAAATGTTTGTCTAAAATAGCGCGTTGAACGACGAACGCCGATCTATAGACCTGTCCTAATTTACCCGGGTCGCTCTTTGGCCCAAACGCGAGTTGAAACTGCTCTGAGTGCCGCGTTTCGTGAATCAAAAATAGTATAGGCGCGTAGGGAATTGGATCTTGAAATAGCAGATCCGGATTGAGGATGACTCTGCCCGGGCTAGGGTGAGCGGGATCAAAATCAAAAAAAGTGGCCCGCAACGTTTTTTTGTCAAATATAAGTTGGGGTGGCGCTATTTTTAATAACGCCACTTCCATCTGAAAGACCTTTTTCAAGATATTGAGTTTAGCCTCGACCTGTAATTGGCTAAATCGAGAAATAGAATCAGAGAGTTGTCCATCCGCGTGGATCACATTAAAAAGGGCATGCCCTTGGATACGAGTTTTGATCAACGACTGTTGAACAAAAGGTAGCGTCTGTGGCTGAAGAACAAAGGCTGATGGTACCTTTGCCTGAAAATCCTGATTTGCAAAAAATTTTGGATCTAACGGAGGAGTTATTAGTGAACGGGCCCGACAGGCACAGTTCCCGATCTCGGGGTTAAAGGCGCAAACTTGTGAGGGGCCGCAGGTGTTTCCGATATCCTGGCACCCTGCTGTAGAAAAACTGCAGGCCCAAGCCAGAGAACTCCAGTTAAGTAAAACTACGGCCGTAAGCGCGAGATAGGTGGTGGTTTTCATCGTTTTTTTCATAGTGACGTGTCTCCCAAGTAAAATCATTTTGGAATTAATTACCTGAAGTGCGCATCGACGGCTGTTGTTATATTTCAAATAATATGTTAGCAATTAGTCAACATATGAATGTGTTTGAAGTCCCTCCTGAATACTGCTTTATCGCCCGCGCCTTTGGCCAGACTCGGTCTTTGAGGGAAGCGGCCCGGGTTCTGGATTGTGATCCTGCGTCTCTCGTCCGGAAAGCCCAACGCGCGGCCCATGACTTCAAGCTGCTTCGAAAAGTCAAGGGACGTTGGGCGCTGACCGAATTCGGCCAAAGATCAATTTACTGGCTTGAACAAAGCATCCACTCGCAAAAACTCCTGTTGTCCCAAAAATCTTTCTTGAGAATAACAACCATGATGTGGTTCGCCGAACAAGTGATGATTCCAAACTTGGATTCGCTCCAGAAGATGACAAGTCACAAGTTTCTTTGGGACATTCAGACAACGCATCCGAATTTTGAAAACCAACTCTTAAGTGGCGCTTCGGATTACGTCATTTCGTGGCATCCTCCTTTAGACCCGGCTGTTGCCCATAAAAAAATCATGAGGCAAAACTGGATTATCGTTGCCCCAAAAGCATGGGATCCTGAGATTAGTGGAAAAGTACCTGAGGTTCTCCAGGGTCTTTTAGCGAAACGGCCTTTTATCAGACACGCCACGTTGAATCCTAAGGCGACGGTGGACTTTGACGTCAACGACAGTGATTTCATTTTTGACAGTTTCATCACGGTACGTACCGCCATTGAGTCGGGAATGGGGTGGAGTTGCGTCCCCGAAATACTTGTCAGGTCATCCATCAAATTCGGACAAATCTCTAAACTCAACCTTCCCGTAAAAATGCGGGGTGACCATTGTCTTTGGTGGCTCAGGGATAGAAAAGATTGTGAAAAAAACGTGAAAACCCTCACGAATTGGCTCGTCGAATCTTGCTCAAGAAACTAATGGCTCTAACTTAAAACGTGAATACGAACGAAAACGAGCCTCTGGCACTTTGGGAATTGCCAAAATCTGACAGGGAACCCCTCACTTTATCGACCGCCGATCTACGTGTTACAGGCAAAAAATAATCGGGAACGAAGGACTTCTCGGTTAACAGTAATAAATTTTCTCTGGCAGCCTGAGATACCTATATGAAGCACTTAACCAAACGCTTGAAAAAAGGGCTAAAAAGAATTTCTAAAATAAATTTCCTTGGTCCAAAAAAAATATTATTTATTGGAAGCAAATCGGCGAGCAATAGCATACCACTTGAAAAGAGATTTTTGGTAAGTGGTGTCCATAGTATCAATGCAAATATTTTGTTTCTTTATTGCGGTCGCCTGATACGTTTTCTCTGATAAAATGAGTTCAAACTGACAATTTGGGGCATAACGTCGATCTTGTTTAGCAGCGTCAAAGATCTTAAAGAGGGTGTCTGTTAGATGTAGATAGTCTTTCTCAGTTAATCCTTTTTGCGCGAAAATAACATCCCTTGAAAAGGGAGCGATATAAAATGAAGGGTGCCGACCAAGTTTCTTGGCAAAAAGAATCCCTTCGGGATGAGCCGCATCAAATTCGATCTTTATGACCTCAATTAAAGATTTCTGATCAGCTCGGAGAGAAGGGATTGTAAAGAAAATGAAAAATATCAAAATGATTTTCATTTCACGACTCCAAAGATTTTACTATTTGATGTTTGAGCGGGTTGATGTAGACAGGGATGTCCCTCTTTATCTTTGCAGCCAAGAGCTGCGCGTACTTTTTGATTTTGTAAAAGTATGTCTTCAAGTCTCTTGCTAGAGTGGGGGTGGGCATTGTTGAGTAGCGCCTCATCGGACATCGCCGCTTTAATAACAGCAGCATCGCTAGACATTTCTTTTGCGCTCTCCTGTTGATTCATTCGTTCCGCGCAAGCAGAACTTGCAAATAGTGAAATAGGGGCGAGTCTCTCATCTCTCGAATCTCCTGGCGGGTGCTTTTCTAGATAGTCCCCGAGAACCTGAGAACCCGCCCAATCGGCAAAAGCTTCTCCCATTTGACTATGCTGATTCTTAATTCACAGACACTCTGGATGACTCGAAAGAGCGTGTACCATCTTTCTAATATCAGACTCTTTGTCATAACCCGCATATGGGTTTTCAGCTCGATAATCCGCTATTTCTTGAGCCATTTGTACGACCCTTTGGGAGTCTTCCTTGCGAATACCTTTTTGCACATTCAGGCAAGTTAGAACGTCAGTAAATGGATTTTTGGAAGGAGAGATTCCATCTGTAGTCCGCGTCAATACTTTGTGGGTTTCATAAAATTTAATAGTGTCTTCGCTATAATTTAAGGCAAAGTCGTCTGTTGTATAATTAACGCCCTGTTCCTGATAATTAAGTGCTCGTTTAAAGTGAAGCGTCTCATCGTTGGCCTTTATTTCTGACTCAGGAATTTCTTTTAAAGCTTCGCTGTTGATTTTATAAAGGGGGAATTGAGAAACACACGGGTCTATGCTGTGGGCCATTTCGTGTCCCATCACAGAAACAAGTGCGGAATCCGGGAGATTAAAAAGATTTTTACAGATAACGAATTTATGAGTTGCCGTGCTGTAAAAAGCATTGGGGTTTGAGTAAGAGCATAGCGCCTCTGTCACAGCCGGCGAACTATTAAGGTCTATTTTTTCAATTCTTTTCACTTCTTCAGTTTCTTCTAGGGATAGCTGAGAGGGATCTCTTCCAGCCAAAATTACGTTAATGAGAGAGTCTTTAACAAAATCAAAGAGTCCATTGACTCGGTTAATCCTGATTGGACTTACATCGTTCATATCTTTTTCCAGTTTGGACACATAAGAAGGATGAGATTCTGGTCGAAAATTTTTTGCCTGATCAACAAGTTGGGCTATCTTTTGCCAATTTTTTCCGACTCGGTTAGAGAACTCTCGTCTTAAATCTTTGATAGTGAAATCCTGCAAACCTTTAGGCTTTTCAGGAGGCCACTCCACCGTCACCTTTCTTGAGTCTTTTGAGGGGTCGCCCTGACCAAATATTGAGTAAAGCGTGTCACAGTCGGGTAAATCAAAGATTTTTCTTGATCCTTCTTTAATTGCGACTTTGACCTTGAGACAATTTAAGGCGGTCGTTCTCATGTAGGTAAGTTGGCTGTTATCAACATCATCAAGTTTGGTTGCAAGTGTGATGCCTTTATTATACTTTACCAACGATGAGTAATTTGGAATAAATGTTCCGTCTGGCAAAGATATCCTATCGTTATTATTCGAGTTAAATACCTGGCAGTCCTTAGTAAGCTCCTCAAAGGAACAAGCAAGGCAGAGGCTCGGTTGCAATCCAAAAAATATCAATAAGGACAATACTGTGGATAAAAGTTTCACTAAAGATATTTCGGCCTTTTTACTCTACTGCTGAAATAAAAGCTCATTTCTGCAGATCCCAGACATTTGGCTAGAAATTTTTATGAGGTGCAGAATGGGTATTGGCCTTCGAGAATATATTCTCCATGCATCGCGCCTCGTTTTCACCATTTGTGATTTTCTGTTTACCATGTAACGGGGAAACAAATGACTCTCAATGCACCTTGGCCGACACCGTCGATCTTAGTGACCATGGCCTATGCAAAATGACGCTGCTTGACCTAGTGGAAAAGCAGGCGCAAATCCAAAGTTGACGCGACTGTAGCCACTGGGATCTTTCGAATCAATGGTCCAAATATTGGTTTTTGGTGCACTCTCATCGGCTTGCCTCCTAAGAGACGCGATTTGCAACTTGGCGGCAGGACCTTCTTTTAACAGGTCCTCGGCCTCGTTCCTTGTTGCCAGTGACCATGTCATATGGGCGAGAGTATAGAATTGGGGAGGAAGTTTGGTGCAGTTTGCTGCGGCATCTTGACCTGTATATGCAAACTGTACATTATCGGTCCAAAGTAATCCAGAATTAGAGTCTTGCCACAGTTCGGTAAAATAGTAGTCGTCTTTATAGACTCTACTCACTAGACCCCATGCTGCACCATAGGATTTGATTTGTGGCAAACTTTTACAGTCATCAATTCGGTTTTGGACAGAACCATCTACTCCACACGGAAATCTCATTTGGGCCGCTAGAGTTTTTACAAAAAGTGCACTCAAAGCATCTACAGCGTTAGTATTTGAAATTTGATAGGTTTTTGTGTCCATTACTTTGTGAGATAATTCATCAACAAAACTATAAAATTTATCTATTGCAATTTTTGTAGCATCGACGTTTTTAATAATCTCTTGATTCGCAGCAAGATCTTTTTCTATATAAAGAATGGAATTTACGCACTCTTGTTGGGTACTGCAGCCTATTCCTTTCTTTCGATCTTCAATCAAATCGGCGTCTGTCTTTGTGGCATCTTTCAAATACTGAACACCGACTGTCTTATCACCTTTTAGCGCCACTGATTTATCGTTTTTTAATAAATGAATTTCGGTACCGGACAAAGGAGATAAAGCAACGGCATCTGCGGCTGCCCATAAGACCTGACCAGGAAGACCCATTTGAGAAAAGTAAATGAGCTGCCTATTTTGACTAAAGCCGTTACAGGGACCAGAAAGGGCGTCGCAAAGTGTAGCCTTTAATTTATTAGTATCCACTGGTGATACTTCAATTCTATGAGAATTAGTCAGTGAATCAATCCTTATTTCTACTGTCGCAAAAGCCGATGTGCTAAATATTTCCATGAGAATTGTTGCGACCAAATAATAATTAGCTTTTTTTAAAAACTTAAATTTTTCCATAAATACTCCATCTTCATTATTAAATTCTGCTATTCTAAAGTTATGCCATTTATACACTGACATAACTTTTCGAACTATTCTTACAGACACTCGCCTAAATTTTGGGACAAGGACTCTAAGTGCCGATCATTTAAGTCGGATTGTTGCAAATAAAGATCCTTAGCGTTCTTTACAACTTCTTGGTTCGCCTGCATGGCTCTAGCTGTGTTTCCACTAAAAGTTAATTTTTGGTCAAATAAGTTTTGGGCCCAGTCGGCAATTTTATTCCAACTGTCCATTTGATCCCGAGCCAAATAATTTGTCATACGCTGAGTTAGATCAACGGAGCTTTTCACCAAAGTCTCGTACTTTGCCTTAACATCAGAACAAGAACCTTTACTCACTTTAAAACAGGCACTTCGTGCTAAGAGAGCATCTCCTTGGGTCTTCTGTTTTGAATATACTATAGACAGGCTTGTCGTTTCGGTCTGAATAGTGGATCTCAAATTTTTAACGTCTAGAACAGCCAAGTATGAAATAAAAATGTTCTGACCGTTACGGCTTGCATATCGTCTAGCCCAACTTTCCATTTCTAAGTATTTCTGAGTAGTAACATCAAGCCCTGCGGCCATCTGAAGGGAATCATCAGTATAATCGGACGTGAAGTTTTTGAAATCAGCAGGAAGTTTTGTACAACTGGGGTCCGCCGTCGGCGACCACTTAAGTAGAGGAACTTGAACAAATCGTGCAGTAATCTGGATATATGCTGCAATTTTGTTGGCGGACTCTTCATTTGATTGAACATCAGATTTGCTATAAACTTGAAAATGATGGACGTGCTCATGAAAAGCAAGGCTAGCCAGTTTAATCATGAGTTGTTCTTCGGTGAGGTTCTTATTCTGATAGGCTACAACAAGTTTTTTCAGGTCAAAACAAATTTCACCACCAATATTAGGTTTGTCTAATTGCCCCAACTCGGTGGAGACAGGAACCTCAGAGTTATAAGCATCAAGACATGAGTCTCCCAAAGTATAATTATTTTTAGTTTGAATATCTCGCTGGAGGGCGCCGTCTTTTAGCATTTGCGAAAAGGCACTTTTGATATCGGCATCTTGGATTTGGCTGACGTCGATTGTCTTAAGATAATTAAGCATGGCATTTTTGAGTCCGTCGCCTTTAATGAGAAGAGTTAAAGTCGCCTCATCAATTTTTGCTGGGTCATCTCCACCCCTCCCTTGAGAGGAGTACGCAAGATTACTTTGCATACTGCTCATTGCCACAATCAGGACCATAAAACTTAAATAGATTAATTTTCTCATGATTCACTTCCTTTTTTATTTTTTTTGGTGAGGGGGTAAAAACAAATTCCAAGCTGATACACTTGATCAGCTTTAACATTTTTTCTTTGGACAAATTTACTTAGTTTTCGACGAAACTGATTTATTAGTTTTTTCACTTCATCTAGATCATTCGTATCAATAGCGACAGTGCTACTAATATTATGTCGACGATCCCGAGAAATTTCATCGATAGAGCCAATAGCCATCTTGAGGATTTGCTTTTGATATTTCCTTAATGCTGCCGTCGTATATGGGGAATCAATGCCTACCTCGGTGTGTGCGGCGTGGCTGATCCATTCACCTTTTGCATTTATATCGATAAGGTCAAGACGGACAAGGCGTTCAATTGCAATATTGACTTCACTTACTGTGATGCCCAGAACTTTTGAAATCCACTTTGGATCAGTTTTGAAATTCTTAAGCTGCATAAGCTCAAGAATAGCATCATGATACCATTCGGAAATTACGGTAAAGGTATCAATGGTTAAATCCTGAAAGTCTGCGCCTGAAGATTCGTCATCAAACGAGATGTTCTTCTTGAAAGCCTCGGTTTCCTTCGGTCCTAAATTTAGAGCTTCAGCTAACGTCGTAAATACATTTTTTGATAGGCCGCGCTTACCTCTAAGAATGCGTGATAAAGCACTGTGATGAATATTCAATGAACGGGCAAAGGCCCTCAAGGAATAACTTGGATTTTTTTCGCAGCGTCGCACAAGTTCCGCCTGTAAAAACAGGCGAAAGTTTTTAAACTGTGAGGGAGTTAACTGCGTTTGATTGTGTTGTTCCGCTTCCATAGTTGGCGATACTAAACGAGTCTAACGGAGGCGACAAGAGGTTTAGCACCAAAGTGGTGCGCTTAGATAGCGCACCACTTGGAAAGAGGGAAAATTTTCACATACGAGGCCGAATTTATTCACTTTGATTCAGGTAAGACGTATCCGGACTCTGACCCATATTTGGCTGCTCTCTCGCAACAGTTTATTTCTCCTACGAGAAACCAATAAGCGAAGATCGCTTGTGGGATCTTTTCTCTGAGCCAATAAATCAGCTCGGAATCACCGAGGATTTTTCGGGCGTCGTGATGGATATGATCGAGAAGCGACTGGAAAACTCCGATGCAGAGTCTGCTGGAACTTAAAAAAAACTCTTACAAAAGGCTATTACCCTTAACGGGGTAGAACCCATCATCTTGATGCGTTGCTAACGAAAAAAGTGCCTGGCACTTATTGGTGCCGACGAGAGGACTTGAACCTCCACACCTTACGGTACCAGATCCTAAGTCTGGCGTGTCTGCCAATTTCACCACGTCGGCAATAGTGATAAAATCATAATAGATTTCGCCAATATAGTTCCCACAAGGGGGTCTGTCAAATCCTCCTATCATGTCTGAGCACCATCCGTTTGCCTAAACCTGCCTACGAAACTGAAACCTTCGCGGACGGGAGGGTGGGCGAGGGTCCGCAAAAAGTCCGATCAAAAAGAAGGCCATGCCCGTTTAGGCTATAGAATTGAAAAATTTTCTTATCACCCGTCATCATTGTGAATTAGTTAGACATTAAGGTGGGTACAGTTCTTGTACCCCTCCCCAGCGTCAACGACTATGTTGTCTTGTGGAGGTTTGTGTGAAAGCATTGTTGCTGTTGGTTGCTA
>Ga0207149_1066_pt1 | contig 18227 bp, 15 predicted proteins | sample Alteio_BWMinHeat_31_FD_153563 | JGI IMG/M metagenome (GOLD analysis project Ga0207149, IMG submission 153563) | Enriched cells from forest soil in Barre Woods Harvard Forest LTER site, Petersham, Massachusetts, United States -... | ecosystem: Environmental > Terrestrial > Soil > Temperate forest >... | reverse complement strand
AAATCACTAAATTTAAATTTTCCTAAAAAACAGATGCCTTGGCTATCTTTACGATCTTTATTGGCTAAATTAAACTGATCCGCCAGAACTCGCACTTCACTTTTTTGTAAATGCCCAATCGGAAACATAACGCGTTGTAGCTGTTTTTGACTTAAATGAGAAAGAAAATAGGTTTGGTCTTTTATCGGATCGGGAGACTGAATAAGTTCAACAACACCATTATTTTCACGCACTTGTGCATAATGACCTGAAGCAACTTTAACAAAGCTAGCATCAATTTTATCAAGAAAAAGACCGAATTTAATGCGTTGATTGCATAGAATATCAGGATTTGGCGTGCGCCCTTGCTGCACTTGAACAATAGTATGTGCAACAACTTCATCTTTATATTCTTTTTGCAATGACACAACTTCCAGCGGTACATTCAGTTGCTCGCAAACCTGTTTTACAAAGCTTAAGTCTTCTTCCCACGGACAATCGCCCAAATAAGAAAGCTCATCTTCAAGCCAAATTTTGAGGTAAAAAGCGGTAACATCATGGCCCTGGTCTTTTAAAAGCCGTAAGGCTACAGAACTATCAACACCACCTGAAACAAGAACCGCTATTTTCATTGTGATCACTATTTTTGACACGCACTCTGTTGCGTGGAAAGCTGATTGCTTTACCAATTTGCATTATACAGTACAATCTTCATATAATTATTATACCACAGGCGGTGTAATCATCAATTGGTCAAAAGATTTCAATATCTTTACGCTCAAGCTGCGCTTTAATTTCGCTTAACTCACAACTCTTTTGATGAGTACTACCATCATCAAAAAATATCTTATTGTGCACATTGATAGCTGCCCCTAATGCCATAGAATATGCCGTTAAACCAATCAATGTGGGCACAAATAATGATTGATCTTCGATACCCTCTCCAAACCACCAAAAGAGTACAGCATTAACACAGAATACTGTCAGCACAAAACTCCCTATCTTAGCCCTGTTTCTCTCGCCACGCATTAAAATTAAACTACTATCAGCAACACAAAGACCACCTCCAACAAATGCCACCAAAGACAACAAATAGATAATGCAATTCGGAGCACCTATTGCAAATTCTTCATACCAATTATACCCAACAGAATCTCGCACCAATCCTTTTACATGCCCACACAAATTGTTATTAATAGCTATAGCTCTATCCTGAACAATCCCTTCCATATCCTCAGCTATTTTCTGAAAATACTTATCAATAACATCTGCTACACCAGCATATAATTCATTATCTACAGCTACATCAGCAAAAACTTTTTTCTCACAAAACCGAATTTCTATCAATTTCGATAATGCAGGACCCCCTAATGTGATCAGCCAAAAAGGAAATCCCAATTTTGCTCCCCACATTGCTCCATCTTTAACAAAATGAAGATATCCTTGATAGTTACAATTAGTACGATAAGAAAACTTAACTTTAAACCTATCCAAACAAGGATATTTTTTATGAGAATTAACGATATGAGAATTAACGAAATGCTCCAGTTCTTTTCTATCCCACGCCTTATCCCTATCTTTCATTAATAAATAAAGCATATCTTTCATATCACCTTGAGAGCACCACATAAGCTTTTGTATGAGAGAGCGTAAAATGGCTTCATTTTCCTCTTCTGCTAACTCTACAGGCTCTTCTGTCTTTGCAATGTCATCCCCACGGAATTTTTTTCCCTCGTAACTTGCATAATTGCGCACATAACGCCTAATATTAAAATAAGCGCAATCAATTTCGTTATTATCAAAAACTGAATTCTTTTTTACTTGCTCATAACAAATAAATCGACCTGTACCATTACTGCGCATATAGTAATCATATTTACTTTTCAAATTACATTTATCTAATACATTCCAGCATATTGGTAACTGCAAACACACTTTACTATGCACTATATTCAACGCCATTTTACGCCAATAGATCGACTCGCCAATAGATCTACTTTCAATTTTTTGATGCTCTTCATTCCCGTCAAACATCATCAATTCTTCATTAAATATTTTATTTCTAACATCTGACGTACACGCATAATGCGTAGCCATATAAAAAGCAGCTGAAAACAATTGATTCTTATTTTTTTCATCAATAAGGCTAATTTTTTTTGTTATTTTTTTACGCGCATTATCCGAAAATTTATGATACGCAAAGCCAGCCTCATTCCACGTCATACCAGAAAAATTATTAACAAAATAATTCGCTACTACAGAATCTTTAAGAGTATCAACTATATTTTTTGCCGGTAACCCTTGAAACTCTTCTTGCCCATTCCAACATTCTTTTCTTCTCTCAACCGGTTCAACTCTAAACTTTTCAATTTTAGGCCTTTTAAAAAAAAAATTTTCATGCACAAGCATTGCGCAACAATGCATGGTCATCGATAACAAAAACAATCCCACTACACCACGCATGCATATCCAATGATGTTAAAAGCCATATTTTATTCTTTTGGTCAAATAGTTTCTATATCTTTACGCTCGAGTAGTTCAATCTCTTTATCCTTAAGCAGCATCTTAATACTATCAGTATGAATTTTATCACCCGTAAAATCATCATAAACATAAACATATATACCCCTGCCAATGCCTATGCCGATAGAAAGAGCTACTGAAAACAATAATCCATATTTCCAGTCCTCAGGATATTCAGAAAACCATAGACCAGCAGCGCAGTTTAGAACAAAAAATGCCCAAGAAATTATAGCTCGTTCTATCCTTAATTTACCGTGTGGCTCACAGATACATAAAATAGTTAACCAACCGGGCAATACAAAAGATAAAGTCTTCAACACATATATCATATACTCACCAAACATTCCATATTGCATCGGATCTTTAATGTCACTCTTAATCTTTTCAATTATCAGCGCATAATCAGGAATAAAACTTTCACCCGAAATACCTTCGGTACTGTCAACTATTGATTTGCAATCATTTTCAAGGACTTGAATAGCACGAGAACAACTCGCATTTTTACTGACTATATCATCACAAATATTTTTCTGACAAAGCATCTTTATACCCTCTGATGCTCCTATTAATAGTGCAGGAATACTAATAAACGAAGTTAGCACCAATCCCACTAGTGTTGCGAATGCCACTTCATTATTAATATAATAATGATACGTATGTTTTCCACGGTAAGAAACATTGTTATTCTCATGAGAACGGAAAAATCTGAACATTGAATATCTATATCTACCATCAAGATCTACTAAACGCTGCATCGCTTTTTTTCCTAAAAGCCTTTCTGGTTCTTGTAAATTTATCACCGCTAAAATATCACTTTTTGTCAGATCAAATAGTTCAGTAAGAACATAATCTAAAATTAATTGTGTATTTTCTGGTGATACACAATTACCATCACTATCATTAAACTGTACAATACTTCTACGATCATCAGAAAAAATAATTTTATACCTATATGCCATGCTATGCTTATTCATTAAATCAAAAAACAACCGCGTATATGCAAATTTGCCAAGCGAAAGTTCATGCGCTCCTGAATAGCTATGCAACGATTCGCCTATTGATTTTTTTTTAAAAAAAGATGTTTCAAACTTTTTCCAACGCTTTTCTTCAAATGTACACATACAATTATTGTTGAGACATTTCAATTGACACGTACATTTACCTTCTACGTTATCACACAAGCATGCGTCTTTTTTACACGTATCATTATCCCTAAAAAAATGTTTAACTATTTTTTTTTGAATCTCACTCGATAAAACAGTTGCCATGTAAAATACTGATGAAAAAAGTTTATTACCCTTACGCTTATCAATAAAATTGATCATGTCTTTTAAATCATTATTAATTGCAGGTAATGGAAAACTGTTACAGGAGAACTCTTTTAACGACCATGATGATTGAGAAAATTTATTGATAAATTCATCTTCAAGTTCAATTCGCTCGGCAATACGCTTTAACTCTCGTTGCTGCACCTGATTTATAACCGTCAACATTGCATAAGAATGAACGACAAAAAATAACAAGAATAGCCCCGTTGCATAACGCATATAAATTCCATGGTGCTAAAAAAAATCATAATTGACTGAATGCAATGATACCAAAAATCAAAAAATAAGCTATCATAAACAATTTTTCACCATTCATTATCATACCCAACAACACAAAACAAAAATAAAAATAAACCATACACGCATAAAATTGTTAATTTATTTTTAAAATTCCATAACTTTTGCTAAGATCCAATCACCATTATAAAAATAAGCAATCAACGACTCGTATTAAAAGGACGTAAAATGAACTTTTTCACTGGAAATTCCCTATGGAATCTGATAGCACAATCTGACACAACAAGTAAACTGGTACTCCTCACCCTGCTTGCCATGTCAATCGTCTGCTGGACAGTTTTTTTTGGCAAACTTATTATCTTTCGCCTTAAGAATAAACAATTTAATGCTGCAAATAAAAAGCTCTCTCACGCGCAAAATATAACGCAGCTCACGGAAATCGCTAATAATTTAAAAAACACTGCTCCTGGCTATTTTTTACTAAAAAATCTTACCTTTGTTCAAGAAGCCACGCAAGCAAACTTTGATCATACTATTTCAGATAATGATTGGATTTTAATTGAAAAAAATAATGATAATATGCTCGAAACAATGATGATTCATAACGAAACATATCTTTCAATATTATCATCAAGCGCAGCAGTAGCGCCACTTTTGGGACTTTTTGGAACTGTGTGGGGACTTGTGCACGCATTTATGCGTATTAGTGAAACACAAGTAGCCGACATTGCAACAATTGCACCGGGCATTGCTGAAGCTCTTATCACTACACTTGCCGGCCTTATTGTTGCAATTCCAGCACTTGTTATGTTCAACTATCTCCAAACAAGAATGCGCCGCCTTGAACACAATCTTATTACTCTTGCTGATAGAATGATGTTCATCGTACAAAAACAAAAAAGGAACTAACATTCTTATGCGTATACGAAATAACAAACGATTCAGAACAAAAGCGCATCTTGCTGAGCTTTCTATGACACCACTTATTGACGTAGCACTAACACTACTTATCATGTTCATGGTCGCAACACCTATTTTACACAATGCAATTAAAGTTACGTTGCCCCGCGGCCAATCACAAGAAGACGCTAAAAACCAATCACAAGAATTGGTAGTATATATCGATAAAAATGGTGATTGTTTTGTACAAACAACAAAAGTAGATAAAGACCAGCTTATTGCATACGTTAAAAAAGAAATTGGTAATGATGTAGAAAAAACAGTGTACGTCAAAGCTGATACTGCCGTTTCTTATGGCACCGTACTCGAACTTGTTGATGATATTAAATTTATTGGTGGTATAAAATATGTCGCTCTTGCTACACAAAAAAATTCACAAAAGACATCATCTGTGGCTTAAAATTTTTAGTCTATTCTTTGTTTTACACTGCATACTATTATGGTGCATATTTATCAATGATATGCGTTCTTCACACACCATTGCAATATCCCTTAATAAACACATTGATTACTCCGCGCCTATTTTATTTGTGCCATTGACACAAACAGTAACAACACAAGAAAATACTGCTAGCGCACTAACAAATACCAATCAACCAAAACAAACGACACTCGCTCAAACAAAAATAAATGTACCCGAAAAAAAAGCAACGCCTGCAACAACAATTAAACAATCTCCCCAACAAACACAAAAAATAGTGCCCGTACCAACGTCTAAATTAGAAAAAAAAGAAGAAAAAATAGTAGCACCCGAAACACCAAAAGTTGTTGAGCCAAGCAATTCTGAAAAACCTGCTGCACCGACAGAAAAAAAATCTACTACAGCACAAATGACATCACCGCCATCAACACAACAAGCATCTACCGCCCCTCAACAACGAGTTGTTCCTAAAAATGCTCACGTTTCTCATGATTATAAAGAAGTTGAAATGCTGCGCCGCACTGCACTATTACAAAAAGAACTTATCGCTGCATGGAAGCCGCCCACAGGAATGCCGAGCGATGCGCACTGCGAAATATCATTAAGCGTTGGAGACAATGGTATAATCAAGAGTAGCACTATAATAAAAAGCTCTGGTATCTTTATTTATGATCTTTCCGCGCGTCATGCTTTAGGTACTATGAAAATGCCACAATGGACTTACAATAAAACAATAACCATTACTTTCAGACAGTAGTTAACCATGAAAAAAATAATCGCACTTATCACTCTATTTGCTACCAGCACACACACAGAAAATCTTACTGTTTCTGGTGCGCAATCAATAAAAATGCCTTTACGCATCATAACACTTGATAAAACTAATCAGGAACTTAATACCGTCGCACAAATTATCAAAAAAGATCTTAATTTTACCAATCAATTTACTACCACAACACAAGCACTGTCTGCACCAACCCCACCAAAAAAACTACAGACAACCATAAAAAAATTATGCACAAACGGCACCCCCATTGCACTGTGTCTCAGCGCAAGCGAAAACAATTCTATCGAATGGCGCCTTTATGATACCATGAATATCACCATGATTGCAGGAAAAACATACAAAAAAAAAGGAACTGTTTTACGTGGATGGGCGCATGCAATTGCCGATAAAGTACTTAATGCACTCACGGGTAATGATGGCTTTTTTTCTTCCCGCATCACTTATTGCCAAGAATCACGTAAAAACGATAAAACTGTACGACAAATTTTTGTTGCAGATTTCGATGGAAGCCATAAAGAATTGCTTATTGAAACGCCATCAATCGTTATGGCACCACGCTGGAATGTTGATTTAAAAAACCCTACTATCTTTTTTTCACACTATACCGATACCAATGTACAACTTGTTTCTGTAGACATGCACAAAAATAAAAAAATTGCCTCAAATTTAGATGGCATTACTATGCTGCCTGGTTTTTCTCCTGATGGAAGCACTATCATGTATAGCGCATCAAATGGTAACGGTAACTGTCAATTGTATCATCATACACCTACGTCAATACGTTGTTTTACCAGAAACGATGGCAACAACATTTCACCCATATTTCTTGATAATGACCGTATCTGTTTTTGTTCTGATGCGCAAACAAAAAGCCCACAATTGTACATTGGCAATATACACACCGGACACGTACAACGCATCACCAACGGTGGTTATTGCACTTCACCCAGTTATTGCAAAAAAACTAACACGATTGCCTATCACAAAAAAATTAACAATTACATGCAAATCATGGAATATGACTGTGCAACAAAAACACATACTCAAATCACTGCCAGCACTACCAACAAACACGAAACAACACAATCACCCTGCGGCACCTATTTACTTTTCAGGCAAGAATATAATAATACCAGTAAACTTACTATGCTCAACCGTATCACGCGAACATCACAGGATATTACTAAACCATCAGAACAGTGTAGCCATCCTCACTGGTCTGCGTGCTATGCACACTTTCCTATTGTGACATAAATATAAAACATACTATTTTTGCACAAATTTTATTCACACAATCGACAGTTTATTGCAATGTGGTACACTAAAGAAAAAATAATATTGTAACAACTCAAAACGTACAAAAATCTATGAAAAAACCTAAAAAAAATACACCGTGGAATGCAAGTTCTAAACACTATAAAACAGCACTCATTTGCTTATTAATTGCATTCGGAATACTCATTGTTCTCAACCGCCTTATAGAAACAGGTAGGCACGTACAAACGTATACCTTCTCTGCTTTTTTAAAGGAAGTAGAAAATAATGCTATCAAAAAAATATATGTTTCAGGACAAGATATTGAAGGTGTCTTAAAAGACGGCACTCGCTTTGAAACCGTTATCAGTAATAATTTTGATGATTGGGAAAAATTACGTTCTCATGGCATAGAATTTTCAATTATGTCACCATCAAACCAACTTAATACATGGTATATTTTCCTCTTTTCTTGTTTACTCACTGCTATTTGGGCAATTTGGTATTTCATCCGTCAACGCAGCAGCGGCGCCAATAATGGTGGTAATAATATTTTTACCATGGGCAAAAGCGGTGCACGCATGTACCTCCCTTCAAGTATTAAAGAAAATTTTAATTCCGTAGCGGGAGCAGCGGAAGCAAAAGAAGAATTAGCTGATGTCGTCGATTTTCTTAAAAATCCACAAAAATATCAGCGCCTTGGTGCAAAAATCACCCGTGGTGTACTACTCGTAGGGGAACCAGGAAATGGTAAAACCTTACTTGCTCGTGCTGTTGCTGGCGAAGCAAATTGTCCCTTTTTTAGTATTAGTGGTTCTAATTTTATTGAAGTTTTTGTCGGCGTCGGTGCCGCGCGCGTACGTGATCTTTTTGCGCAAGCACGCAAACATGCACCAAGCATCATTTTCATTGATGAAATTGATGCAGTAGGACGTCACCGTGGTAGCGGTATGGGTGGTGGTAATGACGAGCGCGAACAAACGCTTAATCAACTTCTTGCAGAAATGGATGGTTTTGAGGTTGCCGACACACCAGTCATTGTTATCGCAGCAACTAATCGTGTTGATGTTCTCGATAAAGCATTATTACGACCAGGCAGATTTGATCGAAAAGTTACCGTACCCTATCCCGATTTAAAAAGCAGAGAAGAGATTTTAGCGGTACATATGAAAGAAGTTAAAGTTAAAAAATCAGTAAGTATAGAAAAAATAGCGCAAGGTACTGCTGGTTTTTCTGGTGCTGACTTGAGTAATTTGATCAACGAAGCTGCTATTGAAGCATCAAAAAAGGATCAAAAAGAGATCACAATGGATAATTTTGAAGAAGCCCGTGATAAAATAATGCTCGGTAAAGAATCAAAAAGCATCAGGCTTACCAAACAAGACAAAGAACTTATTGCGTATCACGAGGCAGGGCATGCCTTAGTGCGTCTTTTGTTACCTGAAGATTCTGATCCTCTTTTAAAAGTTACGATTATCCCGCGCGGTTCCGCGCTGGGTGTAACGCATTATTTACCAGAGCGTGAAAAATATATTTCTACCAAAGAAGAAATGGAAGCAATGATTATGTCGGCACTCGGTGGACGAATCGCTGAAGAAATTGTATTTAATAAGCTTACTACTGGTGCTTATAGCGATTTTCAAACGGCTAACCGCATTGTACGCAACATGGTCACTCAATATGGTATGTCACCAGAACTTGGCCAAATTATCTATGGCCAACAACACGGCGATTTTGCTTACTCACAAAAAACTGCAGAGCGCATTGATGCTGAAGTACAACGCTTGACGGCTCTGTATAGCGACCAAACACGCGCATTATTAGAAAATAATCGCGACAAATTGGACCTGCTTGCGCAGGGGCTTCTTGAAAAAGAAACACTCCACGCTGCAGAAATATATACACTATTGGGCATTGAACCTCGCGTAACACACAAATTTAATTGATAAAAATTTATATTTTGTTATCTTTAGAATAAATAATTGGCTTTAAGGAAGGTAAACATCATGTCGAGAATCTGTTCAGTGTGCTCAAAAGGCCCACAAGTAGCAAATTTAGTTAGTAACGCTAATAATAAAGTAAAACGCTGGGTATACCCTAACGTGCATACTATCCGCTTTACTCTCAAAGGTGACGCAAAAAATCACGTTCATCGTTCAAAAGTCTGCACAAAGTGTATGAAAGCAGGCAAAGTTCAAAAAGTTATCTAATTTTTAGTATCCAAGGTTAAACGATTATGCCAAATATAAAATCAGCAAAAAAACGTACACTCCAAATCACTAAGCGTCAGTTGCGCAATCAAGCAAGAAAATCTGCATTAAAAACAGCCATTAAAAAAGTAATGTCTGCTATTGAAGCTAAAGATGTTGAAACTGCAAAAACTCTTTTTGTTGCTGCAGAAAGCAAAATTTCAAGAGCTCGTGGCAAAGGTCTTTTGCACCACAACACTGCTGCTCGTAAAATCAGCCGCTTAGCTAAAAAAGTTGCTACTGCTGCTTCAGCTCAGTAATTTACCTCTTTTTCTTATCTCTTTTCGTATAAAAAAATTAAAGGATGCCTTCAAAAGCATCCTTTTTTATTGCCCTCCAACACCCTTCCAACTTAGCACCAACCATTGCATTTTGAAATAAAAAACATTATTATTAATGGCAACTATGATAAATATCGATTTAAAAAATATCAATGGAATCAACATGATCAAAAAACTATTTTTGCTAACAATTTTTTCTTTCTCTCATCTTTCAATAGCTATGCTCACTACCCCAAATAAAACAAAAATCGTTAATGATTTCCTTAAAAAAGATTTTTTCTTTGAAAATCTTGCCACAACACAAACCATATCAAGTCCTAATAGCCCAGCAACAGCCATAGCCTTTAACATATCTAATGACAAATTTGGCATTGGCTTTAACGATGGAACTTTGCAAATTCGTAATCCTAAAAAACCCTCCGCTGTTGTATCAACAATCAATTATTCCCCTCAAGCAATCGATCTTATTAGCTTTTTGCCCTATGAAAAAACCAAAAATGATATACTTACCCAACAAACATCACACCAAAACTCATTGATAACAATCGTAAATCAAATACTCACCACCCAACAAGCTAACTACGACGAAGATTTTTCTACAAACCTTGAAATTCCAGCAAAAAACATTGCTTTTCGCCCAAAAAATATCGAAATACTTATTAAAAATGATGATGAAATCATAACCAAATATTATAAAGAAGATATTTCATCTCCATGGAAAAAAGATGATAAAACTATCAAAGAAGAAAATCCTACGGTAAGCATCATTTACAGCCCGCTATTGAATGGACAATGCTCTTATGCTAAAAATGATCCGACTGTCATATATTTCACTCCCTATGATCAGAACATCAAAGCAATATCAGAAAAAATGATAAGTATCACGAGCAACCAAGCGCCAATTGAAAAAATATTTTTTAACTGGGAAGGCAATCAAGTAGCAATCGTAACTGAAAAAATAGATAGTAGCTACGTAATGTCGAGCAAAAATAATAAAAAGTTTATTATCTCTAGTGAATACTTACATGATAGAATCAGCATATGGGATTTAAACACAGGAAAGCTCATTAAAACGCTTAACATTCCTGATAATAAATCAATTAATTCCATATCTTTCACTAAAGACCAGATAGCTCTTCTCTTTACTGATGGAACAATTAACTTACAAACATACGACAATGCAATCCAAGAGAGTATCTTAAAAGAAACAAAAACCAAGCCATGGCTTAACGAGCTCATATTTAATGCAATTACCGCAACAAATCAAGGATCAACATATACTATTCCATCGGAGATGAACAAAGAATTTAAAAAAGAACCTCAAGTTATACGTGATTTCCTTAATAAACATTTAAAAATTAGTGAAAATTTTTACGATTGGCTTTCCAATTTAAGTCTACGCAATAAAGCAATAATCGCTACAATGACAGCTGCAGGACTCGCATCACTATACTATTGGTTCACTGCTGAAAAATAAAAATCCGTATCTTTTTTCTTCAAAGGATGCTCTCAAAGGGTGCCTTTTTTCATTACCTCCCACTTTACAAAAAATAAGCTTCCAATCACACTATCCTACCCCCCTTTGACGGCCACGCAAAGAAAAAGTATTCTATTAGTATGACAATAAATATGCATTTATCTAAATAGGGGATTATACTAATGAATAAAAAAACACTTTTACTCTCATTTTTATGTATTACATCCATTGTATCGCTCAAGGCAAACCTACCATCAAATCCTACCGACAATAAGTCTAAAGGTTGGTATGCATTGTCTAAACAATATGCAACCCCAATGATTATTGGCGGTATAATTGGTAGCGTTACTGGAAGCTTAGAAAGCTACATAGAAACAGAATTTAAAACAAGCATTGGATTTCTTATTCCATGGATTATAGAACATTGTGTTCGTGATTCAATAATAAGAGAAATTGAAAAAGACTTGAATGAAAATAACATTCCTCATAAAAAGAATATTCTTTATAACACAGCATGGATCGCTTCATGGCTTGCTTATATACAAACACAAAAGAATATAATTAATTAATAAACACTAATAACTAAATCATATTCATTTAAATAAGAGGTTATACTATGAACAAAAAAGCACTTTTATTATCACTTTTATGCTTTACATCAGTTGCTATGCGTGCAACAGACATTTCAGTTGATGCACAAATTGATACATCATCTGAAATACAAATTGTTAGTATGCAAGAAACAGAACTCTGCGAGCAAAACACACTGGCAGATACAGCTCAAAAAAGAGAAGAAAAAGACTTCAGTCGTGACACCACAGAACACACAATGGCTACGGGATTTATGATTGGTACTTTATCAGGTGGAGCAATAGCTATTATAGTAAACACTATTCTTGATACGGTTTTAAGCGAATGCGGTACGCCTTGTCTACCGATAATCAAGTTAGTCACAAGAATTGGCTGCAAAAAAATATGGGGAAATGCACTTAACGAGAAACTTGTTGCAAAAGCAATTGAAACTGACAATAAAAATCACTACAAAATGTTTAACGAAGCGATGCTTAAAACTGTTTCTCGTACTACTGCGTGGATATTGATAGTATCTCCTATTACTTTGGCGTAAGCATACAAGTAACAGTCCTGCATCAATATTCGAAACCAGCAAGGGATGCCTTAAAAAGCATCCCTTTTTCATTCTAGTCTCACAACATTATAAATATTGATTAAAAGAACCATCCCACACATTTTTAAAATGTTTCAACTGACCATCAAAAAGCTGATCAAAAACTTTTTTTAATGGTTGATCATCTACAATATCTTTATAATTAATAGCCTTAGTTTCTATTAACTGCTTCAAAACGTATTGCCGAACCGTAAGATCTTCAAAAAAACGCACTATCTTGCAACCATCTTTACTAATGACCAAAAGAGTATTGCCATCGGGGCTCCAAAATGCATTTTCTACATTTTTAAATCTCAAACAATTACCACGATTACACTCAATATCATACAGTATAGCCTCTTGATCCGTATCGCAATATAATAAACCATTCCCCTTTTCATCTATCTCAAATATATTTTTTCTTTTTGGACTACACAACAAACGTATATTTGACTTAAGCCAATAAGCTGTCTCCCACCTTAAGGTATCATCAATCTTAACCAAACATTTATAATCATAATCAGACAAAGTTATAAACACATACTGTTCATCAAGCACAAGTTTTGCACTCGTAACTCTTACATCTCCTAACAAAATTTTCCAAGGTTTAATCCTCAATAACTTAATCAAAGATCCTTCTGAAAACAACACATAATTTCCATCAGAACTCCATCTAACATCCGAAGATATTTTACCGCCCTGCAATCCCGCGAGTTCTCTTTTTTTATTATTAAAAATATTCGCAATAACGTATCGATAGCCCCCTAAACATAGAAACAGATATTTACCATTCGGGCTCAATTTGTGCCAATAAGCATTCCACTCAGCAATTTTTTCACCATTACGCAATACTTGTAAAGTCTCATGCAAATCCCCTTTTATCCATTCCTCTTTTAATACACCAAGCACAACAACGGAACCATCTAACGAAGAATCAAAGGGATCAGCAGTATACAATAGCTCACCTGTTTCAATATTTTTAACATGAACAACCCCCCTTGAATCAACTACTTTCAAAATATCATCAGAACCGTAAAATGATCCCTTTCGAAAAGTATAAGAATTAAATATATTCTTCTTGAGAAGGTTCATATCTGCATCAAACAAACCAAATATCCTTGCGCTACGTTGCACTAAAATTTTTTTTCCTGATGGACTATATTCAACATTATCAAGTGATATATAATCATTATGCGCCACTATCTTTCCCTCATTCAAACCACACACGTGAATCCCACAACGCTCAAGCATAGAACCCTGTGAATTCCAAAAAGCACATCGCTTATTTGTAGAATCAAATTCTACTGAATCACAACAACAAGCATCCCACCCTTCAACATCATAAATAAAACACCGCTCTTTTGATGGTATTTCTTGCATAATAGAGCAAAGCAGATGGGGATCAATAGCATTATAAGGGTGATCATTTTTTTCAAAAACATAATACCATTGATTCGGATCATTAAAAAAATCTTGTATTTTATGAGCAACTACTTTCGTTGCTAACGTCTTTAAAGAAGGAACATCTGCCTTTATTACATCTTTTTGCACTTCACTCTGGCTATTCATTCCATGCAAAAAACAGCTGGTTATTAATGCGCACATAATAAATCGTACTCTCTTACCTGACCTAATCATCACAGCACCCCTATTTTATAAACCAAATTTTTATGAACATCTATAAAAATATAATCCAAAAGCATACCATTAAAAGCAATTGACTATAACACAAAACGCTCTCCGATTCTTTACTTTGGTTAAATTTTCGTGCTAATCTAGTAGTCGACAACCAAATTAGCACGAAAAGGATCAAAAATGCTTTTTAAACGCGACATTCATGACGCCATCCAACGTTTTGCAAAATTTCCCGTGATAGGACTTTTCGGCCCTCGCCAATCAGGAAAAACAACGCTCGTAAAATCAACTTTTACAAATCACGTTTATCTTAACTTTGAAAATCCTGAAACATTAGACTTCGTCACCCAAGACCCCAAAGGATTTTTAAAAACATACGAGAATGAGCATGGTATTATTTTGGATGAATTTCAACACTTTCCAAAACTCCTTTCATACATCCAAATTGAAGTCGATGAAAAAAAAAGACCCGGCTATTTTATTCTTACCGGATCACAAAACTTTTTAATGAATGAAGCAATAACGCAGTCACTTGCAGGCAGAATTGGTATTTTAACATTATTACCACTATCAATTAATGAATTACATACCAACAACATGTTACCACCCCACTCAAACGATCTCATCATTACTGGCGGCTATCCACGACTATTCACCGACAATTTTACTCCTGACGAACTATACCCTTCTTACATTCAAACGTACGTTGAAAGAGATGTACGCCTTTTAACCAATGTTGAAAATCTCAGCACCTTTAAAAAATTTATGAAATTATGCGCGGGAAGAGTTGGGCAATTGCTCAATATTTCTGATATTGCCACTAATTGCGGCATCACTCAAAAAACAGCAGTACGCTGGCTTTCTATCCTTGAAACACACTACATTATATTTTTATTACAGCCATACCACGGCAACTTCAACAAACGCGTTACCAAAACACCAAAAATCTACTTCTATGACACGGGCCTTGCCTGTTCTTTACTAGGAATCAAGCAATCCGATGAACTAGAATTAAGCCCATTTCGTGGACATTTATTTGAATGTTTCATAATCGCAGATCTTTACAAACAATTTTTCAACAAAGGCACTACTGCTCCCCTTTATTTCTGGCGCGATAAAAACAGCCTTATTGAAGTCGATTGTCTTATCGAAACTGGCAACAAACTCACACCAATTGAAATTAAATCAGGACAAACCGTTATTGCTAGCTTCTTTACATCTTTAGAAAAATGGAATACCATCAGTAATACACAGGCAGAAAATGGCTATATTATTTATGGCGGCGCTGATGTACAAAAAAGAAGCAAGGGTAATGTTGTTGGTTGGCAAAAAGCCGGCACAATAATAAATATTATCGTATAACTTATCTCAATAAAGCACATAAGATGAATAAACTAATCTTTTTCACATTCGCCTCAATTTCTTTTTTTAATTTTATCACGTGTTCAGAACAGCCATGTTCCGTTCTTGAAGTTTTACCACAAGAAACTATCAAACACCACGTCATTCCCACAATCAGCCTTAAATCACTCAGCAATTTGAGCACAACGTCTAAAAAAATACATGAAATATGCAATCCTAATACTCTCCTCAACTCGCAAGATTTGTTTGATCAACAAATCATCGCACAGCACTTTAGAAGTTTTCACAAAACATCCCGCGCTCTTATGAATTTTCATAAAACAAAACCTGAACTTGCTCAATTTGTATGGAATCATCAGCCGAAAGAAAAAAAGACTGAAAGATTTAACGCTATCAAACAAATAGCCAACGAAACTTTAAATCCCCAACTAACTAATGCAGCTAATTTACAAGACATCAAATGTACCCTAAAGCCTAATACTCTTCCTGAAAACTATCAATTGTTCGCAACAGATGGCAAAAATTTAGTCGACACTTACAAAGAGAAAAAATACATACAATCACTTATAACTACAGAAGTTATCGCCGCTCTCAAACAAGGCAAACCAACATTTGATAATCTTATTTTTTGCGCATGCGAACAAGGTGATTACCAGCTCGTAAAATACCTGCTCAAAAATAACAATATTTCTATAACAGAATATACCGATCAAAACAAACACACAATGCTACATCAAGCTTGCTATAGCCTTTGCACCAACTCAACGTCTCCCGCAGAAAGCTACATAAAGCTCATACGACTTTTAATAAAAAGAAAAATTGATGTTAATGCCCAAAATTCACTCGGCGAAACAGCCCTACATATACTTTGTTCAAGAAACACAAACACAAATAATGCTGCAATTATTCAAGCTATAGATCTTCTTATGAAAAATAGCGCCGATCAAAATATCATTGATGATTACCTACGCACACCTCATCATTGGGCAGTTGCTACACAAAACGATATCATACAAAAAACTCTTGAAAAATATGGTACCATAAATAAATGGTCCTACCGATGCCAAATTGCAAAAATAATGGCACAAGCTTTGTGCATACTTTCTATACCAGTAACACTAGGTTACTTCAAAATTATGGAAGAAAACTCCTCAGAACCATATAATCAAACAACGTTTTAAAAAATTCTATCTGTTTGATACATGCACTATGCAAGCGTGCGTACGTTAATTAAAAGAGCTGAAAGAAACAACAAAAACACCGCATATTTCGAAAAGAAGTTCGGTGTTTTTTTATTCTTAGCCAACGGTCCATTCATCAAATCACCTAACGTATATGATTTATCATCTTTATTTCTATGCTCTATTGGTTTTTCATATTTATCCATATGAAAGGATGATTGTCGCCAATTTGATGCAAAAGATTCACATAAGAAAACATAACCGCGCATTGCAGTAAGACCATATCCTACAAACTGCACCGGCATATAATAACTATTTACACACTTGCCCGCTAATGAAGTCAAAAAATAATGAGATAAGCCTAACATCGCAAATTCCCACCGCCTACTTATCGACAATCTATTCTTTTCCCCAAACCATGTATTAATTCTCTCTACAACCGACTTCCACGTATCAAATGCGGGAGACACATAATGCCCTGCAACATAACCACTTCCCCATGCACCCGCTGCACCAGCCGACCATTGCAAAAATCCTGAACAATTATGGTGAATTAAATCTGGCATAGCTGTTGAAGCAAAAAGAGGAATGATAAATAACGTTCTATCTTTTATCTTCTCAAAAACTGATAACTCTTCACACGCAATATCAATTTTAAGATTTTTAAGTAACACGTTTGCATCAATAATATCTTTTATCGGTTTTAATAATTCAATATCTTTTTGCGTCATCTTATAACGATCCCAAGGCCTACGACCAGGTTCTTTTATAATCTGATCAATTTTTTTCATTTGTTCATAATTTATACGAACCATATCTTCTAAGCTAAAACAATACGTTTTTTCTGAGATATCATTATGCTGATATGGGCCACAATTTAAAGAACTTTTGGCGTTCATAGAATCTTCCACAAAATCTTCTACTTTATATATTTTTTGACCATTATAACGACCAATAACACCCAATGCTTCAACTACCGGTAAATTCCATATTTTTTTCTTTGTTGCTGCCGTTGAAATTAATTCGAGGACTGGAGCCACTGGTGGTTTATAGCCCAGCTTAAAATCATATTCAGCATGACCATTACTGTATGAAGTGTATGGAGAATTAATAAGTCTCACTTCTTGTTTTTCTTCCCTGTCAGAAATAACACAATTAATAATATGAGAAAAAATATCTTTGGGGACAGTAAATAACTGAACAAATGGTGACTTTGGAGCACACGATCCATCCGGTAATTTTAAAGCAATCGAGTCATCTGATATTATCAAATTCTGCACATTTGCGTCTAATTTATAAAAAGTCTGATAAACATCTAATAAACTTGAAAAACCCTCCTCTTTTTCATTGGGAATATTGTTTATAAAAAAACACGCAATGCGCCAATC
>Ga0207149_1065_pt1 | contig 18375 bp, 8 predicted proteins | sample Alteio_BWMinHeat_31_FD_153563 | JGI IMG/M metagenome (GOLD analysis project Ga0207149, IMG submission 153563) | Enriched cells from forest soil in Barre Woods Harvard Forest LTER site, Petersham, Massachusetts, United States -... | ecosystem: Environmental > Terrestrial > Soil > Temperate forest >... | reverse complement strand
AAATTATGCATATGTCAAAAAATGTGCCAGGAGTTAAAAGCGTAAGCAACGATCTCGAATCTGAAAAATAAAGCCACTTTTATTAGCGAATCCTCTTAGGATCTCACCTTACGCACCGGAAATGGCATTTGGGCTACCCGTAGTCCGTGCGTGACCGAGACCGTGTCCGAGACCGAGACCGAACCGTGTCCTTAATCCGATAGGGCACGGTTCGGTCTCGGTCTCGGACACGGTCTCGGTCCCGCACGGACTACGGGTAGCCCAAATGCCACTCCGGTGCGCAGGGTGAATTAGGATATTCAATTCCTAGCATGAGTCGAATATATGCAAAAAAATAGGAGTCTAGGAATCGGAGCCGAAGTTTTTCCTGAAGGCACTCACTTTCGGGTTTGGGCTCCCAAATGCCAAAAAGTCGAACTCGTATTGGAGAATCAAAACTCGAACAGACACTCTATAAATATCACCCATAATTTAAAGTCTGAGGAAAATGGATACTTCTCAACACTCATTCCTGAAGCCAAAAATGGCACCCTTTATCAGTTCAGGCTAAATAAAGAAAGCCGCCTATATCCAGATCCAGCTTCGCGCTTTCAGCCACAAGGCCCGCATGGCCCGTCACAAGTTATCGATCCTTCTTCATTTAAATGGGCTGATAAGGAATGGAAAGGAGTCCCTGACAAAGGACGTGTCATCTATGAAATGCATATCGGTACTTTTACCCAAGCAGGAACCTGGGCTAGCGCGCAGCAAGAATTAATAGAACTGTCAAATTTGGGAATTACAATCATAGAAATGATGCCCATCAATGAATTTCATGGAAATTTTGGATGGGGATACGATGGCGTAAATCTATTCGCTCCCAGCCATAATTATGGTTCTCCAGATGATTTGAGAGCATTTATTGACCATGCACACATGTTAGATATTGCCGTGATTCTCGATGTCATTTACAACCATTTTGGACCAGAGGGCAACTATATAAAAGCTTTTTCAAATGATTATTTTACTAGTAACAAAAAAACTGACTGGGGTGAAGCAATTAATTTTGACGAACCTGGTTCAAAAGAAGTTCGCGAATTTTACCTGAACAATGCTGCATACTGGATAAAAGAATTCCATTTTGATGGTCTGCGAATCGATGCAACTCAAAATATTTACGATAATTCCATTCCTCACATCTTAACTGAAATAAACGAAGTTGTTAGAAAATCAGCTCCTGATCGCAAAACTTATCAAATAGCTGAAAATGAGCCGCAACAACCCAGATTGATTCAATCTTTTGAAGAAGGCGGTTGTGAATTTGATGCTCTTTGGAATGATGACTTCCATCACTCTGCAATGGTGCGTTTGACAGGTCATCACGAAAATTACTTTATCGATTATCTTGGATCTCCTCAGGAATTTATTTCCTCCGCAAAGTATGGTTTTCTTTACCAGGGTCAATGGTACGCTTACCACAAAAAAGAACGTGGAGGCCCCACCCTCAACTTTCCTCCATCCAAATTTATTAACTATATTCAAAATCATGATCAGATCGCCAATTTCGTCCATGGGTTGCGAGTGCATGCCTTAACAGATCCAGGAACTTATCGAGTCATGACAGCTCTTCTATTACTATCCCCAGGAACCCCTTTACTGTTTCAAGGTCAGGAATTCGCTTCTTCAGCACCCTTTTATTATTTTGCAGATCATCAACCGGAAATTGCCTTACAAGTTCTTGGAGGGCGCCGGCAATTCTTTAAACTGTTTCCTTCAATGTCAACCTCTGATATCCAATCTAAAATCCCAAAACCTGAAGAAGTTGAGACGTTTAAAAAATGTAAACTCAATATGCTGGAAAGAAAAGAGCATCCACATGCATATGCACTTCATCTGGATCTGCTCAAACTTCGACGCCATGATTCTGTTTTCTGCTCGCCTCGCATAAATGGTGTAGATGGTGCTGTATTAAATCCCGACACATTTGTAATTCGTTTTTTTGGGGATACTGAAGAGGATACGAGACTTCTCTTTGTCAATTTTGGTATGGATTATCTTCTTTCGCCCGTACCTGAACCCCTTTTAGCTCCTCCCAAAGATATGCAATGGTCTATGTTATGGTCTAGCGAGGATTCTCGTTATGGTGGAGGAGGAACTCCTCCATTATCAACAGCTCATCATTGGCTCATTCTGGGACATTCTGCTCTAGTTCTCATTCCAAATAATTCAGGAGAAACAATCGGATGACTGCACAAACATCTGTTCAAAATCCCCTTCCGTTTTTTGTAAAAGATTGCGTATTATCCACTATTTCTACAGGAGAACATGCTGGGAATTTAATTGAATTCAGGGACAAACTCCTTACTATTCATGAAGGATGCATCTATCATCATTTTTGGGGAGGACACCTCCGACCCATGTTCATCGATCCCGAGTATCAAAACGATTTCGCTGTATGGGCACATCGGGCTCTGCATGATAACATCCTTGCAGAACGGCTTGGGATCATTGATCCGACGCAATTTCGCAGTCAGGATGATTTGCGCGGGGCTGTCATTGAAGTTGTTGAAAACCGACTCGATGAATCAGAGGAAATTAATAATCTGAAAATCAACGCACATTTTTATTTTGTCAGATCAAAAATTATCATATTTACCACCCCAGTGCAAATTAATACGCCACTGGATCTAATAAAAATAGTCCCGTTCATGAGCACACACAGCATTTTTTATCATTTTATCGATGCCAGGCGGCGTAGTAATGAGGAGTGGGATGACTTCAGTTTATGGCTACAATCTTATGGAAATGAATTTCAGGAGTTAATCAGTCAAATTAGGAGCGTTGATCCTTACTTTTTTACTTTACCCCAGTTGAAGAAAGAATTGATCAAAGTCGTTCAAAAATATTTTATCTCGGAATCATGATATGAATGATATCCTGCAAGAATATAAAACAGTTGTCGGCGAAGGAGTGATTCAACAACTCCACCAAATTGCATCTGCGCTAAAAGGAATCCGAATAGTGCATGTCAATTCTACAGCTCAAGGCGGTGGTGTAGCAGAAATTTTGCAAAAACTCGTTCCTTTAAGTCAAGCTCTGGGATTGGAAGTAGAATGGAAAGTCATGAAAGGAGATGCCGATTTTTTCAAATGTACAAAATCCTTTCATAATGCCTTGCAGGGAAGTCAAAAAACACCTGATAGTTATCTTCTAAGAAAATATGAAGAAGTTAACGCGATCAATGCAGAGGAGCTTCGTCCCTGTTTGGAAGAGGCGGGAATGGTATTTATTCATGACCAGCAGCCTGCAGCATTAATAAAATATTGTCCTTCTAGAAAAGGAAAGTGGATTTGGCGCTGCCATGTCGATGCTTCGCGCCCTAATCGACATGTCTGGAAATATTTGCGTGATTATATTGTCAAGTACGATGCTTCTGTATTTTCGCTAGATGAATTTACTCAAAAGCTTCCCCACCCCATCTATCTTGTTCCTCCAAGCATTGATCCATTAAGCGAAAAGAATATTGAACTTCCTGCAGACGAAATTGCATCTATTTACCAGCGTTTCAATCTTGATCCTGCGAGACCGATGATCCTACAAGTTTCCCGGTACGATCAATTTAAAGATCCATTGGGAGTGATAAAAGCCTATCGGCTGGCAAAAAGATTCAAACCGGGACTGCAACTAGTCCTGGCTGGTTCAGGAGCCGCTGACGATCCTGAAGGAGATACCATGTTGCATATTGTACAGGATGATGCAAAAGATGATCCTGATATTCACGTGTTATCATTTTCTTTTGACACTAATAGAATTATCAATGCTTTGCAACGGGCTGCAGATATTGTTCTGCAAAAATCGACGAAGGAAGGGTTCGGGCTAACCGTCACCGAAGCATTGTGGAAAGGAAAGCCCGTCATTGGAGGGAATGTCGGAGGGATACGATTACAAGTTGTGGACCACCACACAGGCTTTTTAGTGAATACTCCAGAAGGAGCGGCCAATAGAATTCGTTATCTGCTTCAACATCCCGATAGAAGAGAATCCATAGGTGAGACAGGAAGGCAATTTGTGAAGGAGAACTTTTTGATTACCCGTCATTTATTAGACTACATGGCCTTAATGGTAACATTGATCCGTCCCGAAGACAATAGCATCGAATTTAAATGACACGCTCACCTAATCGTTACCCACAAATCTAAAAACCGCGAAGTTCGCGAAGCCAGCGAAGGAAACGCGAAGGAGGTTTAATTGTAGTTAAACCTTCTTCGCGTTTCCTTCGTTGGCTTCGCGAACTTCGCGGTTTTTAGATTTGTGGGTAAGGATCAGGATAGGAGGATATTTCGCTAACTTTTAGTCTTTGAAGGAACCTTAGCCCCTTTCTTGCGTGCTTCAGATAACCCGATAGCTACAGCCTGTTTGGGATTCGTTACTTTTTTGTGGCTTCTTCCTGATTCTAACTTTCCTTCTTTCATTTTATGCATCGCGGTCTTGACCGATTTTTGTGATGCTGGGCCGTATTGTGTCATACATGCTCCTTTGGAAGGTTAATAAACGTACTAAGTCTCTGATAAAACCAATGCCAAAGTTGGATAAAAATGTAAAAACATTTTTTTACAAAAAATTTAATCTTATGCTTATATTCAGTTAACACCATAAGAAGGTAATCAGGCCGGCCGCTTGAGTTTGTCAACACACTCTTAACAAGAGAAAGAAAAATGAAATCAATGTGGAAAGGTTCTCTCAGTTTCGGATTGGTCAATATTCCCGTACAAATGTACACAGGAAGCAAAGAAAAAGAACTCTCTTTTGTCTTGCTTCATAAAAAAGACCTCTCCGAAATCCACTATGCCCGCATATGTAAAGCCGAAGGTAAAGAAGTTCCCTGGAAAGAAATAGTCAAAGGATTTGAATTTGAAAAAGGGGAATATGTGATCATGTCCGACGAAGACTTTGCAAAAGCAAATCCTGGCAAATCAAAAACAATCGAAATTATCAATTTCGTAAAACAAGAAGAAGTTGATCCCATCTATTACGTAAAACCCTATTACCTTGAACCAGATAAGAATGCCGAAAAAGCCTATAGCTTGCTGAGAGAAGCCTTAATGAAGTCGGGTAAGGTGGGAATTGCCAAATTCGTTTTGAGAAACAGAGAGCATATAGCTCTGATTAGGGCTTACGAAAATATTCTCATCGTCAATGAATTGCGCTATCAAACGGAATTGCTTAAGACAGAAGACCTAAAATTACCTCCTGAAAAAGAGAAAATCAATCATAAAGAACTAGATATCGCCATGCAACTCATTGATCATTTGACCGTATCCTTTCAGCCAGAACGTTATAAGGATAGCTATGTCCAGGAAATGAAAAAAATTATCCAACAAAAAGCAAAGGGTCGTGCGATACATCCAAAAACAGAAGCTCCCAAATCATCAAAAGTTAGCGATATTATGTCATTGCTAAAAGCCAGTCTGGAATCAAATCATAAACCCAAAAAAAGAACCCGTCACACAGCGTAGCTATGGGACCCAATGATCGCGCGGTGTCCGAAAATTTAAATCCTCAAGAGCCAAAAAAAAAATTTGGTAAAAAAGCCCCCCTACCCCATTTTATTGCTCCGATGCTAGCCATCTCCATGTCAGAACCGTTTGATGATCCTGAGTGGTTATTTGAATTGAAATGGGATGGTTTCCGTTCCACGGCAATAATCAATCCACCATCGGTGCAGTTAAGATCACGCTCGGGACAACTTTTAAATGATAAATTTGAATCTATTGAGCAAGAGCTCAAATCCATTCGAGAGAAAGTCATTTTTGACGGAGAGCTGGTCGTATGTGATAATCTCGGCATGCCTAAATTTCAACTCATGCAAAATTATCAAAAATCCGGAGAAGGGAATTTAACTTATTATGTGTTTGATCTCCTTTACAAAGATGGCATGGATTTAAGGTCTGAACCATTGATAATACGGAAAAAGCTGCTTAAAGAATATTTAGAACAATTATCTCTTCCCTTAATTCGTTATAGCGATCATGTTCTGAAAAATGGAAAATCCTTTTTTGAAGAAGTTGTAAAACTTCGTCTAGAAGGGATAATGGCCAAGAAAATTTCTAGCACCTATCAATCGCATCGAAGCAACGACTGGATTAAAATTAAAACAAAACAAAGACAGGAATTTGTGATTGGCGGATTTACAGCTCCGCGAGGTTCTCGCAAGAAATTTGGTGCCTTACTTGTAGGTTTTTATGAAGGCAAAAAATTAAAATATGCCGGACGCGTAGGAGGAGGATTTAATTCTACCTCCCTAAATGATATTTATATGAAACTAGAAAAACTCAAACAAAAAAAATCTCCTTTTGAAAATAATTTTGTACCTAATGATGCCCAGGTTACATGGGTAAAACCTCAATTGATATGCGAAGTGTCATTTGCTGAGTGGACCAAAGAAAATATCATGCGCCAGCCTATTTTTGAAGGACTCAGAGATGATAAACTTGCAACCAGAGTAACAAAAGAAGCGCCAATTTCACCAAAAAAGATACGACATGATGACGCAAAACTGCCCAATCTGGTTTTAACTAACCTGGATAGGGTTTACTGGCCAAAGGATGAAATTACAAAAGGAGACCTTATAGAGTATTATAGGAAAATCTCTCCATTTCTCCTTCCCTATCTCAAGGATCGGCCTATTGTATTGCATCGCTATCCTGACGGCATTGAAGGAGTCGATTTTTTTCAAAAAAACCTAAGTTCAAATCATCCAAAATGGATAAAAACATGCGATATTTCTCATCATGGAAAAACGGATCATTATATCCTTAACAATGATCTAGAGAGCCTACTTTATGCTGTCAATTTGGGTAGTATTGAAATACACCCATTTATATCGAGACAAGACTCATTGGATAATCCCGATTTTTGCGTCATTGATTTAGATCCTCTTGACATTGCTTTTACGAAAGTTGTAGAAGTCGCCCTTTATATCCATGAGATTCTGGAAAATGTTAAGGTGAAACATTATTGTAAAACTTCAGGGGCAACAGGATTGCATTTCTACATTCCATTGCAAGCAAAATACTCTTACGAACAATCGCTACAATTTGCTGAAATTATTGCCTTGATCGTCAACAAAAATTTTCCTCATACTACATCTCTCGAGCGAACCCCCAACAAGCGTTCAGGAAAAATCTATCTTGATTGCTTGCAAAATCGCAAGGGCCAAACAATTGTGGCACCTTATTCAGTCCGACCCCGTCCGCATGCTCCCGTATCCACTCCATTAAATTGGGAAGAAGTTAACGAAAATCTCGATCCAACTGAATTCAATATAAAAACACTTTTAACTCGTATGTCGGCAAAAAAAGATCCTTTTAAGCCCGTTTTAGGAGCAGGAATCAATATGAAAGCAGCTTTGGAAAAATTAAATAGGTTGTATAATTTCAACTTTAATCTATAAATCATTAATGACTTATTAACTCACTTTACTAACTGCAACTTTCGTTGCTCCTCCGGAACGTATCGTTGCTCTTGTCCAAAGACACGCTCGTATCCGAGACCCCAAGCTTAACCGCAGAGTTGCAGACCCGACTTTAGGCTTTCTCTAAAATTTTGCCGGTGCAATTAAATCTGAGAGATCTCAGTAGAAGAACAGTGACATTGTCCATGTCTGTCCACGCCTACCCATACTGACACATTATCCCGGTTGTGTTTGCGCGCAAGGCCCAACGGGCCGACATCTCATAGCCCAGGCCGCAAGGCCTGGGTAGGCCAAAAAATCCCTCTGAGCCCTGTAAGGGCGGCATAAAATGGGCTGCGCCTTTAGGCCTAGCTCAATGCCCAAGCTTGAAGGCGCGGCCCATTTTATGCCGCCCTTACGGGGCTCAGAGGGATTTTTTGCCCACCCAGGCCTTGCGGCCTGGGCTATGAGATGTCGGCCCGTTGGGCCTTGCGCGCAAACACAACCGAGACAATGTGTCAGTATGGGTAGGCGTGGACAGACATGGACAATGTCACTGTCATCTACTGAGATTTCTCAGATTTAACTGCACCCTGTGAAAAAGCTAAAACGTTATTGAGGCTGGATGAGCAGTCTTATTTAAAGTCACAAACTTGCATTAGTTTTACCCGCGGAAAGTGGGGTGCCCGTGCCCGAGTTCACGCCCGAACCCTTGACCCCAGGCTTAACCACAGAGCCGCGGAGTACGCAGAGGAAGCGGTAGAGTAGAGGTGGAGATTAACCCACCTCCCTCGTCGAACCGGATATACAGATTTCCCGTTCCCGGCTCACCGATAATCTTCGTACTTTTAAAGCATTCGTTGGGCGATTCACTTCACCTCATAAAAATTGCATCCCTCTTCTTTGCAAGCATCTATATATAGATTCTCCTGGTCTTCGAGGTTTTGCTTTCCTTTGGCTTCGGTTCTTCGTAAACCTATGAAATCTTACAATTATATAATGATTGATATCTCTAAACACTTTCCGGGGGTATCCTAATTTGAAATAGTTTCCCCATCCTTTAAGTGTCTTGTTCAAATCTTCTATCGTATCTTGTAATGAGAGGGATGCTGATTTGCTCGTCTTATCTTTGATCTTTTCCTTAATCCTATCTGCTGACTTGTCGGACGGAAACATATTTAAATATTTCATCCTTCGTCCCTTGAGGTCTCGGTCAAATCGAAAACTGTATCCGAGAAAATTCAGTACCGCCTTTTCCTCTTTTAATTTCACTATCTTTGTTTTGTCTCGATTGATTGTCAGTTTTAACTTTCCTTCAATCGTTTCTTCTATCCATTTGACTATTCTGGAACTCATGTATTTTGCCATTATTACGAAATCATCCGCATAGCGAATGATTCTCGCATTGGCCCATCGAAAGGGAGAGTCTTCACTTTTCAGAAACTCCCTGTCGCAGTCGTGTAAATAGATATTTGCGAGCAATGGAGATATCACACACCCCTGAGGACATCCTTGAGTGGGTTTTGTGCGATTCATCTTTCCTTTGTCGCCTTTATCTATCACCACCGCTTCCAAAAACATTTTGATAAGCTTGAGGATTTGCCTGTCTGCTATCCTCCTCTCCACTTTTTTCATGAGTTCTTCATGGTTGATAGTGTCGAAATAACTTGACAAATCGGCATCATATGCTTCTGTTCGCCCCTCTTTTATATTCTTCTTAATTTCGCCTAAGGCATCGTGTGCTCCTCTCTTTGGACGAAATCCGAAAGAACATTCTTCAAAGTCCGCTTCAAATATGGGCTCTATTATTAATAAAACCGCCATTTGCACCAATCGATCGGAAATATTTGGAATCCCGAGCGGACGGAGCTTCCCATTCGCTTTCGGAATATATTCCCTTCTGATTGGCCCAGGTTTATATGTTTTGTTTTTGAGTTCCATCTCCAGCTTGTCGACGAGTTTCTTTGGTCCGTCGACTTCTGATTCGATATCGTCAAAAGTAATGCCGTCAGGTCCAGCCGCTCCTTTGTTTGCCCGAATTCTAGCGTATGCTGTTTCGAGAACATCTCTACGATAGATTCTGTCATAAAGAGCGTAAAATCTGAACTCTTGTTCCAACTTGGCTTTATTTCCTAGTTTCCATCTCAGTTTAGAGACTTTCTCAGGCATTCCAGGTTCTCTTGGAATGTTCTTTTCTTCCGTAGTGGAGTTTTGTCTCAAGCGGTTCTCCTCTTTTCGATGTTAACATGATTAAAGTTCAGCCCCTTGACTCCTTGGAGGATTAGTCCATATCATCGCTACTACGGGCTGTTCCGACTTCCTTATGAGCAGAGCATCAGTTATGGATTCCTGTTGTTCTTTGATTTCCTATTAGCCTTTAGAAATCACTCACAAGGATCTCCCTTGGTTTCCCATAATGACCCTTCAACACGCGCTTTGCCCAACCGCCCCGGTAAGTTCAATGAGTGCGTTTACACGTTGCTTCCTCATTGATATCAGATTTCACCACCTCCGAAAGGTTGATCACTTACTTGTTAGCGTAACGAGGTTGATATCGGCTTCACTTTCGTTAAGGCTCGTCTTTTCGCTGTTTGAGGTATTCATCCCTCATCGCTCTATTGTGAAGAACCGCAATGTTTCGCGTAGTCTGTTACCATACCCTACGCCATTGCGCAGCTAAATGTTGAACGTGTAATTTACATTTCTAACTCCTTTCAGTTAGATGGGTTAATATGATTTTCAAGGTGCATCCAGAGGAAACGCAGAGGTTTTTTAAAAAAAGCCTCTGCGTTTCCTCTGCGTTTCCTCTGCGCTCTCTGCGGCTCTGCGGTTAAACTTGGGGTCTCGGATACGAGCGTGTCTTTGGACAAGAGCAACGATACGTTCCGCAGGAGCAACGAAAGTTACAGTTGCGTAAGGTGACGTAATAGACGCAATGTTTAAAAGTTCATAGTAATAACAAGTTAAGTTATTATCTGAGATCGTGACCGAGACCGAGACCGAGACCGAGATCGTGACCGTGACCGTAACCGTGACCGAACCGTGTCCTCAATCCGATAGGGCACGGTTCGGTCTCGGACACGGTCTCGGTCACGCGCGGACTACGGGTAGCCCAAATGCAGCTCCCGGTACTTAAGGCGAGTCAATAATACATTCCTGATTGTTCCAAGCAACAACCCCCTAAAAGAAGCTAAAATAGCTGAAGCGCCTTCAAAGAAGGCTTTCAAGACGAGTTAAAGGATCAAAGAATCGCAAGAAAATCCAGCACGATATTGCCAGTTCCATTATCACAGGCACAGGCACAGGCACGAGTTTTAAACCGTCCAATGAGTCCAATGATAATGATAAATTTTTTATTTGCTCAATAATATTGCATTAATTACACTCGCCGCTGAAATTACCAGGAGTAGCCCAAATTATTCTTATGCCGCAACTCCAGGAGGAGCCATGAACTTTTCTCCTGCTTCCCCCCCTATCGTGTGGGATTTAGCCGACTGCACTCTTCCACCTCCAGCCCCCGTAGAAACAGGGGACGAGTTAATCGAATTGGCCTCCGGATTTAACTCCACTAATTGCGATGTGGAAGAACTCGAAAGCCGATTTAATCACCTCTACGACCTGTATCGGGGAGATTTCTCCATTCTATCCAGGCTGATCCATCTCTGCTGTCCCTTCTACGCAGCAAAATTGTGCCTGGCGGGACACTACAACAAAATCCAGGTTCTGCATATCAAACTGGCTGCTGCTCTAAGAGAGCATCCATCTCACGAAGAGTATTCCAGCAAAAGCATCTACGTTGCAGAACAGATGCAACAGTGGGGCGACCGGCTATCTAAACAATACCTTCTATTGGAGGCGCAACAATGTTATGTCTATGCATTTGAAATCCTCGATCACTCGATGCCCTCCCACATCCTTAACGATTTGCAGATATCTCTTCTCGAAATAATAGGCGATACCCACGCACTCCTCCAGAATTATCCTGAAGCGATGAAATATCATTTCTCCGTACTTTTCCATCAGCGCAAATCTGTCCACTCCTTCCCGAAGGATCAATTACACAAAAAAATGGTCAACAATTATCGCAGCTTTCTTGACCATCTCGGTGTGGGAGAGTATGCCATTGACTGTGTGGAATCTTTGAAGCCGGTGACAAAGACGATCAAGGCTATAGGGGATGAATTACTTCTTCAACGAAAATTCAAGCAGGCGGCCTCCATCTATCGGTTGGGAGGTCTGGAGTGCAGGGAAGAGGCAAGGCAAGCGACGCTCCTGGGTGATGGTCGTATAGCGTATGATGAGTCTTGCGTTGTTCTCCCTTGGGATCACCAACAATCCATGCTTCAATCGATGCGTAAAGAAATAGAAGTACTGCAGGGAGTGAACGCGCAGAATGTGACAACCGGAAAGTACATCGCTGCTCTCCATGAAGTCGTCAAAAGGAGCATGGCGATCCTGGGTCCGCCTCCCACTATCGAGGTCGATATGGGATTCTATAAAGATACCCAGACAATTCCTTATGCTTTTATCGGTTTGGGCTCCATGAGTCATTCAGGGATGTCGCTCTATTCTGATTTGGAATTTGCCATCCTTGTTCAAGAGGCAACCCCAGAGGTTCTCGACTACTTCGCCAAACTCACACAAATCATCGAAATGCAGACCATTTTTTTTGGAGAGACTAGTCCCATGCCCGATGATTCCCGATTTCAGCGGGGACTAGCTTTTGATGACAAGGGCAACACACCATTAGGGGCAGGTCAGGGTCGCGTGGGACAGGTCAATCTTCAACTGATGGGGGGAGAAAATGAGCTGAACATTAAAACTCCAAAAGAAATGGCAATGATCATTCCCCCAAAAGGACATGGTATCGAGAATTTGATCCTCTCACATGCTCTTTGCAGTGCGAGTTTTGCTTTTGGAGATGGCCACTTGTTCCGCTCCTTTCTTATCGAAAGAGATAACGTTTTAACTCCAGAGATACGCCATGCGTGTACTGAAGCTTTTATTACTGAAACATTGACGTTTCCCCCATCGCTCTATCAAGAGGGTAAGTTGAACGTTAAAAAACATTTTCACCGCATGGTGTCGCTTCTGATTCTAGAGCTTTCACACCATTACAACATAGACTTTGAACTGCTCAAAGAGGACCCTAAAAAACAACTCACACTGATCGACCGATTAAACAAGCTTAAAGAGCAGGGGATCATCGACGCACTCTCTGCCATACACATAGAGCGTGCACTTAATCTTGCTGCAAGCATGCGCAACCAGGCCCAAATCTTTTATGCCAATGAGCAAGAAGAGGTGTATGAACAGGGAGGTTCCCTTCATTTTACCCTCGCTGATCAAAGAGAACTCTTTACTGTGTACCACTCACTCCTCATTCCATTGAGAAAATATGTCGAGAATCTGGCTAATTCTCTCTCTTTGCAAGAACCTATTCCTCCCCTTCATCTGCAGCAAGAGATTGAGCGACGCAGCCTCCTCATTCAGGTCTTTGGTGAGTATTTCCAAAAGAGTGGTGCATCTACGCTCGAGCTTTTTTTTCAACAAGCATTTTCCCAATTTGGCACTAGCCTGCTCGCGCTATCAGCCGCAGAGGGGCAAAAAAAGTACGATGAAGCGGTTCACACACTTTGCAATCCCTCCATTGAGCAAAATTACTATACTCTCTTTTTGCAAGCCCTGGCGCCACTTGAAAAACATTCACCCGAACGCATTGCCATGCTTTGGAGCGAACGGGGATTTCAGCATGCGATCAAGGTAGATTGGCGCCGATTTTCCAAAAAATTGGGCGAGGTCACTCAACATGGATCACCACTCCACTTGAATACATGGCGCAGCGGAAAAATCGCCCTGGATTTAAAATTTGAGGAAATTTTAACACATGGGCACATCAAAAAATATAATACTCACGGAAGACGCAGCAGCCACCCATTTGGGCAACTCTATTTCAAAGAGAATCCGGAAATGCCCGGTATTGAGTTAGCGGTATATTTCCTGACAAAACTTCTGTTTGGCACAGGCGCTGCCTTTGCCGATTTTGGTTTCCTGACATTGCGCGATCATTCCACTCTTTTTGTGCAGATTTCAGAGACCATTGAGGGGACAAACTTTCTCGACCTTCTCAAAGCAGATCCCACAATTGCAAGCAAGATCAATCCCACAAATTTTAGCCTGCTCGTTCTGGCTGCATTCCTGATTAGACCTGAGGATGGACGCCCCGACAATTTCATTGCAACACCCAAAGGCCAACAGGTTTTTTTGACCTGTGTCGACAACGATCACGCCTTTGCCCATCAGGCTGTGTATAAAGGGCTTTTGGGCACACAAACACCCCTGGTCAAATCGATCCTCTTTTGCCTCCCCCAGATGCAAGAAGTCATTGATCAACAAGCATGCGAAATGTTCTGTCGCCTCGACATTGCCTCTCTTTTACAGCAATGGCTCGATGAGCTAAAAAATTACAATACCAAAATTTTCAGCCTCATCTGCACCGATGCAACGGAGGGAGCAGCCCTCTATTCAAAACTCTTCAATGAACAGGAGATCTACGTCCCTGCCTACCTACCCCAGGGGCTGATTTCCTGTTTGTATAGCAAAGCGGTGTGTCTGCAGAGCCGCCTTCAAAAAGGGAGGTGTACACACATCGAACTGATGAGATATATCGAACCTGAGCTCGCCGCATTTTTTGGCCAACTCTCCCACAAATCCCCCCTCGAGATCTACTTTGAAGACATTTATCGATATAGCCTCAAGGGGAATGCTTATTGTACACAATCGACTGCCACCACTATGGCACAATACCAGATGGGTAAGGCCCTGCCAAAGAGACTCAAAATCCAGACAGGCGATCTGCAAGATGCGCAATCCATTCGGCAAGAAGTCGCAGAGCTGGGCAGACAAAATCAGAGGCAACTCATTCATACCATCGAATTTGAACTGGCGGCTCCCAATGAGAGTTTAAACAGCGCCCAAAAAGAGCTGGCATGGAAGGGAAGAGGAGTTGGCGAGTTGCATGAAGTGCAAAAAGATCTCAATGCAGGAAGGATTGCCTCTTTCCAGGCCCTTTCTGCCTACCCTGCGTTTCAGGAAGAGATCATCAACACAATGGATTTCAGAACGATTCCCGTCGCCTTTCAAACACCCATCTTGCAGGCATGCGTGAATCTGCGCCCCAGCCAGCTCAAACTGCGCTGGTGTTCGCCCGAAATCGATTTTTCCCGGCTGTTAGAGGATATTCTCCGTATTTCTGGCAAAGGGCTAACCCATCTAGACATCAGCCATTCTCCCGGATTGCAATCGACCGACCTGATAGGTCAATACTGCCCGATTCTTCAAGAACTCATCCTCGATGATATTGTCACCTTACAGACAATCGAATCGAAGCAAAAGAGTTTTTTTGTCTCAGCCACATTCACGAACCTCCGTTATTTCTCAGCCAAAAGGTGCCCAAATCTGCAAAGCATCGTCGGTTTGCCACAGATTAGACACTGGAGCCTTGCCGGCTCTCCGGAACAGGTGGCTCTCGAATGGTTTTCTTCCGATAAATTGAATCGAAAAGCGGCTCAAGCTCAAGCGGAGGCATTTCGATTTCTCGAGCTTGCAATTGCAGAGGGTAACCTCGAAGCAGCTTCAGTCAAGGGTCTCTTGTCAAACCTCCCCGCAATCGCGTTTGGATCCATACAATGGGAGATGCTATATGGAAATGCAGGTGTCGCACCCCCTCTTCCCCCATACATTCAGGAATTTCTCGCAAGTCCATGCAGCCATGCCCCTGGTAAAACGAATGCTGAAACCCATTTGCTCGTATTCAAGCCATCGATAGTCGTTAAAAAAGATGTAACCCTGAATAGTATGGAGAGACTTATCGCCGCCCCAAAAAGTGGGCGTCCCGTGCGCTATAGTCGTTATTGGGACGAAGTGAAGAAACCATTTGGAGATAAAGTTTCTGAGAGAAGAGAGGGTTACTGGTTTCTCCTGACTCGGGACGCTCTGCCTGATACCCAAGGAAAAAATTTCAAGGAACAAATACCCATTCTCGAAAGGTATAGTACAGCACAAATCCGCTACCAGGCACCTACCATGCTGGAAGCTGTCATGGGTGCCTCAATAGAATATGCTCTAACTGGCACCCTTTTATTTGGAAACGGAGTTTACACGCACTGTCATGAAACATTGAATGGATTCCAGACAGCGATCGGCAATTTCACGAAAGCGGGTCTTGAAATCCGCATAAACTATCATCCCCAGTCGGAACCGTTCGGTCTTGCTGGTTGTTGCGTGCTGGAGTAAAAAATTCAACGCCAAAAAAATACAAATGGGGAATGATGTGATTTTCTAAGAGGGTGTTTAATAACTTACGCACCGGGAGCGGCATTTGGGCTGAAGCGAAAGCTCTCGCGGTTGAAAGATTGCAAAAGGGTCAATATCTCTCTTGATATTGACCCTTTTGCAATCTTTCAACCCCGAGGCTTTGGCTCAGCCCAAATGCTGCTCCCGGTGGGTAAGGTGAGTTAATAATACCCTCAAACCAAAGGCAATACTATGACAATAAATTATTTAAATGTTCAGCAAAGACAACATGGACATGGATCACTCTCTGAAAGCACAGAGGGCGTTGGCATTAATTCAGGATTTGTGCCAAACGCAAACGGATTGCGGGCGCGCTGTGCCGGGATGTTTGCCGCCGTAAAAGAATATTTCTGGCCCACGCAAACAGATGTGATTGTGCCTGCTTTAACCAGGCGCGCGATTGATGTGGAGAGCGCCGGAGAGTGCGATGCAGAGCAAGACCATCCAGAGCAAAGCAATCGATACGGCTCTACCATTAAATGCGTTATGTTTGCCGCTGCCGCAGCCGGGATCGCAGCCACTGCCTGGTGGGTGCGCTCGGCATTCTATGCCAATGGAGATGCGGTGAAACCCATTGGTGTGACTCCAGACGCTTTATCGGCTGGCCTTGCAACAACGGTTTTGATCGGTAGGCGACTATTGTCTGTCTCGACTGTTACAAATGCAATCGCTAACCAGAGTGTCTTTGCCAACGCTTCGTTTAATCTTCAAGTTGATCTTAGCGAGGTGTTTAACTATTCAGGAGATTTGGCGGATATCCGTTTTTTGCAGGCGGATGGTACGCCATTGCCCGGATGGTTGAGAATGTCCATTACCCCTGTTCTTGTTGGAAGCATAACGACGACATATGCCATTGGCGTCGCTGTCATTGGTAATTATGCCTATGTAGCAGATTGGTATGGCGGGTTAAAAATCATTGATGTAACCAACAAAGCAAACCCTATCCTCGTTGGAAGCTCAGCGACTACGAGCGCTCAAGGCACCACTGTCGTTGGCAATTATGCCTATGTGGCAGATGACTACGGCGGGTTAAAAATCATCGATGTTAGCAACAAAACAAGACCTAATCTTGTTGGAAGCGCAGCGACTCAGCTAGCCCGGGACGTCACAGTCGTTGGCAATTATGCCTATGTGGCAGATGGCAAGGATGGTTTAATAATCATCGATGTCAGCAACAAAACAAGGCCTATCCTTGTTGGAAGTGAAGCAACTGGGACCCCCTATAGCGTCACTGTCATTGGCAACTATGCCTATACGGCAAATAAAGACGACGGGTTAAAAATCATCGATGTCAGCAACAAAACAAGCCCTATCCTCGTCGCAAGTGCAGCAATTGACTTTCCTCGAGACGTCACTGTCATTGGCAATTATGCCTATGTGGCAGATGACTCCAGCGGGTTAAAAATCATCGATGTCAGCAACAAAACAAGCCCTATCCTTGTTGGAAGCGCGGCGTTCGCAGGGAACGCCTATGGCGTCACAGTCGTTGGCAGTTATGCTTATGTGGCAGATTTCAAGGGCAACTTAAAAATCATCGATGTGAGCAACAAAACAAGCCCTATTATCGCCGGAAGCGCATCGACGACTGGCTATGCCTATGGCGTCACTGTCGTTGGCAATCATGCCTATGTGGCAGATTACTGTAGCGGGTTAAAAATTTTTTCCTCTGATAAAACATTGCTGTCAGGAACACCCTCACCTCTCAATCGAGGTATCTTGCCTATCAAGTTAACGATTACAGATACTCTTAGCCAGACTGCAAGCGTCTATTTTTCCATCACAGTGCTCAATCACCCACCAACAGCCCCCACTATCCCCCCTCAGACTGTGCACCATGCTTTTAATTGGACTATTCCTGAATTTAGCGATAGCGACGGCGATGTATTAACTTACTCGGCAACTTTGGTCGATGGGTCGCCATTGCCTGATTGGGTCTCATTTAACCCGACTACAAGGATTCTATCTGGAGTAGTTCCTCCTGTTGTGACGGTCAGAAAAATCAACATCCACGCAGACGATTCTCACGGAGGTATTGCGAATGCCACTCAAACCATAACTGTTGTCAATGCGGCCCCAATTGCCGGTTCTTCGGCATTGCCAAACCAAAACGTCAAACCGGCAATACCATTCAATTTTTCTCTTGATACCAATGTCTTCACAGATCCTGACGGAGATCCCCTGATTTGTAATGCTACAGTAGCTGGTCAGCAACCTCTCCCCAATTGGTTGATCTTTAACCAATCCAGTGAAATGTTTACAGGAATAGCGCCTGAAGAGAGTATAGGGTTGACATCGATAATCATCGCGGCCTCAGATCTTTTTGGAGCGGCGGCCGCGCGCAGTTTCGATCTACATGTTGTAGGAGCACCCCAACTTGTTACCCAGTTATCAAACTTACTTGCGAATGTCGGAGCAAAATTTAGTTTTGTCGTACCGGATAACATATTCAAAAATCCAAATCCCGGTATTGAAAAGGCAATAAACTATACAGCCGCCCTGGCAGCAGGCGCAGCATTGCCGGCATGGCTCACTTTTGATCCTACCACAAGAACGTTTGCAGGCATACCAAGTCGCAAAGATACGAATGC
>Ga0207149_1048_pt2 | contig 18852 bp, 17 predicted proteins | sample Alteio_BWMinHeat_31_FD_153563 | JGI IMG/M metagenome (GOLD analysis project Ga0207149, IMG submission 153563) | Enriched cells from forest soil in Barre Woods Harvard Forest LTER site, Petersham, Massachusetts, United States -... | ecosystem: Environmental > Terrestrial > Soil > Temperate forest >... | reverse complement strand
CCCTCAGCCATCCCTACATGGACGTGGCCCACACCCAGTATGACGTCGATTTTGACTCGGTACAGGCCCTGAAACACATGCGGATGTCTATTTCCGTCAACACCGGCGAGTCGGGCACCGATATTTCGCCTGCCGACCGATCCAACCAGGTGCATCGCCTGCTGTTGCATGAACTGGGCCATGCCCTTGGCATATGGGGCCACAGCCTGGACCCGGGCGACATTATGTACACGCACCCTATCGTATCAAAGCTTTCCCTGCGGGATATTCAAACAATACGGAAACTTTATGGAATCAATTGACGTCACACAGAATAGTACTGTGTGATTTCGGAAAGGTGGATGTTCATGAACAAACAGATATCTGCAATCAGCCTGGTGCTGGTAGCCGCAACAATGCTGGTTCTGCCGGCAATGGCCAGGGGAGACAGCCAATATTCAGGCCAAGACTTGCAACTGGGCGCTGAAGACGTAGGCGGTGTCATGGTGGGTCGTGATTTGACGATGGATGGCACCACGGTCAGCGGTACCGTGATGGCAGGCCGGACGATCGACGCAACCGGATGCCATGTTTCAGGCTCTTTAACCGGTGGCAGCGATATTCAGGCCCATGGATGCAGTTCCATTGGCGCCATCCATGCCGGGCGAGATTTGGCCCTGTCAAACACCAAGGTTGAGGAACAAGTCAATGTCGGGCGAAACCTGACCTTGGACCATGCCTCTGTACAAGGAGACGCCACCGTTGGCGGAGAAGTGAACCTGGATAATGCCCGGATTACCGGAACATTAACCATCGCAGCGCCCTACATGGCGGCAAAGTCCTCCACAATCAGCAACATCCATGTGGAACAAGGCTTCTCCAATACCAATGGTTTCAGTTCTGATAATTCCAGTATTGTGGTCTCCTCCGGCAGTGTGGTTAATTCTAATATCAATGGCGTTTTCATTGGCGGCCACCACGGGTCAATGGTTCACGTGGGCGGAAACTCTACGTCAAGCGTTAACGGCTATACCGTCCGCGGTGCAAACGGCCAAACCACGGTGATTACGCCGGGCAACACCATTTATGTCAATGGCAGCAAGGTATCCGGCAGTGGCCCGGACAGCTACGCCGATTACCAGGCCAAAAACCCACAAGCCCCCTGGGTGGAAGGCCCCGGCTGGTCTTCGGGAACCGCATCAAAAACAGATTCGTATCAGCAGGTGGTGGAACTGATGGAAGGCAGCGTGGTCACCGGCAGTGTCACGTTTGATTCCGGCCATGGCAAAGTGCTTGTCCATCCCGGCGCCAAGGTCATGGGTACCGTCACCGGCGGTACTATAGAGAATATGTAGCTGGAGACCCCCCATCAGGCTGGGAGTTACATATTTTAACAAAATAGCAATTTTTCCTTAATAATTGTTTTTATATTATTAAGACAGTTAATTCAGGATTCAGAGCGTGTTCAGAGTATCGACTTGCGGGAGCCAGCTTGCGCTGGAAATTTTTACGTGGCCGGAATTGCCGGTGCCCAATGCCCACCACATCAAGCGTTTTGTGGACGTTGCCTTGGCTCTGGTCATCATCCTGATGCTGTTGCCCTTGTTTGTGATGATTGCAGCCGGTATTAAGTTCAGTTCACGCGGCCCCGTTTTTTACAAGAGCCTCCGAATTGGCAGGAACTACCAGCCCTTTTACATGTGGAAGTTTCGCACCATGAAAACCGACGCTGACCAGCTACGTGACCAGTTGCGCAACGAAGCCGGGCTCCATGGCACGTTGTTCAAGCTGGCCAATGACCCGCGGGTGACACGATTCGGAAAATTTCTGAGAAAGCTAAGTCTGGATGAATTTCCGCAACTCATCAACGTCCTCACCGGTGACATGAGCCTGGTAGGGCCCCGTCCATTGCCACCAGACGAGAGTGAATTATTCCGGGCCCCCTACACCAGGCGATTTGACGTGACACCGGGCATTACGGGCCTGTGGCAAATCAGCGGCCGGTCCAGCCTGGGATTTGAAGAGCTGTGCCGACTGGAGTTTTCGTATGTCAGCCAATGGCACCTCGTTCGGGACTTTCAAATTCTGTTTCAGACGATTCCCGCCGTACTAGCCACCCGGGGCGCCTGTTAAGAAGAAGTTTGCAGTTTGGATCGATAAAAGCCCACGATTCGCTTTCGCCAAGGCTTTTCAATTGTGTGATACATCCACCATGATCCTGCAACCGTAATCACAAATGTGGTGATGACCAAAAGAATCCCCCAGCCGATGTGAACCCCATGCTGCAAATCCACATGCAAAATGCGGGTGAAAAAATGAATGACCACACGCAACACCAGATGGTGCAATAAATAAAAGCTATAGCTGATTTCTCCGCCTAGAAGCACCCAGGGATGCACCAAAAACCAAAACGCGTTGCCATATTTTTCCGCCATGGCGATGCCAAAAATCAGCACAGTAGCCGGTAACAGGTAATACACAAAGTTTAACTGGTGCAAAAGAAAATGCCGGTAACAAAACACCGGCTCCAAAACCATCAACGTAAATAAGCTAACCAGTGCCAATAAAAGCACTGGTCTCAACCGGGTATTTGAAAACCATTGCCCAAGCTGGGGATAATTATGGCTGTTCAGATAGAGATACCCGACAGCCATGCCGCATAAAAACTCGCCAACACGATTCAAGGGGAAACTGCGCGTGGCGTAATAGCTGTGCGGAACAATTATTTCCATCAGCGCCAGGTAAACGGTAAACACTACAAAATACAGCCCCAATCTCTTGGGAGCCTTTGCAACCAGAGCCGCCAGAAACAGCGGAAACAGCAAGTAAAAAAACCATTCATGGCTAATGGACCATCCCACGCGGTTTAATGCGGCGCAGGAATATGGATGAAAACAATGCACCATCAACAGCGTAGGCACCAAGGTTCCCCACAAGCTTTTTTTCATCGGCGACAAAATTACAAACGGAACCGCCATCAACGTGGTCAGCAAAAACACCGGGTAAATGCGGGCAATCCGGGCTACGTAGAATCCCTTCACATCAAACACCTTGTCCGGATGCAGGTAATTCACCGTCAACACAAACCCGCTAAGCACAAAGAACAGCGACACTCCAAGGCTCCCAGCCTGGGTAAGGGTTTCTCTCAGCGGTTCCTGGGTTAACTGCACAAAGTAGTTGAAGATGTAAAAATGCGAGATGAAAACCAAGAGCGCCGCATATGCCCGTAACCCGGTAAGGCTGTTAATCATGGGGGTGACTGCCGTTTTTGATGGCTGGCATATCCGTCAGAAATGCGGCAACCTCTTTTGGCAGTGAGGGGCTATCCTGGCCGGTACCCACAAACGCCATTTGAGCAGCGTCCAAGTTTAAGACACCGGCAATGCTCTTTTGTCCCCGGGTATTGATGTACGAAACCCCATGCACAGGCTGCCCTATAACTTTCAACAAGGTCGGCGTGCCACTCTCTACACCTTTGAAGGCAGATTGGAGCTGACCGGTTTCATCCATCGATTGCAATGCCTTTTGCACATCCGGCTCTGAAAATGGACCCGCCGAGCCGGATTGTTTGCGTATTTTCTCAATAATAATCACAACCAGGTTGGTTTGCTTGTCCATAAACACCCCGAATCGCTGGGTTTGCAAGTCTGCTCCCATAACCGTGGAGACGGAAGGCGGCAAAGGCCCGCCGTAGACTCCCTTGGCTGCCCCCTGCATCCATTGCCATCCCCAGATTAAAAACCCGATGCCGATGGCCGCCAGCAATGCCAGTGCGGCTACAATGCCGATAATAATCTTCCACATTTTGCTCATGGGACTATTCCTTCCTCAAAATTGTACGCAAAAACTATCAATCAAACCAGCCGGATTGAAAACACGCTGTAACAAATTATTAACAAAATATTAATCAATTCTCTCAAAATTGGCACAAAAACTACAGACGTTGTTTTTATAGTATTACAAGGGGTTTTTAAAAGCAGGTAAAGGGATCACTGGGGGGGATTGGTTTATGACAGCGAAGATTATTTTTGCTATCGTTTTGCCGCAATCAAAAGGGGTTTATGACGGTAATACGACAATGGGCAGCAATAAAAACGACAATTTTGGATTTGTTCTGGTACCAATACCGAACAAACAATCACCATTCTCAACACCAATGTTCAACAATGCATTACCAGCGGTTGCTAACCAAAGTGGTCCGTTTGATTCGACGATGGATCTATTGAAACGCTTACTGGCATGGCTGGGTATTTTGCCATCCGATTTCAACAACACAAGACCCTCTACAGGCAATACGGGCGGTGCGCAAAATTTATGGAGTACATTGACAAAACTTCTCCAACTAGTCAAAAACATGCTGCCTGGCATAGCCATATAAGCTTAAGCGATGTGAAGTTATTAACTATCTCCAATCAACTGTCCAAACTGCTCGGCCTTGGCCGGGCTTTTTCTTTGGCATCAATTATTACTAAACCCTAATATTTGATTTGACGTTACCAGGGCATTGTTGATCAAATTGACCATCTGGTTACCCAAGTTGGTTAAGCTTTGCAGCTTGCTGTTTGAAGACGCTGTAATACCTTGTTGTGCGGTCAGACTCTTAGTGTTTGCAATAGTGTTTGAAATGTCTTTTAGAGCCTGTAACATGGCACCATTGCCATAAGCACCTTGGTTCATCCATGTTGTGAACTCTGACGGAGTGAGCTTTAATTTGGGAAATTGCTGTTGAATCGCCGTCACATCATTTGCGGTGACAGTGGCGCCAACATCACTTAACCAGTTTTGTGCATTAATATCGGGCGGGTCTAAAAAAAACTTGCTGCCCATTGGTTGTTGTGGAATAAAGACTGTAAGTGGTATGCGAATTAGGAAAAACGCTATTGATCACATCCACGGTTGTGTTGTTTCCAGTTTGGCCTAGTGGACTTGGATTTGTCCGAATAATGTTATTGATGGTGGAAGTCAATTTACTGTACTGGCTATACGTGTTGTTAATCTGTTTCATGACATTTTGGGCTGCCGGTGTGGTAGTTGTTTTGGTAGTGTGTCCCAACTGACTGGTGAAAATATCTAACATCAGCATAGCCATCAAATTCTGACTGGCGCCACTGCCGCCAAAACCGCTAGAGATACTTGAACTCGGGATTCTGCTTCCCGCATTAGAATATCCGCCCATAAAAGGTGAAGTGTTTTGAAACAGTGTATTGAACAAGCTACTCATAGTCATAATGCTCCTGACTGCCAATTAAGATGAAACTGGAAATAACCCCCACGCATTTTTGGAGATGCGTGGGGGATTATCTTTTACTGGTTTGCTGTATTGAGCCACAGGTCTGCATAGTTGCCGGTTGTGCCGTTGCTGCGAACAAACGTCGCACCGTTTGCTGTCTGAAGGTTGTTGTTGCGACCGTCAAAGTTCGTGATTGTGTTGCCCGCCTGGTTTGCGGCAGGCAGGTTGATCTCATTGACACCGGCTGCGGCCAGGGACTCTGCCGTGTTGTTGAAACCGCCGACTTTGATCCCTAATCCGTATTGCTGCTCTAAGACGTTCAGGGCACCGGCATCCAACTTGCCGTTATGCAGGTCGGTCAACTCGGCTTGGGTAAACTGGCCCTTTGCGGCAGCGATACTAGCCAGGCTTCCCAATGCGGCAAAGCCGTTTGCAAAACCTTGGCCACCACCAAACTGGGTCAGATCGGTGTTGTTGCCGAGCAGTTGTTTGCCGTTACTACCGTTGCCCAGGGTTAATACCCCTTCTCCGGCAGAGAGGTCATTGATGGACGAGGCTTGGCCGTCACCTGCAATATCAAAGTTGGTTTTTCGGTTGCTGGTGCCAATGCCGTTACCTGCCAAATCCAGTACCAACGGAGACTGTACTACACAATTGCTAGTGCTACTCCCGCTGCTGGAACCCGTCGAGGAACCGGATGTATTGCTGGATGACGTGTTGTTATTGTTACCCAATCCGCCCATCAGTAGCAGCATGAGCATCATCATCATCATTGAGGAGTTGTCGCCGTTATTACTTTGAGGGGCCGGTGCTGCCAGTTGAGATTGATTCAGCAGATCGCTCAAATTAAGACCCAGGTTGAGCGGCTGAGCAGAGGGCTGCTGAGGGTATGAGTATCCGCCGCCGTATTGAGGCCATGGGCACTGCACTGGGGGCATCTGATAGATTGGAAATGCGGCTGCACCAAAGAAGCCATTACTATATGAAGAACATCCTGATTGACCATTGGCATTTGGGTCCGAACCATACCAGTTACTTTGATCCGTGCCAGAATAATTCTGGTTTGGATCGAACCAATTCCCCGAAGGCAAATAGCTGGAAACAGATGGTGTAGACATTTTCTTTCTCCTTACTTTCCGATAACACGCATTACATTTGTCAATGCCGTCACAAGCCAACTTGTGAATATGCAATAACACTCTATATTTTAATAAAAACAAATATAAAGATTTTATTGACTTTTTTGGGCGTTTTGTAAAGTTTATGTTACAAAATGACGGGAAAACAAGGCAGGGCAAATGATATTATAAACACATGGAAACATTGACTCCCGACCAGCCAGAATTTTGGCGGGCCCATTACCAAAACCACAGCATACCATGGGACATTGGCCAGGCAGCGCCACCTTTTGTGAAACTGCTGGATGCAAAAGGCAGCCGGTTAGCGCGTGGCAAAATGGCTGTATTGGGCTGTGGCAGAGGCCATGATGCAGCGCTTTTTGGCCATCATGGGTTTTGCGTCACCGGGTTTGATATGGTACAGGAAGCCGTAACAGAGGCCAAAGCCAGTTACGGCCATGTCGCCCGGTTTGTCCAGGCCAATATATTTCACCTGGACCCGGTTTATGACGGGCAGTTTGATGCGGTATTGGAGCACACATGCTTTTGTGCCATTTCACCTCGGCAACGCACCCGCTACGTTGATGTGGCAGAGCGTCTTTTAAAACCGGGAGGTCTGTTTCTGGGACTTTTTTGGGCACATCGCGAAGGCGGTGGCCCACCCTACAAAACCAGCCGCAACGAAATTATTGAGTTGTTTTCACCGGCTTTTGAGATTCAATCGTTGGCAATCACGCCCTATTCCATCCCAACCCGCCAGGGTGAAGAGCTATTGGGAATAATGACTTTCAGAGGGCACTTTGGTTTGTGAGTTTGCGTTGAGGTCTTTCAGATACTTGATAAGGGAGTCAATCTCGGTATTGGTCAAGGGACCGCCAGCCGCCTCGGAAAAGCCGGGCATGGTGATGCTTTTATCGCTGCCGTAACGAATGGTTTTCTGGAGGTGTTCCAGAAACGCCGGATCATGGTAGTTGCCGGGTACCAGCGCAGGTGCGTCCGCTGTGCCGTGGGCATGTTGGCCATGGCACATGGCACAATCGGCTGCAAATAATTCGCCGCCCATTTTGCCCTTGCCCGCCTGCACATGACAAACCGCACATTGCCCGGTAAAAATCTTGGCTTTTCCGGCAGGCGTCAACCCGGCATGGGGGTTTACCGGTGTGACGGGAGGTTTGGGGGTTTCAACACTTTGTATCAAATCCTGGCGCGCTTTTAATTTCTCCGGAGAGGGCAAAATATTGGCCATCAAAAACAACTCTGTTTTTGGACGTTTGGGATCGTTAGAGATTACGACAATTTGCTTTTTGACATAGCCCTGTTTCATCGTGGTGTCCATGATGGCTTCCAATTCACCGGTTTTGCCAGGATCGATGATTTTGCTCTTCAAGTTGAGCAACGTACAACCGCAACTGCTTGAAACATCCTTGATGATCAGCGGTTCTCCGCCCATGTTGTGAATGTGGTAGACAAAGGGTATTTCAACCCCCTCCATCACGCTACCCAGGTCGTGCGTATACTCTTCCAGGCGAATTCGGGGGGGATCCGTACGCGAAACCAGCACAGGCCCCTTAATCTTGTGCGTCGCAATCAACATCATCCCCACAAGCAAAAAGGCAGCCAACACGACTAAAAGCGCTAAAATCCGTTTTTTCATGCAGGGATAGAACTCCTTCTCTCACCATTCTAAATGAAACAATCCCGAACCTGCTGATGGATTGAGCTTAAATAGCATCAAAATTCTTTCGATTGTTTTTATATATATAGATTAGTTCACATTGGATCCCTGATTAGGGTAGAGACACAGGCAATCATGATTCCAATTTCAAACATGTCAGCCATTGCGCCGGGCATGCCTATGACACAATCCCTTACCAGCCAACCCCAACTGAGGGGTGGCATGCCCTTATCCATGTGCGCCACATTGGTTAATTCAGAGCAAACAACAATGGTTGCTATTACGCATGTCTTACAGAATATAGAACATCTGCTGGAGCAAAAAAACAAAGTACCTGATCCGCAAAAAGCGCCCCAGAAACCTAAAGACAAGCCTCCAGATTCCAAAAAGCCAACCCCTTCAGGTCCTCCTCCGGGGAAAAGCGCAAAGCCTCCTGCCAAGCCGGATTCAAAAGCTCCAGGGGGTAGTCCCCCAAAACCAAAATCTCCCGCAAAGCCACAAAAACAAGAACAAGCATCTCAAGATGGTGGTGGTGGCGGAGACACTGGTGCAGAAGCTGGTCCCGAGGGCCCCGGTGGTCAGGGAGAGGGTATGGGTGGGGAAGAATAGTTCCCAAAAGAAAAACCCGCTCGGTCAGCGGGTACAGGTGTGTCCAGTGGAGATAAGATGATACTTATGAAACTTGGGCCTGGCAGGGCGACGGATTCTTGACAATCGACAAGGATAATTGCCTTGCGCGTTCCTGAGTGTGCAGCCGCTTTTGACAGTAATGGTCCAACAGCCCCTTGTAACTGGAGAGCAGAAAATCCACATCTTCCTCGTCATCCAAACAATACAGGGCCTTTTCCAGCACCCGCTGGGCTTCTCGGAAGCGTTTCATCCGGATGAGCAGGATAATCTCCTGGTCAAACAAGCCAGCCAACAGGTAATGGCGCTTGCCGTTTGCGGCATGAGCTAAAGCCTCCCGGCACGCTTGCAAGGCATCGCGAAGCCGCCCCATGACTTCCAGCACGCCGGACTTTGAAATATACGCCTCCGCCATAGTGGGGTCCAGCCGGATGGCTTTTTCAAGCGTCTGCAGTGAATCCTTGTCCCGATTGAGGCAAAACAGAATGTCACCCATCAAAACCAACGCACGAGTGTCGTTGGGATCGTCTGCCAACACTTTTTCAAGCAACTGCAAGGCACCATGGTAATCACTGTGGTATACAAACAAGTCGCCCGCTGTTTTCAACTGGCGCTCGGCCGAGATGTTTAAAACCTTTTTGAGGAGTTGCATTGCTTGGAACCACTCCCTCTTGTCAACATCACGCTATCGGTCGCAGTTAATTCCAATTGGGTTCATAGTAACAAAGGGCATAAACCCCATGTGAAGCCTTGCGATTCACGCATCCGCATGTCACCGGCCCTGTGATGACATGCATCTTCTATGATCCGTTGAATCATTGATTTGTATAGTCAACAAACACCACAGTGATGATAAACCCAGAATAGCCGTTCCTGAAATTCATGTTTACAATTCGTAACATTTTAGCGTTTCCTATTCACGCTTTTATGCCGCGCTGGGGAAATATTGCGCTATGATTTGAAATAGAGTAGGCATTGGGGCATCTTACATCGTATGGGATTGATGTTGAAAACATTGGATAGTGCTGCATAATGGTTTTGTGGAAGTCTATGTTTGGATTGTGGTTCCATCGGTATCCTGGGTGGGTTGTGGGGATGCTGTGGGGGATGGTTTTGGTGGGTATTGTGACGGTACTACCTGCGTTTCCGGCAAATGAGGCAATTAGTCTGCAAGACGCATTAAAGTTAGCTGACAGCAATAATCCGCAGCTACTGGCGGCGCAGAAAAATTATGCCGCCAGCAAAGCCGATATCGACATGGCGAAATATGTCCCCAATCCGCAGTTGAACACTGTTTTCAGTGCCGGTGACATCACATCTCAACTGGGAAACCCCCAACAGGTAGGTATGACGCAAACGCTGGAAACCGGTGGCAAACGCCATCAGCGGGTGTTGCTGGCCCAGGCGCAGTATACGCTCACAGATTTTCAATATAATGCACTCCGGTGGGACATCCATACCCAGGTGAGAAAAGCCTATGCCGAACTGGCCGCCGCCATGGAAAACGCCACAAACCTGGACTTGCAGGCCAGCTTGCTGGGGGATCTGGTTGATATTGCCGACAAACGCTTCAAGGCAGGCGTTGCCCCAGAGGCTGAAGTGGAACAGGCTGAGCTCAACCGGGAGCAGCTGGATTCACAGCGTAACCAGGCGCAGGATCGCATTGAGCAGGCCCGCCTGCAGTTAAACGCACTGCTGGGCAACCAATTACAGGCAGACTACGAAATCTCGGACAACGGACTGTTCCAGTCCCCTACGCATAAAAGCCAACTTGTACCAACAGCAGATACAGTTTTACCCGCAAAAGACACGCTATATCATGAAGCGCTTCGGCAACGCCTGGACTTGCAGGCTGCCTTGCAGCAAAAAACCGTTTCAACCGACCAGCTTGCAGTTGCAAAAAGCGGGCGTATGCCGGACTTGCAACTTTCCGGCGGTTATTTGTTTGTTACTGCGCCTTCTCCTGAGAATAACATTCGCAGGTACTTTGACGGTCCCTATGCGGGTGTTACGGTTAATTTACCGTTGTTTCACAACCAACAGGCGGAAATGGCCAAGGCCAAAGCGTCCATCGAGCAAAACCAGCTTCAGGTGAATGCCCTTCAACAACAAATTCATCTGGATATCGACACCTCCTACTCGTCGCTGCAAGTGGCCCGGCAAAATATTCTGCTGTTTCAGACACAGCTTTTGCCGCATGCCAAAAATGTCCTGCACCTGGCGCAACGCAGTTATCAGGTGGGCAAGACCGGTCTCGCCAACGTTATTTTAGCGCAGCAAACCGTGCAGCAAATTGCAGCCAGCTATCTCGATTCTCTGGTTGACTACCAAAACGCCTGGGGAGACTTGGAAAAAGCGGTGGGAGGTCCCATCAACCTCCCATGACACGCTTGATTAACTTTTTAATCAATTTGGCGTTCAAGTATCGCCTGCTTGTGGTGGCCTTGGGGCTTGCCGTGATTGCGCTGGGTATTATTGCCTTTCAGCGCTTAGCCATTGAAGCCTACCCGGACTTTACGGACCCGATGGTGCGCGTCATTACAATTGTCCCCGGCAAGGGCGCCGAAGAGGTGGAGCGCCTGGTGACCATACCGCTGGAAAAGGAACTTAACGGCATTCCACGGCAAACCAACCTGCGATCGATTTCCCTTTTTGGCCTGTCGGTTGTATCAGTGACTTTTCAGGATGGTACCCAAAGCACCTATGCCCGCCAGCAGGTGTTGGAACGGGTCAGCCAGGCGGAAGTTCCCGATTGGGTCAAGCCGCAACTGGATCCCGATGCGACACCCATCGGGGAAATTTATCGTTATACGCTCAGCTCCCGCTATTACAACCCCATGACGCTCAAGGCCACCGAAGACTGGCAATTGGAAAAGGCATTCCGCCAGATTCCAGGGGTGATTGATGTCACCAGCTTTGGCGGCCCCACCAAACACTACCAAGTGAACGTTGATGCAAGTCGCCTGAAAGCTTATAATTTGTCGATTGCGCAGGTATTTGACGCGCTGTCCCGTTCCAATGGCACAACCGGCGGCAGCTACATTGAAAACAACGGGCAAGCTTATATCGTTCGGGGGTTGGGGCTACTCAAAAACGTGGCGGACATGGAAAACGTCGTGATTACAGCCCCTGCCGACGGTAATCCAATCCGAATCAAAGACGTCGCCGATATCACCGTGGGAGCGGGTGTGCGTTTGGGACAGGTTGGTAAAAATCATGACGATGACGTGGTGGAAGGAATCGTGTTGATGCGCCGCGGCGAAAATCCCTCTCGCGTGATTCAACAGCTCTATCAAAAACTGCCGGAGATCCAGGCGAGCTTGCCGCAAGGGGTGAAACTGGTTCCGTTATACGACCGCATGGAACTGATCCGTCACACGCTGGACACCATTGGCCATAACGTGGCCATGGGGATCATCCTGGTGGTTGCCGTGCTACTCCTCTTCATGTTTAACATCCGGTCCGCATTGATTGTTGCAACCGTGATCCCGCTTTCACTGATGATAGCCTTTATACTTTTGGATCTGTTTCATATCCCGGCAAACCTGCTGAGCCTGGGAGCTGTGGATTTTGGCATCATTATCGACGGCACCGTGATCATGGTTGAAAACATCTATCGCCATTTGGCAAGTGTCCATCATCAGTTGCCGTTGTCGAGCAAACTGGCCATCGCAATCCATGCGGCCAAGGAAGTGTCCGGCCCCATATTTTTTGCAACGGTGATTATTTTCTCCGCCTTTTTGCCCATTTTTGCGTTTGACGGCGTTGCCGGAAAACTGTTTCACCCACTGGCCTTCACCATGAACTTTGCACTGTTTGGGGCGCTATTTGTATCGCTTTCAATCATTCCGGTGTTATGTTCGTTTTTGTTTACCAAAAAGCCGGTTTCTGAACGGGAAAGTCCTGTCCTGTGGTGGTTTGAATCCCGATACAAACCCTTGCTGTATTGGAGTCTGCGTTTTCCGAAAACCTTGCTGGCCCTGACGCTGTGCGGTTTGGTGATAAGCGGCATTTTATTCACCCGAATCGGTTCGGAATTTTTGCCCAACCTGGATGAAGGCAATATCTGGCTGCGGGTGACGGTACTGCCTACCAGCGTGGCTTTGGAACGAGCGGTTGAGATGGCCAAGACTGTCCGTGAACGTATTCTCACATATCCCGAAGTTAAAAACGTCGTCTCCCAAGTCGGTTCACCGGATGATGGCACAGACCCGAACAATCCCAGCAACATTGAATTTCTGGTGGATTTGATTCCGGCAAGTCAATGGCGCTCGCAGTTTCATACCAATAAAGAGCTGCTCATCGATTCCATGGATCACAATTTGAAGGTGATACCGGGGATTTTAACGACGTTTTCGCAGTACATCCAGGATAACGTGGATGAGGCCATTTCCGGCGCCAAGGGAGAAGTGGCCTTGAAGCTCTACGGCCCGGACCTGGATACACTAGAGCATTACGGCGATGCCATTGCCACCATTTTGCAAAATGTGCCGGGGATGGTTGACGTGGGCAGTGACAAGATTATCGGGCAACCGCAATATCGCATTGAAATCAATCGCGCCGAGGCAAACCGCTACGGCGTAAATGCCAGTGACATTAACCAGTTGATTGAAATCGCACTGGGCGGTAAGGCGGCAACAGAGGTTATTGAAGGTGAGAAGCGATTTGAGGTGGTGGTTCGTTTTAATCACGCTTATCGATCTTCTATGGATGCGTTAAAAAACATTCTGCTGACAACACCCGCCGGGCAAACCATCCCCTTGTCGCAGGTGGCATATATTACGGCGGCAACAGGTGCCACAAGCATTCTGCGTTCGGATAACGCCCGATTGGTTACCATCAAGGCCAACGTGCGCGGACGGGACTTGGGCGGTGCGGTCTTGGAAGCGCAGGGCCTGATTCAACAGCGCATTAAACTGCCCGCAGGTTATCACCTGGTATGGGGCGGGCAATTTGAAAACCAGCAACATGCCAACGACCGTCTGACAACGATCATTCCGATCACTTTCTTTGTCATTTTCGGGATTCTGTTTGTCTGGTTTCGGCGGGTTCGCGATGCCCTGCTGGCCATGATTCCTATTCCACTGGCGGCCATGGGTGGCATTTTTGCATTGTTTATCACCCATACCTACTTTTCGGTTTCGGCGGGCGTTGGGTTTATTGCGGCTGCAGGTGTTTCCGTGCAAAACGGGGTGATTTTGCTCTCTTATGTGAGGCAATTGCAACGCGAGGGAACTACACCGGTAACCGCCATTATAAAAGGCGCTGAAACCCGCTTGAGGCCCATTTTAATGGCCGGTGTCGTCGCCATTCTCGGACTGGTGCCTGCGGCACTTTCCAACGGCATTGGTGCGCAAAGCCAAAAGCCGTTTGCCATTGTAATCATTGGTGGATTGCTGTCGGCAACGTTTTTGTCGATCTTGATCATACCGGTCGTTTGCCATATGTTGGCTTCCATGCCAACCACAAGAAAAAAACCGTCTCTGGAAATAATATTATTGCTCTGTCTGGCAACACTCTACGGCACGGGTTGCCAGTCCGGCGTAAAAGTGCCGGAGGTACCTGCAGAAGCCCATTCACGCTCTGCCGGCGCCATCCAAATTGCCTTGACGCCGGAGTCTGAAAAAACAATCGGACTCAGTCTGGCGTCCGTTGAAACCAAGCCGTTCCCGCTTTACGTGGATTTGAACGGCAACGTACAAGCCATGCCGGATTTCACCGCGCATGTGTATTCACCGGTGGTTGGTAAAGTGGTGGATGTGCCGGTGACGCTTGGCCAATCCGTTCGACAAGGGCAGATTTTGGCCCGCGTCAAGTCGGATCAGGTGGGGCAGATTGAAACCGATCTGTTGCAACAAGCTATGCAAAACGAGGCCGATACGCACCAGGCTACTGTGCAACTAAACTTCTCACAGAACGCCTACCGGCGGGAGTCGGAACTCTACGCTGAAAAAGTCTCGGCCCGGGCGGATATGGAAACAGCACAGGCGCAGTATTTAAAGGACAAAGCCGCGTTACAAGCGCTGGAACTGAAACAAAAAGCCTTGTTGTATAGTTCCCAGGACCGCCTGTCCTTGTATGGAGCGCCTGCCGGAACGGCCAGCGCGGTGGTAAAAACCCGCCAAATTCTACCTTACATTACAATTGTCTCGCCGCGCAGCGGCACTTTGACAGCCCGCAGCATCAATGCCGGTGAGCTGGCGGATACCGCGAAAGAATTATTCACCGTGTCGGATTTAAGCAGGGTGTGGATTACCGGCAACGTTTACGAGCGGGATATTCGGCAAATTCACCCGGCACAGCCTGTTGATGTTACACTGGACAGCCTGCCGGGCAGCCATTTCCAAGGTCGCCTGGATTACATCGGCAATATCCTGGATCCGCAAACCCGAACCCTGGATCTACGCATTACAGCGGAAAATCCAGGCCAGCACTTAAAACCCAATATGTTTGCCCATCTGAAAATTCAGGTTAATGATCAGAAAGCCCTGGTGGTACCGCAATCGGCGCTTCAGCAGAATGGAGACTATACGTTTGCCTACGTCATGACAAGCCCGCATCACTATGAAGAGCGCCGTGTCCAAGCAGGTGAGCGAATCGGCGCTTTTGTCCGGATTCTGGCAGGGTTAACTTCCGGCGAACAAGTTGCCACAGGGGGCACATTGGCCTTAAAAGGCGAAAGCCTGAAGCAACAAGATACGAGTCATTAATAGAGGTCTACCCATGAGAGATATCCAACTGAACAAATCCATTTTAAAAATTGCGCGGGGCGTCTATACCTTTCAAAATGATATTTATCCAGAGAAGCGCCAGCTGTTCAAGTCTCTGGCCAGTGCACAATATCCAAAAATAATGTTTATCACCTGTTCCGATTCCAGAATTGACCCTGCCTTGATTACGCAGACGGAACCGGGGGATATGTTTTTGATTCACAATGCGGGCAATATTGTACCACCGCATGGGGCGGCTTACGGGGGTACCGGCGCTTCAATCGAATACGCCGTTTCCGTGTTGAATGTGGAACACATTATTGTTTGTGGACATAGCACATGTGGCGCCATGTCCGCCCTGCTGCGGATGGATTCGCTGGACGCGCTGCCCGCTGTGAAACATTGGCTGTCCTTTGCAGAGGCAACCCGCGCTATCCTTCATGCGAGTTTTAAAGGCCAGGATGAAGATGAACGGCTTGATTCGTGCATCAAAATGAATATTCCCGTCCAGTTGGGACATTTGAAAACGCTGCCCTCTGTCGCCTCCAAATTGATTCAAGGAGAAATCTCCATCCACGGTTGGTTATATCATATCGAGACAGGCGAAATTGATGTTTATAACTCGGATGACAACACGTTTGTCCCCTTTAAGGAAGCTTATCCTCTCAATCTTGTTGAAGCAGCAGTAGATTAAGATAAGGAATTATTTTATATATTTTTGTAAAGTTTGAATGGTGACTTTGTTTTAGATAAGATGATTGGAAGCACAAATTCAGTGGGGTGTGTTTTTTGGCTATGAAGGTGGTCTTTTCGTCACAACAATGGGGTGCTAAACGTGTGGGGTTGCCGGTGGCTTTATTACTTGCCACCCTTCCCTTGGCCAGAGAGTCTGTCGCGTCCCACCGTATTGAGCGGCCTATACCCCATGCATACATAGCCGGGGGGCAACCTCCGCCACCAAAGTCAGGGGCTTCTGCCAGCCAGCTGCTCAAACAGATCCAAGCCATGAAGTTGCAGCCTCAAGATATGTCACTGAAAACTGCCCGCAAACTAACACCGCTGATTAAGCAAATCACAAGCAATCTGGAAAAGGGCGAGTATCTCAGTGAGAAAGAACTGCATGACTTGACGTTTTTAACGTTCAACGGGCTGAATTTCCCGCGGGACTCTGTAAATAAATCCATGAAGAAAAAGGGGGGAATGTCTTTTGTTATGGCGGTGCTCGATTTACAGGCGGCATTGATTAATCGTCATAAAAACTTTGAGGGGCGACTCCACTCTGAGGGCGTGCAAATTCCTGTGGACTGGGTTTGGAAACTCGATATCTATAAAGGCACGCCTGCAGCGGGTATAAAAATTGCCCTTGCACACGCTCGCTATTGTTTAGCAGATCCCACACTGTTTGAGTACGTTCATTTGGACACTTGGCCTTTACTTCAGCAATATGCAGATACCCTCCCAAAAATGCCGGTGCCAAAGGGTATTCGGGAGTTGGAATTGTTGATTGATTATCAAGTGTTACTTCGCAGGGCAAAGTATCAGCACTTGTTGCCAAAGGCTGCGCAACAGCAATACGAGGACTGGGGAATACGGAAACTTGATTCGATGTATACAAATTACATCAAGCAACGTCTGCTGGCTTCAGAGAATTTTGCAGAACAGAGGCTCCTTGGGAAAATATTGGCGCATGGAATCTACGCCGAAGGTTTGAATAAGAGCGAAGTTGGCATGTCTCGTCTGGGATTCGATATCCTGAGCGCCACCTCATCGATACCGCCCAGCATGTCCAAGGCGGATCGGTATGGAAACGTTGGACCATTCACCCGGTTGTTTTTGGATATCGACCGCGTTGCCTATATTGGGGGTAGAGGGGTATTTGAAGGGTTTTCTGATCCGAAAGACTGGCGAAATGATATGGCCCGGTACCAATTCAATCGCAACGCAATTACCACTTATTTATGCACTGCAGAGGCACTGTCCAACTACCCGGACACCAAGCAGTTTATGCTTTTGACGTCTCGCCGATTCAAGGAAGCGTTGGCTCATGGATTTTATCCGAAATCCGCTGGCCCTGATCCAAAAGCATGGGGCCAACATATGGGACTTTGTCTCACGGTCATGCAGGACAAATCGGAAGAGCGCGAAATCGATGAAGATTTTTTCAAGATTAAGGCTGATTTTGTGAGAGATTGTTTGCATGGTTACCAACCCCCTGACAGGCCTGCCGTAAAGGGCCTGATGGCAGAGTACCGCCGGTATCTGCAATACAAACTACTCATAGAGAAAGGGATTCAAGATCCCAATAAAGAGGTTGAGAAGGCCAAGAAGCTGATGGCGGATTCCCAGTTTAAAAAAGAACTGGACTGCCGGGTTGAAGCTGCCTGGAAAGCCTTTGAAGAGGGTTTATGTATAACTATGCCTAGAGAAAAAGCCATAGAAATTATGAAAATTCTAAAATCCAAAGCTTCAAACAAAAAGTAGTGGTGGCCGATCGACGTCTTTTTTACAGTCAGGGCAGCAATAAATGGGATCACCATAGCGCATGATACTACAAGCGGAAAGCATACTGGATTTTATGTCCGAAACGGGGTTTTTGGGGATGGGTTTATTATAGGGCGGGTTACCCAATACCCGCTTACAGCCGCGCTAACCGGGAGGCGCACACCGCAATTATAGGGACATAAAGGGGACATAAAATGCCATGGTTTGGACATAAACGGACCTAATTTGACCCTAAAATGACCACAGTTTGCAAGGTATGTGCCATACATAAGCTAAGGTAAGCCGCGGGTTTCCCGATCAACTGCGGCTCCATGGCATTCGCCAGCTTGAAAGTCCAATTTTTTGGCCTGAGTTTGTAACGCATTAACAGAAAATGTCTGGGCCGTTGGATCGGTTTGGGGATTCTGTTGGGCAGTTTCCCGTAATAATGCGGCAGCCGCGTAATACAGCTTTGCAGCCAGATAATAGTCTTTTGTCTTGGGATTTCCCTGAAGCATATGATCTGCCTGTGTTTTTAAGTCTGTAGCCTGTGCATACAGCTTGGCAGCATTTGGGGAAGAATCCTCAGCTTGTGACACCAAGGCAGCGCTTATCAACAGACAGCAAAACAAGCTGAGCAGATAGGACATTATTCGCCGGGGAAAAAACATGATCAAAACCCTCCATAGTGGTTGCTATTGTTACGCCAGAGAAAAATAGTGGTGGCCGATCACTAAATTGAACTGTGAACTCAAGGACTTTTAGTTCATTTGTTAGCCTCCAAATCAGGAGTTTCCCTTACTAGTTTTTCTTTATACTTATCCAGAAATTTTTCCTTAAATTTTTTGGAAGAAAATTTCCCTTTATCTAAAAATTTATGTCTTTCTAAGACGTACAACTCTGCGAGTGGAGGAATAAAGGCATTTTTAAAAGCCTTGTAATCATCCCAACTTAATTCTTGTTGGCGCTTTGGGTCACAATGTGGTAGGGCACGCGCACATCAGTCTTTAAAATCACGCGGGTTTCAACCCC
>Ga0207149_1062_pt1 | contig 18912 bp, 26 predicted proteins | sample Alteio_BWMinHeat_31_FD_153563 | JGI IMG/M metagenome (GOLD analysis project Ga0207149, IMG submission 153563) | Enriched cells from forest soil in Barre Woods Harvard Forest LTER site, Petersham, Massachusetts, United States -... | ecosystem: Environmental > Terrestrial > Soil > Temperate forest >... | reverse complement strand
CGTACATTCTTACTGTAAGCCGTGATCCCTCTACTCCGTGCGCGGTACTAGGCCGAGAAATGCACACGGCCTCAGATGACGGCGATACAGATTATTACGAGACTTTTGTCAGAGAAGAGACGATAACAGTTAAAGACAAGAAGTTTCGTTGCGCCGTGCTTACCATGGAGCAGGACAATGGTGCCCGCTCGATGAAGGGAGAGGTCTGGCGCACTAAGGAAATTCCGCAGCTACCTGTAAAGGCGGTGGTAACTGTAACGGACGAAGGTCAGAGCCCGATTAAGATTGAATCAGCCGTCGTAGACTTCGATATCAAAAAATAAGCCGCGCTAAGGCCCTTCGTGAAAGATCCTGCCTACTCTCCATGACCGAAAGTACGTGGCAAACATTGGCCCTAGGTACCGTTGCAGTTCCGCACGGTGCCGTTTGATCTTCTGCGCACGACTCCAACGACCTGACTTATTGCCGCTAAGCCGCTCGGTATCACGGTATTTCGCTGCCATTCTTATGTGCCAAGCAAGAACCGCATACAGCCGCTCTACATGCCGCAGCTCGCGTTGGGACAAAACGTTGTACGGGTTCTCCATCATAGCATGCTTTCGAGCTGCTGCTCTATCATCATCCGATCGAACTCATCTTTGGTCATAACATACGGCTCAGCTGGTACCCACGCGCCACGCTCTCTTAGGCGTAGGCTGTTTTTGATATAGTTCTTGGCTGCACGATCTGAAGTAAATATCGTGACGCGGTCCACGTCCTTCGTCCAACATGATAGATACTGGTCGTAACTATTGACCCACAAGCCGTTAAGCTCTAGATCTTCGTCTTGGTTTTCGACCCAGGAAGCGATCACATACGGATCTTTCGTGCTCATAGCCTAGAGTATTTCCGTAGGTGGGGGGTTTTGTCAAGTAGAGCGGACTACCGCAACTGCTGGTTTTGTTTACCTAGAAGCCCCACAACCTGGATATTAAACCTGCTTCGTAGACTTGTTAAATCGTACTTCGTCTTTGCTGCATCATCTATTAGCGGCCGATAGAACTCAGCTTTCTTAGGATCGGCTTTCTGGAGCTTGCGGAGGCCTTCCTCAAACTTCTCAACCTCTGCGATCGCGTTCGCTAGCGTATCTCTCATAGTGGTTATTGCTCCTAGCGGTCAAGGTGTCAGCAAATAAAAAGGGCCGGAACCCAGTTACGAGCTCCGGCCCTCCGGGCCTTACCAACCAATTACTCTTCCAAGCTAACGTTCCAGTAGGCATCGCTCAGGAACTTATCCCAAGACTGCCGGCGAACATCCGGCGAAACCTGGGCCAAAGCCTTCCACGACGGCTTCCGAGGCGTCTTGCGAAGCTTCAGTCCGCACTTCTCAAGCGCCTTATCGGCCTTCTGCTTGTTACACTCAATGCAGGCAAGCACGCAGTTCGTCCAGCTGGAAATTCCGCCCTTCGAACGAGGCACAATGTGGTCGATTGTCAGCTCGTCCATCCCAGGCTGCATTCCGCAGTACTGGCACGTGTACTTGTCTCGCTTGAAGACGTTCCGACGGCTGAAGATCACCGACCGCTGACCCTGACCCTCGTACCCAGTCAGACGGATCACCTCAGGAACCATCAGCGAGAAACGAACCGAGCGAATCACGCCGTCCTCGAACTTGGCCTTCGCCTTGGATACGTCATTCCACGTCTCCAGGCTATGAACCTCATACGTCTCCGGGTCAATGATGCAGGCCGAGCCCTTGGCGACAAGTCCGAGCGCATCTTGAACCGATGCTACTTTAATGGGACTCCAGCCGCTGTTGAGAACTAGCACCGAACGCGATAAAACCGAGGCAGCACCCACAGCTCCTCCTTTCGTTTCTCTTAGGCTTAGGTCTACTTGATAGTATTTCAGCAACGGACGGTTTGGCAAGAACTTTTGGTACCCCCGGTAGGATTTGAACCTACAATCTCCTCGTTCGTAGCGAGGTGTCCTATCCAATTGGACGACGGGGGCGTGGTCTCCTCGGCTGGATTTGAACCAGCAAATCTCCTTCTTCGGAGGAAGGTGTCCTATCCAGTTGGACGACGAGGAGCAGTTTCTTTTAAAGTTTGCATCGTATCTTTAACAAGTCTTCGGTATACTTCTAATATGCGGTGGTTACTCATGGCCGCCCTAGCACTCGGACGATTACAGGACGACGGGCAAGAACCGGCACCACAGGAATCGGATACGTTACCGGCCTCCGAGCCTAATGCCCTTCTTCCAGTTCCCGGGCATTACACACACACCTGTCTGTCAAGCGACTGTATTCTTTGTCAGTACTCAGCTCAGCAAGTCCGACTCCTCCGTATTTTTATGCGTCGATTCATGGAGCCAATAAAACAGTGGATGCTTGTGGCTGGGTGGCGAAATGATTTCCGGCTTGACGCCGCCGGCAGCTGGGAAGACCATTGGTACTTATTGAAGATTCACAGTCCACGCTCTGACGTCGATATTTGGATTAAGTTTTGGTTAAATCCGCACGATAGCCCCATTACCGAAAGAAGCTGGGAGGCGTACTTTGAACGCCGGTGCCTCGCTATAGCAGAAACCCTAGAGCACCACCTGATTACCCTTCTGGATAACGAGGATGCTGTCCAAACAATGATGGACGGGGAGCCACATTTTTACCACATATCTGGGGAAAGTGCGGATCCAGACAAGGTCACAAAGGCCGACCTGATCTATTGAATTTTTGGAACCCCCGCTCGGAGTCGCACCGAGTCTTTCGATTTAGAAGATCGACGGGCAATCTGTTACCCCACGGGGGCTTGACAATGCCTGAGATAAGCGTAAACTCAGACTCTGATTTGAAAGAGGGAAACTATGCGTAAACTTACTGCGCTCCTACTACCGGTAATCATGGCAGCTTGCTCTTTGTGCTCCAAGCAGCCGTGCATCACCCCGCCACCGCAGTCCAGCTCTGAACAGAATACTGTCGCAACAGCTCTGGCCCTACAGCTGGCCAACCTGCCGGTTAGCGGCAACATTTCCGAGAACTTCCAGCACGTTATGAGCGCTGTCTTTCAACAGCTGACAGACAACAATTCCGCCTATTACATGACCTTATGCGCCATCGATTGTTATCTGAAGGAAGGTCAGATAGGAGAGGATATCGCTAAGCAACTAGCCGCCGGTGTTCAACAGAAGTGGCTATCCGTGGCCGTACCGCCATCCGCAGCCCCTAACAGAGCGCAGATTCCGGTCGAGGCTGTTCATACCGTCTTCCTGGATCACATGTCTCCTGGACTCGCTCCTAGGATTCACGAGATCCGGAAGAAACTGGGGCTTGAATAATTTCGGGCGTCCGCTGACCTAGGTTTAGCCCCACAAACTTGCGTACTGGGAACCTTCGCCGGCAACCCGCTGTTTTACGATTCCTCTCGCTTTCGCGGTACGACTAACACAAAGGAATTCGAGGCTCTTCGCCTCGCCGGCCCAGCCATGATTGCCTCTTTCAGGCATGTGGTCGAATAACGGACCTTGCGGCCCTGCCACTCCTGAGCTCCGTTCAAGGCGGGTCGGAGCCTAGAGGCTTACTTGGATCCTTTTGCCCTGGCCTAGCATGGATTTACACCTACAGCCGGACGCCCGAAATTTCAAAGATCGTGTCTGCACATTGTGCAGCTGACTGGTGCGGACACTAGACATGGTTATTGCACGAGCGTCCGCACCTGTCAGACCACACTAATCAGCTATCACCGAGCTTTCGCAGTAATTTCCGTATCTCAGTGCGCTGCTGGCGGCGCGGGGCGCCGAACTCAGCTCTGGGCTCTTCCTTTTCAATTCCGGGTTCGGACATGTGCACCTCCCGTCCGATGAGCGTCGGAGCGGCTTCCGCATGAATGTCATTAAACTTAGCACGCGGAACCCGCTGAATGGCCCTTGACGGGCTGTACGGGCCGACGTACACCCGTGCCTGTCTTGGGTCATCCGACCAGCGTTTCCCAGTCCACCAGCACGCTTCATAGGGCTTTCCGTCAGGCCCCACACGTAGTCCGACCACTAGTTGCCGCATTATTGACCTCCAGCATCTGAACTTTTGTAAGCCGAAGAGTTCGGCTTACCTTCGTTAGATGTAGAGCACTTTGGGCACCGTAATTTTCTTGCGTTTTGAAGGGAGCAGAGACAATCATTAGGCCGTCTTTTGTCATTATGATGGATCTCTGGATCATTAAGATGGCGTCAGCAGATAAAACCGGCATGTGAACAACAAGTTTCAAGTTTGGTCGGGGAAGCGAGAATCGCACTCGCGGCCTCTTGTTCCCAAAACAAGCGCTCTGCTCCTGAGCTATTCCCCGATTAATATTTGGTCGGCCATGCAGGTGTCGATCCTGCGTCAGGCACTTATAAAGTGCCGGCTCTACCGTTGAGCTAATGGCCGATTACGTTTCATGTTTGTACTTGGATTGTAGTACGAAGGATCTCCGTTGTCAAATTTGGTCCGGGTGACAGGATTTGAACCTGCGGCCTCTTCGTCCCGAACGAAGCGCTCTAGCCAAGCTGAGCTACACCCGGATATGGACCGACCTGCTCACAGTAAACTGGGCGCTTCGATACCTCTGCTCAAGGTCTATTCCCTTGCAGAGTTCATGAGCTACTCTGCTCCCAGCAATCAGTCGGTCCAATTTTGGTGCTCGGGACAGGAGTCGAACCTGCACGCGGTTAAGCATTCGCCCCTCAAGCGAACGTGTCTGCCAGTTTCACCACCCGAGCGGATATTTGGTGGTCCCGAGAGGACTCGAACCTCTGACATCCTCCGTGTAAGAGAGGCGTTCTGGCCACTGAACTACGGGACCATTGGTGCCCAGTGAGGGAATCGGACCCCCGTCTCTTGCATGTGACACAAGCGGTCTTCCATTAACCTAACCGGGCGAATTTTGGTAGCGGGCCACTGAGTCGCACAGTCACGTTCGGCTTATGAGACCGACGCAGGCACTCGCCTGAGACCCGCAATATTTTTCTCGTGCGGACAATAACCATACAGCCCACGCGACAAGTTACAGTTGTGGCACAGTAGGCGAAACTCAGGTGGAAACCCGGCCCTCTTTAAGGCGCGGTACAGCTTGGCTCCAGAGCGGCATTTCTTATCTGGCTTAACGGTACCGTAGCGTCCGCCCTGTGCGTGATCAACACCCAGAAATTCTATGTTTGTTTCGGCACAGCACATACACTTACTGCCGTAAGCTGCCAGAACTTGCATCCGAAGTTGTTTCTGGCTCTCCTTTGATGCTTGAAGTGTGGCCGATTTATTTCTCGTATTGTACTCAACGTTGTAATTCGGATTCTTTAGGTGCCAGCTACGACTGGCGGCGATACGACACGGATGACAAATCCTCCCCCTAAGACCAGACGGCGTTACGTTATTGGCCGTAAGTGGGTCTGTGCAGCGCCTGCACTTTAAGAGTTCCATATCGGCAATGCTCCACCCCGCGTCGTTTAACATTAACTATAGGTTACCGCTTAAAATCTTATCAGAAAATTCATCAGGTCTTATGTTCTTTAGAAGTTTCTGAACCCGGAGACGCTCATTTACAATCACCTGGAAGCGATATTTCCGGATCAGCTCCGCTACTTCATATCGCTGACCTTCTCCCCAGCTTGACCCCGTCAGCATCTCAATGTCCAGGACCAGCTGAACTGTGTCGCTGTTCTTAGGCATCTTTAGCCTCTCCTAACCCAGAATCCTCATCCCGTGCAGCACGATTTAGAACCGTCTCTATTGAGTGATGCCGGTAGAGCCGCAACATTCCGCAGACGGTCGCATATTCTGCCGGCGTCCACTTAGAATGGGTCGCGTACTCAATTCTCTGAGCAACATCGTCAGTGCGCATAGACAGCTCTTTAACCGGCTGCGCTTCCGGAGTTCCCACATATCCCTCCTCTTTTTCCGTTAATTAAGATATTAACGTCAGTGGAAATGCTCTGGTTTTAGAAAAGAGCAGCAAGAATCTTGGTGCACCTGAGAGGATTCGAACCTCCACCCTATTACGGACTGCCTTCTGAGAGCAGCGTGTCTACCAGTTTCACCACAGGCGCGCATTTTTGGTGGGCCTGAGAGGATTCGAACCTCCACCCTTTCGGACCAGATCCTAAGTCTGGCGCGGCTGCCAGTTACGCCACAGGCCCATAATTTCTGGTACCCACGGTGGGATTCGGACCCACACTACCTCCGTTTTAAGGGGAGTGCCTCCTGCCAGTTGGGCTACGTGGGCTTATCAGAGGATTATAGCTATGTCCGCTGATTTGTCCGTTATAATTACTAATGCTCCGGTGGGAGGTTTCTGCTGCTTCCCTCCCTTTGCCAGTACCGAAGCCGAGCAGCGACAGGTCAGGACGGAGCCAACTTTTTATACTCCTCTAAGAGCTTATCAGCCGCAGTTGCCCCGAACACCTTTCGAATCAGCTTCTCAAAGTTCTTCCTGTAGATCGGTCCGTGGCCTTCCCCTTCCGGGCTAATGACGTGGGCTAGCTCATGTAGGAACGTCTTCTCATGCCAGCACCCCTCGGATAGCCGTATCCAGCCAACGCCGTTTTCCAGCGGAAATGCCGCCGCACCACCAGGATCATCAACCACAGTCAGCGTCTTAAGCGCCGGCCACCGTCTCTTGAACCAGAGCTTATTTATAAATCCGGCAGCATAGCGCTTAACGGCGTCCAAATCCGCGAAGGCGGTCCCTGGTTGGATCACGTCTTCAGCTCTCAGAATCTCCCAGTCTTCCATATTTGGTACTCCCGCTCGGGGTCGCGCCGAGCCTTACAGTTTAGGAAACTGCCGTGCATCTGCTACACTACGGGAGCAAATATTGGCTCCGAGAGCAGGAGTTGAACCTGCGAACTTCCGCTTAACAGGCGGCTGCGATAAACCGACAATCGCTTTCCCGGAATGAATTCTGGCACCAGGACTAGGACTCAAACCTAGATTATTCGGGTAACAACCGAACTTCCTATCAATTGGAAGATCCTGGTAAGCTTGGAGCCGTGAGCGGGCTCTGCCCCCGCCACCTCTTGTTTACGAAACAAGTGCTCTACTGAATGAGCTACCACGGCCTGGAGCGCCCTGCGAGTGTCGAGCTCGCTCATAGCGATTTTGCAGATCGCTGTGTTCCCGTTTCACCAAGGGCGCGAATATTGGTAGCGAGGGAAAGAATCGAACTTTCCACACCCAGCTTATGAGACTGAGCAGCCCGCCAGGGCTTCTCCTCGCAGTATTTCAAATCACCATCTTGAAGTTTAGCCGATCGCGTTCATCCTGAGAAAGCCCGAATCGCACAAGGCTCTCTAAGGACTCTGCTACGTTTGCAGAGCCGCCAGCCTGGCAATCCCATCCGGTAAAATCACACCCAGCCCGAAGTACCGCAAACCGACCGTCCTTCAGCAGGAAAACTCCAACCCAGCTGGCACCGTCTCCTTCTCCGTCCTCTGCTGCAATGACCACCAGAACGTCTTCCCTTGCAAATGGAGTCGTCAGAACGGCGCTGCCGGGATAAGTCTCCGGAGTAGCCGCATAGGCGAAGGCTTCTCCCCAGTCGTAATCGGACACTCTTTCTGGCGTCGCCGCTCCTGGGTGGGAGAAGATATATTCAATTGCCTTCTGTTCCCACTCTTTCAGGATATCCACTTCCCACCTCAAAAGTACCGGTCGTCAGGCGCGGTCCATTGGGCTTAGCCCGCTATCCTGGACAACGCTGACCGACCAAGATTTATGGCGGAGGACAAGGGAATCGAACCCTCACCGGCTTTTAAGTTCCGGTCGTATTTAGCAAATACGCGCGGCGAACCAGTATCCGCCTATCCTCCAGGATTTTTAGGTTCCAACTCGAATTTTACTGGATCATGGACGATCTTTGACGGTGATCCTGCCCAATCTTGTTCAAATTACATGGCGGACAGATCAGCCTTAAATTAGAAAGCTGATTTAGTTTTATAATATCTGTCAGACTTGTAGCTGTAAGCAATGGGATATTATGGTCAATGTGGCTATTTCGAACTGTCACTATGGTGTCTTTGCAAACAGTGCACGGTTTATCCAGCGCTACTTTCAGTGTGTTATACAAATCCTGCGGAGAATACCCAAGTATTTCAAATGTCTTTCCGTTCTTTACAAGACCGGCAGCGGTCAGTGCGGCTCGAACCCGGCTTCTAGTTCTTATTGCGAAACAGCGGACCGCTGTGGGTAGTTTGAACCTTGCCGCCTTTTCTTTTTGCAAACAGCCGCAAGACCTGACCGCTTCACTTACTAGGTTATGGCCATCAACTACCGACGTGTTACCACACACGCATAGACAGTTCCAATACCTTTTCCAGCCTACCTTCTTTGACAGACCGGTTACAGCCAGTCTCGAGTACTTATCACCAATCTTAACTATCTTGTTGTTGCACCCACACTTTTTAGCCCTGCCAACCGTCTTAAGCTCATTCTGTGGAACAATGCGCTCTTTTCCGCACGGACACAAGCACCGCCACAGTATTAGGCGTTGTCCAGGAATGGATCTCTTAGGTTTGCCACCGTGGTATGAAAGAACCTTTAACCGCCCTATTTTATCTCCAGGCGTTATTGTAAGCCCTCGTTTTTGACCGTTTTTTCTAGCAGTTTCGCGTCTAAGACAACCGCATGATCTTACAATACCTGTAATAACTTTGGAGAACGCCTTATTAACAATAGTGCCACACGAGCACTCACATTCAACGTTTGCGCAGTTTCGGTACCCTGGAGCGGTGCCACGCAAGATCTTCAGACGACCAAATTGCTGCCCTATAAATTTTGGAATGCGGCCAGCCGTAATTCTCTTCATTTTCTCTCTGGTGGGCCCGAAAGCACTTCGCAAATACCGGCCGATATTTCTAAGACGGCTGGGTCATGGGTCGGCTTATAAGCCTCGTCGCAGACAGCGCAATTAACATATAGGATGCCGTCTTTTCTGGTCCAACCGTAATCGCCGTGAACGTGGCCGAATACGTGTACCCTTGGTTTCACACGTCTTACCGCATCCAGCAGATCCACGCAACCAACATGTTCGTTTCCAAAGTGGCTGTAATCGCGAATTCCGTAAGGCGGCCCGTGCGTCACAAGGATATCGATTCCATCCGGGATCTTCGCCCATTTTTCCCGAAGAGCGGCTCCGCGAGGAAGATTGAACGCCCAGCTGCAGAACTCCGGCTGCCATGGAGCGCCGTAAATCTTAAGCCCTTCTACAACAGCCACGTTGTCCCGAAGGTAGATAGTTCCTGCTGGCAATAGCGACCTGGCGAGGTTCTCATCTTTTTCGAAAAGCCAGTCGTGATTACCTGGCACAAAAACTTTATGCTTAGCCGGCTGTTCCCCGAGCCACTTTGCGAACCTGTTTACTTCCGATAGATCTCCCTCCAGGCAGGCATCTCCTGCGTGGATCAGGAGATCGCATTCCGGGATCGGATAAAGAGACCGCTCGTGACGCAAATGGGTATCTGAAATCGCGACTATTCTCATACCTTGATTATAGCCGCGACTTTGAATTCTGGCGGAGGCGAGAGGAGTCGAACCTCCCAGCCTGTTACAGCTCTTCCTTTCCAAGGAAGGGGGCTTTCCAATGCCCAACGCCTCCATAAATTTTGGCACCCCGCATCGGATTTGCACCGATTTTCCCAGATTGAAAGTCTGGTTTCCTACTGGATAGAAGAGCGGGGCATATTCGGATGTCTGCTTTAAGCCGGGTCCTGGTCTCCTTACGGAGCGGTGATCATCAATCTAGGCCGGCACTTGCGTGGCGGCTCAAGCAACCTACCGGTTCGCGGCCCCTGTTAGGGGACAGAGCGGGCAGCTCTGACGCGTCCCATTTGGTCTTGCTCCAACCTGGGTTTTCCATGCCTCCAATGTTACCACCGGAGCGGTGGGCTCTTACCCCACCTTTTCACCCTTGCCTGAGCCCTCTTGCGAGGGCCATCGGCGGTTTAAGTCTCTGTAGCACTTTCCATCAGTTCCTTGCGAAACTGTGCGGCCGTTAGCCGCAGGTCTGCCCTTGGAGCCCGGACTTTACCTCGACTCCGGCAACCCAGAGTCGCGATCACCCACAGCACATCCGAAATTTTTGGCGGCCTCAGCGAGATTCGCACTCGCTCCTGCACCTTGAGAGGGTGCCGACCTAGCTCATAGTCGATGAGGCCGTGGTACCTGGGGAGGGATTCGAACCCACAGAACCGCGTTTTTGAGACGCAGATGTCTACCAGTTGCATCACCCAGGCACATATGAATTAAGCTTTCGCGAATCCGGTTGCGAAGTTGGCCGTTTCCTGGTACTCTTTTTCCAGAAGTTGACAACACCAAAAATAGGAATCTTACACATGAGAGACAAGCATCTAACATCTAAATTCTGGGTCATCGGTACCTATTTCAACCCGCCTCGTTTTAAGACTCGCGAACGCCTAGCGAACGAGTTTATTGCACGGATGAATGCCGACCCTAACATCAATCTTTTTATCGTTGAAACCGCATTCGGTGATCGTGAGTTTCATCTCACCCAGCCAAACAACCCTCGACACCTTCAGCTCCGAACTTACGACGAATTGTGGCACAAAGAATCAACAATCAACTTAGCTGTCCAGCGTCTTCCCAGCGATTGGGAGTACGTCGCCTGGATCGACATGGACGTTCAGTTCGTTCGTCCTGACTGGCAGCTCGAAACTGCCCACCAGCTGCAGCATCACCAGATAGTTCAGATGTGGCAGGACGCGAATCACCTCGGTCCGAACATGGAAATCACTAATGACTGGCAGATCAAATCTTTCGCCTACCTCTATAAAACCGGCCAGATGCTGAAGACTCCCGCCGGTTATCCGTATTCTGGCCAGGGCGGCAAGAAAGCGGCCTATCCTCATCCTGGTTTTGCGTGGGCGATGCGCCGGGAAGCTTGGGAGGCCGTAGGCGGCCTGCTGGACATCTGTATCCTTGGCGCCGGCGACTACCATATGGCCCATTCACTAGTCGGTCGGGCCCAGGAAACTCTGGAATGGAATCCCGAGCAAAAGAGCGGATATCACCCCAACTATCGGCAGATGATCATGAACTGGGCTCAGCATGCCGAACATTTCCTCAAGCGCGATCTCGGCTATGTACCCGGAACCATCCTACATCACTGGCACGGACGTCAGACCGATCGCAAGTATAACGAGCGCTGGAGGACGTTGGTCAATCACAAGTTCGATCCGCTCATGGATCTCCGTCGTGACAGCCAGGGGCTGTACCAGCTGAATCCTCTAAAATGGGAGCTTCGTGATGCGCTCCGAAACTATGCCTCGGCTAGAAATGAAGACAGCATCGACGTTTTCTGATCTCTTTAGAAAGGACTAACAATGGCTGACGTACCGACCATCGCCGTGATCAATGAGAGCACGGTTGCTACAGATCTGGATATTGCGCTTATGGTCAATGCGCTTCATAAGCAGGTTTGGCGCGACTTTGTTCCTGCTTACGGAAGCGCTTCTGGAGCGAACGTCGTCTGCATTCCTAAGGGCCGCGTTGTTCCGTCCGGCGCTTGGCAGCTTGCCATTCTTGATACCAGCGACCAGGCAGGCGCGCTTGGGTACCATGACGTTACTTCAACCGGACAGCCGCTTGGAAAGGTCTTTGCTAAGGATGACCTGCAGTACGGTTCAAGTCTATCCGTTACAACAAGCCATGAACTTCTGGAGATGCTGGCTGACCCGGAGATTACCAAGACTTTCGATCTTCGGATTTCTGCAACTGAGGTTGATCAGTACGCGTACGAGGATTGCGACGCTGTCGAGGATGACTCTCTCGGTTATCAGATTAACGGCGTCTTGCTATCCGACTTTGTGCTTCCAACGTGGTTCAATGATCCCTCAAAAGCGGTCGCCGGCACTAAGTATGATTTCATGGGCAAGTTATCCGCCCCGCTTCAGTTGCTGACTGGCGGCTATATCGGCATGCAGAAGATTATCAATGGCCAACCTCAGGGCTGGACTCAGATCACCGATCGCCTAATGGGCGACTGCTCCAAGCCCTCGCATATCATTAAACCCGGCTCCCGTCGTTGGCGCCGGACCAGCTACCAGAACGGCAAGACTCCAAAGAAAAGTGCTCCGGTCGCGGCGCTGTGCAAAGTTAAGCACGCGTAAACCGTTTGAAACCGGACATCCCCGGCATGGGCCTCGGCCTTTGCCGGGGATTTTCTTTTCCCCAAATTTTGGTGCCTCGGGCGGGAGTCGAACCCGCATTCCCTGCTTAAGAGGCAGGTCATCTACCATTGATCTACCGAGGCGAATTTTTGGTACCCCCGTCCGGAATCGCACCGGCTTCTACGGTTTAAAAGACCGCTGCTCATCTGATTAAAGCGTTCGGGGGTAGATTAAATTTTGGCGGAAGCGGAGAGAATTGCACTCCCGAGGCCCTTTCGAACCCAGCCGCTTTCGAAGCGGTGTAGCACGCTAACTGCCTTCGCTTCCTAATTTTGGCAGAGGGGGCCGGAGTCGAACCGGCAAGGCTGGTTGCCCAACCTAACTGTTTTCAAGACAGTCGGACCTTCCTATGTACCAACCCCTCTATGGTCCCGACGGCCGGAGTCGAGCCGGCACTTTCCGCTTATGAAACGGACGTTCTACCGTTGAACTACGCCGGGATAATTTTGGAGCTGGTGGCCGGACTCGCACCGGCAGCCCCCTGCTTACAAAGCAGGAGCTCCACTAATTGAGCTACACCAGCGAATTTCTTTCTTGAGCTTTTTTAAGAGGCCTTGTAGAATTCTTACGCCTTCACCAGCTTGTCTGGCGGGGGTGAGTGCTCCTTAACCCCCATGCTGGACCCGCCCGTTAAACGGCGGGTCTTTTTATTTCTGGATCTGGGGGTTAAGATCGAGCCAGGTTACCTTGTGACCCCGGACTCCAAGCAGATCTCGCACGTAATGAAGTGCGTTACAAACGCGGCAGAGGACGTTGAAGTCTTCCGCAGGCACCCTACCTTTCAGGATGTCCCTAAAGAGCTGCAGTCGGGCTCTTTTGTCCTTCCCGCCGCCGCCCTTCTTATGGTTTAGCTCGAGTATCGCCTCTTTATCACAGCCGCACTCGGCGCACACTGGGCCGCCGAGCCTTTGCAGAACCTCGTTCCGAAGTCTTCTGAAGTACTTCTTGTTCCACGGGATCGAAATGCCAAGGCTGCGGCACTTTGCCCTATACGCCCGCATGTACTTACGAATGTACTCACGTTTGTACGCACGGCGCTTTTCCTTATCTTTGTAGCCGGCATAAGGCTCGCTATTACCTTCCATCTTAATAGGTTAACGTTTGACGCCGCTCAGTAATGCTGATTTGGAGCCGGAGAACGGTTCTGCCCCGTCGTTTCCGAGATACCAACTCGGTGTTCTACTATTAAACTACTCCGGCCGGGGTCTTCCATTAACCTATGCTGGCGTGGATTAAGCTGGAGCGGGGTTCAAATCGTTTGCGCTACCGGCACACAACCAGCAGTGTTTACGACCCAAACCCCGCCTCCAGAGTTAGGGGTCGAAGGAGCTACTGGATTATATAGCTCTAGCGCGAAACACAGTCGAATATTTGGTGGGCACGGCGCGAATCGAACACGCACCTTCTCCATGTCACGGAGACGTTCTACCACTATACTACGCGCCCAGAAGCTTGGCCCGGTTCGTCAGGACTCGAACCTGCAACAGGAGTTGCCGGCGCATCTCCCGCCAGCCCAATTGCTGGCCCCCGGATATAAAATTTGGTCAGCCTCCGCAGACTTGCACTGCGCTTTCTCCTGTATCCGAAACAGGCGGGTCGCTATCTACCCCTGAGGCTGATGGTCAGGCTAGGCAGATTTGCACTGCCCTACTCCTCTACCCCAAAGAGGCGGGACGCTATCTTCCCTTTAGCCTGGCGTGAAGATTACTGGCGATCTCGGCTTGTGACTTGCGCGGGATCGTATATAGAAACTTTCAACCAGCCACTGGATCCGATCAGTCGGCGATCAACCCAGCCAGTCCAGGTTTCTCCCGGCATTACAATAATCGATGTTCCGAAGATGCTCATGCCGGCTTGAAACTTTAGCGGCGTTCCGGTTGTGTTAGTCACTTTAATATTTACTTTATTCTCCGGCGCTGTTGCGCAACCGGTAATCCCAAGAACTAGAATAAGTGCCGCTAGAAACTTCACCACTTTTGGCCTCCGGCTTCGTACCAATCTGGCTTATAGTGCCGAGTTTTCTTACCACAACTAACACATAGCAGCGGCTTGTTATCTATCGATCCGTAGAACCAATGGTGAAGGAAGAAGAAACACAGCACCCTGCTAGTCCGCATCCATCGAATTCGCCATGAGCGCTTTAGATACGGCACCCTATCAATATAACAATGCGCCCTTAGCAACTAAAGCTTTTTGGAGGGACCGATGGGAATCGAACCCATCCGGGCTGGGCCACAACCAGCCGTGCCGCCACAACACTTCGGCCCCGTGATTTTTGGTCGGCCAGGCAGGTTACGCTCCTGCATCTTCGCCTTATCAAGACGACATTCTACTACTGAACTACTGGCCGTTGGAGCGGGTGATGGGATTCGCACCCACGATCTGCTCGTTGGCAACGAGCCGCGTTGACTGCTACGCTACACCCGCGAATTTTTATTGGTTGCCCGGGAAGGAATCGAACCTTCGCCCACCTGTTTCAAAGACAGAGCTCCGTTACCAACACAGAGTGCCGGGCAGCGATTACTTGCGGTTTTTCTTGGGGGGCTGATCTGGCAGATATGGAAAAACGTACCAGAGAATCGAGCCTATAAACAGTACAAGTCCAAAGGCTTGGATTAGCGCTTTCAGATCTTGTTCTGTGGTCCAGCTCATAATAGCCATTCTAGAGCATTTAGCTCTATCAGCAATGTTATTTGCACGAACTCCCCGGCCACGGACCCCGTGGAGGACAGGCGGCATTACCTCCGCATCGCGAGGACACTTCGTGCAAAGCTTGGTGGGCAAGTGAGGACTCGAACCCCCTAGCTCATAATGGCACCTGATTTACAGTCAGGTCGCGGATCCCACTCCGGAGCTTGCCCGAATTTTGGTGGACCCTACCGGCTATGCTCCGGTCGCCTCCTGGTTGCAAACCAGGCGCTCTCCTGAATGAGCTAAGGGCCCCAATTTCCAGCCATTAAGTAACCCGAGTTCTCGAGCTTTCCGCATCCCAACTGCTAATAGTTGCCACGCCGCATATGGCATGGTACCACGTGTTAAATTACATTCAAAGCACGCCGGCACAATGTTGGTTTGCAGATGGCCGATAGTATTATCTATTCTATCTACGGTCATGAGTACGCCCTCGTTAGCACCGCAATAGAGGCAGCCATCGCGAATTAGTTCTCTAACAAATCCAATAGTTAAATCATGTTGGCGTTTCTTCTTTCTATCAGATTTTCTGCTATCTCTAACTATGTTTGTCGCCCTATCAATCCGTCTACCACGAGCATAGCAGTTTCTTGCCTGTAGGTTTATTTTCGCTCGCTCATATGGGTCTTTTATTATTTCTTTTTTCCGTTCGGCCACACGCTTTATATCGCACTGTTTACAGACCGACGATAAATACTTCTTTCCAGCACTTGTTTTTGTATAAAAACTCTCAACTGACTTTGCTTCTTCACAGTATGTGCATGTGCGACTATTCACTTGTCCTCCAATCATGGCCATCTCCCTGGCGCAAACCGGCGCTCTACCATTGAACTACCAGCCTGTATAAATTTGGTGGAGTCAGCCGGGGACGATCCGGCATCTCCCGCGTGCGAGGCGGGTGCTCGCCCTATTGAGCTATGACCCCAAAGGAGGCATTCGTTGATCGAGCATGTTCCGAAATGCTGTCTGCTCGTCTGCGGTCATGCCTGGATAAGATTTTGGTCGGTTTCTAACTTTCTCGATGAATTCGTCCAACTGCTCTATCTGCGTTTTGGTAAGCCCATGCCAAGGACCGGCCGCATCTTCTTCAACTGTTGGATTGAAGGACCGGAAACTGCAGCAGTGGCCTACAACAAAGTGACAATCGTTTGTTTCAACACCTTTTTCGTCTTCGCAAAGCGATATCAGATTTCGTTCGTCAAGTTCCAGATCAGCTCTACCAGCTAGAATGCAGTCGTGGAACGGAAATCGATGATGTATCTGGATTCCCCGGCCGCCTGGATAGGTCTTTCCGCAGCAAGCGCAGGCAGGATGCGCTTCCTTGTATGTACGTTCTACTGTTCGCCATTTGGAACTTCTTTTTAGACCGTGAACCTCGGCGATAACTTCGCCGTGGTCTACTTTTGCAGCATCACTATCAGCAATCGTGGAATATGTCCACGGGAAAACGCTGCCAGAAAACTGCTCTTCCCCCATCTCTCCTCCCAAACCGTTATTTTAACATTCGATTTGGAAAAAGAGAAGTGCTCTAATTTTGGTGGATCCACGGGGGATCGAACCCCGGCTACGTGAATGCCATTCACGTGGACTTCCGCTATCCGATGGACCCTTATTTTACGGGGGTGTGCTGCCGTTACACCACGTCGACCTTACGGCCGACGGCGGGAGTCGAACCCGCATCTCCACCCTCATTTTTTATTGGCGCCGCCCCCGGGTAACGCTCCCGGTCCACCGGCTTTTCAGACCAGTGTGCAACTTCTACACCAGAGCGGCGTGGTTAGTTTACCCAAGCCCCTTGTGATTCCTACAAGACCAGCCGGCTAGTAGACCTCGACTTCTTGCTTCTCGAAGCGCTTTCGCAACTAACAGCCAGGCGGCGTGCGGCATGTTTGATCTAATAAGATTGCAGCTTAGACAAGAGGCGACCACGTTGTCTTTTTCATGGCCTTTGGTGTTATCAATACGATCAATTGACATCTTTACTTCGCCGTTATGTCCTCCGCAGTAGGAACATCCGCCCATAATCAGCTGCTGAACGTCTTCGAGAATTAAATTACAGATCCGGTTAAGTTTATGGTCGTTAGCTCGAGCATCCTCAAGTATTACTTTTGCCCGTTTATTAGGATCTTGCCGCCGCTGTCTTCTCAGCTTATTAGCGCGTAATTTATACGCAGGAGAAGTCCGTCGCTCAATCTCAGAGAGATAAACGCAGCCGCTGCAGGTGTTTCGTCTGTAGATTTTGGTGCCGTCTTTACGCCGTCTAATTTTATAGAACTGGTCCGCTGCTTTTTCCGTGTTGCATTTTTTGCAGGTTTTCATAGTCATGAAATATTATAGCACAGCGGTTCCTCTTCCTCTTCAGGGAAGCGTGCGACTTCGAACACCCGAGCGGCTTGTTAATGTTTCTTGAGGACGATCCGGTGAATGACCGTGTAGACGCCGATCTCGCGTTCTACTTTCCGCGCACAGACAAGGAAAGATATGATCAGTGCCAGCAGTATTGCCGGAATCACAATCCCCAGCAGTAAGATTGAGATCGCGCGAAATATAAGAGCCCGATCCGACCAGGACGGCCAGAAGCTCATCCTGCTAGGTTCAGGAGCACCTTGACGTCATCGATTCGAACGATGGCTCCGGTCTCCCAACCCTTCTGCTTAGGGAACTTAATCCGAAACGTTGCCCCGTCCCATATTCGGCGGACAACATAGATCGCAGATGGGCGGAAGAAGTCTGCGTGCGTAATGTTCATGCACGAGTCTACACTGACAATCTCGTACTGACTGCCCATACCTAATAATTCTACCCGAATTACTAGCGCAGACATCTTAAAATTTTGGTTCCCACATCAGGACTCGAACCTGAAGTTTCCTGATTCAGAGTCAGGCGTGTTACCAATTACACCATGTGGGAGTGGCGACCCCTACGGGAATTGAACCCGTCCTTCTACCGTGACAAGGTAGCGTACTGCCGACATACTCAGGGGCCGAAGAAGTTTGGCAGACCGCCAGAGTGCTGCCCTCTGCTGGTCGGGATTTGGAGGCCCAACCGATCGCTGGATCGCGGTCTAAATTTTTCTGGACGGAGATGCGAGACTCGAACTCGCTCAGACTCCTTGGGAAGGAGCCGTGCTAACCCTCACACCCATCTCCGTTGGAGCGGCCAGCGGGAGTTGAACCCGCGCCCCCTGCTTGGAAGGCGGGGATGCTACCGTAACACCTTAGCCGCAAGAGGACGGACCCGGAGCTTTCCGGGCCACGGGTCCGCCCGTTGCCTTTTCTTCAACCTAAGCCTAATTGTCAAGGCCGGAACCACTTTTGGCGGCCCAGCACCGCTATTCCACCGCTCCGGGGCCAAGGCCCTTCGCTTCGGCGGATACTACTAACCCTAGATAAACAAAAAACCCCGCTTCCAGGTTTCCCCGGGAGCAGGGTTCCGCAATTCTTTTTCTTTTACTCTATTGCGTCTCCCCGCATCCCGGGTTCTGCCTTATTTTGGGTTGTATCTTTACGCAGAATACCTCCCGGCAAATGGCAGAGCGGATACTGCGACCACTCTGACTGCCTCGTAAAGGCAGGCATTGTAGCCGCGCTTCTTGGGGACTGGACGCTTAACCGAGACATTGTAAGCTCAACCCTTTCAATCTGCACATTGTGCAGTAGTTGTTCCGTGTAATATAACCAGTGACTAGGTCATTTGTCTAGTCAAAAGTGTTTTCTTTGTTAAAAAAGATCAAAAAGTTATAGCGCAGCTGAGAAGAAGCGCTTGTTGTGGACCCAATTGCTGGGCTTGTCTTCCGCGCCCTGCTCAGCTGGGCTATCACTTTCTGATTCTAAAGAGCAATTAGCTGTGTGTTATAGCGAGAGCGCCGCAGCTGTCAATCAGTAAGCGCGTTTACTATCTTGTAATTCTCCAGACCATCGTACGGAACAACTGTCACAGTACGCCTTTTATCATTTCTATAGCTTCTTTGAATAAACCGCGCGCATTTCTCTGCTCTTGACCGAAGTCTAAAAGCGTGGCCAGGATCGAA
>Ga0207149_1061_pt1 | contig 19220 bp, 16 predicted proteins | sample Alteio_BWMinHeat_31_FD_153563 | JGI IMG/M metagenome (GOLD analysis project Ga0207149, IMG submission 153563) | Enriched cells from forest soil in Barre Woods Harvard Forest LTER site, Petersham, Massachusetts, United States -... | ecosystem: Environmental > Terrestrial > Soil > Temperate forest >... | reverse complement strand
GGCTCTAAAGAATGGCAAAAAAGACAGTTCAGTTTCACAGGCCGTTTTACCTGAGAGTTGCTCAGAAACAGCTCATCTGGTGGCGCTCCCTATTGGAACCCTTAACGAAGTGACGGCGGTCCCGTGAGAAATTTTTTGAACGAATGGATTGGGAAACAGAATGTATGTTGAAAGATAAAAGAGAAAGCCTGAAAACAAAAATTAACCTGATTTCCAGGCTTGTGGTCCTCGTTATCGCCACAGGGTCCCTGGGATTGTTTGACCCCATGGCTTGGGGCCAGGGGCAGCCAGGACTAAACTCCCCCAATAGTCGTGGGAACAAAGCCTATTTAATGGATGACGAAAAAGAAATCGCCACGGCCCGTTGGGACCTCATCAATATGGAACCGCGGGAAATATTCCAGGTTTACTTGGAGTGGGATACTCAGAAATTAGGGTACGCTAATTTCGCCGCTCTTTATAATTCAGGTAAGACAAAGAAGATCAAGGGGCGTGTCATGATCGATGGTTGGGGAGTGAACAACCTTCCTAATTTAAATATTGCCGACTCTTTCAATCTTGCGACTTTGAAGGCGCTTAAGAATAAAGGTGTCGAGGTCAGATTTTATAATCCAGTGAGTCGATATACTGACCTCCTCAATCCGGGAAGTTCCATGGGAAGGATGCACTTCAAGGTGACCTGGCTAAAGTCTTTAAATATCATTGAGACCGGTGATCTCAATAATTTAAATATTAACTTTAGAGCCGATAATCGCCCTGGGAAAAAGGGTCTTGGTTATCGAAGTACTGAAACCATGGTCCAGGGACCTATTTCTCTAGATGTTGCTGAATTTGCAGAGAGTATCTGGAGTCATGGAACCGTTCCTGACTTAAGCTCTGTGACAGACGAAGAACTCAGACAGGCCGAACGCAACTTGGAAAGGTATTTCGGGGCCGCCACGGCTATTCGGGAGAAGGCCCCCTCCATAGATTGGTTTTCAAAACTTGAGGAGGTTGATTCAATTAAGTTCATCCACGATGATTTAAATAACAAAGGAAAAGTGTTTCCCCTGGATGACGAATTCGTGAAAATAATTGATGGGACAGAGGTGATCGACGGTCCCCTGACTCTCGTTTCTCCTTATATCGATCTTCCCAAGCCTCTCTTTAAGTCTGTAAAAAAGGCCCGCAAACGTGGGGTGCCCGTGAATGTTATCACCACTTCCATGGACTCTTCCGATATGAAAATGGCCTCCTATGTTTTCATTCCTCAAGCGGAAAAACTTCAGGCCCTGGGTGTGAAGGTTTATGTTCATGAAGACATGGATCTCTTACATGTCAAACTCATAAAGAGAGGAAATGTGGTCTTACTCTCCTCTCACAATTTTAATCGTCGATCCAAAATGACCGATATTGAGGCAGGTTTTGAGTACGGGGATAAAAATTATGCTTCCAAAGTCGACACATTGATCAACAAACTCATCACGGAAGAGTCAAAACCCTTTGATCCATCCAAATTGAGTTTGGCGACGATGTGCAATGTTCGGATCTGGCAGGCACTCACGAAGATTCCCTTCATAGGAAATCAACTTTAATTTCTTCGGCGCATCGCAGAAATATTGACACAGCCTACGTCGCGCAGTAGTTCTTATTTTCGATACTCATTTACTTGGAAGAAAGTGGACAAATGAAAAAGCACCTTGGTTTACCTAGTGTTATCTCAGTTTCTGTATCCCTCATTTTAATTTTTGCAGGAGCTGGCTGCACCAAGAAAGAAGATTCAGGAGGAGGGGCTTCTGAAAAATCAGCAGCCCAATCGGATAAGAATGTCAATATCGCCTCGGTTGGAGAAACCATGGCCTACGACAAAACAGAATTGACTGTTCCGGCGGGGCAAGACATTACTTTAACTTTCAAGAACAACTCCACCACTCTCCAACATAATTGGGTGCTGACCCAACCGGGCAAAGACAATGAAGTGGGCCTTGAAGGAATCAAGGCGGGACTCAGTAAGGGTTTTGTACCGGATAACCCGGCTGTCCTCGCCCATACGAAACTCGTCGACGCCAACGGGAGCGATACAATCACCTTTAAGGCTCCTCCTGCTGGGGACTATCCCTATATTTGCACCAATGCGGGCCACCATATGGTTATGAAGGGGACCCTTCATTCGAAATAGGCCTTGACGCCCATCCCTGGGTACATACAAAATGGAGCTTGAAGGGATTTTTCGTGAGGAGTTTTCGAAATTCCGCGAGAAGTTCCTTGATCTTAACCTGCATTTTCAAGAGTCAGCTTAAAGAATTCTTAGAAGATGCTATAAAAAAAGGATCTCCCATGGAAACCATTACCTCCTCCGGTCGCTCCTCAGAACGATACACTGCCCTTAACTCCGCGGTTCATTCACCCCCGAGAAAGATTGAGAAAATGATGAATGCTCAAGGAAAGACAGCCCCCGTCTCGGAATACTTCGGCAGTATGACTTTTGGCCTTGCTCAAATGAGAGAGAAACTTCCAAAAGATGCTTACCAATCGCTCCTAAAGACCTTGGATCAGGGTAAAAAACTACAAAAAGAAACGGCCGAGGCCATCGCTTCAGCTATCAAAGAATGGGCGGTTACAAAGGGGACAACTCATTTCTGCCACTGGTTTCAACCCATGACGGGACTAACGGCTGAGAAACACGATGCGTTTATTTCAATTCAACACAGCCAGCATTCCGAGCTGAGGGTCATCGAGCGCTTTACCGGATCCCAACTCATTCAGGGAGAGCCTGATGCCTCTAGTTTTCCAAGCGGAGGGATGAGAAGCACTTTTGAAGCCCGTGGTTATACGGCCTGGGATCCCACCTCCCCGATTTTTATTATTGAAGACGAAGGGGGAAGGACCCTTTGTATACCCACAGTCTTCTTTGGTTATCATGGACAGGCACTTGATAATAAAACACCTCTTTTACGGTCCATAGAAGCTCTCAGTCACGAGGCCTGTGAGTTTCTAAGACTCATTGGAGATGTAGACGTTAAACGTATCTCAGCCACCCTGGGAGCCGAACAGGAGTACTTCCTCATTGATCGCAATTTCGTGGCTCTCAGGCCCGATCTCATTATGACAGGCCGAACTCTCTTAGGAGCTTCATCCCCCCCCGGGGTCAGCAGCTTGAGGATCACTATTTTGGGAGCATCCCTCGACGAATTAAAAACTTCATGGAAGACGCAGAGCATGAGCTCTACAAGCTAGGGATCCCTGTGAAGACCCGACATAACGAGGTTGCACCAAGTCAATTTGAGTTGGCCCCCATATTTGAGGACGTCAATATTTCAGCAGATCACAACACACTTACCATGGAAGTCTTGAAGCGTATCGCTCTTCGCCATGGACTTGTCTGTCTTTTGCATGAAAAACCTTTCGCCGGAATCAATGGGAGCGGAAAACATAACAATTGGAGCATGTCCAATGACAAGGGTGAAAATCTTCTGGAACCAGGAACGACACCTCACCAAAACTTAAGATTTTTAGCGGTTTTGTCTGTGGTTCTTAAAGCGGTTCATGATCACGCCGATGTTTTGAGGTCAAGTATCGCCACTCCCGGTAATGACCACCGTCTCGGCGCCAATGAAGCACCACCCGCTATCATTTCTGTTTTTTTAGGATCACTTTTAAGCCAAATACTGGACAGTATCGAGGCGGGCAAAGTGGCCGCTGCGACTGAGGGGTCGATTATCGATCTGGGTGTTGGAAAAATTCCTAATATTTCCAAGGATTACACCGATCGAAATCGAACCAGTCCTTTCGCCTTCACGGGCAATAAATTTGAATTCCGCGCCGTGGGAAGCTCGGCCAATGTGGCTGTTCCCATGGCCGTTCTCAATGCCGCAGTGGCTGAGGCATTTAATGAAGCAACCCAGAAGCTTAGAAAACTGCTGGCCCAAAAGGCCAATCGTGACGAAGCGGTGATTGAGATGATTAAAGGTTTTGTTAAAGAAACCAAGGCTGTTCGATTCGAAGGGAATGGTTATTCGGAAGAATGGAAAATAGAAGCGAAAAAACGCGGTCTTCCGATTTTAAGTACGTCCGCAGAGGCTCTTGAGGTGCTCCGAAACGAAAAAGCAACGGCTTTTCTAGTTAAGCAAAAGGTCTTGTCGGGAGACGAAATCGCCGCTCGATATCATATTAGCGTCGAACGGTATGTGAAAACTTTGGAAATCGAAATGTATACCCTTTCCGAACTCGTCACGACCCATGTCATTCCCGCCATTGAAAAACAGGTGATGAGCCTTTATTCGGTCCACGGGAGTTTAAGTGGCGCTTCTGTAAAAAAGGTTCACGGAGACCGGGTCAAGCTTATGGAAAGCGTTTTTGAAGAAGTGTTAGGGGGCTTGGATAAGCTCAATGAAACCATGGAGTCGATTCATGGAAAATCAGATGAAACGGCGAAGATGAAGGCCCTCTCGACCATGGCCTCAGAAGCTTCGGGTTTGTTGCGCTCGGCGGCCGATCGGGCCGAACGTCTGGTGGCTGATGAATTCTGGCCCCTCCCCAAGTATCGAGAAATGCTCTTTGCCAATACCCTTAGCTAAGGGATTGTTTTCCGGCCCAAACTTGTAGCCCCGGGGACCCGCTTTCTTCAAAAAGCGGGTCCTGAGGCTCGCTTCCCATCAAGATTCCTTCTCTTTAATCCGATCAAAGTACATGGGAAGTGCAAAAAAAACTTCAAGACCGAGGAGCCCCTCGGTTTCGCTTTAAAGACGAACGACGAACCTATATTCGTTTCACTTCCAGTGCCCATCGAGATATCCATACCACGAGAATTTTTGATATTTCTTCCACAGGTCTTTCGTTTACCTGTTCCAAGAGGCTGGCACCCCGAATAGGGGCCATTTTAAAGATGGAGTTTTCCCCTTCAGGGGGAATTCAAATGGCTGTTCTCGGAAAGGTGAAGCGTATTGAGGAACCTGGGGACAAAGTTGAATGGGCTCGTTTTCCGGGAACCGTCAAAATAGGAGTGCAGTTTCACGACCTTCCGAAGCAATATGTCAAATTGATCACCAAAACCATCGAAGAAAATGTGTTGGACCACCAGATGGAAAAAACCCAGGCGCAGGCTCCCGTTCAAATACGACCGACGGGACAGATCAGGGTCCCTACTTGGTTTGAAGAGAATATCTGGACAATTTTAATTGGATTCGTCATTTTGCTGTCCGCGGCCGCCATGTTTTACGTCATTCTGGATTCCGCGGATTATAATAGAAAACAGACCGTCGCCCCTTGGGCCAGCAACTTCTTTGACAAGGTTATTAAAAAGCCGGGTCAATGAGGCGTTTCCTTGACTAAATTTCGATTCCAGTCTGGAATTCTCACGATAAGATCCTTTTTCCCGGAAGGGACACACTGGCAACTCAGTCTCGATTTCAGGGTGTTATCGGGAGCATTGTCAAGCATATCCAGCTCCTGATCGCTCGCCTCATTGCAAGAATCAAGACCCTCTTCAACGACAATATGGCAGGTGGAGCACGCGGCCACCCCTCCACAAGTATGTTCAATATCGATCTTAGCTAGGCCTATAGCGATATCCAGGATGCTACGTGGTTCACCCACGCCATGAAAATTTTCGACCTTTATATCCACGTCAACAGTCTTGTTTAAGGGCCTAAAGGTAATTTTAAAATTTTTAGACTCATCCACACCGACCAATTTAGTCGCAATTTCCCTCGGAAACAAGACGTAAAACGTCACTTTTGAGACCGTTTTCCCTCGGGAACCTCGATTTTTTTCTTGCATGAAACACGGCAAACCCTTCAATATTGAGGCTGAAGAATAATGATTAAAACGTTAAACCTTTAACAGGAGTAGGAAATGGCTACTAAGAAGAAAAAGAAAACAGCGACAAAGAGAAAAGCTGGCGGAGCTTTTATGAAACCTCTGACCCCCAGCGCTCAGTTGTCAGAAGTTGTTGGCACCAAAGCTATCCCTCGCACAGAAGTGGTGAAGAAGCTGTGGGTCTACATCAAAAAGCATGGACTGCAAGATTCCAAGAATCGTCGCATGATCAATGCTGACGAGAACCTGAAACCGATTTTTGGTGGAAAAAAACAGGTCTCCATGTTCGAAATGACAAAATATGTGAGCAAACACCTGACTTGATCGGGAGTTCACATTTTGCTTTAAAAGCCGCTCTTACGAGCGGCTTTTTTAATTGAGTTGATTATAAATGACTATGATAATCTGGATCAATGGTCCTTTTGGTGTCGGAAAGACGGCCGTTGCCAAAACCCTGGCTAAAATGTGGCCCGAGGCGAGAATACTGGACCCCGAAAAGATCGGGTTTCGGCTTCAATGGGAAATGCGATTTAAATCTCTTTTCATCTTTAAAAAGGTCCCCTCTGACTTTCAAGATATACCTGAGTGGCGCAAGCGCACTTTAGAAGAAATCCTGTTCCGGTTAAAGGTTCGCCAATGGCCCGTTATCGTTCCGATGACCCTCGTTAATGCGACTTATTTCAAAGAAATCTTAGCTCCCCTTTGTGAGGCGACGGATGTCTATCACTTCAGCCTCGTGGCGAAACCGACGACCATCAGAAAACGAATTAACCGGAAATTTGCCAGTCAATCTTCTAAAAAATGGGCGATATCTCAGATTGAGACTTGTCTTGAGGCTTTAAAAAAGCCGCTTTTCGCTATGAATATCGATACAGAAGATCGAACACGGTCTCAAATCGCCAAAGACATCGTCTCTCGCCTTTAAATTTCTTGGAGAGCTTATGGTTGTTCGGACAGGAGCTCGCGAATTTCATGAAGAATATGTTCGTACTGGGGCACACTATTTTCTTCAAGATTGGGATGGAGGCCTATTCCAGGAAGGTGTTTTCCGGCCAGAACACGGGGTTTTGCTTCCAGATTGTAAAACAATTCGTCGACAGTCCGGCGACATAGATGCTCTCCAAAATTAGTCACCTCTGTATCTTCATTGATATAAATGACTCGACGAGTTTTCAATATTGATCCCACGATCATCTTCCAGTCATAGGGGTAGAGAGACCGCATATCGATCACTTCTACGCTGTGGCCTTCAGCCGTCAATTCCTCTGAAGCTCGTTTACAAAGAGGCAGGGTTCGCCCATAACTCACGACCGTGGCTCCTGATCCTTCTTTCACGATCTTGCCGCGACCGATTTCGACGGTATACTCGGTGACTTCGGGCCAGCGGGGTTTCCAGGCCGATCGATCTCCTAAAGGGGCGTCAATCATGGAGCGCAGTTCTTTCTCATCACTAGGTTCTCCGGGAATCAGTTCCTCTCCCCTGACCCTTAAGAGGGCCTTTGGGGGAAGATATAAAACAGGATTGGGGTCCTTCATGGCGGCTATTAAGAGCCCGTAGGCATCCAGAGAATTCGACGGCATGACGATCTTCCATCCCGGAAGGCGTGTGGCCCAGGCATCAAAACTGTGGCTGTGATAAATAGAGCCTCTGATCCCCGATCCTACGGGAGACATAATCGTCATGGGCATTGGAAATTGCCCGTAGCTCGCCCAACAGGTGTTACCTGCGATCTTTAACAAGTCGATCGTATTGAAAATATAGTCTGCGAATTGAATTTCAGCGACCGATCGACTTCCCGCTAAGGCAAGTCCCATAGCCATTCCAACAATGCCTCTTTCATCCAGCGGGCTATTCCATGCCGTCTTAAGGCCCTGAGTCGCCGTAAAGACTCCACCCAAGGGCGGGCCCACGTCTTCACCGAAAATATTTTTCACATCGAGATGTTCTTCTCCATAGTGGAGAGCCAGCCGGATGGCTTGGGCGATACTGGCCATTTAAAACTTCCTCCAGTCCGCATTTTCATTTTCAGCGTAGACATATTCCCAAATGGACTCAGGAGTCGGAGGAGCCTCTTTTCGCGCCTGTTCCAAAGCCTCCAGGCTTTCCTTTTGATAACGATCCCAAGTGTCTCTGATTACTCCTTGAGTCAGCAGTTTTTCCGTTAGTAACTGCTGTTCAAAAGTCTTAATACAGTCGACCTCATCATTGATAAAACTTGCGCCTGAAGCGGACGAATGACCATAAAGACGACTGACCGTCGCTTGCAGGAGGAATGGTCTCCGATTTTTGCGGACATACTCGATGGCATCTTGTACGGCTTCCCAGGATTTACGGGGGTCGTTACCATCTATGATATTTGTTTCCATTCTAAATGGGTTTCCCCGGTCAGCGACGTTCTTCTCTCCGTGTTGTCCTTTATAAGGCGTTGAGATTCCCCAGTGGTTGTCTTCGACCAAAATAAGAATGGGAAGTTCATGCCCTTGGCGACTGGCCCAGATCAAACAACTCGCAAAATCCCCTTCAGCGGTACCGGCGTCTCCCCCGGTGACGATCGTAATTCCTTCCCCACCGTGTTGTTTTTGGGCTAGGGCCGTGCCTATGGCCATGGAATATTGAACTTCAATGGGTGAGCTGATCGGCGCCACGTTCCATTCAGGAATCGCGTAGTGGTTGCAGAAATTTCGTCCGTGTGTTGACTTGTCGGTGCTCAAATTCTTCATGAGGCGGATGCTTTCGATCATTTCAAGGCCCATGGCGACAATGACCGGGGTCGACCTGTAGTGCCCGTGGAACCAATCGCAATCAAGACCTTTTCCCTTTTTTATCAACAGACCGAGAGGAACATCAAAAGCCTCCTGCCCAGGCCCTCCGATCCAGAAATATCCCTCCCCCGACTTATATATTTTAATGAGACGTTCTTCGAGGACTCTTGACTTGACCATCAAGTCATAAATCTTAAGAAGAGGAATTTTTGACAATGTGTGCTCACCCATGGACGGAAGATTATCCAGAGGTCTTCCGGGTGTCAATGAGAAGACTTTGACTTGAACCTGGCACGTGAGTCACGAGCCTGGCCCATAAGATTGGATCTTTCTCCGTTGCCCCTAGAAAACATTGTCTTTGGCATCTCTCTATTTAATTTTTTTGTTGGGGATTCCAGCTTAGTGAAAAAGGAAAGTGCTTCAGGCCTCAGAGGGAAAAAGAATGACACGATGATTATTTCTTAGACACCTTGCCTCAGCGGCGATATGCACTTAGCTTCAGAAATCTGATGGCACGAAGCTTGTACTTTAAAGATGTCACGGATATCCCAACTTAATAAAAGATGTGTGGAGCGTAATTATGAAATGTCTTGGTCTCTTCGTCATTCTAGCTGTTTCACAACTGGCCGATGCGCAAATCCCAACACTTCCTTCGTCTTCTACTCAGGGGGCGGTACCAAGCGCTACCAATAAGGCGAATGGAAAGATCGTCATTGGGCTCACAAAAGATATGAGTCCCGTGATCATCGAAGCCAGCGAAACGGCCCTAGAAAAGGCCACGATTTATCAGACAGTCCATTCTTTTGGTCGAATTGACGCCCAAACGGGTCTCATCGCTTTCACTCCCATCGAACATTGGATTAAAAATGAAAATGACCCCACCCATCCATGGATCCGAATCGACACCTACCGCCTCGGCCTTGGAGGCCAGGTGGGACATATATTTGGTACCCTAAATGCCCTTGAAAATGCAGATCAGTTCAAATTCAATGAGGGGTCTCACTACTGGAATAGCAATATCAATTACGTCAAAGATATTATGGTCATTCATCCTAGTGTAACGGGTCCCAATCAGAATTTTCTTAACGTTATTAAACTTAATATCAATGTCATTAAAAACTTTAAGCTCGCTGTAAAGGGACTGACCGAACAACTTATCGATAGCCCCCAATTTGTGCCTGGCGATATGATTGTTTCAAATTCTGTTGTCTCCTTCGGAGCCCTTTACGACACTCAGCCTGGTATTTTGGCTTTTGGCCCGGGAATCTCAGCCGGAGTCAGTTTTGCGCGGACCCATCAAATCAGCGTACTTAAATTAGATCAAAATCAAGTTGTCGCCCATTGGTCAAAAATTCATGACATCAACCTCAACATAGAGGGCGGGTTGCGTTTAGCTCTCTTTTCGCTTCCCGTCATTGGTTTCAAGAATGAGTTTAGGACAGAAAAAGAACAAGGTTACGCTTTTGATGTAACTGACTCCGCGCAGAAGGCTTCTCTGCTGAAGAACCTCCACACATCAAATCCTCGATTTGATATAAATCCAAAACCTCTCGACAGTAAGATTATTACGGACATGCTCCGAACTTACCTTATAAGTGCCGTGGGCCTCGTGACCAGATCCCACAGCGTTCTCAAGCGCCATGAGATTGACTATGGTCCCAATGGTCCGGATGCCGAGATTTATGAAAAAGTCGTGCAAAGCCGAAAACGAAGCTTCTGGTTTCGCAATGTTCTCCTCAATGATCAAAATGCCGTCACAGCAAAGCTTCTTAAGCCCGATCCTTCACAAAGTGGTCTCACCGATGTAGACAAAATGAACCTCACTTTTAGTTTTGACTATGATAAAAAATACGCCACCCTCAAGGACTATAAACATGTCTACGAAAATGTCATTACGCTTATGCCCGACGAGATTCGGCAGATTAAACCCGATGTTTTGAGTGCCCAACCTTTTTTAGGGCATTTGACTTTTAGGGGCCGCGTTCAATTCAAATCTTCGGCTTTAAAAGAGATTTTTGGCCAACACCTTACCGATCTAGAAATCTGTAAGAATTTTTATAATGTTTTGCCACTGACGATTTCCACGGAGGATAGTGTACTTTGGACTTCGGATCGCTGGTGCACGACGTTTATTCCCCGATTGAGACCCTCCACGCCCCAGAACGCCCGAGTGGATGCTCCCTTAAGGCCCAAAGAAGCTTTAGAGATGGTCCGAAAGCTAAGAATTGAGCCCTATGAAAAGGCGACAGATATTGCTACGGCGATCAACGAGACGGATTCATTCCTGACAAAATTTAAAGGAGCTCAGGAGGCGATTGAAAAGGCACGAGCTGGAAATAAGAAGTTAGCCAAAGTGGCCGATAAAATTCAAGAAATGGGTTCCGGGACGGACCTTCTCAAATCCCGGATTGAAGCTCTTCAAAGTTTGGTGACCTCGGGAGAAATCGTTCGCGATGCCGTTTTAAGTTCCGACGTCGGAGGCTTTATCGGGCGGCCCAACGAGATAAAGATTACCGCTGAAAATCAAAATGGAGCTCCGAGTCCGGTGGAGGCCCTTGAACTGACTAAATCTGCTTCAGAAGTGCTATTGTATCAGGTGAGAAACTACTTCTACAATTTATTCAGGTACTCGACCCCTCGCCTTATCGAGAACATCAGTCTCGACGACGCAAGGCCTTAAAAAATCTCCTTTCATCCCCTTGGCAAAATAGAAATCGGCACCCATATTGATATCAATATGGGTTTAATCTTGAACTCCAGAAACGGCGGGAGCTATTCCCCCTCTGAGAAGGAATCACTCTATGATAACAATTAGAAAAGCTAATGAGCGAGGCCATTTCGACTTTGGTTGGCTCAACACCTACCACACTTTTTCTTTTGGGGACTATCATGACCCGAAACATATGGGCTTTCGTTGCCTTCGAGTTATTAACGACGATAAGGTTCAGCCGGGTGAAGGCTTTCCCACCCACGGACACCGGGATATGGAAATCGTCACGTATATTTTGGATGGAGCCTTAGAACACAAGGACAGCATGCAAAATGGATCCGTGATAAAGCCAGGCGATGTACAAAGGATGTCTGCGGGCCGCGGAGTCAGACATAGTGAATTCAACGCCTCCAAAGACAAGGAAGTTCATCTTCTTCAAATTTGGATTTTACCTAAGACTCTAGGGACGGACCCCGGGTACGAACAGAAATTCTTCAAAAGAGAAGAGAAAACCGACACGTTGCTGTTGGTGGCCTCTCCGGATGGCCGTCAGGGGTCCGTAACCGTTCATCAGGATACGTCAATTTACTCTGCGATTCTTTCTCCCAAGGCGGAAACCTCGTATGAGTTGCGAAAAGGCCGTGGGGCCTGGATTCAAGTCGCCAAGGGAGAACTGACTTTAAATGGCCACACACTCAAGGCGGGAGACGGGGCGGCCGTAGAAGATGAGAAAATTCTAAAATTTAAAGGAATTCATGAGTCTGAAATCCTCGTTTTCGATCTTCCCGAATAGGAGACGACGACACGGTTTTTTCACTTAAAATAAAAAGTGAAACCTGTTGAATAAAAAATAGCCCTCATATCGAGAAACTCATTTTGAGGAAAAATAACATTATGAATTCTCAGGCTTAGTTCCAGAGAGAGATTGTCATTTATTTTAAATTCCGCGCCGGGCCCTATGGTGTAGAAGGTTCCGTTGGCCACAAGGTCGTTTCCCGTTGAGGATGTGGTCAAACGAGCTTGGGTCATTCCTCCATTTAATTCGATAAATACAGTAGAGACGAAAAACAGTCTCGTCTGAAGGCCGTAGCCAATCATGTTAAGAGGGCCAATAGCCGACTGACCTCCCTGCAATGTCAAATTTTCATAGAGAGCCGTGAGCCCAATCTTAAAAAGAGAGGGAAGGCGCCAACCCATCGTCGCTTCACCGGCCCATCCGTTGAGTGAATCCGAAACATTTTGATAAGTCGCGGCGCCTGTATCGACGGAGGCCCTCGTAGAAATGAAAAAGCCCTCTAGATCGGCACTTAAGCCCCTTTCTCCAGGAAAGAAAAACAAAAGAAATAGAATGAGAAAAGAGGTCTTCATTATTTGCGAAAAAATAAATTGAGATAGACTCGGTTGCTGTCAAGACTAAACGGTTGGCTGGCGACGGTCCCGGCGAGTCTGATCTGATCGACTTCAATATTGAATCCCCAATCTCGTCCAGTTTCAACGTCGACGCCGACAAAGATATCGTAACCATAGAAATTCTGAGCCTCGGTTTTTGGGAAGGTGGCTGAGACGACGGAGTTTGTAGGAAAGGTAAATGATGCCGACATGGCTGAACCTGACGCTCCTACATAGGGCTGCACTGGCAATCGATCATTTCCGGCTAAAAAAGCCAATTTAAAACCTAGATCAAATTCTCCGGCCACCAGGGTATAATTGAGATTTCTTGTCGTACCGGAATCGTTGAAATCGGCTGTGCCCTGAGAAGACAAAAGAGATAGGCTGCTCACCCATTTAAAGATACTTCTCCGACCAGATTCGGCCCCGAATCTCAAGAGGTAGCCTGTTGCGGGGGCCAATGACTTTGCGTCCTGGCCTGCAAAATAGTTATATCCTCCGCCGATTTCAAACTGCACATCCGCGGCGCCAGCGTTTTCCAAGGCAACAGAAACAAGTCCTAGGAGTGTCAAAATCAAGATGCGCATCACAAACCCTCGTTGATATGAGTTAATCGGTGTTCTGATCCGGAAAATAAAGCTCCTAGCCTTTCGATTAGGTCCTGACACCGAGGTGGTGACTGCGATGAGTGGTGACGATGTCCCCTTTGCACGGATTGCCTGAGTAAAAGGAACAATTTTCAGGGTGTTCCTGTTCTTAATAACGGTCTTGTTCCATTTTTGGAACACATTGTTCCAAAACTTATTGTCAAGACTTGAGAGTGAGTGCATATTGGGCCCATGGTTACGGAAACAAAATCTCCCCGGGAATTTTTGACGGAAGAACTCGCGAAGCGAAAGCGTATCAATCCCGCTTACTCCATGCGGGCCTTTGCCCGTCAGTTGAAACTTAGTCCGGGGGAACTTTCTGAAATTATGTCGGGGAAAAGGCACTTGAGTCTTAAATCGGCTCTTCGCACAGCCCGTGCCCTCGGTCTTAATCAAAGTGAAACAAAACATTTGCTTCAACTGGCGCAATTGGAAAAAAGTTTGGATCTTAGTGACAAAGATTTGCTGAGTCCCCTGGAGTCTCAGCGGGTGGTTCAGCAAATCAGCAATGATCTTTTTCATATCGTCTCAGATTGGTATTGTTTTGCCATTTTAAATCTTGCGGACTGCAAAGGTTTTAAATGGAATTACGATTATATTGCACGACGACTGGGAATCTCGACTGTTGAGGCCCGAGCGGGTTTGGCGCGACTTGAAAGAGTGGGCCTTGTCGAAATGAAGGGTGGAAAAAAAAGAGTTGTCAAAGACTATGTCATGACGACCTCTGGAATCCCTTCTGAAGCCATCAGAAATTATCATCGTCAAATGTTAAAAAAAGCCCAAGAGGCCCTCGATTTTCAATCTGTTGAGGATCGTGATGTCCGTGGTCTTGGTCTCCCGGTGGATCCTAAAAATCTTCCCGCTATAAAAGAAGATCTGAAAAATTTTTTAGACGAGTTGGCCGATAAATATTCAAAAGGCGAGAAAACTGAAGTGTACCACTTGGAAGTGGCCTTTTTCCGGTTGAACAAACCCGATCAGGAGGAATCAAAATGAATACCAAGAGTCTGTTCTTGAAATCTCAGGCCCGTAAGGGGTTATTTCCGGTGGCCTTGATCATCGCAAGTACTTTTTTGGCCTTGATAATTGCGACTTCGACAGATGGGTGGGCGGGCACGACAAATGTTGGAAACGGCGATGATGGCGCCGATCTTGAGGGATCCGTGCCTATTGACAATGGGCCCATTGTTGAGGCTCGAAAAAAAGCGGTGGATAAACTCTTAAAATTGGATGTAGAAGGTATTCCGGGTCTTGGAAAACTTATTCCCGAGGTCAGACGGACACCCCTTTTCATTTCAAAGCGTGATGTACCCGCTGACGAGGCCAACGAGGGGTCTCGCTATCATTCCGATATGAGCGGGATGCTTTTTGCAAGTACCTTCACAGAGCCTAACGCTCCGACCACTTTCTATCCTGCGGCAAAAACTTTAAATGAAGATCAGCTCATCGCCCTTCATATTCATGAGGGCCTTCATCGATCTCTTCCTTCAACCGTCGCTGAGGACGAAAATATCGTTTCACAGATTACGGTCGCTATAACTTCGCCTGAATCAAGTAACGATCGTATCAAAGCGAAAATTTTGAAGCTCATGCCAGAGCTGGATAGTCCTCGAATGACTTTTTCACCAGCTGACGGGACCATGGCCGCCGAAAAATATCCTATTCCGGAGAATGCCAAGGTTAAAAGACCTTCTATTTTGGGCTATTCGTATAAAGTTTTTAACAATCCGCAGAGTGCCCAGGATAGTTCAATTAGTCCGTTAACCAGTATGCAGACGGTTCAAAGTTTCTTGTATCCATTTGGAAATGATAAAAATCCTCTCGGTATCGGAATTGAACTCAGTTTCTTGAACCGTGTTGATAGCTCAACTCAGATGGGGCCTCTCAACCTCTCAGGGAGGATGAGGATTTGGTCGAGTCGAGGATTTGATGTGGGCGCCTGGGCGGTTGTGTCTCTCAACACTCTGTCCGCTGAAGAAATGAAAAATACGCCATACGGGAGAGATGTCTTCAGCGGCGGTCTTTCTATGCAGAAAGACCTTCAATATTTTTACATTGAAAACCTACTAGGTCTGACTTCTCAGGGAACCTCGAGCCAGCAAATTGGCACTGTCCCGTACACCTACTCCTACGGGAGTGTGGTGAGCGCCACGGTTCGCGCTGGCGGAAAACTCGGAATGTTTCATATGGGAGTGTTTGGAGAGATATTTTTAGCCGACTATTACCGTGTTAGCGGTGGTGCTTTTCAATTTGATTCGGGCCGATATGAAATCACCTCGGGCGGCCCAGAATTCACTATTGAAGGAAACAGCTGGTCGGTTGGAATTTATGGGAGATTTATTTTGAATTCCACGAAGGATGCGAACTTTGATTACCTGGGAAACGTCATGGGTCAAGGCGTCGGTCAAGGAAGTATTGGTGGCACGGTCGCCATCAAATTATAGAAAGGTTTTATATGAAAATGCTGAATTCAGTGAGGGGCGCGGTTCTCTTTCTTTCTTTCGCTCAATTTTTTTCCGCCTGCGGAAGCGGCCTGGGCGAACCGAAGGTTCCCTATTACATTGAGTCTTATAACATGGACGGCACCAAGCTCATCGTGAATGGATCCTCAAATCAAAATGACCCCGGTACCTATTCCCAAACTCAATATACAATTAAAAGTGGGCAACGTCTGTTGGTTCGGTTTGAAAATTTAAGCCGCCATGTGGATAGTATCAAGAATTCTTGGGACAACGAACTTCACTTGAGAATTGTTCCCACCCAAGGGACCGATGCCGGGACTCTCAAAAATTTTCTTAAGCTTTGCCCGTTAACGAAAAATTGGATGATGCTCGCGACCTGGTACAAAGCTCACCCGTTCAACAAACAAGGAGTGTGGTTTAATCCTGGAGGAGATTTTGATTCCGGAAGTTGCATCAAGGGCCAAGTTGAAATGCCCGACGGGACAAATCCAGACGCTTCGCCAAGTCCCAGTCCAAGTCCTGGCGTCGATGGGAATCTTTTGGCGCGCCCCAAACCCAGCCCATCTTTTTATAGACACACAGGAGAAAACAATCGTGGGGGGCATATCCCCGGTACTTATTCGGGTAAGGATGAGGCCGTCATCGATCTCCCCAGCGTCATTTTTGATATCAAGTTATGGTTTCAAAGCAATCCCGAGGGCCGAAGTGTGAATTATGGTTTTATTTTGATTTCAGAAAATCCGGTGACGATCTTCGGTGACAAGTCCGATTCCTATTCGCCAAGAATCTATTGGAAGAAACCAAAGGCCTACTACACGATCGGCCGCCGCGGTGGGGGCGGAGAGTTTTAAAGGCACTGAATTGATTACAATTTTAAAAATCCAAGAAAATAAAAGGTTTTAGCTCTCATTTTCGGGTGCCGAAAATGGGCCTGTGACTAAGGCTTGGTCACTCGTAAACTCACAGATTTGAGTAAATCGTGGAATGCATATTGCTCCCCTTCATTGGATCAATAGGAGAGTCATGTGCAACGAAGTCATAAATATTTGTTCGCTCTTACATTAGTTTTGGTTTGGGGATCCCATGGGGCCGCGACCGTTTTTACGGCCAGTGGCTCCTGTGTCGTGAACGGAGCTTGGACCCAAATGGCTCTCAATCAGACAGCCGAAATCAGGAATAAGACGGCTGAATTTCAAGGCGATCCCAACTGTAAAGGGATCACGACCCTGGCTGCTGATATTCAAACAGCAGGGCAGTTCGTTCAAGACGGCCAAGATAGTAGGCTCTCTGAGTCAGAACAAATTGAAACGAATCCAGGAAAAAGTGCGGCCCTTCAATCAGTTTTGGTCAATAATCCAAGCAATCCAGCTCACATAAAGGCCCTGGGGCATACGTTTCTTCAATCAGTTTTAGGGCAAGTGTCTTCGGCTACACCCGCCCAATATGCCACAGTCGCTGCGAAGGCTTCCAGGGCCACAAAGCTTGGTCTCGACTATATGACAATGGCGATGGATACGATTCCCAACCTTCAGCAATGTTTTATTGGTCACCCCGATACGGCTGTGGGCCTCCTCAGTGCAGCGATCCAAATGACGGGAGCTTTTGTATCCTCAGGACAGGGCGTTTCAACTCATTTAGCCAACGCCATATTAAAAGTTATGTCGATGCTTCAGCAGGATAAATTTGCGAGGATCATGAGACATCTTGACTATCGCAATTTTCAGCAAGCCGTCAGCTGTTTACTTGAGACCACCACCGGGGCTTACTGCTCCGCTGTCGACGGGATGCAACTCTGGAAGATAAATCAAAAATACGAAGCGGAACAAAACAAAATTCTTCAACAAGTAAAGGCCGGGGGCAAGGGCCTGGCCACCAATCTTGACGGCGGAATTTTAGAAGGTTATTTTATCACCACGAGAGAAATTCCCGTAATCTCTGATTGGCTCCAAAGAGTTATGTTCGGCTTTCATCCGGTTCTTAAAAAAGATGCCGAAATGAAAAATGAAGTGCAATCGGCGCTCAACAATCTTTACCTGATGATCAACACACTTGAAGCTTCGTATAACGAAGGTTCGAGAACCCTAAATTCAGCTCCGGATCTTATTTCAAAGAAAAATCAGGCTTTTAAAATGCTTTCGGACCTAGTTGGAACGGTGGCGCCTGAACTCAATGGCACTATCGCCTTGACCGGTCCCTTGCCTCTGAATTTTTTCACCCAGGGAACAATGCCCGAGTTGGTTCCGTTTTTTCTCATTGGGATGAATGAGATTCCCCCTCCCTGCCGAGTTCAAGAAGATGGAAAAATCGTTCAGACCTGGACGGACTGGATTAAAAACGGGGGCAATTACCGACCTCAGTTTGATAACCCCAGCGTTCTTGTTCAAAAAATGTGGGAGCGTCTCACAGAAATGATGAATAAGGCCAAAGCGAACGGCAGTGCGTATCTCGCTGACCGACTTGTCGTTGATATGCAAGATCTTGTGACCCGAGCCCTGACCAGTCCAAATATAACGGTCTATGATTCCTTTGTTCACATCTATGATTATCTGGAGGCCTTAAAAAATCGCATTCGAAAAGAAGGCAGTCATGGAGATGTCAGAATTATTTCGCACATCGTTTCGACGCAAAGTAAACTTGGCTATGTAATTACCTCATTTGATAATCTCATAAAGCTTGTAAATATTCCCGATGAAAAATTGGACTCAGGAGAAGTGCAAACGGCCTTCGAAGAAATCGTCAAGACTGTCTACGATAATTTTAATATTGCCCAGCAAAGAGACACGTTCTTAGCCACAGAGATGGCGACATTCCTGGCCCATGATTATTCTATGAAGGTTCACCAAGGCAATGATTTGAACGCCTACCAGCACAATCTGTTGCTAAGCGCCGGAAAAGACCTCTGGGATAAAGTCATGGCCGCCAACAGTCTCAATGCGGCGGATGCCTTTTCAGATTTAACAAATGCACTTGATATCAATAAAAATAATATCGAAGGCGTTGAAATGCTGATGGGGGATGCTCTGGTTCCCTTGATAGAGGTTTCCAAGTTGAGGACAGATCGAACCAAAGCTCAGATAGAAGCTGAGAAAAGTGGAAAATCAGCTATTAACGCCATTGATAATCACCAAATTCAGGAGGCCCAGGTATCCCGTTGGTGGCATGATCGCGTTGCCTGTGCCAATCCATTCAAAAGGCGTGACGACGGCTTATGCCAATACGCATTCAATCATGACCTGTACCCCGCCGTTCGTTGGACCAGCTTTGGAAACCTCATCCATGGAGGTACCAATAATCCTGCCAACGCGTTGACGAAATCCGAGGGTGATTTGGCCTTTGGGACAACCGACCAGGTGTTAGCGCGCCTCTGCATTCAGTCCTTGGCATTTAATAATCGTGATCGCTACTTTCCCTATTGTAAAGATACAGTCTTGAAGGCTCCGTACAGTGAAGATG
>Ga0207149_1060_pt1 | contig 19781 bp, 19 predicted proteins | sample Alteio_BWMinHeat_31_FD_153563 | JGI IMG/M metagenome (GOLD analysis project Ga0207149, IMG submission 153563) | Enriched cells from forest soil in Barre Woods Harvard Forest LTER site, Petersham, Massachusetts, United States -... | ecosystem: Environmental > Terrestrial > Soil > Temperate forest >... | reverse complement strand
CTTCGACGTATGCGGCGATGCGTTCTGATGGAGTATCTGGATAATGCTCTTTCATGTGTTCTGTTTCTTTTTCCACTTCAGATTTATTCGGCTCTATTTTTTCTAGTTTTGCTATCTCAAAAAGTATTAGTTCGTTCTTTACTCTGTTTAGTGCTTTTTCTTTCCATTCATTTTTCAATTCTTCTTCTGTCTTTTTTATCTCTGAGAGATACTTTTCAAATGTTCCTCCCATCCTAGAAAGCTCGTAAGAGAATTCATGAATCATTCTATCAAGCTCGCTTTGTACAAGAACATCTGGAACATCAATTTCAGATTTTCCTCTGATTGCTTCAATAGTTTCAATCCTCTTTTTTTCTTTTAATTTAAATTCTTTTTCTTTGGAAAGATTTTCCTTTATTTTCTGTTTGAAATCCGCGACATCCTTGAAGTCTCCCAGAGTTTTTATAAATTCATCAGTAAGCTCTTTTTCATCTTTTGTTTCAGGAGCGTCTTTAGATCTGTATTTTTTTATTTCATTTATAACATCTAAAACCTCTTTATCATCTACAACAATATCTTCCTTTTTACCCATTATTTTTTTGGAAATTTCATTGTAGTTTCCTAGTTTCACTTCCGGAATTAAGGAAATTCGGAGCGTTAGCTCCAGAGGATTTCCTCTTGCGATTTTGGTGATAACAATATTTGGGCTTCCGATAGGATTTAATTTGGACTCCGCAATAATGTCTGGATAAATCTCTTTCAGTGCAAGCTCGGCGGATTCTTCCAAAATTGTCATTTCTCCAATTTGTGAAATCAGAGTTTTTTCAGGGATATGGCCTTTCCTGAACCCTGGAAGATTTACGTGTTCATTTAAATGTTTCACCGCTTCCGGCCATTTCTTTTCTAATAGAAGGCTCTGGATTTCTATATTTAATTCTGTAATTGATCCGGGAAGTTTTTGTGTTTTTTTGATGCTGTAAAGTTTTTCTTTTGGCATTGATTTCAAAATGAATATTAATTTATTCCACCATATTACATAAGGATAGGGAAAAGACAAATATATGAAGGAGGAGAGTAGAAAGTAATTTGAATCGAATGAAAAATACCGCGGCCAAAGGCCGCGGTATTTTTCATTTGTGTTTCCTACTCTCTACCTTCAACTTTCCACTCTCTTATCTATTTGAAATCGTTGTTTACGTTTTTTACATCCCCATCGACGTTAGTGTTGCCAGAAGCTTGAAAATCCTGGCTTAAAGCTGCGTCGCTTACAGATGCTGTTTGTGTCTCTGGAGCGGAAGCTTCATGTTTTGGCTCAGTGCTGTCAGAAGGCGACATCATAAAGAAATATATACCTGCTGCTATGAGAAGAATAACAATAATTACAATAGCTATTATTCCTCCCACATTCCCTCCGCTCTTTTTAGGGGACATGGTTTGTTGCGGCTGCGGCGCGCCTGCATTCATTGAATTCATTCCTTGTGGCATTGTTTCCATAATTTTTTATTTTTTTATTGATTATTAATGTTTTTATTCGTGCGACCCTGCATCTATTTCTCCGCTAGTGCTTGCAGAAGCATTTGTAGTCGATGCAGTTACATTAACGTTCTCTCTTGCCTCAGTGCTGATTCCCAAAGCTTCAAGAACCGCTGCATATTTTTCCCGAGCAGTTTTTATTGCAGTCTCTGCCGCTTTTACATTTGTTGTTAAAGATTCTGCTGAAAGAGCTGTTGTAGAAGCGATAGCGTCATTTATTCCACTATTGATTGCCAGTACTGCGACAATGGCGTCTTTAAGAGATGCACTTGCTGTTGCTTCCGCTGTCACTGCTGCCGAAACATCGACTCCTTGAGATTTTCTTTCTGCTATTTTAGTTTGGATCTTTTGATCTAACTCCTGAAGCCGAGAGAGCGCGGCATTTAATCTTTCAAAAGCTTGATCTATGTGCTTTTTGATCAAATCTTTTTTAAGCTGATCCAATTTAACTTTTTTTCCTTGTTTGAATTGAAGAATCTGATTTTTTATATCAGTTCTCATTGCATCAAATCTTGCTTTGATTTCAGCTGTGGTGCTTGCGCGAAGTCCTTGATTTTTTGCTTTCATAGCATCAAATTCTGCCTTAATCTCTGCTGTGCCGGAAGCTGTCCCTCTGAGATTTTTCGTGTTGATTCTAAATTGTTCGCGATTTGTTTTTATTTGATTTTGTGTTTCTTGTCTTGTTGAAGTGGCGGTATGTCTGAAATTTTCTCTTATAGTTTTTATATTTTGTCCTAGATTTGGAGGAGGCACATTTACATTTGAGGAAGCATTTATATCTCCTGAAACTGTTTGTCCAAATGCTGGAAGAGCAAGCATAAGTGAAGCAATAGCTCCAGCCGTCTTCAGATAATTAATATTATTTTTATTCATTTTACAAATAATTTATTACATTGGCTAAAATCGCAATGATGAGTTTAGTTATACCTGAATTAGAAAGAAAGTGGATAGTGGATAGTGAATAAATTTCAAATATAAATACCGCGGCCAAAGGCCGCGGTATTTACCATTAATTCACTATCCACTCGCAACTCAATACTAGCCACTTTATTTAGGTAGTTCTAATACCGGAATTATTTGTTTTTTACGAGATATGATTCCTGGCAAAGCTTTGGTATCACTTTGAATGGCAACGTTAAAAGATGCCTCAATGATTCCCTTGGTAAATTCGTTATATGTAAATACTGTTGATTCTTCTTTCAAAATATCCACAATAAAGAAAAGCACATCATCAATATCTTTTTCTTTTGAGATAACGCTCTTTATAGCGGCTACAATCCCATCTTTTCTTTTGAGAATTGAGGCGGGATCGGTAGTTTCGATAACAGATACGCGAATATTTTTATTTCCAAGAGGAGACTTTTTACTATCAAGATGTATAAGTCCAACATCGGAGAAATCGGACATGTCTGATTTTGCCTGAAACATTTCATCGGCATATTTATAAATATCAATTTCAAGAATTTTGCCGATTCTTTCTGCCAGATCTTTATCATGAGGAGTTGTGGTCGGCGATCTGAAAGCCAGAGTGTCAGATAAAATGCAGGATAGAAGCAAACCCGACATATCTTTTGGTGTACTTTCCAGTGGAATTTTAATCAAGCTTTGAATCACTGAAGCGGTAGAGGCAAAAGGCTTTAAATGCATTTCGAGGGGACTTTTTGTGCTTAATCCTCCAGAAAGCCTATGATGATCAATTATTTGAATTATATTTGTATCCAAAATATTTGGAAAAAGCTCTTGAGGATTGTTTGTGTCCACAATAACGACATTGTCATCCGTTTTTATAGATTCGAGAAGAATTGGCTCTGGAATGTTCCACCTTTTCAAAACAAATGCTGTTTCTTTGTTTAATGTTCCCAGAACAAAAGGAATTGCTTTTTCAGACATTTCGGTATTTAAATACCACGCCCATAAAATAGCGCTTCCAACCGCGTCAGTATCAGGCGAGATATGTCCAAAAACTTTTATCATTTGCCTATCATACATCTGGATTTTGATAAAATCAAAAAACCGACCGCTAGCGGTCGGTTTTTTGATCCGAAATTAGGTCAGAATTATTCTTCTTTTTTGTCTAAGTCGGAAGTGTTACCTTCGTCAGGAGAATCTGTTTCTCGTTTTACTGATTTTATATCAATTCTGTATCCTGTGAGTTTTGCAGCTAGACGGACATTTTGGCCTCCTTTGCCTATTGCCAAAGATTGCTGGTCTTCAGCTACGTTTACCAATGCTGTGTTTGCCGTATCATCTATCGTTACTTTTTCTACTTTGGCCGGAGAAAGAGCGTCTTCAACAAATTTTGTTGCATCATTTGACCATTCTATGATATCGATTTTTTCTCCGCCGAGCTCGCTCATGACAGTGGAAACCCTTACTCCTCGCTGTCCAACCATTGAGCCCACCGGATCAATATGATTATCGTTTGAAAACACGGCAACTTTAGATCTTGAACCTGCTTCACGGGCAATAGCTCTTACTTCTACGACTTTGGAGACAATTTCAGGCACTTCCATTTCGAAAAGTTTTTCCAAGAATTTTGGATGAGCCCTTGAAAGCCTTAGAAATACGCCTCTTGGAGTTTCCTCCACTTTTGTAAGATACATTCGAACTTTTTCTCCTTGCCTGTAGCGTTCGCCGGGGATTTGTTCTTCATAAGGAAGAATTCCTGATGCGCGTCCCATATCAAAGAAAATGTTTCCTCGCTCCATTCTTTGTACTGTGCCGGAGACGATATCTCCTTCTTTTTGGCCGAATTCTGCAAATACTGACACTTTCTCAGCTTCTCTTATTTTCTGAATAATCACTTGTTTTGCGGTTTGAGCTGCGATTCTTCCAAAATCTCCTTTAGATTCAAGGGGAAAGACGATTTCATCATCAATTTTGGCATCTTTTTTAATCTTTTTAGCATCTTCAAGCATTATGTGGTGCTCAGGATTGAATCTTATCCTTTCTTCACCTTCTTTTTCCTCTTCATCTTCCATAATCACTTGGCTTGGATCAACAACCAGCTTTACCTGCATAAATTCTGTTTTGCCTCCATTTATATCAAAAGTCGCGCGCACTATTTGTCCTCGTTTTCCGTATTCTTTTTTATATGCACTAGCTAGAGCCATTTCTATAGCTTCCATCACTTTCTCACGAGGGACACCTCTTTCTTCCTCAAGCTGGCTTAGGACTGAATGTATTACTTTTAAGTCAAACATTTGATTTTGTTATGAACGAAGTGAGTTAGAAAATCAAACCCATAAAACTTTTTGTCCTCGGCATAGCCGTATTTTCTTCGAAAATACAAGGGCAAAAAGTTTCTTGGGTAAGTAAATTATATTTCGCTTCGCTACATTAATTTTCTAAAACTAAACGGGCTCGCCTTTCGGCGAACCCTCATTACGCCATACATTATATAGTATGTTCGGAAAAAATGCAAATTGCGCTCCGGAAAACATGATTTTGGAAACACGAAAATTTATTGCTATAAATTTTCTCCGTCCGTCGTCGCCACTCCTCCCGAGGTTTCCAAAATCATATTTTCCTTCGCTGAAGACTGGTAAAATCACCTTAATGTAAAGCTTAGTAAGAATATTCGGTGTTTGTATGCAATCCTCAGCGGAAGAAAACATCTTTTTCAAAGCCTTGGAAGCCCTGACCGAGGGCGGACAGAGAAAAAATTCAGCAGAATTTTTTCGTGCTTTGGAAAAGATGTTTTCTGGAGCGCCAACTTATCCACAGCAAAAAAAACTATATTTTAATTCCGTTGTATAATGAATTAAATAAATTTAATTTTTTGTTTGAAATATCTACTCTATATCTATGACTATTAAGAAAAAAACTTTTGCTTCTCTTGTATCTCTCTCTTTAGTACTTTCTTTTAGCTTAATGGCAACTTCTTCAAAAGTGAATGCGGGTATGGATTCAACCACCGCAAATGATGTGGGAGGCTACGCTTGGTCAGATAACATCGGCTGGATAAGTTTTAGCTGTGTTGACACAAATTCTTGTTCTACTGTTCAATACGGAGTTGATATGAATACAACTACTGGAGCACTTTCAGGCTACGCTTGGTCAGATAACATCGGCTGGATAGATTTCAGCGGAGCAAGCGTTGATCTTACATCCGGGAAGGTGATCGGATGGGCTCAAGTGCTGTCTGGTAGCGGTCGCACCGATGGTTGGGATGGAAAAATCTCTCTTTCTACACAAACTGGAGACTCAGTTAGTTATGGAGTTACTTACAATAAAACAACACAGCAATTTAGTGGTTTTGCTTGGGGTTCTGATGTAGTCGGATGGATTAGCTTCAATCAATCTGATACTGGATCATCTGTAAATTATTATGTTTATGGCCCAGGCGGAACAGGTATACCTCCAAGTGTTCCTAGCAATCTTTCTGCATCAGCTTGGTGCGATTCAAATTCTCCAGCTCTAAATATTTCATATACTGAAAATACCGGCACTCTTCCAATTACATATCACATATACAGACAAACTTCTTCTTGGGGATCATTTACGAATGAATTCGGAGAGACGACAGGCACAACTTATTCTGATTCTGGGCTTAGTCTAAATACCACCTATTACTACAAAATCAAAGCCTCAAATGCTTACGGAGATTCAGCGTTGAGCGGAGTAATTTCAGGTACAACTTCTTCAAATTGTGCGCCGGCAACTCCTGTTGAATTAAAAACATTTATTGCAACTCCTCCTATAGGAAATAAAGGATATACGTGTACACTTTCTTGGCAGCTTCAATCCTACAACAACAATACTAGCTGTTCTCTTACTGGAAGCGGTCTAAATGTTTCATACGACCCAAATGCTCCCGGAAATGGAAGCACCGGATCTTACGCAGTTACAAATGTTCAAGGAGAATCGCCTTATACATTCAGTTGTACAGATGTAGGCACAACAAATCCGACTGTATCTAAAAATGCAACTTGCCATATTAACTCTGACTTCAAAGAAGAAAATTAAAAAAATATGCAAAACAAAAGAACAAATATAATTATTTATATCATATGCGCAGTTATATTAGCGGTAGTTGCTTATGCGGTATGGGATAATTTTTATTTCAATAAGCAAAAATTGGAAAATGAAAGCGCGCAGGATAAAATGAATCGTGAAATACTTTTTTCTCTTCGTTCCGCTTCAAATGATCAAATACCTCTAACCAAACAACAAAAGGAAGAGATTATTCTCGCTCTAGAATCATCAAGCCTTTCAAAGTCCACTAGCACGAAAATATCTACGCTGAAAAATAACAAATAAAGCTTCTCGGCGAGCCTTTTTCGGCTTAGCAGAAGATTTATATGTTCGCTTTTCATTCTGCATAGCTAATAAATAATTAAGCGAGACCTGTGCATGAAAGTGAATAGGTTCTGTTTAATTATATTCATTTAATCTGGTATAATTTAGTAAATTAAATTGATGTTAATTTACTAATTTGTTTATAGACACAAAACAATTAAAACAATTCATCTTAGATTCAGGACTTGTTTCTCAAAGTGATTTTGATAAAGCCAAAGAAGAATCTGATGAAAAAAAAGAGTCTGTTGGAGATACTCTTGTGCGCTTAGGAAAAATATCGGAAGACGACCTTAGGCGCGTGCAGGCATATGTAATAGGAATTCCATTTATAGATCTAAAAAGCGAAAGGATTGATTTTGAAACTTTAAGCCTTATTCCAGAGCCAATCGCAAGAAATCATAATATTGTGGCTTTCAAAGAATCCTCAAACGGACTTGAGGTGGCAATGCTTGATACGGATGATATTTCTGCTATCGATTTCGTGAAAAAGAAAACAGGATTGAAAATATTGCCTCGTCTTACATCCGTTGAGTCAATGAAATCAGCGCTTCTTCAATACCAAAAAAGCTTAAAAGCCGATTTCGGCGACATAATTCAAAAAGAATCCGCAACACTGACTTCTTATGTTCCCGAAAGCGGAAGTGAGCAGAGTGAAAACGATCTCAAGAAAATGGCGGAGGATCTGCCGGTTGTGCGCATTGTTGAAACTCTTTTAAAGCATGCAATTTTGCAAGACGCTTCAGATATCCATATTGAACCTTATGAAAATGAAGTGGTGGTAAGGTACCGTATTGATGGAATTCTTCATGATGCCATGATCTTGCCAAAAAATGCAGGCGCAGGAATAACCGCAAGAATAAAAGTGCTAGCAAGCTTAAAGCTTGATGAAAAAAGATTGCCGCAAGACGGAAGATTCAAAGTAGATATGGGAGGCGAAAAAGTTTCGTTTCGTGTTTCTATTTTACCGACATATTTTGGAGAAAAGACTGTCATGAGGCTTCTTCGCGATTCTGCTTCCGGATTTTCTCTTGAATCTTTGGGTTTTCATGGACGAGGCCTTGAAGATCTTCATAATGCTTCAAAACTAACTACAGGAATGATACTTACCACTGGTCCGACTGGTTCTGGCAAAACCACCACTCTTTATACAATGCTTGATATTGTAAATACTCCTGATGTAAATATTGCAACTATTGAAGACCCTATTGAATATCAGATGAAAAGAGTCAATCAAACTCAAGTGAAGCCTGAAATAGGATTTACATTTGCTTCCGGGCTTCGCTCTCTTGTGCGTCAGGATCCGGATGTCATCATGGTGGGAGAGATTCGCGACAATGAAACAGCTTCTCTTGCTATAAATGCGGCTCTCACTGGACACTTGGTTCTTTCCACTTTGCATACCAACTCAGCCGCTGGGGCGATACCGCGGCTTCTTGATATGAAAGTAGAACCTTTCCTTCTGGTATCAACCTTGAATGTGGTAGTCGGACAGAGACTTATTCGTCGCTTGGAAAAACCCAAAGATAAATATTTTCTTTCAAAAGACGAGTTTTTGGATATTTCCAAGAAGATAGACATGAACAAAGTTCTTGAAATCTTAAAAGAAGAAAAAGTAGTTGACAAAAACGCAGAATGGAAAGACGTTCCTTTTTGGAAGCCAAATCCGACAAAAGAATTTCCAGACGGCTATCATTCGCGAATCGGAATTCATGAAGTGTTGAAAGTGACTCCAACCATAAGGAATCTTATTATGAAAGGGGCAACATCAGATGATGTAGAAGAGCAGGCAAGAAAAGAAGGAATGTTTACGATGATAGAAGATGGAATCATTAAAGCGGTGCAGGGAATTACAACAATTGAGGAAGTTCTTCGAGTGATAGCGGAGTAGAATTAGGTGTTAGGCGCTAGGCTTTAGGCACTAGGAATAAAAAAATAAAAATAAAAAAATGATTAGAAAAGATTATGAGGTAACAGGAATATCCAATACGATTTTAAGAAATTATTTGCTAGAGCCTAAAGCCTAGCACCTAGTGGCCTAAACAAATGAAATTTAATATTAAAGCAAGAAATAGCAGCGGCGAGCTATATGAGAGAGAGGTAGAAGCTCCGGATAGATTTGCCGTATTTCGCCAGCTTAAAAAAGAGGGAGATGAAGATCTTCTTTCCCTAAAAGAAGTTGCTCCGTCTAAGATTTTCAGCTCAAATATAATTTCCAATTTTTTTGGCAGAATATCAACCCATGAAAAAATAATGCTTTACAAAAATTTTGGATCCATGCTAAAAGCCGGACTTCCAATTTCTAGAGCGCTTGAAATAATGGAAAAGCAGACAAAAAACAAAAAATTAAAAGAGGTAATCGGCAAACTGCTTGATTATATACAGAAAGGGACTTCCCTGCATGAAGCTATGTCAAATTTTCCAAAAGTATTCAATGCTTTGGCAATTTCTATGGTTAAGGTGGGTGAAGAAGGCGGGAAGCTTTCGGAATCATTGGAAAGCATAAGTCTTCAGCTTGAAAGAGTTTATTTTATTCAAAGAAAGGTTCGGGGTGCGATGATTTATCCTCTCATTATAATATCAGTGATGATTGTTATCGGAATTCTGATGCTTATTCTTGTCGTTCCGGATCTTGTCAAAACTTTCAATGAGCTGCACGCAGATTTGCCTCTGAGCACCAAGATTGTCATTTGGCTAAGCGATTTTATGAAAAGCCATTATATTATCGGGATTGGAATCGCCGTTATATTCGGCATGATTATAAAATTTGTGTGGAAAATTGATATGGTTAGGCATATTTTTGACAATTTAATATTGCATATGCCGATTATTGGAACTTTGGTCAAAGAAATAAACATTTCAAGAATCACCAGAACGCTTTCTTCTCTGCTTTCGGCGGGGATTGATTTGGTTTTAGCTACAGAAATTTCTTCGGAAGTGGTCCAAAATTCATACTACAAAGAATCTTTAAAGCAAGCGCAAGCCTATATACAAAAAGGAGAAACCGTTTCATCCGTATTTGCCGCAAAAGAATTTCTTTATCCTTCCTTTGTGTCAGAGATGATAAGCGTAGGTGAGGAAACAGGCCAACTGTCACACATGCTCCTTGAAACAACACTTTTTTATGAAGATGAAGTAGAGCAAAAAACAAAAGATATGTCGACCATTGTTGAGCCGTTTCTTATGGTTATTATTGGCATAGTTGTCGGGTTTTTTGCATATTCAATGATAACCCCGATGTACACAGTGCTAAATAATATATGATCAATTCTAGAAATTATCGAGGATTTACCCAGTACCACATTTTATTTTTTAAAAAAACAAAATGTGGTACTGGGTTTACCTTGCTCGAAGTGATAATTGTTCTTTGTATAATTACTATTATCTCAAGTGTGACTCTTGTTTCTTTGAGCGGAGTCGGAAGCAAGCAATCACTGGATAAAAGCGGTTTGCTTGTCATGTCGCTTCTTGAGCAAGCTAGGTCAGAAACTTTAGCTTCAAAAAATTCTTCCGAGTATGGCGTGCATTTCGATGCGAATCAGGTTGTACTTTTCAAGGGGACAGTTTATTCAGCCGGCGATTCTTCAAATATTATCTTGCCTTTGGACAGTAAGGTAACGCTTTCAAACATTACTCTTCAAGGCGGAGGAAGCGAAGCCGTATTTCAAAGATTAACTGGAAGCGCATATAATCCTGGGACTCTACGCATTTCTCTTATTTCTAATTCTTCAGTTTACAAAACCATAACAATAAATAGCACAGGAATTATTGATATAAATTAATATGCGCAAAAGCCCTATCAAAGGAATAGGTTTGATTGAAGTCATAATAGCGTCATCTATAATAGCAATTGGTTTTGTGGTCATAATGCAAGCATATACTATTGCTGTAAAAAATTCATTTTCGAATTTAAAAAAAATACAAGCCGCCATGCTGCTTGAAGAAGGTGAAGAAGCGGTAAGGGGAATGCGAGATTCTTCATGGACAAATAAAATAAAAACCTTGTCTTCAAACACGAATTATTATTTATTTTTTGATAACATATTTCTATCCTGGACTTCGACAACCACTCTTTCCTACATTGACGGCACATATGTGCGCTCATTCAGCCTTTCTGATGTCTATCGTGACAGTCAAAACAATATCTCTTCCGGAGGCACGCTTGATCAAAATGCAAAAAAAGTAACAGTCTCGGTATCTTGGCAAGATAATGGAACAACTACGAAGTCGATTTCCACAATTTTCACTAATATCTTGAATAATTAACTGGTAATGACTTCTTTAAACAAAAACGAAAAAGGATTTTCACTGATAGAAATCATTTTATACATTGCCATTCTGGTCATTGTTCTAAGTGTTTTATTAAAATCTTTTTCGGCCATAACCATTTCCTACAACAAGGTTAAATCTATTAATAGAATTGAGAGCTCAGTTATCATAGGTATGGAAAGAATGGAGAGAGAAATCAGAAATGCCACGAGCATTGATTTGTTACAGAGCGTTTTCAATACGTCGCCCGGCAGCATTTTTTTAAACGCTACTGATAGCTATGGTAATGCTACAACCACTAAGTTTTATATAAGCAATCAATCGCTTAAAATGATGATAGGGGGAGCGGATCAAGGTTCGCTCGTTTCAAATCAGGTCCAAGTTACGAGCCTTATTTTCGTTTTAATTGACAATACAAACTCGAAAGAAGTGAAAATAGAAATGACATTGCAGAGCGGAACGGGGTCATCATTAGTAGTAAAGAATTTTTATGATTCAGTCGTATTGCGTGGCTCATATAAATAATAGTAGTACAAAAAACAAAGGCGCGGCGCTCATTTTAGCGGTTCTGCTTTTTCTTTTCCTATCTTTAGCGGTTGTGCTCGGCATAGTTTCACCGATTGTAAGATACTTGGCTATTGCAGATGATTATTTGAAATCAAAACAAAGTTATTATGCTGCTGAAGCAGCAAGTGAAGACGCTTTTTACAGAGTAAAAAACAATATTTCCATAGTTTTCCCGATGTATTTAAGCATTGATAGTGCTTTTTCTACCACAACTCTTTCAATCACAGGAAGCAACGAAGAAAATATTCTTTCAGAAGGCAACATATCAAGCGTAATTAGAAAGGTCTCGAAAGACTTGAGTATCACTGATGGGTATTCTTTCAATTTTGGAGTCCAGACAGATCTTGGAGGACTTAGGATGAATAATAATTCCAATGTTATTGGAAATGTTTATTCAAACGGTCCTATTAAAGGTGATAGCAATACGAAAAATTTAATCTATGGAGATGCTGTTTCGGCCGGCGCATCTGGATCGATAGATACAGTAAACATCACAAGTAGCGCGTATGCTCATAACATAACTAACGCAAAGATCAATAAAGATGCCCATTATCAAACTATAGATAGTTACTCACAAAGTCATACTCTGGGAACATTATATCAAGGGAGCCTCGATCAATCTTACGGCGCCATGCCTATTTCTGACGACCTAATTTCAAGTTGGGAAACAACTGCAGCTTCTGGAGGAACACTGACTACGCCATGTCCTTATATAATAAACTCAAGCATAACTATAGGCCCTACAAAAATAAATTGTGATTTGCAAATATCCGGCAATAATACTGTGGTAACTCTTACTGGGAATGTTTGGGTGGCTGGAAATATTACTATAAGCAATAGCGTTGATATAAAAGTTGACAATAGCATTGGAGATAAGAGTGTTGGGATTATTTCAGATAATCCATCAAATAGATCTTCAAGCAGTGAAATAAATCTTCAAAATTCTGCAAATTTTTTTGGGTCAGTAAATGCTTTGGGCATTCCCAATCCAGACTCATATGTAATGCTTGTTTCGCAAAATAACGATTCGGAGACTAAAGGCGCAGTAAATAATAATGTAGCTATAAATCTTGCCAACAATGTTGTCGGTAATTTGCTTGTGTATGCTGCTCACGGTGAAATAGATCTCCAGAATAATGCCGTCTTGCGCGAGGTAACATCCTATCAGATTACACTTTTCAACTCTGCCAAAGTTATCTACCAATTAGGTCTTGCACAGCCTATTTTTACTGCTGGTCCAGGAGGACAATGGAAAATTACAAGATGGAATGAGGCGAAGTAAGCTGGTATAATCTCTGTTATGTTTGCATTTAACAGGTATTGTCAAAAAACACTTTAAAAACAGCTATGTTCCGTAAAAAAATTGTTATTGCAAATTGGAAAATGAATCCAAATTCCATGAGAGAAGCTTCATCTCTTTTTTCTGAGATCAAAAGTTTCGGAAGAAAATATTCTGCATCTATAGTAATTTGTCCTCCGTATCCTTTCATTTCCTCTCTTTCAGAAAAGATTTCAAGCGATGTTTCTCTTGGATCGGAAGACGTGTCTTTTTTAAAACAAGGCGCGCATACCGGAGAAGTCTCTGCTAAAATGCTTGCTTCACTCAGAGTCTCTTATTGTATTGTTGGGCATTCAGAAAGACGAAAGCTTGGTGAAACAAATGAGCTTGTTGCAGAAAAGATTTCAAATCTTCTCGGAGAAAAAATCCATCCGATTCTTTGTATTGGAGAAAAAGAACGCGACACCGAAGGTCTTTTTTTTAATATTATAAGAGAAGAGCTTATCTTAAGCCTTTCTAAAGTGTCTAAAAATCAGATCTCAAATGTGGTAATTGCTTATGAACCTCTATGGGCAATAAGCACTGAAGGAAAAGGAGCTATGGAACCGAAAGCAATTCATGAAACTGTTATTTTTATAAGAAAAGTCTTGAGCGATAAGTTTGGAAAGAGCCCTGCCTCAAAAGTGAAAATCATTTATGGCGGTTCAGTTGATGGGAAAAATGCTCACGAAGTGATAAAAGAAGGCGAATGTGACGGAGTGCTTGTAGGAAAAGCCAGCCTTAATTCAAAAACTTTTGAAGCGATTGTCAGCGCGGTATAGATGTTAGGCGCTAGACTTTAGGCACTAGGAATACAAATACATAATAAAATGATTAATGATAATTCAGATACATTTTAAGAATTTGCTAGAGCCTAAAGCCTAGCGCCTAGTATCCCAAACAAATGAATCCCGTAGTAGAAAATGGCATGGCTCCCCATTTGCGAGCAAGGATTTTTAAAGTAAAGTAAACACATGTATTGCAAAACAGATTTATCAAAAGTTTACGTAATAAATAAATGGCGAAGCAAATAATGCCATTTTTCACTATCGGGATGAATCTTCCATTTTTAAGAAACATAGAAAATCTCAAGGGAAAAAGAGTCATACTTCGCCTCGACCTGAATGTTTCCATAAAAGACGGCTATGTTTTTGAGGATTTTAGAATAAAAAAAATTATTCCTACTCTGGAATATCTGACATCAAAAGGCGCAAAGACTGTCATAATCGCTCATCTGGATAAAAAAGAAGGCAAAAGCCTTGAACCGGTAGCGCGCTATCTTTTTCCTTTTTTTCCAAAGCTTAGGTTTCTCCCGGATTTATATTCAAATGAAGCTAAGGAAGAATGGAAAAATCTTCCAGAAGGAGGGCTTATTCTTTTTGAAAATATCAGGAATTGGAAGGGTGAAGAAGAAAATAACCCTGTTTTTGCGGAGTATCTTGCTTCATTTGGCGAATGCTACGTTAACGATGCCTTTTCGGTGTCACATAGAAATCATGCGTCAATAGTCGGCGTCACAGAATTTTTGCCTTCTTACTTGGGGCCTCTTTTTGAAGAAGAAATAAAAAATCTTTCCAAAGCTTTCGACCCATCCCATCCATTTTTATTTATTTTAGGCGGAGCAAAATTCGAGACAAAAATTCCTCTTCTTGAAAAATTCCTGCCCCTTGCTGACAAAGTTTTTGTCGGTGGAGCCATAGCAAATGATTTTTTCAAAGCGCAGGGCAATTTTGTGGGAGATTCGCTGGTATCAGAGACGAACATTGATCTTTCAAAGTTTCTTTCAAACGAAAAAATAATCTTGCCTGTCGATTGCCGCACCCAGCATAAAGGCTTCAGATATACAAAAAAACCAAGTGAAATTTCTGTGGGTGAAAAAATTTGGGATGCTGGAGAAAAAACTGCTAAAAATATTTCAAAACTTATAAAAGAGGCTTCCTTTATAGTATGGAACGGGCCGCTTGGAAATATCGAGGTAGGCGCAAAAGAGGGAACAATAGAATTTGCAAAAATGATAGCTTCTTCCAACGCCACTTCAATTGTTGGAGGAGGAGATACTATCACCGCGCTCGAGAAAACGGAATATTTCAATAAATTTACTTTTGTTTCAAGCGGGGGAGGAGCAATGCTTGATTTTCTTGCAAATGAAACTTTGCCCGGAATTGAAGCTATAAAAAAACAAAAACATCCGCCGAAAATTCCTAAACCTGCATCAAAAAAATCTTGGCTTAAAAAAATATTTTCCTAAACGGGTTATAAATTAATTTTCAATTTCAAGTTTGATTTTCTTGGCTATCTCCTCTGCTTCGCCTTGCTTATAGGATTTTTGAGGGAAATGTTTGAAGCCGTCGGTCGTGTATCTCGGTATGACATGTATGTGAGTATGAAAAATTATTTGTCCCGCCGCTTCCTCATTGTTCATGGAAATATTTATGCCGTCCGCGGCAAGAGAATTTTTTATTGCAATAGAGATTTTTTTTGCAGAGAGCATCATTCTGGCCAGAGCTTCATCCGGAGTAGTATAGATATTTTCAAAATGATCTTTGGGAATGACAAGCGTATGGCCGGGATTATTTGGCCTAATATCAAGAAACGCAAACGTATGCTCGTCCTCATATATTTTATGAGATGGAATTTCTCCTTTTATTATTTTGCAAAAAATGCACTCTGTCATAAGCTAATTTTAGCAATATGAATGAAGATAAGCGAATAGTCAGGCTAATTGCAACACTTAGGATTTGAGGAAAATTGATTTTGGGGTTTTGAAATTGAGACGTTTTCGTTCTCGATTGTTGAGGCGACAAACAACATACTGCAATTCTTGTTCAGTGATGAGATTGAAGTCCATAGATCTTGGAAAATACTGTCTGAGAAGTCCATTGATATTTTCGTTTGAACCTCGTTCCCAGAAATGATATGGATATGCAAAATATACAGTCATGCCGCATTTCTTTTCAAGACGTTCCCAATCACTGAATTCCGGACCGTTGTCCAAGGTGATGGTCTTTCTCTTTTTCCTGGGAATACGTTGAAAGTGTTTCAATGCAAGCGAGGTTAAAAGTTCTGCATTCATTTTAGGAAGAAGAAATGCAATCAAATATCCAGTTTTGCGGTCAACAAATGATACGATTCGTACCCGTTTGTCACGACCTTGAATCGTATCACCTTCAAAATCTCCGATACGACCCCGTCGATCCACAATGCCCGGTCTCTCATCGATTCTTCTTTTCTTGGCTTGTTCACGTAGTTTTTCGCGCTTCTTAGTGCCACGCCTTCTACGATACTTTCCTTTTTGTGATCGGAGATAAATTTTCAAATAAGGAGCTCGTTCATCAAGATATCGATATATGGTACGTGTATCACATGATTGCTTTTTTCGCTTGAGTATCCCTGCAATTTGTTCTGGTGATTTGTGTAGTTTGAGTTGTTGGGTGATGAATTGTAGCAATGATCCTTTGATCACACGGATACCATCCATGGCTGCGATTCGTTTCATCTTTTTTCTCCTTCTGACTTCACGACCATCGTACGCATCTCTCCCTCCGTATTCTCTGACATGCCTTGATACTGAACCAGAATCCTTTCCAATGGTACGAGCAATCTCACGAAATGAGTGATCTGCTCGGAGCATCCTTCCAATACATGCCCAATCCCCAGGCCCAATGTGTGTATGTGACATCACCACAGTATCTACTCTCACACAAGTGTTGCAATTAGCCTGCCAACTTTGTTGCGTTTAGAGTGCTAATTCAGTATAACGATATTGACATATGTTTAAATTGTGATATAATTGAGTGCAAAATAGAACCTTGAAATTGCGAGAAGTTTGCCAAAGCTTTTGGTACAGATAAATTTTCTGCCTCAAGAGCTTTGGCAAACCACGACGGATTGCCAAACTAAACCAAAGAAAAAAGAAAGGAATCGTCATGGCAACAATGTTTGTCGCAGGCGAAGAACTACAGTTGGCTTTCGATCTCGAAGCCCAGCTGCACGAAATCGGTCGTCAGATCCACCAGAAGAGCGGGTATCCCTTCGACGCGAGGGCGCTCCGGACTCATCTGCAACAGGCCATCGAGGGAGCATTCGCTCCGTCGAAGTTCGGCAAGCTCGAATATGTCCAACCAGTCGAGAAGGGCAAAGTGCTCGGCGGACACGACTTCGTGAAAGAGTCGCGAAGGCTCGCTAACGAAGCTAAAGTGGAAACCCTTGGAGACGAGGCGTACGACTTCTACAAGAAGAAGGAGAACCAGCACCTGCTTCCGGGCAAGGAAACAGGCATCAATGTGGTCGTCTTTGTCGAAGCCCAGGTTGCCTCCGGCGGCAGTCGCAGCGTGCGTTACCTCTGTCGCGATGGCGCGGGGTGGGACGAGGACTACATTTGGCTCGGCTATGACTTCGGCGACAGCTGTGCCGCGGCTGTCTCGCAAGTTGGTCCTAAGATCTCGGAGTCCTAGAGCTTGCTCTTTGATTCTTGTCTTTTGACCTTAGAGCCGTGTTTTCGATTCTAGAAAACACGGCTTTTGCTTTGCTTTTTTGAATATTTTTGCAATAATTTTTCTGGTATTAGGCGAATCTGGAAAGGATTATAATTTTTTTTGGTCTTTTCCTGCCGAATCCAGTATCATGCATTCCGGAATTGCTTTGACTGCGGTTAAAGCGAGTGAGATTGCATTTACGAAAAAATGAAGATACTTGGTATGAAGCGCTAAGGCATTTTGATGCCGAAGGCATAGAATTCTTCAAAAGAAAGCGATAGAGGGCGACTCATACATTTTGACTCCGGCGGCAAACGCAACGTGCGTTACCTCTATCGCGATGGCGCGAAGTGGAACGAGAACTACAATTGGCTCGACAATGACTTCAACGACAACTGTGCCGCGGCTGTCTCGCAACTAAATTTCATTTCTCTTTCGGTTTACTGCCGAAAGAGTTTTTTATAAGTTGGCCATGCCAGCCCCCGAGCATTTTTCCAGATTCCGAAAGATACTGCGAAATTTCTATATATTTTTTCGCTCCAATAGTACCGGTCTCCCAAAGAATCAAAAGGAGAATCTTTAGAGTATCAAGTTTTCTTATAGCAACTTTTACATAAGGGATCTTTTCTTGCTTTGGAAGAAACGAGGCGGCAGCAATAAATTCGATTATTTCAATAAATATTTTATCTATCTTGTTGCCTAAAGAATATTTCTGGCTTTTAGGCATTTTTTCATGGCATTCATGCCAGATTTTGTATGCAGATTTTATCTTTTCTAAGACGGGCAGAAGCGTAGTTTGCAAAATTGTCGGGGGGGGGGCAGACTTATGTGTATGACTTTCACTCATACGTACAATGATATCATTTCGCCGGAAAATCTTCTAAATGCGTGGGAGGAGTTTTTGAGAGGAAAACGAAATAAAAAAGATGTTTTGGAATTTGGCCGTCATATAATGGATAATATCTTCCCTCTTCATTTCGATCTAAAAAGCAAAACTTATGCTCATGGAGGCTACAAAGCTTTCAATATATCTGATCCTAAGCCGCGGAACATCCACAAAGCAACAGTTCGAGACCGTCTGCTTCACCATGCAATCTACAGATCGTTGCATTCGTATTTTGATAAAATATTCATTTACGATTCATATTCTTGCCGAAACGGAAAAGGAACTCATAAAGGGATAAATCGTCTTAAAAATTTTGCATTTGAAGCATCAGATCAGCAGACAAAAAACATTTTTATTCTCAAATGCGACATCAGAAAATTTTTTGCTTCGATAGACCAGCAAATTTTATTTAAAATCTTAAGAAAATATATTTTGGATCAAGAAACTTTGCGGCTCTTGGAAAAAGTGATTCTAAGTTTTTCTAGTGCAGAAAAAGGAAAGGGTCTGCCTCTGGGAAACCTCACATCCCAGCTTTTAGTAAATATTTACATGAATGAATTTGATCAATGGATTAAGCGAGTGATGAAAATAGAGTATTATATTCGCTACGCTGACGATTTTGTAATTATTTCGCGCGATAAAGATTATCTTCTCGAGCTTACGCCGAAGATTGCCGACTTTTTGGAGGAAAATTTAAAACTATCTCTTCATCCGGATAAAGTTTTTCTCAGAAGTTTAACTTCTGGGGTAGATTTTTTAGGCTGGGTGCATTTTCAGAATCATAGAATATTGCGGACAACAACAAAAAGGAGAATGTTTAAAAAACTGAATGATAAAAACAAGGGTTCATATTTGGGAATGCTTTCGCATGGAAATTGTCATAAGATTATGAAGAAAATGATATAATTTTAAGATGCAGAAAGATTACAGCATAAGAGAGGAGCTAAATTCCAAACAACGTAAAGGTCTGAAAGTTTTTTCTGATTTGTCCGCGCATCTTTTATTTCACAGAGGAATAAGGACTGCGGAAGCGGCGGAAGCATTCATATCGCCAGCTTATGAAAAAAGCCTCAATGATCCTTTTTTGCTTCATGACATGGAAAAGGCCGTTTCAAGGATTCTTGAGGCGATAAAAAATAATGAAAGGATCGTTATTTTTTCCGATTATGATGCTGATGGAATTCCTGGAGCGGTTGTGCTTCATGATTTTTTCAAAAAAGCAGGTTACAAAAATTTTATAAATTATATTCCTCATAGAAATGAAGAAGGATTTGGTCTCAATAATGAGGCGATTGCTATTTTTGTAAAAGACAAGACTAAGCTAATGATAACTGTGGATTGCGGAATCGGAGATGTTTTAGAAGTGGAGCTCGCTCAAAGTTTAGGGATAGATGTCATAATCACAGACCATCACTTGCCCCTTCAAACTTCAGCAGAAGTTTGCGGGGGTTTGCCT
>Ga0207149_1017_pt2 | contig 19944 bp, 15 predicted proteins | sample Alteio_BWMinHeat_31_FD_153563 | JGI IMG/M metagenome (GOLD analysis project Ga0207149, IMG submission 153563) | Enriched cells from forest soil in Barre Woods Harvard Forest LTER site, Petersham, Massachusetts, United States -... | ecosystem: Environmental > Terrestrial > Soil > Temperate forest >... | reverse complement strand
TTCGACAAGGCCAACCGCACGTCAATGGATTGTTTTCGCGGCCCTGGTTTGGAGCGCGGCCTTGAAATTCTGGCGCGCATCAAAAAGAAATTCGGAATGCCGATTCTCACCGATGTGCATGAGCTATCGCAAGTAGGACCGGCGGCGGAAGTATGCGACATCATCCAGGTCCCGGCATTTCTTTCGCGGCAAACGGATTTACTTGTTGCGGCGGGACGCTCGGGCGGCGTTGTGAATATTAAGAAGGGTCAATTTCTTTCGCCGTGGGAAATCGGCCAGGCGATTGCGAAAGTTGCGAGCACGGGAAATCACCGCATTCTGATTACGGAACGCGGCGCCTCGTTCGGCTACAACAATCTTGTGGTTGACATGCGCGGGATTGCGGTGATGAAGGACTTCGGCTATCCCGTGATTCTGGACGTTACCCACGCCCTGCAATTGCCGGGCGGACTCGGGAAGCGCAGCGGCGGCCAACCGCAGTTTATTGAGACCCTCGCGCGGGCCGGAGTGGCGGCGGGCGTTGATGGAGTCTTCATGGAGGTCCACGATCATCCATCCCGCGCGCTTTCCGATGTGGATAATATGACTCATAGGCAAGAATGGAGGATGGTCAATGGGGGATGGGATATTTGAAATGGTTTACGCCGAGGCGTGTGTGATTCAGGTTGAGATTTCATTTGCGCCTTCCTTTAGCGCTAGCCACTGCCTTCGAGAGCATGGCGCGGAGTTGATCGGATTCGTCCTGGATGTCTCTCAATCGATCGGCCGGTAATGTTCCAGCCTTCCCCAATAATCGCAACCAATAATTTGATTCGCGCAGTTCTTTCACGGCAATCTGAAGTTTGTGAACAAAATCCGCCCGGGATTCGCCTCCTTGCGCCTCTTCGTAATGAGCTCCGACTGACATTCCTGACCGCAAAAGTTGATCGCCGATTCGACGGCCCACGAGTGTTTGCGGCAGAGATTCAACAACCTTGATGATCCGCGCGCCATATTCCAGCAGGCGCTCGGCAACGGCTTGCGGGTTGTCCATTTTTCCATTTTCCATTTCCCATCCCCCGCTTTCCATTTACCATTCCCCATTCTCCATTCCCCCTTTCAAATTCTTTTTCTCATCACCCTTGAGCCGCGGTGGTTTTAGCAGCATCCACCTTCGCAAAATTTCCTTCGACCCCGCGTTTTTTCTTAAACTCAACCGCCGCGCCGATGAATGCTTTAAATAGCGGATGTGGCGCAAGTGGGCGCGATTTAAATTCAGGATGGAACTGGCATCCGAGAAACCACGGATGGTCGCGAATCTCAACAATCTCCACGTAAGTTTCATCAGGCGTTGCGCCCGTGAAATCGAGCCCGTTGGCCATCAACATTTCCTGGTACTCGCGATTGAACTCATAGCGGTGCCGATGCCGCTCTGAAATTTCAAGCTCTCCATACGCCTGGTGCGCGAATGAGCCGGGCTTTATGCGAGCCGTCCACGCGCCCAAGCGCATAGTCCCGCCCAGCTCGTCGATGCCACGCAATTCGCGTAGCTTGTAGATGACGCGGTGGGCGGTGGAGGGATCAAACTCCGAACTGTCCGCCCCTTCCAAACCCGCCACGTTGCGCGCGTATTCGATGACGGCGCACTGCATGCCCAGACAAATTCCAAAATAAGGCACCTTGCGCTTGCGGGCAAATTCGATGGCGCGCAACATCCCAGGAATGCCCCGCTTGCCAAATCCGCCCGGCACCAGGATGGCGTCAAAACTTGTCAACTGATTTTCCCAGCCTTCTACTTCAAGCCCCTCGGCCTCAACCCAAACCAGATTCACTTTGACGTGATTAGCAATGCCGCCGTGCGCCAGCGCTTCGCTTAAACTTTTGTAAGAGTCCTGATACTCCACATACTTTCCCACCATCCCAATGGATACTTCACCGGCAGGATGGCGCAGCCGCTCCACAAGATCAGTCCAGGCTGACAGATTTCTTTCCGCCGTCTCAAGCTTTAAGCAGCGAAGAATTTGCGTGTCCAAGCCTTCACTGGCCAGCACCAGAGGCACCTCATAAATATTCTCCACATCCTTTGCGGTGATCACTGCTTCTTCCGACACGCTGCAAAAGAGTGCAATCTTCGCTTTCAGCTCCGGGGACAAGTAACGGTCAGTGCGGCAAAGCAAAATGTCAGGCTGGATGCCTATCTCGCGCAATTCTTTTACCGAATGCTGAGTGGGCTTGGTTTTCAGCTCGCCCGAGGCGCCGATAAACGGCACCAGGGTCAAATGAACGAAGACCGCATTATCGCGGCCTTGCTCCTGGCGCATCTGTCGAATGGCTTCAAGAAAAGGGAGGGATTCAATGTCGCCCACCGTCCCACCCACTTCGACAATCACCACATCAACGTCCGTCGAAATCTTGCGGATAGCGGACTTGATTTCATTGGTCACGTGCGGAATCACCTGCACGGTCTTGCCCAGGTAATCGCCCCGCCGCTCTTTGGTAATGATGGTTTCGTAAATCCGCCCCGCTGTGCAATTGTTATCGCGCAACATGCGAGCGTGAGTGAAGCGCTCGTAGTGTCCCATGTCGAGGTCGGTCTCCGCGCCGTCATCGGTGACATAAACCTCGCCGTGCTGAAATGGGCTCATGGTTCCGGGATCAACGTTGAGGTACGGATCGAACTTGAGCAACGTTACACGCAGCCCTCTCGCCTCAAGCAAACTGCCGATGCACGCCGAGGCCAGGCCTTTGCCGAGCGAACTCACCACACCGCCGGTTACAAAGATATATTTGGCACCCATACGCCTCCTGTAATTAAGTTGTCGAATTGGCAATTTTGCTGCAATGGCTTGATTTTGGGCGCGACCCCAAGGAGATGGGGACCGCTGGTAAATTTTTCCGGGTACCGAAGGAAATGACTCAAGGAAAGTTTCGGTACGGCCGATTATCATTCACCGTGTCCGATCATGTCAACTGCTATTATTTGCACGGAACAGGGGGATTACTGAGGCAAAAGTACAATCTAACCTCACAAAAAATATCTTGACTTGCGGTTCGTGGTAGAATGCTTTGGAACTTGAAGGGCAATTGTGACACGGATCACAAATCAGTGAAGCTGATACGTGATTCGTAGAATCGAATAAGGCGATACCGATGGCAGACGAAATCAGGCGTGCTGCATTTCGGATTGCAATGCTGACAGTGGCCCTGGCAGGCACGCTGTCCACCCTCACGGTTCGCGTACCGGCGGACGAGAAGGGTGCTCCGCCCGCTACTCCCGACAACACCCCCACCCAGATCACCGTCCGCCAGCCTCCCATTCACACCGCACCGATTCAGGTGGACGTGAATATGGTGGTCGTGAACGTGACCGTCACGGACCCTTATGACCGCATCGTGACCGGTCTCGACCGGGAAAATTTCCAGGTCTATGACGATAAGGTTGAGCAGAAGATCGCGGCATTTTCCACTGAGGACGCGCCCATCTCTGTGGGACTGATTTTTGATTCCAGCGGGTCGATGTCAGACAAGATTCAGAAGTCCAAAGAGGCAGCCCTTCAGTTCTTTAAGACATCCAACCCCCAAGATGAGTTTATGCTCATCAATTTTAATGAGAGGCCAAACCTGTTGGGGGGATTTACGTCGAAGTTTGAAAATGTCGAGAACGGGTTGTTATTTTTAAAGTCGGGCGGCAAGACAGCTTTATTGGACGCCATTTATCTGGGCATTAATGAAATGAAAAAGGCGACCACAAACCGGAAGGCGCTGCTCCTTATCTCCGACGGCGGAGATAATCACAGCCGCTACACGGAGCGGGATATCAAACGCGCTATGAAGGAATCGGATGTTCAGCTTTATTCTGTGGGCGTGTTTGAACCTCTGTCCTCGCGCGGTCGGACGCCGGAAGAAGCCGGGGGTCCCGGACTTCTGGCCGAACTTTCCGAGGTTTCCGGTGGCCGGATGTTCAGCGTCGAGAATGCCGATGAATTGCCCGACATCGCGGAGAAGATTTCCATCGAGCTTCGCAACCAGTACGTAATTGGTTACAAGCCCTCCAACCTCGTTCGTGACGGCCGTTGGCGGCGAATCAAGGTGAAGCTGAATCCGCCCCGAGGCCTGCCCCCCCTGCAGGTTTACTCCCGAACGGGATACTATGCACCGACCCAATAAAAAAACTTTCAGCAAGGCGCTCGGGTGGATCGCGGTAGTGTTTCTGGGCCTGCCCGCGCTGCTCGCCGCGCAAGCCGCGCCGCCCCAGTCAAAGGGCGGCGAATATAAAATCGGGGTGGACGTAAACCTGGTGGTCCTGCCGGTAAGCGTTGTGGATAAGAAAGGCCATCGAGTGGAGGATCTCCAGCGGGACGACTTTCAGGTTTATGAAGACGGCGCCCCGCAGAAGCTCACCGTTTTTTCCCATGCCGATATTCCGGTGACCATGGGCATCGTGATAGATGATAGCGGCAGCATGCGCCCCAAACGCGCGGCGGTGAACGCGGCTGCCCTGACTTTTGTCAAAACCTCCAATCCGCAGGACCAGGTTTTCGTGGTGAATTTTAATGACGTGTACTACCTCGATACGCCGGGAGATTTTGCCTCCAATATCGAAGACCTGAATGCGGCACTGAATAAAATCGATTCGCGCGGCGGCACTGCACTTCGGGACGCAGTCTATGCCTCGATCGACCACATGAAGCTCGGCAATCGGGACAAGAAAGTCCTTCTCGTGATCACGGACGGCGAGGATAATGCCAGCCGTTATTCTTTTGAAGAGCTGCTGGCCCGCACCCAGAGCTCGGACACTGTGATTTACACCATTGGCCTGCTGGGCGACGACGAGACCGGCCACTTATTCAAAATCCACAGTGGCGAGTCGCGTCGCGCCGCCAAGGTTCTTGAAAGCCTCGCCAAGGCCACAGGCGGCGAGTCTTACTTTCCCAAGTCGCTCGAAGAAGTGGAAGCAACCTGCTCTGAGATCGCCCACAACATCCGCAACCAGTATACGCTGGCTTACTACCCCACCAATACCCGGCGCGATGGGTCCTTTCGCAACGTTCGCGTGGATGCCAGCGCCCCGAACCGGCATGAAAAGCTGGTGGTCCGCACGCGCCTCGGTTACTACGCTCCCAAGGCCGGTGCAGCGCACTCTCCTGCCTCAGGCGAATAGGAACTCCCGGCAATTTGTAAACGGGCAAACCGCGCGATCACTTCCCTTCTCAACCCGCCTCATCCAGCGCAGGGTTTTATTGGGTGATTTCGCCCAGGAAACTTTTTCCTCTGGGCAAGTGAAGTCCGAAATTTTCCGCAATCGTGGCGCCTCTGTCGGCAAGAGTCGTACGCGTTCCCAATTTGACGACGCCTCGAAGTCCGGATCCTGTTTTCAAAACTGCGATGTCAGACCACCGGCTTTTTTTCTGAAAGCGCAAGGCTTCAAAACCAAATAATTACAATTGGAAAATGGAAACTCAAAGCCAGAAACTGCGCGATTCGCCCTCGATTGCATGAGTCAGATGGAAACACCAAAATATAGACGGTCAGGGATGATCGTGCTCCGACAAACTGCGCGGCCCTTCAGCCAACCAGCGGGTTAATTGCCCGAGGAGCGGTGAAACGGCTGAAGTCCCGATCCGCCGTCCACAGCTCGCTTATTCCATGCAGGCGGCACAGGGCTGCTACGCGGGCGTCATGCACCGCGGAGCCCGCGATACGGCCTGCCTTAAGTGTGGCGCGCAATTCCGGCCAATAGCCAGAACTCTCAGCTAGCAGCACCACGCCAGGAGCCTCCAGCCAAGCCTCGATTTGAGCCTGGGCAATCTCCTTAGGGCTGGGGGGATTGTATATCCGCGGGTGCGTCACAATGGCCAGAAACTCATGCAAGCAGGGCCAGGGAATGCCCCACGCCGCACGGCCCTCGGCAAGTTCGGCGAGGCGCCCACTGGCCGCCTCATGCCAGGGCGAGTCCTGTCGATGAGCATAAACTAGGATGTTCGTATCAACTGCGATCACGCGCCTCGCCCCTCGTAAGCCGTGTCACGAATCTGTTGCCATCCCGCGCCGGCCATCTGGGGTTGAAGTCCCTTCCCCCTGAAGGAAGCCTTTCGCAGTCTGAAAGACTTGGCCCGCCTGTGTTCGGCCACGATCTGGCGAAGCCCCTCTTCCACCAATGCCCTCACCGTGGTGTGTTCGCGCAAGGCAAGCCGTTTCGCCTGCTCGAGTAGTAAATTTGGAATCTCTACGGTTGTCTTCATACGGGGAAGTGTATCATGGGATATGTCGATATGGCAAGCCAGAAGGTTCCTCGGCAGGTTGGTCTTTCGCGGATGTTCCGGATATGAACTTTTCGTCCAATAAAGTGGGAGTCCGTCGGTTGACAGGCCGCACTCCAAGCTAATTGATAATCTCACCTAAGAAACTTTTTCCTTTGGGTAGATCAAGTCCGAAATTTTCCGCAATCGTGGCGCCTATGTCGGCAAGGGTGGCGCGCGTTCCCAGATTAACTCCGCTTCGCACGCCAGGGCCGCTCGCCAAAATCGGAACGTATTCGCGCGAGTGGTCAGTACTCGGCCCCACAGGATCGCAGCCGTGATCGGCGGTTATAATCAGCATGTCACCAGGCTTCAGTCCGCCTCGCAGAGTTGGGATGAAAGCATCCACTTCCTCAATCGCCCGCCCGTAGCCCTCCACGTCCAGGCGATGTCCGTAGAGCATGTCAAAGTCGACGAGGTTGGTGAATACCATACCCCGCGTGTCTTCTGCAATTGCCGACACGGTACTTTCGAGAGCCTGCCGATTATTTTTGCCGGGCAATGATTGGGTGATGCCACGGTTGAGAAAAATATCAGGGATCTTTCCCACGCCTGCGACTTCGAGCCCAGCGTCCTTTAACAAATCCAGGAGCATGGGACGCGGCGGCTCCACCGCATAATCATGCCGGCGCTCGGTGCGCCTGAAAGCTCCTGGCGTGCCAATAAAAGGGCGCGCAATCACCCGCCCCACGCGGTTCGGTCCGTCCAGCAGGACGCGCGCGATTTTACATATTCGATACAGCTCTTCGATTGGAATAATTTCTTCGTGCGCTGCAATTTGGAACACACTGTCTCCCGACGTATAAACGATGGGGCGGCCCGTCCTCATGTGCTCTTCACCGAGTTGCTTGATGATCTCCGTTCCCGAGGCGGGAAAATTCCCCAGAGTCTTCCGCCCGATCGCGGCTTCAAACTTTTCCATAAGGTCGGGCGGAAACCCGTGCGGGTAAGTCGGAAAAGGGCGGTCCAAAATAATTCCCGCCATTTCCCAGTGGCCGGCAGTGGTGTCTTTTCCGGGCGACAGAAGACTTGCCTTTCCGTAGGCGCCTTCCGGCGAAGGCGGGGGCGCGAGGCCGGCGAGCGGCCGGATGTTCGCCAGTCCGAGACGAACAAAATTGGGCGCGCGCAAACCGCGGCGCTCGCAGATGTGGCCTAGCGTATCGCGCTCCGCATCGCCGTAGTCAGCGGCATCAGGCATGGCGCCAATTCCCATGCTGTCGCACACAATTACGATGAATCGTTGAAATGGACTGCTCACCCCTCAACCCCGATGCCATTCCTGTCGTGCCCGACATGAACAGCACTATTCTAAACTTTTCTTTATTGGTTTTGCAGGACAACATGGCGACTGATGTAGTAGCCGAGAGCGGCGCCGATAAAAACATCCGAGGGAAAATGTGCTTGCAGGGGAATTCGCGAAAAGACCACGGCGCTCGCGAGTCCGTATGAAACCCACGGCGCCCAACGGTGCTTGCGGTATCGCCTGGCAAAAACTGTGGCAATGGAAAATGCCGTCACGGCGTGTCCGGAAGGAAAGCTGGCATATGTGCCCAGAACCGAGCCCCGCGCTTCAAACCATGTGTCGGAAAAGTTGCCGGTTGGCGATATGTCGCTTGGGCGAACTCGATGCGTGCCGTCTTTTATTAATGTGGTTAGCAATTCAGAGTCCGCAACCGCTTCACCCACCAGCAATGCGGTGTGTTCGGAATATGAATCGTGTTTCGCAAGTCCCGCCACATAAAAAGATGCGGGGATAAGTACCATCCCCAAGGTCGTATTAGTTCCACTGAAAACTTTGTTGAAATTAGAGAAGCTTGGTGTGCGCCGGAAATAAGGAGTGTCGACCGGGTCGAGCGCCACGAGCGCCGCAGTGGTGGCAACAAAGCCCAGCACAGGCACCCAGTGCTTTTCCTTGCCGACCCGGAGCGGAAACGTCCATATAGTTTTCTGATCCTGGATAAAATTTGTGGGCAAGAGCTTTAATGAAACCGGCCGGTCCGGGGCACCTACGCCCGTGGAAGACGGCCCCCCAAGCTGCGCGGGGTCGGGGGCGCTTTCGCCGACATTTGATGAACCTGAAATCTGGGTTGAATCTTCCGAAGCACCGGATGTCTGATCTTGCCCGGCCAGAAGGCTCGTTTGACCCAACAAAAGCAGCAAAAACAGAAAACTCACACTGCACGTAATTCGGCGCATGGTCCGAGAATGTACGATTTGTTTGTACGGCAACGCTTCCACAAATCCTTCCAAGCCGGAATGTATCGATCGAGCTTCAGCGAAGTTGGAAGCTTTGAACCATTCTCTCGAATGCGGGCTGGAAGTCATGAAAATCTCCCTCAGGCGCTACCATGATTATATACTCAATCGATCGGTCTGGCTTTTGAACAGCCATCAGCCAATCCCGTTCGCGCAACGGTTGTCCATCTGAATCAAGAAGTGGCGATGGCCCCACAAGCGCGACAGATTTCGCCGGCCTTTGATTCACGCGAATTTCTTCAACGTTCCCAACCACGGCCAGGCCCGGATTTCCCTGGCGCAGAAAGTCAAGCAGTTGCCGCGTGGCGTCATCAAGGGACATCGGGCCGGTTCCGGTCTTTGGCCGAAAATTATCAATCATCACTCCGTAGGCCACCGCGTTTTCAGATACGCCGGCGCGCGGCGCAATCATCACCGCCGGATTGCCGTCGCCAAAAATTTCCCAATTATCCGGATACGAAACTCTAACGCCGCCGCGATCGTAGCTTTTGAAGTTGCCGCTCGGAACCACATCTTCACGCTGGATTTTGCCGAAGACGGGCGGAGATTGCGGCTTGACTCCCGGGCGAGCTGCCGCAAGCGCCGTTACTCTTCTCTTTACGGCTTCGAATTCCGGGCTATCATTCCTTCCTTGTGTCGGCGGCCCCAATTGTGGAATCTCGGCACTGATGGCCTGAATTCGGTTGGCAGGAATGGGATGATCCAGGAAAAACTGGGCGCTCTGGATGGGATCTTTCTTCTCGATAATTTGGAAAAACCGCGCCAATGCATAAGGATTGTATCCGGCATGATAGAGGACGTAGGTGCCCACCGTGTCAGCCTGGGATTCCGAGGCCCGCGAATTGTGCAGCATCATCGAGCTGATTCCGAAGCCGATGCCGATTTGAGCCAGATCGCTCATGATGCCTGAACTCTGACCCAACATTCCCCCCAGGATGGCGAGTGGATACTGGGTGAGCACCATCTCGGAGAGTTGGTGCGTACCGTGGCGCATCACTACGTGGCCCGTTTCATGGGCGACTGCTCCCGCAAGCTCCGCCTCATTTTCCGCGGCTTCAATAGTTCCTCGATTCACGTAAACGATGCCCCCCGGCAAGGCGAAAGCATTAATTTCCTTCGCGTTGATCACTTTAAATGTCCAGGGGTAGTCAGCCGGGAGGGGCTCAAATTGCGCGAGATGCCGCCCCAGCTCATTGATGTAGCGCACAACCATGGGGTCAGTCAGCAGTGGAACTTGTTTCTCAATTTCGACGGCAGTCTGCTTTCCTAGTTCGATGTCCTGTTCGCGGGAAAAGAAATTAAAACCGGATTTCAAGCCGAGTTGGTTGGAAACATCGGTGGCGAAAGCGAGCCCGGCTGCCACGCTCAAGCACACAGCAAAAAGGAGAGTCATCCTCTTGTGGTCAGGCACACAACCCTCCGTCGCAACTCTTTCTAACTTGAAAAACATCCAACGAATGCAAGGCCAGTCGGGAACGTCGGCTTCGGCAAACGCACCTTGACAATTTATGGGCAGACTTCATGTGCATTGCCCAAAGGCGGGCGTCTTGAAACATCTCCAGACGATTGTGCCTCCATCAAATCGTTAAAATCCGATTCAAAATGAGGTCCTGAATAAAAATCTGCCCGCCGTCCTGGTGACCGCGCCACGTATTTCCACCCTAAAGGGGATGCCGGGGAGAAGCGCTGCGGAGCTTGCGTTCCCAATTTACTTCACCAGCCGGGCATCAAATCACCGAGGCACTGGAGTGGGCACGCTTCATCGCTCCGGATGGATCGCGTCATGAACGTGATATTTGCTGTCCACTAGAACGATTTGCCCGCCCACAGCGACGTGTCGATAACCGCGCGGAGGCCTTGACAGCTTGCGCGCAAGCTCCGGCGGCACCGGATGGACTTCTCGTCGCAGATTCCGGTCAAGAACTACGCCGGGCTGTATCCGCTGCTCGTACTCCGGCTTCCGGTCCTCTTCCCTTAGTCCCGCCGGCGCGTGGTCACGATTCTGATTGTACCAATCTTTCGCGGTTTGGCGATCTTGATCATTATACTGGACCTGTTGATTCTGGTCAGTCTTCCTCCGTCTGGTCTGTCCACTCGCCTGCGGTATGCTACTTGCTAGGAGAACTGCCATCACACTGAAAATAATCCATTTTGCCTTCATTCGTTTTCTCCTCAACTCGAAGTTTGCAAAGCATCAAAAATAAAAATACTTGGAACCAGTTATGATTCTACGTTTACGATGTCATAGCTTGAGAAGTCCGCGATCCAATTTGGCGTTCTCGATAAAAATGCACCTCGTAAAACGTAGAAAACTACCCTATCCCACACGTGGAGGGGAATCAATTAGGTAATCACCTGATGAAAGTTAAGGATAATTCCTGAACTCAGGATTTCGGTCGGGTGAGGACTGCGTCCACCGGCTCGTACATCACCACTCGTTGAGGGTTTGCTTTTTCGAAGTCGTCGATCAGATTTTTATGACGAAGAGTAAGGCCAATGTCGTCCCAGCCATTCAGCAAACAATCGCGGCGGAAGGGATCGACTTCAAACGTGAATTTGAGACCCTGCGAATCGGTCACGGCCTGGCTTTCAAGGTCCGCCGTCAATTGATACCCTTCGTTCTTCTCGCAGCGTAGAAACAGTTCGTCCACTTGAGCGTCCGGGAAGGTCACAGGAAGGATGCCGTTCTTGAAACAGTTGTTGTAAAAAATATCCGCATAGCTAGGCGCGATAATCACTCGAAAGCCATAGTCCAGAATGGCCCACGGCGCGTGCTCGCGGCTCGATCCACAGCCGAAGTTTGCGCGGGCGAGCAGAACGGAAGCGCCCTTGTAACGTGGATAATTAAGGACAAATTCCGGATTGGGCGTTTCTCCTGGGAGATACCGCCAATCGTAGAAAAGCGTTCGCCCAAAACCTTCGCGCGTCAACACCTTCAGGAATTGCTTGGGCACCATCTGGTCCGTGTCAACATTCACACGATCCATCGGCGCGACCAACCCTGAATGTTTTATGAATGGCTGCATTTTTACGCCCCGAAATGAGCCGGCGTTCCTACTCCAAAATCCTTCATGGACTGCTGCATTTCATCGAATGTCATGAGGTCAACGCCATCAGAGGGTTAAAGTGTACAGACTATAGATTAAAAGTGCCGGATAGATCTTTACACCTTTTAACCTTTACCCTTCAACCTTTCTCCCCGTCCACATTCCACTCCCGGATATCCACAAAATGTCCTGCCACCGCCGCGGCCGCGGCCATCATCGGGCTTACCAGATGCGTTCGCCCGCCTTTGCCCTGGCGTCCTTCGAAATTGCGATTGGAGGTTGAGGCGCAGCGCTCACCGCTCGCCAGGACGTCCGGATTCATTCCGATGCACATGCTACATCCGGCGTCGCGCCATTCAAATCCAGCTTCTCGAAAAATTTTATCCAGGCCTTCTTTTTCCGCCTGCGCTTTAATCACCATTGATCCGGGAACTACCAGCGCGCCTTTAAGGGTTCGCGCAATATGCCTGCCTGCCACAACCTTCGCCGCGATGCGCAAGTCCTCAATACGCGAATTCGTGCACGACCCGATGAAAACCCGATCCAGCGGAATTTCCGTGAAAAGCGTTCCCGGTTTGAGGTCCATATATTCGAGCGCCCGCACCGCTGCTTCGCGGTCCACCGCGTCATGAAATGAGTTCGGGTTCGGGACGCGCCCCGTTACATCCGTAACCATTCCGGGATTGGTGCCCCAGGTGACTTGGGGGGCGATTTTTGAAACGTCCAACTCCACAACGCGGTCATAGACGGCAGCCGCGTCAGTGGCAAAAGTTTTCCACCGCTCGACGGCCGATTGAAAATCTTTCCCGCGAGGCACGTACGGGCGCCCTTCCATATAGGCAAATGTTGTATCGTCCGGCCCTACCATGCCGGCCCGCGCCCCGGCTTCCACGCTCATATTGCACACGGTCATGCGCCCTTCCATGGAGAGGGCGCGAATGGCGTCGCCGGCGTACTCAATCACGTGGCCGTTTCCGCCCGCGATTCCAATCTTACCTATAATCGACAGTATAATATCCTTGGCGGTGATCCCCTGCTGCCCCCGCCCCGTGGCGCGCACCACCATGGTCTCTGACTTAAACTGCGACAGACATTGCGTGGCCAACACGTGCTCCACTTCACTGGTGCCGATGCCGAAGGCCAGCGCTCCAAACGCGCCATGGGTACTCGTGTGGCTGTCACCACAAACTATGGTCTGGCCCGGCTGCGTGATGCCCAGCTCCGGTCCGATAATGTGGACGATGCCCTGGTTGTGCGAGTGCATATCGAAGAGCGTCACGCCCGTTTCACGACAATTTTTATCAAGAGCCTCCATCTGCGCCGCGGCAATCGTATCCACCATGGGCAAGCTTCGGTCCCGGGTAGGAACCGAATGGTCCATCACCGCAAAAGTAAGGTCTGGGCGGCGCACTTTGCGTCCCGCAACCTTCAGCCCGGAGAATGCCTGGGGCGAAGTTCCTTCATGGATCAGATGGCGGTCAATAAAGATGAGCGCCGGCTGCCCCGGCGGCTCGGAAACCAGGTGAGCTTCCCAAATTTTCTCGAACATGGTGCGTGGCGGCATATTAAATCTCATTATACCTTGCGGGAGTTTGAGATTCAATCGGGCATAAAGTTTAACTCGTCCGATTCTGCTTGCATCGCATCGGACTTTTACGATAAGTTGGAAAAATTATGAAGATCGCAGCCAGATAAGTTCCGGGCCCGCGACAGGACAAATTTCAGTGGCCCGTCTTTGGGCCGATCCCTTAAAAATAAGCCGGCGTTCTTGAATTTATGGACACAGTCGTCGCAGTTCAACCGACACCCGCCTTCTGGGCTTCAGTGCGCGAAGCGGTTCGCGGCTCGCATCGGGACTACACCGTCGGAAGCATCCAGCGGGCCATTTTTCTTCTGGCCATCCCCATGGTGCTCGAGATGTGCATGGAATCTCTGTTCGCCATCGTGGATGTTTTCTGGGCGGCGCGCCTGGGCGCGGATTCCGTGGCCACCGTGGGCTTGACGGAGTCCATGCTGATGCTTGTATTTTCTGTTTCCATGGGACTGGGTCTGTCGGCCACCGCCATGGTGGCGCGCCGCATCGGCGAAAAAGATCCTGAGGGAGCGGCGGTCGCGGCCGTTCAGTCCATCGCACTGGGTTTGGTTATTGGCCTGGCGATGGGTGTTCCCTGTCTGTTCCTGGCGCCCAAACTTTTACAGTTGATGGGCGCATCGCCCCAAATCCTGGCCGTCGGGAGCAGCTACGCACGAATCGCATTGGGCGGCTGCTTCGTCGTGACATTATTGTTTCTAAACAATGCCATGTTCCGCGGCGCGGGCGATGCGGCCATCGCCATGCGCGTCCTATGGCTTTCCAACACCATCAATCTGGCTCTCGATCCCTGCCTGATTTTCGGCCTCGGGCCATTTCCGCGCCTTGGGGTGACGGGGGCCGCGGCAGCCACCATTACCGGGCGCGGGATCGGCGTGCTTTATCAATTCTACCGCCTTTTCAAAGGCGGGAAGCACATCCGGGTATTAGTCCGCCAGCTCCGCCTGAACTTAGATGTAATGCTGCGCCTGCTGAAGATTTCACTTACCGGAATTTCGCAACTTGCCATTCCGCACGTCGCATGGATCGGCCTGGTGCGCATCGTCAGCACGTTTGGGAGCGCGGCCATTGCCGGTTACACCATTGGCATCCGGATAGTCATTTTCGTCATTCTACCCTCCTGGGGATTGAGCGGCGCGGCGGCGACCCTGGTGGGCCAGAACCTGGGAGCGAAGCAGCCGGACCGCGCGGAGAAATCCGTTTGGATAACCGGTTTCTACAATATGATTTTCTTGGGAGGCGTGGGCGTGTTTCTTATCTTCTTTGCCGGACCTGTCATACGCCTTTTCACCCAGGATCCTGCCGTGGTGCCGCTCGGGGTATCCTGCCTTCGAATCCTCAGCTTCGGCAACGTCGCTTATGCTTATGGCATGGTGATGCTGCAAGCTTTCAATGGAGCGGGCGATACGCGAACTCCCACGGTGATAAATTTCTTCGGGTTCTGGCTGCTGGAAATTCCGCTTGCCTACGTTCTGGCGATCACACTCGATTTCCGCTCCAACGGCGTGTACCTCGCCATCCTCATCTCGGAGGCGGCCATCGCCGCTGCAAGCGTTGTTCTGTTCCGTCGAGGGCGGTGGAAGGCGCAACAGGTTTAGGATTCATGCCTGGTGAATATCGCCGCGCTTAAAGATTGCGGCCCAACGCTACGCTACCGGACCTTCACCACAAAATACAAGAACGGCGCTTTAACCTCTTTGAACCAGTGCGGAATCCCGTTGGGAATAAAAATCACATCTCCTTTACTCAATTGATGTGAGTCGCCACCCTCGATTGACTTCCCACGAATCTCGTCCGGCGCCGTCGTCTTCGTCTCCAGAGCTTTACCCCCGGTGACAAATGTCGCCGTCCCGCTCACTATATAGAAAATGTCCGTGTCCAGGTTATGAATCTCCACTTCGCCCGGGCGATCGCGGCGGGCCGTGAGGACTTTAAATTTTCCCACTCCGGACTCACCCCCAAACAAAGGAGCGTTCTTGGCAAAAGAGGCATTCACTTTTTCATGCTCAAAGTAAGTCACAACCGGCGAAGACGATTTTTCCTGAGCTAAAGTTCTGGAAAACCCGATGCCCGCAATCAAAACCACTGCCAATCCCAGCATTATGTTTTTTCGAATGTACATAGTTGCTCCTCCTCCAAAGTAAAATCTCATTCGCTACGCTTTACATCTGCCGATTAATAGGGTTAGACTTCCCCGCCAGGGCCAAACCCATGAAAAATTATCCACCCAAACATGAGGTAGGGCGCCGGGATTTCCTGAAAATCGGCGGAGCGTCCGCGGCCGCCCTGGGCGCCGCCGAAAATCTAGCGGCGGGGGCCGAACCAGAATCCTCTCTGGCTTCTCCCGCGTCCGATCCAGCCGCTGCGGAATTCGCGCCCGACACAAAATACCCCAAGCTGGCCATCATCACAACCTATTCGCGGGAAAGACTCGCCTTTGCCACCGCGGCTGGATATGAAGGTGTGGTGGTTCCGCTCGATGATTTTTTCGATCCGGACAAGTTGAGCGACGCGCAGATTGACCAGATTTTGGCCACCTCGCGCGAGACGGGGGCAAGGATCATTAGCATTGAGTGCATGTGGGGCGTGAATCACATTGAGCCGGATGCGGCCAAGCGGGAGAAAATCAACGCCAGGTTTATTCGCTGCCTCGAATTCGGGCACAGGCTGGGTTGCAAGTTTGTGGGAACCTTCAGCGGTGGAATTCCCGGCGCCTCCGCGGAGAAGCAGGCCAAGGCGTTGGCCGAAGTAGTGAACGAAAAATACATGCCGGTGCTGGAAAAGCTCGACCTCCGAACAGGTTGGGAAAACTATCCCACGGGGGTCAATTTCGCGACGGTCCCTGCTGATTATGAAATGGTATTCTCCCTTGTCCCCAGTAAACGATTGGGCCTCGAATTCGATCCTTCCCATTTCATCCGGCAATTCATCGATCCCCTCGAGGTCGCCTGGACGTTCCGCGACCGCATCCACGCCGCGCACGCCAAAGACACGGAAATTATTCAGCCCGTTATTCAGCAGGTGGGCATTCACGGCAAAAACTGGTGGCGCTACCGCATTCCCGGACAAGGGCTGCTCGATTGGCCAAAGTTTATTACGGTTTTGCTACAGGCAGAATTCCACGGTGGAATTGCGGTGGAGCACGAAGACGATTTCTGGGATGAGCCGCATCATGAGAACGATCCCGATTTTCCCCAGGCGCGCAAGGATGGCTTTATTCTGGCGCACCGGTTTCTTAGCCAGTTCCTGCCGGGAAGGCTTGCCTGAAACAACTATCAGTTCTGATTGATAAAGGACGAATTGAAACATTAAATTGTAATGGGATTTTATTCTTCATCCCAGGACTACTTCAATCGCGGGCCAGTCTTTGCTATTTTGTTTCCTTCCAATTTAACCCCACGCCGATTTCCACCCGCAACGGAACGCGCATCAAATAAGCTCCTTCCATTTCCGTTTTCACGATCAGGCGCGCGGCATCCACTTCCGTCTCCGGCGATTCAAACACCAGCTCATCGTGCACTGTTAAGATCATCCGCGTCTCCAGTTTTTCCAGGCGCAGGCGCGTGTGGACCTTCACCATGGCAAGCTTCAGCAAATCCGCCGCAGTTCCCTGCAAGGGCGTGTTCATCGCTTCGCGCTCCGCCCGATTGCGCCCGGTGGCGTCATGACTGCGAATCTCGGGAATGGGGCGCAGGCGCCCGAACAGCGTCCGAACCCGGCCGGACTCGCGCGCCTCCTGCACGCATCTCTCAAGATATTCCTTCACCCGGCTATAACGGCGGAAGTATTCATCAATATAGTGCTGCGCCTCAGACTTGCTGCTGCCGGTGCGCCCGGCCAGGCCGAACGAGCTTAGGCCGTAGATCACACCGTAATTAATGGCTTTGGCCATCCGGCGGTGCTCGTGCGTCTGTAGAGCGGGCAATACTCCGAAAATTTCCTGCGCTGTGCGAGAGTGAATGTCCTCGTCATGCGAGAAGGCTTCAATCAGCAGCGGGTCTTCGGAGAGATGGGCCAGCACGCGCAATTCGATTTGCGAGTAGTCAGCGGAAATCAAACGGTGACCGGGCGCCGCGACGAAGGCTGACCGGATGCGCAATCCGAATTCGTCGCCAATGGGAATGTTCTGCAGGTTGGGGTTGGAAGAGGAAAGCCGCCCAGTGCGCGCCCCCGCCTGGTTAAAGCTCGAATGCAAACGGCCCGTGACAGGATTGATAAACTTCGGCAAGGCATCGATGTATGTGGATTTCAGCTTGGCGCGCGTGCGGTAATCGACGATTTTACGCGGCAATTCGTGATTCTCCCGCAGCGCTTCGAGCACCGAGGCGTCTGTGGAATACTGTCCGCTTTTTTTCAGCCTTCGCCCTCCCGGCAGCCTTAATTTCTCAAAAAGGATTTCGCCAAGCTGTTTGGGCGAATCAATGTCAAACGGCTGCCCTGCCAGATCGTAAATTTCGTGCGTCAGACCTGCCAGCTCTTTTTCAAATTGTTGGGACATCGTGGCAAGAATAGCCGGATCGATGCGCACGCCCGCGGTTTCAACATCACTTAAAACTTTGCTGAGCGGAAGTTCAATTTCCTGATACAGTTTATTTAGGCCCTCGCGTTCCACTTCCGGCAAGAGCAGCGCAGCCAGTTCGCGCGTGCAGGCAGCCGCGTCAGCCAGCGAGTTTGAAACCTGCCGGCCCAGACGCCGCAAAGTAACGTCCTGAAGCGATTGGTTGGTTGCCAGCGGTTCAAGCAGGGAGGCAAACAGCATGGTATCGTCCGCCACGCCTTCAAGATCAATTTGCTCTTTGCCCAGGAGCAACCTCAGAAGTTTAGAATTGTGCACTGTTTTGGGGCGCGCTGTGTCTCCAAGCACTCGCTTCGCTGCATGGAGCAATTTCGAAGCGGCCGCGGAATCGCCGAGCGGCACTGTTGCAAGCCGCGCTCCGTCTGAGAATCCCAAACCCACGAGCCGCCCTTCAAAGCCTTCTTCGCCTTCATACGCAGCCGCGATGGCCAGGGGCGACCGTGGCTCAAGCGTCCCCAGCCAAGCCTCTAATCCGCGCGTGTCGCTAAGCTCGGCGGATTCGAAAGCCGCGAGAGCGTCCGCGGCCATCATAGGAGGTGGCGCCTCATCCAGAAATTCACGTAAAAGTTTTGTAAAGCCCAGATCCCGGCAGAGCGCGGTGATTTCAGCCAAGTCAGGAGCCCCAGGCTGCAACTGATCCACCGTAACGTCAAGCGGCACGTCGGTGCGTATGGTAGCCAGCTCGCGGCTGAGCCTGGCTTCGGCTTGGTAATCGCGCAGTGCTTCGCGGTAGCTTTGCTTTTTCACTTTTTCATAATTCTCCAGAGTCGCGTCCAACGTGCCGAATTGTTGGATCAGCTCCGTAGCCCCTTTGGGCCCAATGTAGCTGCGCTTTTTTTCTCCTTCAGCGCGCGCCTTCTCCTGGCCTGGTAGTGGCCGCGCGCCGGGAATGTTGTCGCTCGGATCGCCTGTAAGCGCCAGCCAATCCACCACCTGGCCTGGCTCAACTCCCAGGATCTCTTTAACCTTTTGCGTGTCGCACAGGGTCTCGCCGTCACTAGATCCCCGCGATGGCTTCAGCACTTTCACCTGGTCGTTCACGAGTTGGAACAAATCTTCATCACCGGAAACGATAAAAACTTCCAGGCCGCGTAGCGCGCCGGCCTTCGCAAGCGTGCCAATCACGTCATCCGCCTCAAAGCCTTCGCGTTCCACCAGGGGAATTCTCATCGCGGCGCAAAACCGCCGGACATAAGGGAGTTGAACGCCGAGGTCTTCCGGAAACGCCGGACGGTTGGCTTTATATTCCTCAAAAAGTTTGTCGCGAAACGTGGGCGCCGCGAGATCAAAGGCAACGGCAATGTGGTCGGGGTGGTGATCTTTCAAAAGTTTTCGCAGAGTCCGGGTGAAAATGTAAATGGCTTTCGTCGGCATCCCGCTGGGCGAGACGAGAGCCATCTGCATTGGCGCAAAAAAAGCGCGAAACACCAGAGACATCGCGTCAATCAAGAACAGTTTTCCGCCTTTCGCGGCCTCCGCCAAGTTGTCCCTCCTTCATGTTTGATGGTTCAACTATTCTACACGATCGGAGAAGCGCGCTTGTGCTGAGAAATGCAATCGAATCCTCAAACTGCTTGAGCCCCAAGGCGCAAAGTATTCCAGCGAGCAAAGAGATTTTCGTTCTCCAGTCTTTGCGCCTTCGCGTCTTTGCGTGAGATTGCTTGTCTTCTCCGATTGTTAGGATGGTGACTCCAAATGTTGACATAGGGAGCGCAAAGCGTTGTACTTTTACCACATCAAAGTTTTGACTCAAACTCGACATGTTTGTATCCCATTGAAAAACAATATGCTAAATCAATATTGCAGCATGGCACTTTGAATGCTGGGAATCAAGTTGTTTGTCAGGAGGATTTTGGAAAACCAACATACAATTGCTTCATCCGCATCCATGTCGGGTATTGGTCTTCACACAGGCGTGAAAGTTACCTTACGCCTTACGCCTGCTCCGACCAACACGGGTATCATTTTCAAACGCACGGACCTCGACGGTTTTCCCATTGAAGCCATCGCCAGAAATGTTGCGCGAGTGAGCTATGCCACCAGCCTGATGAAAAAAGGCGTGCTGATTTCGACGACCGAGCATTTGCTCTCGGCGCTCGCGGCATCAAGAATTGACAACGTCTACGCTGAAATCGATAACCTTGAACTTCCCATCGCAGACGGCAGCGCTTTGCCTTTTTTCAAGCTCATTCAACA
>Ga0207149_1059_pt1 | contig 20292 bp, 14 predicted proteins | sample Alteio_BWMinHeat_31_FD_153563 | JGI IMG/M metagenome (GOLD analysis project Ga0207149, IMG submission 153563) | Enriched cells from forest soil in Barre Woods Harvard Forest LTER site, Petersham, Massachusetts, United States -... | ecosystem: Environmental > Terrestrial > Soil > Temperate forest >... | reverse complement strand
TAACAACATCGCCAGGAATTGTTTTACTATCGGTGCATTGACGATACACGCTGTATGCATCGGGACTACTGTTCCAGCCATGAATGAAGAGAGTTGGGCCTGATTGGTGAATGACGTTAGGATTGTCGTCTTTTATGAGTTGAATGTCAGGATTGTGATTTATAGTTTTCCAAAGTTCTTGAGCATTTTGGTAAATTTCATGCTTGGGATTATTGATTTTTTGCTCAAAATTTTCGCGCCAGGCTGGTTTTTCTATAAGCTGCTGAGATCCATAGCTATTGAATGATAGCGTCATAAAAAAGAGGTATAAGTATTTTTTCATTATAATTTTCCTGATCAATTCGAATATTTAGTTATTTATAGTATATCATATTTTCATTTAAATTTCTTGTTGGCTAAAATAGATTTTTTTTAGAAAATTATAGCATTTCAAGGTTTCTTGTTTAGAAACTGAAACGATTATATAATAGGCAGCAGTTTATTTTATACAATTCTACACAGATGAGAGGGGTTTTCATGAAAATAGTGTATACAGCAGCTCTTGTTTTATTATCACATTCGCTTTTTGGTATGCATGTAAGGACGTTGGCTATTAAAGCGCCTGCTGCAGGACATAAGTTGTCGCCTATAGGATATGGGTATAAAATGGCGCCTGTTATGGTGCAAAAAAGAGATAAGTTTAGTTGTTCTTGTGTAAAAAAAGCTAATAAAGAATCATGTGATAAAGATAATGCATGTTTGGATATAATTAAAAAGAATGCAGAAATGCTTGACGCTGCCTATGATTATGTAAAAAATCGTAAGGAATTTTTGCAGAAAGAAGAAGTGTGGCCCTGGCCTGAAGGTTCTTTGCTTGAAGAAAGATTAAAGTCTGATCAAGTTTGTCCAAATTTTTCTTTTTGTGCTTACAAATTAAAATTAAAGTTGATACCGGTAGGAGCTGGAAGAAATATATTTATGCGTGCAAGTTTGTTTCTTTTGCCGTCAGCTTTTATCAATGATATCATTGCTACGGCCTATGTTCCTATTGTTTGTTGGTTTTTGTATTTTCATTTTACATCTGAAGAGCTTATGCTCAAGGCGGCATATTTAACAAAAATGGCTCGTAACAATCAGGATGACTTAGCTCATCTTTATAATAATTTTGTGCGTGAGTTACATAAAAAATCTACAGATCGTAAGTTATTGCAAGAGAAGAATAAAGAGAAGCACAATAAATAATAGAGATTGTTTTTTTAGTATTTAAAGGGTTTTTATGAAATCATTATATTGCGCGATTATTGCGTTATTGTCATCACACTTGTCGCATGCCATGTATGTAAGAACATTGGTTAAATTGCCTACGGCAGCAGTGCATAAACCAGTGCCATCTGTTGTAGTGCAAAAAAGAAATTTCTCTGATTGTAAATGCATAGAAAAAGAATTACAAAAATTGAATTCTGAAGATAAAATATGTTGGGAGACTATTGAAAAGAACGTAAAAATGATTGATTCAGCTCTTGAGATTGCAAAAGTTTGCAAAGATTCTTTAAAGGATAATGAATGGGCGAAGAGTAAAAAATTTAATTTGGAAGGTGAGTTGCAATCTGGTAAATATTGTTTAAATTTTAGTTCTTGTGCGTCTAAGTTAGAGTTGGCATTAGAAAAAAGACGTGCAAGTACAGGTACATCAGTTTTTGCTACAACGATGACATCATTGTTTGCTTTGACAGTGGGTGATGGATTTATTCCTTTAGCAGGTGGTTGTGTTGTTTGGTCTATGTATAATTTTGCTCGGCTTGATAAGTTGATAAAAAAAGAGGCATGTTTGACCAAAATTGCTCAGCGGGACACTGGTAATTTATTGAAGTTTTATGAGAATTTTGCGCGTACGCTTGCTTTGCAATCTGCAGATGATAAGTTATCGCAAGAGGTGCAAGAGAAGAATAAAGAGCAACAAGATAAAGAATAGGATTTAGTTTCATTAAAACATTTAAGAAGGAGTTGTTATGAAGAGATTGCATTTTTTGGTCATTTTTGTTTTGTTGCCACATTCACTTTTTTCTATGCATTTAATAAGTAGGTCGTCTAGCAAAACAGCTCCACAAGGAAGAGATTTTTTTGCTCAACAAGCAAAAAAAAATTTACCTAATGACGGTGTGCAATGGGTGAGCGATGTTGAAATCCAAAGGCACATAACAATGCTTGAAGAGTCTAATAAACTTATAAAAGAAGATAAGCAAGGGCTCACGAATGTTGGGTTATGGCCAGAGAAAGAAGGTCGCGATTTGGAAGATGTATTGAATAAAAATACATTTTGTTCCAATTTTAAATCGTATGCGTCTAAAACAGACTCAGAACTACGGTGGTCTTCTATCGGAGCGTTTGGATCGGGTTTGGCTGCAGCAGGACTAATAGTTGGTGGTGCTACGGGTCTAGCTATACCGGTTACCTTCATTGCATCTGCGTGTTGCTTCTATAAGCTTCGTGGATTACATAGTAATGGAAGGGATTTAACAAACATTGCTCGGTATGACCGTGAAAAATTAGAGCCTGCTTATATAACATTTAAGAAACAATTGGAAATAAATAAGGCTCGAAAATTAATTGCTGAAGTGGATAAAAAAAATAACGAATAAGCGTTACTTTATTATCAATTAAAATAATTCTTCAACAAACTGATTAATTTGTTTTGCCGTGACCATGTCCCCCATGTCACGGTAAAATTTCTCATCATATTCACGCGTTTGTACAACAACGGGCATGGCGATAGCATGCCCGAGTACCATGATCTGTTTTTTAGTATCTAAAGAAGATAAAATTGATCGCAATGCAGTTGCGCCATTAACACCCATAAGAACAGCTTGAATATCTTTTTCATCAGTCAGTTGCGCAACAATTTTAGTACCAATTTGTGAAATAATTTCTTGATCAATTCCTGATGGTCGCTGGTCTACGACCAGTAATGAAACATAATATTTACGCATTTCACGCGCAATAACACCAAAAATTGTTTGGCGTGCTGCTTGGGGGTTTAAAAATTTGTGTGCTTCTTCAATTGATATAAGAAGTTTTTTTGGCTCATCTTCTTTTTTTTGTGATCCTAAAAATTTTTCTGTTTTTGCTACATACTCTGCATGAATTCGGCGCGAAATAATATTGGCGATCAATAAATATACGAATGTTGAAGTGAAATTACCAAATTCGACAACAATATTGATTCCTTTATCAAGGTACTCCATCATTTGATCAATGACGTTTTGATGCGCGCCTTTGTGTAGTGGTTTAAAAAAAGGAAGACGTTCAAGGCGCTTTAGTTTTCGATAGAGTGCAGCGACCGATTCTGGATGTGCGCCAATTGATTGTGCAAATTCTTTTAAATTTTCACCTTGGTTGAGTAAAACAAAGAGCCAATCTTGTTTATATTGTGCAGAAATTAAATAGGCCGCTTCAACAGCAGTAGCGTGTAAATTGAGCTCATCTTGTAAAGAAAGTAAGTCCTCTACTTGAATGGATTGGTATGACAAAACGATATCAACGTCAGGGCTTCCTCCGCGGCGGCGCGTTGAATCAGGATCTAAAGAAAAAATTGCAACACGATCAGGAAATAATGTTTTTAAGCCTTTAACAAATGATTGATGATCAGACTCTTTACGTGCTTGTAAGCCATATTCACTGTGCATGTCAAAAATAAGATTGACTGCTTTATTGTTTTTAATGAGACCTGCAAGAACCAGGCGTGTTAAAAATGTTTTTCCGGTCCCCGTTTTCCCAAAAATGCCATTACTGCGTTCGGTGAGTTTTTCCAAATCAATGCATACTGGTGTGTTCATATCCAGAGGGCAACCAATATTGAAATATTTTTTTGATACATCAGCTTCATCACCAAAAATAAGATTAATATCTTTGCTGTCAGCTTCATGAACAATGGCAAAATGTGCAGGAATTGTTTTTACAGGTGATGGTTTATTATCAGCAGTAAGCATGAGCATTGGTTTGAGTGTTGCCGTTGCATAAATATCACGTTGCTTGAGCAATGCATTTAATAATGTTTCTTCTGGTGTTGGTGGAAATAGAAGAATATCGGGATGTGTTACTTGGAGCGTAAGATCGGTAATAAGAGAAAAGAAGGTATGACTCTTGCCGGTAATTGAAACAAATTTTCCCGTTTTAATGTCTTCGAGTGGCGTGTCAGGATTGATACGAATAACAAGCCCTTCAGTGAGTGATCCAGAGAGGATATGGCCAAGAATTTTTTTCATGACCATATTTTCCTTTTATTGCATCGTTGCTTGATTAATTAGTGCAGTAATACTCGTTCGATCAACTTCCAAAAAACCTGGTCGTATTAAATGAATGGTAATAGTTTCACCAGTTTTGAGCAAAAATGATAATTCTGATTTTTCAACAAGCGTTGCAATCAGAGGAGCATGTCCGTGTTTGATTACCAAAGAACCTTCTGGTGTTTGTGCATGAAGCCATTCGATCATATGTTGTTCTTTGTGCTGCGGACTGACAATAATTAATTTCACTGATCAGATCCTGTTTTGCGTTGTAGTTTGTGTGCTTTTTCTACTACTTCTGCAAGCGTACCAACCATATAAAATGCTTCTTCAGGTAAATGATTATAATCCCCAGCAAGAATTTTTTCAAAATCTTCTATTGCTGTTTCACGTGATACATAACGGCCACTCATGCCCGTTGCAAATTCAGCAGTGAAAAGTGGTTGTGTTAAGAATTTTTGAACACGTTTTGCTAGTTTTACTATCGATTTATCTTCTTCTGCAAGTTCTTCCATACCTAAAATAGCAATCACGTCTTGTAATTCTTTGTAGCGTTGTAAAACTTTTTGAATACGACGCGCTACATTATAATGACGGCTTCCAACAATAGATTCTTGTAATCCTTTTGAACTTGAACCAAGCGGATCAATGGCGGGATATAAACCAAGTTCTACTAATTTTCGTGAAAGTACGGTGTTTGCATCAAGATGAATAAATGTTGTTGCAGGAGCAGGATCAGTAATATCATCTGCAGGAACATACACTGCTTGAATTGAAGTGATTGAACCATCAACAGTACTCGTGATACGTTCTTGGAATGCACCCATTTCTGTTGCAAGTGTTGGTTGATAACCAACAGCAGAAGGCATTCTGCCAAGAAGTGCAGAAACTTCTGAACCTGCTTGTACAAATCTGAAAATGTTATCAACAAATAAAAGAACATCTTTTTTTTCAGTATCTCTGAAATATTCTGCCATAGTAAGGCCAGTTAAACCTACGCGTAAACGTGCGCCGGGCATTTCTCCCATTTGACCAAATACCAGTGCTGTTTGTGCAAGAACGCCACTGCGTTCCATTTCAAGCCATAATTCATTACCTTCACGTGTGCGTTCACCAATTCCAACAAATACAGAAACGCCGCTGTGTTCAGTGGCAATATTTCTAATAAGTTCTTGCACTAAAACTGTTTTTCCCACACCCGCACCACCAAAAAGACCAATTTTCGATCCTTTGATATAAGGGCACATAATATCGATTACTTTAATACCCGTTTCTTGTATTTCTGTTTTTACTTGAAGATTTACAAATGCGGGAGCATCTTTAAAAATAGATGAGCGGTGTGCAGTGTGCACGGGTGGTTTACCGTCAATAGGATTTCCTAAAACGTTAAAAACACGCCCCAAGATTTCATGTCCCACCGGAACGGTGATTGGTGCGCCTGTGTTAATAACTTCTAATCCGCGGGTAATATTTAAAATATTTTCTATTGCAATGCATCGAACAATACCATCACCAAGTTGTTGCGCAACTTCTACGCTCGCTTTTTGTTCGGGCGTGTTACCATGCTCAGGGAATATAATGTGAAGTTCATGTAAAATATCAGGTGTTGCATCATGAGGAAATTGAACGTCTACAATGGTTCCGGTAACGCTTAAAACATAGCCTTTTTTTGTAGTTGCTTTTGCAGTGTTTTTTATTGTTTCGTGAGTATGGTTCATAAGATGCACCCTGTGCATAAGTGATTATTAAGATTAGCTATTATTTATGCTAAACGAAGGTCGTTTTTTTGTAAAGAAGCGGTGAGAAAATGGCTAAGTTACTCATCTTCTTTATGAAATGCTTTGCAGTGTTCTTCTAAAGTATTTTTGATTCTATCAAGAAAAGCCAAGTTGCTTTGATTTCTACTATGGTCAGTTTTAGGCTGTTTATTTTCTAATTCTTGTATTGCTTCGTTTATGTAGATAAAAGCATGTTTTTTGTTGTTATCTCGTTGGTAAGGGTTTGCGCCATTGCGCATAAGTAAACCTATCATGTAAACAAAATTATTACGCAAGGAAGATATTTCTTGTTGTGCTGTTCCATAATGAAGGTATGGTGAAGTGAGAGTAGCAGTGAGTGCTGATTTTCCTTCTTCTTTTTCATTTCGCCAGTTTATGTTTATGTGCTTGTTTTCTACTATATATTTGTGTGCGCTTTCAAAAGATCCATCTCGTGCAGCATTGTATAGTTTTTCATCGATTGATAGGGGAAGATTTTGTTTTGCTTCGTTGGTTATGGGATCGTTGGGTTTTGTTTGTGAATCGTGTAAGGGGCGATGAAAGTGAGTAGAGATAAGAGGTTTTTTGGTTGTTTGCGATGTTGTGCGAACAAGCATAGAGTGTGTTGTGTGAGTGGAAATGAGGGTGAGGGATAGAAGTAGTTTTTTGTTCATAGGGCTTGCTCAGCTTTATTCATCATTTTTTTGAAGGTGTTCTTGTATCATTTTTTCTGTTTTACGGTACGCTTTTACATTTCTTTTGTTTAAAGCAATGCTTTGGTGCAGTTCTTTGTTTTTACGTTCCATAAGTTTTAGTGCATAGTGCATCTCATCGCGATTAGCTTGTGATGGTTCTTGATTCTTAAGAAGCATTGCTGTTACTTTATGATAATCGTTTATATTTTTTAGTTTAGTATTGCCATCAAGTCCGGTTATTGCTGACAAAAGGGCACGATCACCTTCTCTGTTGAGCCATCCAGTATTTGCTCCTTTTTTTAACCAATATTTTACTAAGTCAGGATCCAATTCTTTTGCTGCAGTACTTAATTCATAGTCTATGTTTTTTTCCGTATGCGTAAAAAATTGAAATCGAGGAGAAGTGATGGGTTTCTTTGTTGTTTGAGAGAATGTGCGAACAAGCATTGTGTGAGTTGCGTGAGTGGAAATGAGAGCGGCAAGTGATAAGAGTAGTTTTTTATTCATAGAGCATCCTTTTTTTGTTAAACGATGCTTTATTGTATACCATGCTTATGCTCTGTGTTTCAACTTTTGATTTTGAAAATGACTGAAACATTATATGTTTGAGTGAATATGCCTAGCCTGATGCCCAAAATAGCATTAAAATAGCAGATATGCCGAGTTAAAAATAAAGATAAAAGGTTTTGCTGTGAATTTTGATGCTAAAAAAACACTCTTTCTTATCGATGGATCATCATTTTTATATCGTGCTTATTATGGCTTAAAACCGTTGCATACTGCAACAGGAGAGCCGGTGCAAGCGGTGTTTAGTTTTTGTCGCATGATTAAGCGTTTAATCGATGTGTATAAGCCGCAAAATGTTGCGTTGGTGTGGGATAGTAAAGGTAAAACAACGCGTCATGAAATGTTTCCGAATTATAAATCGACTCGTCAAGCGCCGCCGAGTGATATATTTGAGCAAAAAAAGCATATTGTTGAATTTGCGACATTAATTGGTATGCAGCAAATTGAACAATTGGGCGTTGAGGCAGATGACATTATGTATTCGCTTGCAAAAGAATGGTTGGGGAATAGCGGAAAAAACAGTGAAGAAAATGGCGAGAAAAGTAGTAAAGCAGTTGTTTTTGTGACACTTGATAAAGATATGGGTCAAGCGTTAACACTTGGCGAGCATGTTTATCTTCTTGATGCATTTAAAGAACAGTGTTTTGATCGCGAAGCGATAGAAAACAAGATGGGATTTTCTGTGGAAAAAATGCCATTTTATTTTGCGTTATTGGGCGATGCTTCAGATAATATTCCTGGAGTTAAAGGAATCGGTAAAAAAACGGGCGTAGATTTAGTTAATCAGTTTGATTCACTGGAAGACATGTATGCGCAGTTACATGAAATTAAAAAAGCAGGGGTCAAAACTGCGTTAATGACGTATAAAGATGATGCTTTTTTGAGTTATACATTGTTTTTATTGCAGTACCATGCAAGCAACCTTTCTCATGAACAACTTATTTTTAATGAACATAATTGGAGAAATGCGCGACCACTTTTTGTGAAACTTGGTTTTAAATCATTACTTGCTGAATTAGATCAAACAAAACAGGAGCGTGCGCAGGGTTTTCAGGAAAAACTTGAGTATTGGCAAAAATATCATTTTGTTACGGTTACAACGCATGAGCAGCTGCAGGATTTATGTGCGCATTTAAAAGAAAAAGGTACGTTTGCGTTAGATACAGAAACAACGGGCTTGCAAGCGTTAGAAGTTGAATTGATTGGGGTATCAATTTGTGCAGACGAAGAGAGTGCCTATTATATTCCATGTGGTCATAAAACAGGTGAGCAGCAGTTAGAGCGTGATGTTGTTTTGGCAGCATTAAAACCTATTCTTGAAAATGCATTGTATAAAAAATATTTGCATAATGCTAAATATGATCAATTAGTTTTAGCAAATCATGGTATAGAGCTTGTTGGTGTAGCAATGGATACATTAGTTGCAGCAAGCCTTATTTTAAAAGATTGGCAAAGCGCCAGTTTGAAAAAATTATCACAGTATTTTTTTAATGAAGATATGCTGACGTATGACGAAATAGTAAAAGTGCCTCAATATCATGATTTTTCGTATGTACCAATTCATGCTGCAGCGCTGTATTCGTGCGCGGATTCATATCAAACATATCGATTGGTTGAAATAATTAAGAAAGAGTTTGTACAAAATTCTAAAATATCAGATTTGTACTATGTAATAGAACATCCGCTTATTCAGGTGCTTTATGATATGGAAAAGAGGGGTGTGTATATTGATGTTGATTTCTTGCATAATTTAGGGGTAAAAGTTACTCAAGAAGTTGATGACATTAAACAAGAAATTAATGCCGTTGTAGGGCATGAGAAAATAAATTTAAATTCTCCAAGACAGATAGAAAATCTATTGTTTAATGTATTACAGTTGGTTCCACAGAAGAAAAGTAAAACAGGTAAATTTTCAACCGATCAGGAAGTGCTGAAAGCGCTTGCGCTTGATCATATTATTCCTGCTTTGATTATTAAGCATCGCGAATTGATGAAGCTTAAAACAACGTACATCGATGTGTTGCCGCATTATGTTAATAAAAAAACGAATAAAATTCATACAACATTTAGTCAAACAGTTACGGCAACAGGGCGTTTAGCAAGCTCAAATCCTAATTTGCAGAATATTCCTACTGATGCGTCTGGATATGGTATAGAGGTGCGGGCAGCGTTTCAAGCAGATCCCGGGCATGTTTTTGTTTCAGCAGATTATTCACAAATTGAGTTGCGTGTGTTAGCGCATTTATCACAAGATACTGCATTATTGCATGCTTTTTTGACCGAGCGAGACATTCACAAAGAAACATCAGCACGGTTATTTGACATTTCTTTTGATGAAGTGACGAATGAGCAGCGTCAGTTGGGCAAGCGTATTAATTTTTCTATTTTATATGGTTTGACGCCGTATGGATTGTCTAAAGATTTAGGACTTTCATTTAAAGATTCAAAACGATATATTGAGCGATATTTTGAGCAATATCCCCGTGTTTCGGCGTGGATGGAGTCAGTGATAGAATTTACTAAAGAAAACGGGTACGTTGAAACGTTATTTGGTAGGCGCCGTTATATTCCAGGGATTTACGAAAAAAATCATACAATGTATCAAGAAGCGTGTCGTGTGGCAATTAATACAGTAGCGCAGGGAACTGCTGCTGAAATTGTAAAACTGGGCATGCTAGAATGTAAAAAAAGGTTAGATGAACAGTGCCCGCAAGCATCAATTTTGTTACAAATTCATGACGAACTTATTGTGACTGTGCCCGCAGAATACAGTCAGCAGGTTGAAAAAATTGTTAAAAATGCCTTAGAATCAGTAGTGCAGTGGAGTACTCCACTTACTGTAGTAACACATAGTGGCGTTGATTGGAAGAGTGTTACTAAATAATACGTAACAATGACAATCGATTATTCTGTGGTTTCTACAGAAAGTAAATTTTCTGACGATTGTTCTTCGGAGCTATAATCGTTGTTGTCTGAACTTTCAGGTGAATTCGTTTGATTATTGTCCGGTGAAGATTCTTCTTCTGGTTTGTAATTTGTTAATTTTTGCCATAATGCATTGCAATATTCTTTGTTTGCAGCAAAATCGTAGAGTTTTGCCATAAATGGCTGTATGGTTTCATTTGTTGAAACAAAATCAGTGATATGCGTTGATTGGTGTACTCCTTCAAATTCTGTACCATATTGGGTAATGGAATTAAATTGAGGTTCGATGCTCGCGTTCATTCTTGATTTAAAATCTTCAGAACTGATGATTTTATTGATTACAGCTATACTTTTTTCGTAAAGACTGCTGGATAAATTTTTCATTTTTTCCATTTGAGAAAGGCTTGCTTGGTATGCATGTTTAGCATCGCGTATAGCGCGTTCTAGTTCAGTAGGGCTGATTGCAGCGTTTGTAATGCCAAAAGAAATAGCTGTTGCAATAGTGAAAGAAAGAAGCATTGTATTGCGCATTGTAGATCCTTTGGTAAGAGTGGAACGTTATTTATCTAAATTAAGCATAGCACAATAGATTTCAGGTTGTCAATTAGAATGTCTCAAGAAAAATTATAGTGTTTTTATGCAAAACTGCTGAAACAATGGTGCTTTATAACGGGTATTTCATTGCTATTATGAAGAAAATAATTTCTTTTTGTTGATTTTGATAAAAAATAAAGTTGTTTGTCGATGATAGGTCGGGGTTGACTTTTCGGCAATTATAAGTCATTATTTACCTATAAATAAGCAAGCATTTCTGTAGGTATTTAAACAAAGTAAACAAGTTTCATTTTTTTTGAGGATATCCAATGGCAACCAGTAAATCCGGTGGAAGTACCCAGAATAATCGTGAGAGTCATAGTAAGCGGTTAGGCTGTAAAATTTTTGATGGTCATAAAGTGTTTGGTGGTGAAATTATCGTTCGTCAACGCGGTACGCATATTCATCCCGGTAAACAAGTACGTCGTGGTGGTGATGATACATTATTTGTAACTGCGCCAGGCGTTATTAAATTTCATTATGGACCTAAAGGTCGTAAGTACGTTTCTGTTATCAATCCTGAATAGTACGGTAGCTGCTATACAGTAGCGATGAAGCAAATAAGTGCATACTTCTTGCAAAAGAAGACAAAGCTTGTTAAAAAACAGTTGGTATAAAAAAAGGAAATTGCAAGATTAGTAGCTGTTAAAGGATTGGGGTATTTTTCATGATTAATTTTTTAAAATATCGTTATGCAACGGCATTGGTATCTTTAGCTCTTATTGTAGCATTTGGTGTTGTTGCAACATATAGGTATCAAACGCGTGGTACTGTTTTTACGTACAGTGTTGATTTTACGGGTGGAACACAAGTTTTATTTAAATTTAATACTGATGTAGACACGGCAGCAATACGACAGATTCTTACTGATAATGGCTGGGCTAATCCAATGGCACGACCATTTGGTGATAATGAAGTATTGGTACGCGTCAAAGAATTTGAAAATGATGCAACAGGTCTTGGTATGCGTATGCAAACAGTATTGCAGCAAGCAATGCCTGAAAGTGGCGTTACCATGATTCAGACAGAAAGTGTTGGAGCGGGAGTTGGTGTTGGACTGCGTGGTAAATCAATTCGCGCCATCATTATAGTATTATTATTAATGCTTTTGTACATTGGTTTAAGGTTTTGGTCTTTTGCCTTTGCTACCGGTGCAGTGATAGCACTTATTCACGACGGCATTATTGTTTTAGCAATATTTTTATTTCTTGATAGAGAGATTTCTAATAATTTTGTTGCAGCAGTGTTGACGGTATTGGGGTATTCAATTAATGATACTATCATTATTTTTTCTCAAATTCGTGAGTTTTTAAAAAGAAGAACCACTGAAACACTCGATGAAATTGTTAATAAAAGTCTTAATTATACGTTAAGAAGGACGTTGTTAACAAGTTTTGCAACAGGATTACCGGTAACAGTGATGTTACTATTTGGCGGTGAAGCATTATATGACTTTTCGCTTGCATTGTTGATAGGTATTTTCTTTGGAGCTACTTCATCAATTTATGTTGCAAGTCCTATTATGATGTTACTGTATCCAAAGCATAAACTTGCTGGTTATGGTAATGCTGATGTTCATTCGCGTGATGCAATGGGGCGTCGTTAATATTAGAATAAGATCGTTTTTTATGAGTTTTTTTCGTTAAAAAACGTAAATTTATTTGATAATTAGCTATTTGATTTTATTGTGTGCTATACTAAAGAAGATGATATAGCACACATTGCATTTTGAAAATCTATTGAGCATAATAGATCATGAATACTGATCAATGAATTAACATATCTCGTGAGTCTTTCTTTTTAAATCTTATTTTTACATAAATTCAAGGAGCAATGCATGACGACTCAACGTCAGAGCATCTTTATAGGAGGTCTGGATGAAAAATCGTGATACAAAAGTAGCAAGTTCTGAAATGTCGTTACCAGATGTTAAAGAAACTGAAGTTAAAGCAGCCCAGGCGCCTAGTTCTCAACCTACTCGCGAACGTCCATTAAGAGCATCTCGTGCTCAATCTTCATCTAAGGTTGCTGCTGATGCTGAAAAATCATCAGATAAACCAGTGCATAAAGTGTCTCAGGTTTCAGAGGAAAGCAACGATAAAAAAGTTAGTGAAAGATCTGTTGAGGTAAAAGAAGAAGTTAGTCGTTCTGCGCAACAACAGCCGATTCATAATAATAGCAGTAATCATCATGATAGGCCGGTGTTTATTAAGCGTTCGCTTGAAGAATTATCGCTTGCTGAATTGGTACAATACGCGCGTCGTTATGGTATCATGGGTGCGGCGATTACTAAAAAAGATGAGTTATTGAGAAAAATTCGCTATGCAGAAGAACATCCCGATGCAGAAATGGTGGTTGAAGGTGTTCTTGAAAAATTACCTGATGGGTTCGGTTTTTTGCGTTCTGCATTATATGATTATGTTTCGGGCCCAGATGATATTTATGTTTCACCATCACAAATTAGACGATTTGGTTTGCGAACCGGTGATATGATCAAAGGTGAGATTAGAAAGCCAAAAGAAGGCGAAAAATATTTTGCACTATTGAAAGTTTCTTCAGTTAATTATGCAGAGCCACTTTCAATGATTGATCGTTCACATTTTGATAGCCTAAGCCCAAGTCATCCAACTGAAAAATTTAATTTAGAATTTGATCCCGGTGCTCTTTCAACACGTATTTTAGATCTATTTACGCCGATTGGTAAAGGTCAGCGTGGCTTGATTGTAGCGCCACCAAAAGTTGGTAAAACACTTCTTTTAAAAGAAATTGCGCGGGCAATTATTACCAATCATCCTGAAGCACATTTGATAGTTCTTTGTGTTGATGAGCGTCCTGAAGAGGTTGCTGATATGCGTCGTACAGTAAAAGGTACCACAGCAGAAGTAATTAGTTCGACGTTTGATGAAGCAACAGAACGCCATGTTCAAGTTGCTGAAATTGTGCTTGAAAAAGCAAAGCGTCTTGTTGAATGCAACAAAGATGTAGTTATTTTACTAGATTCTATTACGCGTCTTGCGCGAGCATATAATACGGTTGCTCCAGCATCAGGCAAAGTTTTAACTGGTGGTATTGATGCGTATGCACTACAACGTCCAAAGCGTTTTTTTGGCGCAGCACGTGCAACAGAAGAAGCGGGAACGCTTACTATTTTAGCAACCGCGCTTGTTGAAACTGGTTCGCGTATGGATGAAGTTATTTTTGAAGAATTTAAAGGTACTGGTAACATGGAAATGAATATGACGCGTAAATTATCGCACCGTCGTATTTTCCCAGCCTTTGATATTTTAATTTCTGGTACTCGTCGTGATGATCTTCTTGTATCTGAAGAAGAATTGAATAAAGTGTGGATATTGCAAAAATTGCTTTCAAGCATGAATGTTATTGAAGGCATGGAATTCTTGATTGATAAGATGAAGAAAACTAAGACAAATGCTGAATTTCTTGAATCAATTAATAGACGTCAGACTGATGTTTAACGAATTAATGAAATGATACATTACGTTGCATGATAATTTGTATATTGATTATGCAAAAAATTGTATAACAATACTGTGTAAAAAAGTTAAAGCCACTTACAAAAAACTGTAGGTGGCTTTTGTTATTATTCTATACGTCTTCGGCGCCTTCAACATTAAATATATAGCTGCCCATTGTAGATACGAATTCCCACAAGGATCTTGTAGTTTCTGTTAAAATTTCTCCTCCGGATTCTTTTATTAAGCTTATAAATCCACTAGGCTCTTCAGGGGCTTTATCTTGCGCGTTTTCTTCAGCATTAGTTGGCGTATTGTTTTGTGCAATGTCGTCTTTTTGAATATTTTGTTGATTATTTGGTTTTTTATTGGTTTTTTCTGCTAAAAGGTCAATGGCTGTTTTTGCAGCAACTTGAAGGGCAACTGTTGTTGCGATGGCAGGAGAAAGAGTAACGCCATTGGTTTTTGCAATAGTATTTACAAATGATGTTGCGAGAGTGTCGATGGGTGCAGCAATAATAGCACCTGTTTTTTGAGTAACGTCTGTTGCAATATATGCTAATGCTCCTGAGGTTAATCCGCGTAAACCTGCGTAGTATATTGCTTGTGCTAAGCTTGTTTCATCATAGTATCCAATGCCTGCAAAATAGCATGCTATACCAATAGCAATCGATTGGCCTGCTACATAAGTAACTTGCGCTAAATATTTTTGTATTTGAGGATCGCTGACAACTTTTTCTGTGTAAGGGAGTAGCATGTTAACAAGTTCGTTATTTGATTTTTCTGCGGCATCGCGTACAATAATTTCTTTTGAATATTGTTGTAGTAGTGTTGGAGCATTCTCGATTTCTTTTACAAAAGTTTTATGAGCCGATGCTGCTGCTGTTGCAAATAATATTCCTGATATTACTCCTCGTTTTGATGGTAAGGCAGGGAATGCTGCCGTTTTATTATATAATGGAGCAATTTCTCGTGCTATGCTGGCAAATCCACCAATCGCTGGTACTGTTACATCCGATGATATTTGTTTTTTTTGTGCTAATTTGTTGAGTCCTGTTGCAGCGATGCTGGTCATTGCAGGAATAAAAAATGCGGTGGTGCTTAATGATGCATTTCCTGTTGATATTTGAAGTGCTGGCATAATGGCAGCTGTGAGTGCGGGGACAATTAAATAGCTCATGACTTCATTAATTGTTTTTTTGTGTGTATTCCATCCGCTGGCAACAAGATTGCTGATAACTTTTTTCCAAGCAGGGAAATATTCATCTTTTATTTTTAAAAGTTCTTCGTTAATTTCTTGTCGTTGCGATGTTTCGCATGATGGAATTATGTCTTCTAATTCAACAACTTTATTCCATAAGCTGTTCATTATGCCTGCAGAATTGACATCAGCTTCTTGCATGTTTTGGCAATCTTTTTTTATAAGAGTTAAAAGTTCCTCTGCTTTTTCGCTGATTTCTTGTTCAAATTTTTCTTCTTCGAAAAATTCGTTCATTTCTTTGTTGAGAGGATTTTGTTCTTTTTGAGAAATTTCTTGAGAGGCTTCTTCAGAATCTTCGTCAAAATCTTCAAAGAATTCTTCTGTTTCTTTATTGCGTTGCTCGATGCTTTGAGTAGGTTTTGTTAGTGATTTAATATAGTTGTATGCAGCCGATTTGTAGGATTGGGCGCTTTTTATGATTTCACTGGTAGTTTTTCCTGTTATTGCTCTTGCTGCTTTATCAAAAATAAAGCTTTCGTTTTGTTCTTTGATAGGGATAGTGTGTTTGTTTTTCCCAAGGTCAATGGCAGTCAGGATTGATTTATCTTCTTCATTAAAGTAAACGGACTGAGCATTTTGTATAGGCTGTTCGATGATTTGATTTTTTGTAATATCGAAAAGTACGAACTTACAATGATCTTTAACGAACAATAACATTTGTGTTTCATCTTCATTAAAAGTATAAGAGATTATATTTGTTGTATTCTCTTGTAGTAGATTGAATTGAACAAAATTTGTTTTTTCTTCACCAGTTTTTACATCAAATAAATGCATCAATGGCCGCTCTTGATTGATGCTGTTTGCCATATCATATAAATATTTTGCCCAATCACGAGGCTTTTCGACGATAACATAATTCTTTTTAGGACTAAAGTGATAGGCGATAGCATGTTCTGTGGTAATATTGCTTTGTGTAAATTCTAGCTTGCTAAGGTGAGGGTAATATTTAATTAATGGTTGATATTGAGGTTGCTCTTGATCTGGTGATTTTGACCCAGAAAAAATACTGAACCATGAAGCACCGAGGTCCTGTATCTCTGACGTATTATCATTAAAATATACTGCTATTTGATCGTCATTGATAAAAGAGACGCTCAGTGCATTTTGTATGTTGGTTATTTCTTTTTTAGAGGCGATGTCATAAATATGATAAGCAAATATTCCTCCGCCTGGTTTATTTATTTCGCCTGTTGGATTATCGTGTTCTGTTTTAGGTTTCACTATGCCAGCGGCACTCCAAACAGATGCATCAGATGTTAGAAGAATAATTCTTTTTTCATTAGGACTGAAATCATACATTTTTACATTTTCAAATTGGGGAGCATCCTGTGCTTTTGAATTTTTTTGATTAAGTTCTATGGGATTTATTAAAGATCGATACGCTTGCTGTCGTGTACTGCCTCCCACAGATTGCATCATTGAGGTAGTAAATTTTGTTGCAAAGAAATAGTTTTTTTTAGGAGTAGCTTCGTAAAAATCAACATAAAACATGCGGACAAAATTGGGTTTGGGGAATGTTAGTTGCAGCCTATCTTCTTTGCAGCTGTAAGCAATTGAATAAATGTTGGTTGAGGGATGGATTGACTTAATCTGATCTTTAACATGCTGAGCCATTAATTGATCATACAACTTTTCATTTTCTTCTTCTTTTTTTCTCTCTTCTTCAATTTTTTCTTCTTCAATCTCTTTTTGTTGCCTATCATCAACAATGACTAGTGGCAGAGTTGCTTGATCTTGCGATGCTGAAGGAGGAGATTCTTTTTCTGCTTCAACGGAAGTAGGCTCTTGTGGTGCGATACTTGCTGCGGCAGGAGGGGTTGCTTCGATACTGTTTGTTTTTGAGGGAAAGAAGTATTCTTTTATTATGGTGAAAGGGCTTATCAGTGTACTGAAAAATGAACTGACTGAACTGGTAATTCTAGAAAACCAACTGGTAGAAGCTTGTTTTTGTTGTTGTGTTTGATCAGTATCTTGTTTTTGAGTAGATGTTTGTTGTGGTTGTAGTGGGATGGAAAAATTGTTGTGTGCAAAAGAGAGGGATAAAAGAGAAGCAAGTATGAGAATTATTTTTTTCATTATTACCTCATAGAGTCTTTTTGGTTGGAGACTATTATGAGGATAGTGGAATTTATTTCAAATTAGCAAGAAAAGAAAGAGGCATGTTTTTATGTATTAGTTGGTTAGGTATTTTTGATTTGCTTGATTTGCTAGTTTAAAGAGATTACTTTCGTTTGGAGCTTCTATTTTAAAGAATTTTTTTATAGCGTTTTGATTAGCGTATTTTTTTGCAAAAGTAGTGCTTGTGTTGTTTTCGGTATTATTGAAGATGACTAAGCGTTTATTATCACTGATCATTTCTTTGATTGTTGGCCATTGTCCTTCATTTTTATTATAGTTCGGGGTTAAAAGAACATTATAATTTTTTAAATTTAATGCCGTATTAATTTCTTGGTCTAATGTTTTATTTAATATCTCTGTAACAACGCCCTTCTCAACTTCTTCATAGTTATTTTTATTCAAAAATATTGTAATTATAGCGTTTCTATTTTCTTTATTGTTCATGAAAGTTACTATCTTTGCGAGTTCGCCTTGTAATGATTTAAATGTTCCTCCCATCCAGTTATATTTCATCTGTTGCGGAGATTGATTTGAAAGGCATATTGTAGGATTTTTGGCATTTTTTTGGTTAATAGTTTTTCCTAATAGTGTTGGAAAAGGGTAAATATTCCATTCAAGTCCTCGTATGCCAAGGGGAAGAAGTTTTTTGTTGGATTTTTTTTTATCTATTTCAGTGCCAGATTTTTCACCGACGTAAGAAAATTGATTGTATGGAATATCAAGTATGGTATCAATAAAGCTGTTTTTGGAAACAGTAGATTGATTGTTACTTGTTTTTTTATCAATAAATGTTTCTATTTTAGTGATTGTTTCTGTTGCGAGAGTTTCAGCTTGAGTGGTTATTTTTTTTAATGTTAAATTCTTTTCTCTTTTAAGCATAGGATCGATTGGTTGATTATTTTTGTCAAAAATTATTATGCGATCATGAGTATATTTGATACCAGTGGCATTTTTAAATTTTTTTATAACGTTTAGATTATTAGCAATATCAAGGAGACGGTAGCTTAATTTTCCATTCGATTTGCGTTGGGCGAGCAAGATAGTATTTTCATCGTATGGAACTGCAGAGAGTATATTTTTGAAAGATTGTACTGTTTGATGGGTAGTCCAATTAATGAAGTTCGTTTCAGTTCCATTGGGAGCTAAAACATTAAAAAAGTCTGCAACTGAAAATTTTTTGTCATTTAATACTTTGTTTATTAAACTTTTGATTGCTTTCACAGAGATTTCAGTTTTTATTTTGTTAAGAAAAACATAATTTCCAAACCTTTTATATGAATGACAATTTGGGTATGTTTGTGTATTGACAGTATTTTTTACGATAAGGTCTTGTTGTTTTGTTAGTTCATTGTATGTTCGGGAAATTTTTAATTCAGCATTGTTATCTACGGGATTAATTTCATCAACCAATGCATTTTGTAGGTTGATAGTTATTGTGTGATCTGTTGGGTTTTTATAACCAGCAATATTAAGAAGATGCCAATCAAGTTTTTGGATAGTCAGTTGACTGTCATCATCGCCTGAAAAATTAATATTTATAATATCATTAAGATCAGTTGTAATAGTTTCACCCGTTTTAAGACAGATTATATCTGTTTTTATTATTTTTTTTAAAACGAGGGTAATAATGGTTTGGACGTCTATTTTTTGCCATAAAATTTTTCCTATAACTTCTAAAGCTGAAGTAGCGTCATCTATTTTGTGAACAGCAAGATATTCTTTATTGTCGCTTACATCTAAAAAGATAACGTTATTTATGACTTTTTTATGTGATTCATTGTTGTAGTTGCTTGTTAGTACAAGTGTTTTGGTGTTTGCATCGTATTGATAGGAGGTATTGAGCTGTATTTCATCGCGATTAGCTATAGTTCTTATTTTTATGGGATTGGATTTTTCATTATTTTTTAATTGATCATGAGAAAATTCATTTGTTGTAAGATTTATAGTTAATTGATCACCATTTTTTTGAAGCACTTGCGCGTGAGATTCATCAACTTTTGTTAGTGTAATTATTGATGATGGCGTAGGTAAATCAATTTTTTGTTGTGTAGTAAGATTAATTAGAATGGATTCTTGTTGTGTGCCATTGATAATGTTTAAAATGTTTTTAACAAGTTGTTTTAGGGTGTTTATCGCTGCCTCAAGAGGTTGATCGATGAAATCCTGTTCATTGGAGATAAGCTCTGTAAGAGAAGTCGGAGCCCAATGCGTTACCAGTACATGGTTATCATCTATAAATTGATGTGAAATTACATTTGTTTGATGAGTGGGGATGTTATTATGAATGATATTAAGAGTATTATTTTTTGATGTTATATCCTGGGTATATTTTACTTTGTTTAGATCATTATCTTGTAAAGCAACTAATTGGTTCTTATTAAAATATGCGTATGTATATAAGGATTTGAGTGAGCGATTTTTTTTATTGAGTATGTCAAAAAGCGTGTATACAAAAGGAGTATTTTCGTTAGGAATATCATTTTGAATGAGTGCTAATATTTGTGTTTCGTCATTATTAAAAAGAATGTTTTTGGCATCTTTATATTGTTTGATCACTTTACCCGATGAGGTGTTGATAATTGTTGTAGTAGTTGTTGAAAAGTTATTGTTAAGACTGATTGTGCCTTGTTGAAGAGATTG
>Ga0207149_1057_pt1 | contig 20690 bp, 15 predicted proteins | sample Alteio_BWMinHeat_31_FD_153563 | JGI IMG/M metagenome (GOLD analysis project Ga0207149, IMG submission 153563) | Enriched cells from forest soil in Barre Woods Harvard Forest LTER site, Petersham, Massachusetts, United States -... | ecosystem: Environmental > Terrestrial > Soil > Temperate forest >... | reverse complement strand
AAGTAATGAAACAGGTCGATACACTAACTTCGAAACCGATGGAGGCGACATATATCGATCGTGTCAAGAAAATTCTTTCGAACGAACTACAAACTAATTTACGTGAGAACAGCTACTGGATGAGTTCCCTCCAAGATGACGATTGGAACGGAATCGATCTCGCTACCATAACACAAGGTAATGAACTCATCAATGCTCTGACACCTCAGTCACTATTCGAAACAGCAACGCAGTATTTTAATAACTATGTGGAGGTTGAACTGTTTCCGGAACAGCATTTGGAGAAAAAATCATAACGTTGCAAACAGACCTTTCTCGTCGGCTTGGAATACGGTATCCGATCGTTCAGGCCGGAATGGTCTGGACCTCGGGGTGGAAACTCGCCGTTGCCGCCGCCCGCGCCGGTGCACTTGGGCTGATCGGTGCGGGTTCCATGAAACCAGAGTTGCTGCGTGAGCACATTCGAAAAGCAAAAGCTACGGAAGTTGCCGATCAGATCGGCGTTAACATTCCGCTTATTCGCGGCGATGTCGAAACGCTTGTCCAAACCACGATCGACGAAGGCATTCGTATCGCATTCACCAGCGCTGGGAATCCGAAACAGCATATTCAAAAGCTGAAAGATACTGGATGTTTTGTAGCTCACGTTGTTGCAAGTGTAAAACATGCTCGAAAAGCCGAAGAAGCTGGGTGCGATGCGGTTGTAGCCGAAGGGTTTGAAGCAGGCGGGCATAACGGCGTCGATGAAATAACAACACTTTGCCTCGTGCCGCAGGTCGTTGATGCGGTGAAGATTCCCGTCATTGCTGCCGGCGGCATCGCCGATGGCCGGCAAATGCTTGCCTGCCTTGCGCTTGGTGCCCAAGCTGTGCAGATTGGTACTCGGTTTGCCACAACAATAGAGTCAAGTTCTCATCTTCTTTATAAACAAGCTGTCGTCGATGCAGAAGATAATTCCACAGTGATTGTCCTAAAAAAAGTAGCACCAGTCCGGCTAAAGAAAAACCATTTCGCATTTTCTGCATTCGAAGCTCAACAACATGGAGCTACGAAAGAGCAGGAAATAGAATTGCTTGGTCGCAAGCGTGAAATGCAAGGCATATTCGAAGGCAACCTCGAAGATGGTGAACTTGAAATGGGTCAATCGTCCGGAATGGTAAAAGAGATACTTACATGCGAACAAGTCGTTCAGAAATTGCTAAGAGAATACGAAAAGGCAAAACAGAATCTCGATAAATTTAACCATCCGATGTAAGAGGTCATCTGCCGAGCATCCAATATTCGAGCAACGCAACACTTTCACGAAGGCGGTAATATGCAAGATCAATGATCGGTTCATGGATATGGGATGGGGTTCCGATAACAGTTAGTCCATTGAATCTACACATATCGCACACTCTTGCAAGATGATATTCATCGCTAACAATCACAAAGCGAGTCCAGCCATACGTTTTGAATAATTCGTTCCGAAGAAACAACACCTGTTCAAGCGTGGAGTGCGAGGATGTTTCTTCGACGATCTTGGATGGATCCGCTCCCAATTGTAGCAATTCTAATTTTGCAATCTCTCCCTCTGCTTGTTTACCAGACGCAGCACCTCCGGTCACGATAAGTCGCGGGACTGCATGTTCCGTTAGAAGTTCATTGCCAAGATCGATGCGTTCCCGCAGCGTTGGACTTGGCCTCTCCCCTAATCCATTCCCATGCCAGACAGCAGCTCCAAGAATGACTGCGGCATCGGCATGGAAGTTAGCGATCTCCGCGAGCTTTGAATACGTTGGAAAAAAAAAAGAATAAAAAAATGCGATGGATATAAAAAGTAATGATAACGCAAATGTATTTCGAAGCACACGCAACGACCATCGGATGTGTGAAAAGAATTCTTTATACCTTGTCATCACAAGGGCGGGCAATAAAAACATAATTCCTAATAAGGCTATGGCTGAACCAGGAGAAAACTCTTCGTTTGAAATGTGACGAAAGCCTAACAATAACCAAAGAAATCCAAACGATACGATCACAAGCAGTTTTGTAGCGCTTTGAGAAATTCGATCTGCCTTAAGGATCGCAATAAGTATAAAAGCAATCGTTAAAATGTTTAGCGCGATAGAGAGGAAATCTCCAATAGTACCCACCTTGAAATAAATTGGCATCAAACCTTGGCTCTCGTATCGAACTTGAGTTAAAATGACATACTCGATCATTTGTGACGCGAGACTTAGGACTAAAAATATCCGTTTCAACGCGCTTCTTGTTACGCCCGAATCTGAGGGAATTTGGTTGCCAGCAATTATTTGGGTACTTTCCTGCATTGTGCTAACTAATAGACAAATGAATTGTAAGCTGGGTTCTGACAGAACTGTTCGCTTTTAAAAGAATGTTACACCTAGATCGTACCGATGCGGTTGAGGAAGCAACATGGCCCTCTTTGCGCATCGGACACTTCATCGTTCACACTTCCATCACATTGTCCGAAATTACCTTTATGGCGCTCGGTGGCGGGCGCGAGATCGGGGCCAATAGTTTTTATTATGGCGTCGATGGTCATGGAATTTTAATCGATGCCGGACTTCATCCTGAGAAGACCGGCTGGGCCGCATTTCCTTCCCTAAGCGCCCTGAATGGGTCTAAGGTCGATCATTTTTTACTTACGCACGCCCACACCGATCATCTTGGAAGCGTTCCCTTTCTTCGGCAATCCTATCCCGATCTTCCCATCTATGCCACAAGCGAAACGATCGAGTTAGCCAAGATCATGCTCTCGAATTCTGCGAGCCTTTTGCCAAAGCAGCATACACAGGATGTCATCGACGCATTGCCTAATTATAAAATACTTGCGCTTCCAGAAACGTTAGAAAAAATGCAGCCCTTGGAACTCGGTGCGTCGAAAGTGCTTTGGGAAAATGGAGCTAAAGTCACATTCTATCCCAGCGGCCACATATTAGGCGCTACCGGAGTGCTTATCGAATACAATGGTACAAGGATTTTTCACACCGGAGATACTTCGCTTCATCCGCAACGGCTTATTGGTGGGGCTGTTCTCCCTGACGGCCCCATTGATGTGCTTGTTTCAGAATCGACGAACGGTATCGTGGATGCATATTTAACTCATTCACGCGAGCGCGAATTAGAGCGGCTACTTCAAACGATCAATGAGACGGTCCGTGCCGATGGCTCTGTTCTTATTCCCGTCTTTGCACTTGGCAAGTTACAGGAAGTGCTTGTGATGATCGGAGATGCAATGCGAGAAGGCAGAATTCCGAAAGTGCCGATCTACACAGGTGGAATGGGACGAAAGATCAGCGAAGTGTATGACAAGTTTTTAAGCAGCAAGTCCCGGACAAATGATACCGATAAAACGTCCGATGTCGAGCAATCGGAAATACCACGCCGCGATGGACTTTTCGGCGGGAAGTATTTCAGTGAACCGAGTATAGTGCTCGCCGCAAGCGGAATGATGCAGGATGGTACTGCGAGCTACATGCTCGCTCAGCGCTGGTTACGGCATGCACATTTCGCGATCTGCTTTGTGGGATACACCGATCCACGGACTCCCGGCCACACTGTTTCACATGCAGAGCGAGAAACAAGAATCAGATTTGGTTCAATGAAGCGCGATGTTCCCGTCCGCTGTAAGATCGAGCGTTTCCGCTTTAGTGCTCATGCTCGCAGAGAAGAATTGCTTGAAATTGTTCGAAGACTTCAACCGAAGCAGGTTGTTCTTACACACGGCGATGAGGCTGCCATCAACGCTTTCAGCCAGCTTATTTTAGAAACATTCCCAACTATGAACGTGTGTGCCCCAGAAGTATGTAAATGGCATCAACTGGATAATGAAGTCAGATCTGAGTGAATAGGAAATAGACACCAAAAATGATGGTACAAATTCCGAAGATTCGTTCCAATGTTTGATTGCGAAGCCGCAGCGCCAGCTTTGCACCCAGAAATGAAGCGGGTATCACCGCAATAGAAAGCAGCGCTACGATCCCCCAATCAATATGACCGAGCATCTGGTGGCGGATCGTGCCTGGAATTGCAACTGCCGTAACAACTGCAAGTGATGTAGCAAGCGCAACTTTCATAGAACGCTTGAAAACACGCAGTATGACAGGAACGTAAATAATGCCACCGCCTATTGCAAGTAAACCTGCAAGGAATCCACCTATCGCCCCAAATAGGATCGCCTCAAATTTATTAATTGGTTTTTCACTTCCAATGATATGTTCAACCGGTTTGAGTAAGAATCCTCGGATAATAAATGAAATGCCGATGACCATTAGAAAGACCGCAGTAAAGATCATAAGTATCACCGGGGCAAGATAGGCCGTAATAGTCGCTCCGATCCAGGTCATTGGCACGGCCGCCAAAAGCATCCAACCGGCAAGCTTGTAATCTACCTTCTTATCGCGTACATAAGCAATACCACCTGAAATTGCCGATGGAAGCATAACAGGCATCGGTGTAGCAAGGGCAATGAGCGGAGGCGCAGTGAGCAAAAGCCGAAGTAGAGGCGTACCAAGCGCGCTACCGCCAATACCGAGCAAGCCGGATGCAAAACCTGTAATAAGGCCGATAAAAAGGGTAAGAACGGTTGTGGACATTATGCTCCTATGATGTGTTTACGGACCATATTTAAATTTCGGTTCCCATTCCACATCGCTCGGCAGTAATTCAAGAAAATGCCACACGGAGCAAAAGGCGTCGCCCGGTCCAAAGAATGCTTTTGAAACATGAAAGATCTGGCCACTATTATCCTTTCGAAACACGGAAACGCCTGGCCACACCTGCCCCGGTTCCGGTTCAAAACCCATATCGCGTTTGAATGTTGTGCCTTTCGTGGAAAGCATTCGAAACGTCCAACCACGATCTCGCGCAAATTGGCGTTGGGTTTCTGGATCGTCGGGCGAAGTAAGTACAAAGGCTGCACGATCCTCTAAATGTTTTGTAATGCCGATAAATCCATCGGCCCAAAGGGTACAGTAGGCACAGGACTTGCCCATATTGTGAATAAGGATAAGCTCATCCTTGTCATTGAAAAGCTCACCTAATTTTACCGATCTTCCAGACCAATCGGTCAGTTCATAATCCTTGACCGCTTCAGGTGGTAGCTCCCGCCTCAATGTTGCCAGTCGATGATATTGCTCCATGAGTTCAGCTTCGATTTTGCTGATCTCACTTTTAATGTCCCGAACATTCGATAATAGTTTGTTTGGCAGGTCTATTTCCATAATTTACACTTAATAATGGTGCTCAATATCCCGCTATTTTCATGCCGGTCTTCAGTTTATCGAGGTAGGTCGAACGCACTTCTCCGTAATATTGTGCGCTAGGTTCGAGCACGAGAGTCCCAAATGAAGCGGGGTTCCCCTCTTCGTATTTGCTTGTTGCTTCCGTGGTAACTTCATTGGGATGCGATGGATCGTCAATATCATAAACGATCGCAGTGAAGCCGAGCGTGGCGGCATTCGTAATACTGGCGCTCGTCGTGAGTATGGAAGAATCATCGGGAACCGCAAATTGTACCGGAGTTTCATAGGCATGCTCCGGATTCGTTTCGAATCCAAGGAAAGCAAAAGGAATCCGCAGCGTAAGACGGTAACCATTTACAACTCCCCTGCCTGTGTCATAAGACATCAATGCCATCACCCCTTTGAGTCCATCCTGCTGAAGAGATGTCAGAGCGTTAACGGTACTATATGTGATTTGCGTTACTTTTCCGGGGTGGGCAGGAAGCACAAAAGTAATGTTTGAAATTAAAGAGTCAAGTTTGGTTCGAAACGTTGGAAAGCCGCCTTGCATCGAAAGCAATCTCCGATCGCGATTTAGGCGGTCGCCGGTGTATTTGGTATCGAACCATAATGAGACCCGGTCGTTGGCTTCTAACTTTGCTTGCCCGCCTACCACATAATCATCCCGAACTCGAATAGAGAGAAAAAGATAATCATCGTTATATGCTGCCTGTAGAGAGCGAATGGAAAGATCGGTCGGATCGCGGCGCAATCCAGCTCCGGAAAGGATAAATTCTCTCGATGTATCTGAAAAAATATGGCCATAACCGGGATAAACTTCGCGAAAACGACCATAAGCCGGAAGTGTTACAAACGTATCGGCCAATAAAGGATCGCCCGTCGCTCCGGTAAAATATGACTCCCGTGATCGAAGCGTTTCGTAATTACGATATACCTCATGACCCAGCGAACGTGGTTTTGCCACCGTACCTCCAGCAACATTCTCTTCATCCGTTTCAAATCGATCCACGAGTGCAACATCGCCAGACTCTATCGAATAGCCTTCCTGCTCCCAATGTGCCGTACCTGTTCTTCGAATGATGGTCACAACAGAACCTTCAATAGTAAGGCCGACCTCTATCGGTGATTCCACAAAGGAGACTTCTTTTTCAAAAAGATCGAGTAATTTTTGATTATTTTTATTTTCAAAGAGAAACACGCGAACCGTATTCCCTCCCTTGCCATGATCGTAAAGTGAAAGCGCAAGGTCGGGCAGCGAATCATTGGTGAAATCGCCAATGGCAAGCCCCCATACGCGAGCGCTGTCGTAATTGGGAATGAGCGTTCGAAGCTGTTCGGCAAGCGCAGGAGCACGAAGCTCACTATCAAGCCTTGGAAGAATGCTATCAAGGGGCATCCCTTGAGCAAGCAGGATTCCCGGGAAGAGTATTACGAGGCTTGCGAAACCCCAAACGATTCTTTGTGTTCTCATCTATACAAAAATACGAATTAGATAACCCTTCATACTTCAGACCTTCATTTTTCAAACATACCCCTGTGCCCTATCCGTTTTCTGAGATCGAACAAAAGTGGCAAGAGTACTGGCGAAGCCATGAGACGTTTCGCGTCCATCTTGACCCTGAAAAGCCCAAATACTATGTGATGGATATGTTCGCGTATCCATCGGGTGCTGGGCTGCACATGGGTCATGTCCATTATGCCGCCGCAGACATCGTCATGAGGATGAAACGGATGCAGGGCCTTAATGTACTGCACCCCACCGGATGGGATGCGTTCGGATTGCCAGCAGAGCAATACGCGGTAAAAAATAAACTTCATCCAAGGATTACTACAGAACAAAATATTGCCGCTTTTCGGCGACAGCTTGATTCACTCGGCCTTGCGTTCGACTGGAGCCGAGAAGTCGACACCACCGATCCGAATTATTTCAAATGGACGCAGTGGATCTTTCTTAAGTTCTTCAATTCATATTATGATATTAATGAGAATCATGCAAAGCCGATAGAAGCTCTAATCAGTCATATAGAATCGCATGGGTCGGATAACCTGCCAGCGGCCCCTGGAAAGAAACAGCGCCACTACTCTGCCAGTGAGTGGAAAAATGCTTCGAATAAAGAACGCGCAGATTTCCTGGCAAATTATCGCCTTGCCTATATTGCCGATGCGCCTGTGAATTGGTGCCCGGAACTCGGCACAGTGCTTGCGAATGAAGAAGTTGCCGAGCAGGAAGAAAAGGGATTCACGGTCGTCAGGAGAAATATGCGGCAATGGATGCTTCGTATCACGGCGTATGCAGACCGCTTGCTCCGCGATCTCGATACGTTAGAATGGCCTGAAAGTACGCTCGAAATGCAACGCAATTGGATCGGGCGTAGCGAGGGCGCTGAGATCGAATTTAATATTGCTCATTCGAATGAGACCATTCGTGTTTTCACGACGCGGCCTGATACTCTTTTCGGAGCAACCTACATGGTGCTCGCACCGGAACATCCGGTGGTAAGCACGATCACATCGAACGAACACCGAAATTTCGTTAATCAATATCTCGAGTCCGTTCGAAGAAAAAGCGATCTGGAACGCACAGAACTTTCAAAGGACAAGACAGGCGTATTTACTGGCGCATTCGCCATCAATCCTGCAACGAATAAACAGATACCCATTTGGATCGCCGATTATGTACTCATGTCCTATGGAACCGGCGCAATTATGGCTGTGCCGGGGCATGACGAACGCGATTTCGAGTTTGCTGAAGCATTCGGTCTTGAGATCAAGCGCGTTGTTCAAGCGCCTGGAGTAAGTGCTGACGAACCGCTCATAAAAGCATTTAGCGATGAAGGTATTGCCGTAAACTCTGGCTTCATTAGTGACATGCCAACCTTGCCGGCCAAAGAGCGAATGATCGAGTGGCTTGCGGAGCAACACAAAGGTACACGGGCCATCAAATATAAATTGCGAGACTGGCTTTTTTCGCGACAGCGTTATTGGGGTGAACCGTTCCCAATCATCTATGTCAATGATGGCGATGGCGAATATCCAAAAGCATTGAGTGAAACGATGCTCCCAGTTTTGCTGCCGGAAGTTGAAAGTTACGAACCCTCGGGAACGGGAGAATCCCCTCTCGCTACGATTTCAAGGTGGGTGAACACAAAAGATCCCGAAACTGGAATTCCAGCCCGCCGCGAAACGAATACGATGCCTCAATGGGCCGGTTCCTCGTGGTACTATCTTCGCTATCTTGATCCAACAAACGACCGTGAGTTGGTTTCAAAAGTGGCGGAACACTATTGGATGCCCGTTGATCTTTACATTGGCGGCTCAGAACATGCTGTCACTCATTTACTTTACTCACGCTTCTGGCATAAATTTCTTTTCGATCTCGGTATTGTTTCTACTCCTGAACCTTTTACTCGAATGGTTCATCAGGGAATTATTCTTGGCGAAACCGGCGGGAAGATGTCAAAATCTCTTGGGAATGTTGTAAACCCAGACGAATTCCTTTCGAAATACGGAGCCGATAGTCTGCGCACGTATTATATGTTCCTCGGATCATTCGATGCCATGAAACCGTGGGATTCGAAAGGGATTATAGGGGTACATCGGTTTCTGAATCGTATCTGGCGCATGGCTGTTAATGAGGACAGTATAACCGACCTTTCCAGGATCACGAGTGATTACCCTTCTGAAGCACTTGATCGTGAACTGCATCGGACGATAAAGAAAGTTGGCGAAGATATTGAAAAGCTTCGCCTTAATACGGCCGTGAGCGCGATGATGATCTTGCTGAATGCAATGGAAGAAGCCGATACCGTACCACAGGTTGCTTATGAGGCACTTATTAAGCTGCTTTCACCATTCGCTCCACATATCGCTGAAGAATTGTGGCAGAGGCTTGGGAATGACGGAACGATATTTAATGCTCTCTGGCCTTCCTACGAAGAAGCAAAAACCGTTGATGATTCCATTACGTTGATCTTACAAGTCAATGGCAAGCTTCGAGATAAACTCGAAGTGCCTCGTGGTCTTTCAAAAGAAGACCTCGATCGCTTCGCTCGCACAAGTCCGAACGTAATGAAACATATCGATGGTAAAGAGATAAAAAAAGTTATTATCGTCCCGGATAAATTAGTAAATATAGTAGCATGAAACTGTGTGTCCTTTTAGGCGGTCCGAGCGCGGAGCGGGAAGTATCGCTTGCTTCTGGATATGGCATGGCAAAAGCCTTTCAAGATCGCGGGCATGACGTCATGCTGCTCGATCCTGCGACGGGACGAGCAATGCGATTGGAAGAATTCCATGCAGACCCCCCGAAGGCCGACCCGCCCAGCGCACATAATTTGAAACAGTTTTCGCAGGGCGATATAGTTCTCAAGAGCCTTACTTCTTCCGTTGTACTTGAAGCGGATGTCATTGTATTTGGACTTCACGGTGTCCCCGGTGAAGATGGCCTTATGCAATCTGCCCTCGAATTGCAAGGAAAAACCTTCACCGGTTCGAATGCAAGAACAACCGCTATTTGTATTGATAAACATTATACTAAGAGCATCTTAAAAGATGCTGGAATTAGTGTTCCAAGCGGCATCATCGTACCAATTTTCGCCCATTATCCTGAACGCCATGCAGCCTGGGAGTTCGCTCGATCGGAATACTCATTGCCCTTGGTCATCAAACCCAACGACCAAGGCTCGACCGTCGGACTTACCATTCTTCGCGATGACTCAGAAGATGCTTTTAACAAAGCCATCGATGCGGCTTTAGAATACTCTCCTAAAGCGCTTATAGAAGAATTTATTGAAGGCCGTGAGCTAACGGTTGGAATTTTGGAACACGAAGCATTACCTGTTCTGGAGATCACGACAAATGGCGGGTTCTACGACTACGAACATAAATACACTCCCGGAATGTCGTTCCATGAATGTCCGGCCAATCTACCATCCGAATTAGCTTCCGCAATTCAGGCCGATGCGTTGAAGGTATTCGAAGTAATGGGTTGTCACGGTTATGCGCGAGTTGATTTCCGCCTTCGACCGAACGGAACGTATTCCTGTCTGGAGATCAACACGCTCCCAGGTATGACTTCGACAAGCCTTATTCCTGATGCCGCAAAAGCTGCCGGAATATCCTTCGAAGAGTTATGCGAGCGAATTCTAATGGCATCACTGCCTACTAATTTCGGATAACGTAATTCGGCGAGTGTTACACCCGATATTCTTCAATCACATTCCGGGCAATCACCATGCGCTGCACTTCACTCGTACCCTCGCCGATCGTTAGCAACTTCGAGTCGCGCCAGAATTTCTCGACCGGATACTCTTTTATGTAACCATATCCACCGTGAATCTGCACAGCTTCTTCAGAAACCTGGACGGAAGTCTCACTTGCGAATAATTTTGCAATGCTTGCAGCTTTCGAAAATGGCTGATTATTATCACGCAGCCACGCAGCTTTCATCGTGAGCAGTCTGGCTGCTTCGACTTTCATTGCCATTTGTGCAAGCTTGAATTGTGTCGATTGCTGCTGGGCAATCGGTTTTCCAAATTGCTCACGAACCTGTGCATACTGGATCGCGGCTTCGAAAGCTCCCTGAGCTGTTCCGACAGAAAGTGCTGCGATAGAAATGCGCCCGCCATCCAATATCTTTAATGCCTGAACAAAACCCTCCCCTTCTTCACCGATCAAATTCTCCTTAGGCACTCGCACGTTTTCCATCACAAGGCTCGAAGTATCCGAGCAGCGCATTCCTACCTTATTCTCCTTTTTTGAGGCATGAAATCCCGGCATGGACTTATCGAGCACAAAAGCTGAAATGCCACGGGTTCCTTTTGATGCATCGGTCACAGCCATAATGACGGTTGTGTCGCCGACCGTGCCATGTGTAATAAAATTCTTCGAGCCATTGATGATATAATGGTTTCCGTCCCTTTGAGCTACGGTTCGTGTACCGCCGGCATCCGATCCTGCCGATGGTTCGGTCAGTCCCCAGGCACCAAGCACCTCGCCACGAGCCAACGCCGGTATATACTTTGCTCGAATCTCTTCTGATGCAAAACGATTGATGTGGCTTGAACAAAGTCCATTATGCGCAGCAACGGAAAGTGCGACCGAAGGGTCAACACGTGCGATCTCCTCGATGATAATAGCATTTTCTGTTGCGCCGAGGCCCGAGCCGCCAAGTTCCGTTGGCATGAGCGTACCAAGAAAGCCCAGCTCGCCCATTTTTCGAAATGCCTCGATCGGAAATTGCTGTGATTCATCCCATTCGAGGCGATGGGGCTTTAACTCGGTTTCGGCAAAATCTCGCGCGACATCGCGAATTGCTAATTGGTCGTCGCTCAGACTAAAGTGGATCGTGTCGAGAGAAATATCGGTCATTCAGAATTCGTTTAGGTCTAGAAGAACATAGCACAATAAGGGACGGTTCGAAAGCTCATGTTGTTATATTTTCTCAAAATACCATTTCATAAACATGCGTCAAGAAAAAGACTCCCTCGGCACGCTTGAACTTCCGGATGAAGCCTATTACGGCATTCAAACCTTGCGTGCTGTTCATAACTATCCTATCTCCGGCCTTCGCTCTCATCCAACGTTCATTCGCGCATACGCACTTCTGAAAAAAGCCTGCGCTCGTGCCAACGAACAAGCTGGCTTGCTGGACACAGATATTTCCAAGCTCATTCAAAGCGTGTGCGACGAGATCATCGAGGGTAAACTGCGAGATCAATTTGTGGTTGATGTATTCCAGGCTGGAGCTGGAACGAGCACAAATATGAATGTCAATGAGGTCATCGCCAATCGTGCTCTCGAAAAAAGCGGCGCAATGCGTGGACAATTCGACAAGATCTCGCCGAACGACCATGTCAATATGTCGCAATCGACGAATGATACGTATCCGACAGCCATGCGGCTATCAACGCTGCTGCTTCTCAAGGAACGTCTCTTTCCGGCTATCGAAACGCTTCGCCAGTCCTTTCTTGCAAAAGCGATCGAATTTGACGACGCTGTAAAATCCGGTCGAACCCATTTACAAGATGCCGTTCCGATAACACTCGGCCAGGAGTTCGGAGCATGGGGCAGCATGATGCTCTGCCATTCAAAACGCTTGCAAGGAGCTGAACATGATATTTCATTCCTCGGTATTGGCGGGAGTGCGGCTGGATCGGGATTAAACACGCCACCAGGGTATCGCGGACAAGTCGTAGAAGAATTAAGAACGCTTACGGGTCTCGATCTCCAACCAAGCGTTGATCTTTTCGAAGCCATGCAATCGCTTGCACCTTTTGTCCATCTCATGTCCGGTCTGAAGAATCTTGCTCTCGACATTATAAAAATTTCCGGCGATCTGCGACTTTTATGCTCCGGCCCGATGACCGGTCTCGCTGAGATCACGCTCCCCGCCGTTCAACCGGGGTCGAGCATTATGCCGGGTAAAGTGAATCCATCCATACTTGAAATGGTCTCGCAAGTTGCAATGCAAGTTGTTGGATGCGAGACGACCGTTTCCTATGCTTCGCAAGGCGGACAGCTTGAACTGAATGTCATGATGCCAGTCGTTCAATTCAACATTGCATTTTCCATCGAAATTTTTTCGAACACGCTTGAAGTGATGGCTCAAAAGTGCATCGACGGCATCGTTGCCGATAGGGAACGAATGCGTCATTATGCAGAATCCAGCGGAAGCCTTGTTACAGCATTAGCTCCCGAGATCGGATACCTGAAAGCAGCCGAGATCGCAAAAGAATCCCTGAAAACTCGCCGCTCCATTCGGGCCATTATCCTTGAACAAGGGATAATGAATGAACAAAAGCTCGATGAAGTCCTCGACATCAAAATGATGGCGAAAGGGAATGCCTAATGCACCACAACTGTCGCTACACCGCTTGCGGTTGTAGCAAACGACTCACAGCGTTTAGAACCTCACTCCGAGTGGCGGGTTTCGAAAGATAGTCTGTACATCCAGCGTCCATAAATTTCTGTTCATCCCCTGACATTGCATAAGCTGTCAGTGCGATGATGGGAACATCTGGGCAACGATCCCCAGCACGAATCTCCCGCACGATCGAAAGACCATCTCTGCCGGGAAGATTGATGTCCATGAGAATTAAGTCTGGAATATCCTTCCCGATCGCCTCTATTGCGCCATCCGCATTTTGTGCGAACACAAGATGGTAGTATTCATGCAAATAGGCAGACATCAATCGCTGCGTTTCCAAATTGTCCTCAACAATAAGAATTAGCGACGCATCCACTTTTAGTGGTACGTCGGTTTCAACCCTGCCAGGTGGCTCTTCTTCTTCCTTCATTTGCTCTGCCGGAAGAACGACCGGTTTTCTACCAACCGCCACCAGGGGGAACAGCACTGTAAAAACCGATCCCCTATCCTTCCTCGATTGAACCTCGATCGTTCCGCCCATTCGCGTGACAAGCCGTTTAGAGATAGCCAAACCCAAGCCCGTTCCACCGTAATCCTTGTCCGACCCTTGACGAAATTCTTCAAACAGATTGGGAAGAAATTCCTCTGAAATACCGATCCCGGTATCTTCTACTTCTACGGCCGCGTAGTTCATTCCGCCGATCGCGGGGCGAATATACGTTCGGATCGTGATCGAACCGCTGGGTGTGAACTTTATCGCATTGCTCACGATATTCGTCATGATCTGCCCAAAGCGATGCTGGTCCGCATGAATGATGAGGGCCTCAGGATGTAAGTCCATCTTCATCGAAAGCTTCTTTTGCTTGGCGCCCCACAACAGCGGGGAAACCCAGGCTTCCACTTCCGCTCCGACTTCTATTTCCGATTTCTGGACATCGACATGCCCCGCTTCGATCTTCGAAAGATCGAGAATATCATTCAGTAGTGCCAGCAGCCGCTGCCCCGAAACCGTGATCGAGTGGAGAAAGGCGGCATGATGCTCCGAGATCTGCCCCTTTAACTCACCCATCAAAACTTCCGAGAAACCGAGAATGGCCGTCATCGGGGTTCGGATCTCATGCGACATGTTAGCAAGAAATGCCGACTTCAACCGATTCGCCGCATTCGCCCGATCTCGCTCACGCAGATATTTTTCACTGAGATCGCGAAGTTCCTGTCGCTGCTTGACGGCAATCGAAACATCCGGGAATGTAACGATCACTCCGGTCATCGCCCCGGTTTCATCGAAGATCGGAGCAGCGCTCTCTAAGATCCAAACTAATGTTCCATCCGGGCGCACCACCCCGAGTTCCTTATTCGAGATCGGCTGCCCTGTACGCAGGGCTTTCGTTGCCGGAAGTTCCGAAGTGGGAACCGGACTTCCATCTTCGAGCACTGCCTGCCAGATCGCATCGTGATGGGTAAGCCTTTTTAACTGCTCCGCAGGCATCCGCAAAATGCGAACCGCAGCCTGATTGACGCGAACGATCCGCCCCAATTCATCTGAAATAAGCACGGCCTCGCCGAGTTCATCGAATAATTTAGAAAATAGGCGGCTGTCACGAAGTTGAGTTCGAATCTCGGGCGGAGCAGTATCAATGTCCTCGATATGATCGGCATTTCCATTGTAATGTGTGCCCACGGCGGAATCCGACTCGATCCTGTGCGAGCCGAATGGCTGGGAAACATGTCTGCGATGATCTGATCTACTCATGTAGGGGCGGGATGAGTTTGGGATGTAAAAACCTTGAACGTATAAAGAGCATTGAGTGTGATTAATTCCATACGAAAGCCATCCAACTTGAAATAACATCACTACTTACAGCATCGCTAACATGGAACTTCTGAAAGTGTACGAAAATGACACACTTTTTGAAGGAGTGTACAAAATTGTCACACTTTTTTAAAGAGTGTACAAAATTGTCACACTTTTTTAAAGAGTGTACGAAAATAGTACACTTCTTCATCCCACCGATCGCAAATATTAACCGGAGGATACTGCAGGCATTTTCCGATTAAAAAAGACTTGTCTTTTTCAAAAAATACTCCCGCAGCATTTGCACTTCATAATCGCCTTCGATTCTGAGCTGATTTCAATAGTTTTGTCTTTATGAAATAGGTGTCGATCTCGAAAAATCCCACAAATTCGAGTTTAGCCATTTTCCCTAAGAAATAGGTGCCGTTTTTCTTTCTTGTGAGTTCCCGATGTATCCTCGTTTCCGAGCTGTTTTCGCCAATGTGTTGCAACAAATGTTTTCTCAGAGAACTCGTTCATATAGAAAACTACCGTTACCCTCGATTTTCAATGACCCGCAAAGCCCCTACTCTTAATTCTGAACTCTTACTCAAAACTGATGCAGGTGCCCATTATAGTAGGTACTAATATACATACTTAAACTACCAAAGTCAAGGAAATTCGAAAAATAAATTATCAAATGTATCCTATCATATCACGGATCCCATAAATCCCAGTTCAGACACACTCCGGCCTCCCCAACACGGGATAGCCAAACACCTCGGCACCAGCCTTGCTATAATGGCTTCTTCGCGGCGTATTACCCTCTCGGAACCTTATCTAACGTATTCAGCATGTTCTGCATAAAGTTAAGGGAGTGATACGCTACGAATGCCCGCTTGCCTTTTAGAGTAATTTTGTCGTCGAGCACGGCCTCGATGATCTCATCGCGAGTGAAATCGCCGCACTCCGACTGCTCTATTTCAAAGATGATACATTGTTTCATTAAGAATAAACCAACCGGGATAATACCGGAATCGCAATTGTGATCGCTGAAGTGAGGCTAATTGCCCCGTCAGCGCCGGAGCTAACACCAATCCTCCACAGTCGTTCGGCAATTCACAGTGCGACGCGCCTATTTCTTAACGATCAGCTTTGTTACTATCGAATCCTGCGATTTGAACGTCGCGTAGTAGGCACCTGTGGGTAGTGAGGTTAGATCGAGCGAAGATTCGGAACTCGTTAAATGAATGGTACTTAGCATCTTTTCACCAAGTGGATTTTCGATCGTGACTGTGCTATTGCCCGATGGCACACCCCTAACCGTGACAATCCCATCCGTCGGATTCGGCCAAACCGTAACACCAGGGGTGGCATCAGGCATCAGGACACTGCTGCCGGCCGGAGTAAAATATTGAATGTCATTCGAAAAAACCGAACCGAGAGAACTTCTTTTTATACCGCCGATCACATAAAGTTTCCCATTCAGGGTGACGGCACCGAGATCCTTGCGCGGAATGACCGTGTCCGTTGTTACCGCAGTGCTCCAAGCATTCGTCGTGGGATCGAAAACCTGTAGCCCGCTGACGAACGGTACCGTGTCGTTCGTACCGCCAACCACATAGATCTTGCCGTCGATCACATCCGAGGCGCCATTGCTCCGAGTGGTCAGCCAGCCGGTCGTTGTGGGAGTGCTCCACGTATTTGTAGATGGATCTAACACTTGGAGCGTGTTACTAAAATCACCCTCTACCCCAGCCATCGTGTAAATTTTGTTTCCAACGGCACACGCCGTGAGGCCGTCGCGGGCGATAAACGTTCCTGGAGTCAGATCGGTCCATGTGTTCGCCGTGGGGTCAAATACTTGGTTGGTGTTGGGGTCGGTCGCTCCGCTGTAGCCGCCTATCACATAGATCAGGCCATTCACAACGGCCGTGCCGAAGACATCGCGGCCAATAAGTGCTCCCGTGGTCGTAGGGGTGCTCCAGGTATTTGTCGATGGATCGAACACTTCAAGCGTACTCAAGCCTGTCTGTAGGTTGCTATTCACCCCGCCCATTACATAAATTTTACCACCCACGACCGCAGCTCCCAGGCCCCACCGTGGCGTGAAAGTTCCAGTAGTCGTCGGCGTGTTCCACGTGTCGATCGATGGATCATAGATGTTCATCGTGCTGTCGTTCGTGTTGCCAACTCTTCCACCGATCACATAGATCTTCCCGTTGACAGCGACAGTTGCAAAATCGCTCCGCGCTTTGAATCCCGTCGATGACGCAGTGGACCAGGTGCCCGTAATGCTCTGTGCTGATACCAGAGCGGGCGTGTATAAAATAAGAATAGCTGTAAGGACGATCTGTTTCATAACAATAAGAAAAAGCGTGAATTTGACACACAAAAATACGAATAAAATAGTCTGAACTACGATTCACATGATTCAACCATTAAAGCATGCTCAAAAAGCAACATTACGGCACAATTTTCGTATGGTTGAACGTTCGCACATCTCCAACAATTCAACACCCAAAAACTTTATGGCCCAAGCAACGAATGGCGTGACACTGCCGATAGCAAACCAACCTTTTTTTGTCGAACCGACGGCGGTCGAGATGAGCGAGATACGCTCCAACCCTCGCGCAATGTTCGTCGAAACCACGCGCGATTTTGCCGCCGGAATCTATAAGCGCATGGAAGAAACGCTTGCCGTCATTCGCAAGCGCCTGAACCGTCCGCTCACGCTTGCGGAGAAGATCGTGTATGGCCATCTTGCCGATCCGCAGTCGCAGGATCTGACACGCGGCAAAAGTTTTCTGGCTCTGAAAGTTGACCGCGTTATCATGCAGGATGCCACTGCACAAATGGCGATCCTCCAGTTCATGCAGGCCCAGCGCGACATGGTCGCAGTACCTTCGAGCGTCCATTGCGATCACCTCATTCAAGCCTATCAGGGTGCCACAAGTGACTTAAACAAAGCACTCGATACCAACAGCGAAGTCTATCATTTCCTGAAAGCTGCCTGCGCCAAATATGGTATTGGCTTTTGGGGTCCGGGTTCGGGAATTATCCATCAGGTCGTGCTGGAAAACTATGCATTCCCCGGCGGACTAATTATAGGTAGCGATTCACATACGCCCAACATGGGGGGACTCTCCATGATCGCCATTGGCGTCGGTGGCGCAGATACCGTAGATGCAATGGCTGGATTTTCGTGGGAAGTATTGAATCCGAAATTGGTTGGCGTAAAGCTCACCGGCGAACTCAGCGGATGGGCCGCGCCGAAAGATATTATTCTGCATGTTGCAGAAAAGTTAACGGTTAAGGGCGGTACAAACCGCATCATCGAGTATTTCGGCCCCGGCTGCAAAACGCTTTCCACAACAGGCAAAGGAACCGTTACTAATATGGGCGCAGAGATCGGCGCGACGACATCGGTATTCCCCTTCGATGATAATGGCGTGCTCTACATGAATGCCACCGACCGGAAAGAGCTTGCCGAACTTGCAAAGCAGCACATGGATCTTTTCACCGCCGATGCGGATGTCGAAGCAAATCCAGAAATGTATTTCGATGAAATCTTAGAGATCGATCTTTCAAAATTGGAGCCGCTTATCAATGGGCCATTCACGCCCGATCTCGCACACGCTGTTTCCAATCTTGCGGCAGATGCAAAAGCGAATGATTATCCGATGAAGATCTCGACCACGCTCGTTGGAAGCTGTACCAATTCCAGCTATGAGGATCTAACCCGCGCTGCACAAATTGCCGAACAAGCCATCGCACATGGCGGAAAAGCGAAATCCCCACTGATGATAAATCCCGGTTCCGCGCTTATTCGCAACACGGTTGACCGCGATGGTCAGCTTAAATCGCTCGAAGGAATCGGCGCAGAAATCCTCTCGAATGCCTGCGGCCCGTGCATCGGCCAATGGAAGCGCGATGATGTAAAAAAAGGCGAGCGCAATACGATCATCAATAGCTTCAACAGAAACTTCCCCGGACGTAACGATGCAAATCCTGCCACGCTTGCATTTGTAGCAAGTCCAGAAGTCGTCATTGCGTATGCACTGGCTGGTGATCTTTCCGTCAATCCATTAAAGGATGAATTAGAGGGCAAAGATGGCAAGAAATATCGTTTGCAGCCGCCGCCGAAAGTCGATCCTTTGCCGAAGAATGGTTACATTGGGCGACGCATTGGATATGTGCCACCTGCCGCGAATGCTAAGTCAACATCCGTAAATGTTCCGCCCACCAGCGACCGTTTGCAAGTACTGGAACCGTTCCAGCCCATGGTCGATGCGGAAACCGCAAATATGCCCGTCCTCATCAAGACCAAAGGCAAAACTACCACCGACCACATCTCCCCTGCTGGCGCATGGTTGAAATATCGCGGGCATCTCGATAAAATTTCGGATAACATGCTGACTGGTGCCATCAATGCATGGTCTGGGGGAACAGGAACCACTACAAATATTTTTACACACGAAACGAATGTCGCAGTTCCTGCCGTAGCCCGCGACTACAAAGCGCGCGGAAAGCGCTGGGTCATTGTTGGCGATGAGAACTACGGCGAAGGATCGAGTCGCGAACACGCTGCGATGTCACCAAGATATTTGGGTTGCCTCGCAGTAATTGCCCGCAGCTTTGCCCGCATTCACGAATCGAATCTGAAAAAGCAAGGAATTCTTCCGCTCACGTTCATCAATTCCGCCGATTACGATAAGATCAAGGAAGGCGACACCGTTTCGCTCGAATATCTGCACGAACTCGATCCTGTGCGCACGGTAAACATGAAAGTTACACATGTCGATGGGACCGTCGAGATCATCCCCCTCGCCCACACAATGAACATGGAGCACATCGCGTGGTTCGAAGCTGGCTCAGCGCTGAATTTGATCCGTCTGCATTCTGGCGAAGGTGCTCTAAAGAATGGCGTAGAGACGCAGCCACCGGTGGCAGCGTAGTTAAAATGAACCGATGACATAGCGAAGAGCAAGGGCAGCATAAACGGATCTTGCCGTCCAATTACGGTTTGTATTATCTACTTGAGTTAGTGGAGCATCGTATCCCACAGATGGCGTTAAAATCCATTTTGAAGCAAATGGAATATCGTCACATAGTTCCGGACGAAGTGCAATTCTATATGACCTTATCCCATTTATCGGAACGATACTTGCCTTCGTGCCAGATTGTGCCACACCTGAGTTCGTAGTTGTAAGGGTGGTCATACTTTCATTGAATTTGCTTGTAAGGAGCATTCCAAAACTTGCACAAAGTTGTACACCAAGTCCCGAAGGTATCGGCCCAGAGATGAAATTATGCTTGAATCCCAAGTCAAATACCAGATAAGTCAGTGAGGCTGAGAGCTTGGCATCGAAAACAGATGTTGCGTTGCCACTATTAGCCGTTCCAAAGTTGCCGGATTTCGAATCGAATATCGCTTCGAACAACATGAAATTTTGATTCGCGGAACTTAGTGAAATTTCCGAGCTTATCCCAACGAATTGATCTAACCCGGATCCAGATCCTAATGTTGAGAACTCGTTGGGGTCTGCCGTCGGCGGTGTAAAATAGGCACTCTGATAAGCCACAAAATTAATGCCGCCTTCAACCCCAAATAGAACCATTGGCTGAGACGTTTGAGCAAGAGTAATGCTGGAAGTAAATAGCAAGCAAAAAGCCGAGAAAAGCGCAATTCTCAGCCCATCCCAACATTGAGGACATTTCTCCATATAGTTAAAACGCTCTGACCCCCTTCCGGTTACAAAACTATTTTCATCTATTTTCCCGAAATCACTGAATAAAT
>Ga0207149_1056_pt1 | contig 20695 bp, 16 predicted proteins | sample Alteio_BWMinHeat_31_FD_153563 | JGI IMG/M metagenome (GOLD analysis project Ga0207149, IMG submission 153563) | Enriched cells from forest soil in Barre Woods Harvard Forest LTER site, Petersham, Massachusetts, United States -... | ecosystem: Environmental > Terrestrial > Soil > Temperate forest >... | reverse complement strand
ATGGAGAAAGACCGCGAGGTGCGATACCAACACGCATCCGATATCCGCGCCGATCTGAAGCGGTTGAAGCGTGATACCAGTTCCGGCCGCCCTGTTGTAGCGCCGGTGTCCTCACCGGCGAAGGGCGTAGGGGCGGTTAATGAACCGCCCCTACAGGATTCCGATTCGCAGATGATCGCGGGCCTCGTAAAGCGCCACAAAGGGTCCATTCTTACCGCGTCACTCATCGTAGGAGTTATCGTGGCCTCACTTGGCTACACCATTTACCGGCGAAGAGGCAGTGCAACGCAGGACGCCAAAACTCCCAGCGGGAGGGAAAGAGTCCCACAAATCATTAGCCACTGGAACAAGCCAATGAACGGAGCGACTCTTTCACCAGACGGCCAGAGGGTTGCGTTCGACTCGCCGGTAGACGGGACCGAGCAGGTATTCATTATGTTCACCTCTAATGGAGATACATTGCAATTAACCCGCGACGAGGCAGACAAAACTGTGGACAATTTTTCCATTGACGGCAGCGAGATCTACTTCGAGCGCACTTTGGGCCTTGATGAGACATTGGGTGTGACCCTCGCTGGCACTCTGCGGCGAGTGGCGTCAGGTCGGTCTTTGGCCCCCTCTCCAGACGGCAGGTCATTCTTCTACTTAAAGTCTGATAAAGATCGTACGATCTTTCGCGCCGAAAAATCCGGCTTGGGCGAAGGAACCGTATCTAGTTTCGATAACCCACCCCTCGCGCCCGTATCAGTTCTCTCATATCCCGATGGCAAAGACTTGCTGGTGGCAACCAAGTCTCGATTTTCCAGTGAAGAAATCCAACTCCACAAAGTGAGTGTGCCCGGTCATACGGCGCTTGACGTGGGCGCCATATCGGCGGTCTATCTCCCACAGATGGTATGGGCGGAGCCAGGAAAATCCTTGCTTTTTAGCCGCACGGTAAATGGACTCACCAACCTTTGGAAGTATGACTTGGCCGACCGGACCCTGACACAGTTGACGATGGACCCTGGCCCCGATTTCTCGCCCATGCCTGATCCTGCCGGCAAGGGGATTTATTATGTAAATGGTAAGGAATCAGGTTCTCTAACCGCGTACCATCCAAGCAGCCGACGGTCTGTGGACCTGGCGTCAGATAATGTTTCGCAGCCCGCAGTTTCTCCGGACGGGAAACGCGTGATGTATATCAAGGTCCTAGGCCACGATACCACCGAACTCTGGGTTTCAGACATTGAGGGCGGTAACAAATTAAAATTGAAATCCTCTCGGGCATTGGAAACGGGCGACTGGTCGCCTGACGGTTCGCAGATTACCTTTACCGATTCTGATGGCGTCGAGACCAAGGGCTACATCGTGGGAATAGACGGAATCGGTCTTCGCCAAGTCGCACCAATTGAAGGTGACATCGACTGGATAACATGGTCAGCAATTGGAAAAGATATCTACGTGAGCACGGAGAAAAGAGGGCTACAGGATACAATATGGAAAGCGAACGCGGATGGCTCCAGCGCGCAGAGATTCATGGACAACTGTTGCATTGTAACGGACGCTGCACCGGACGGGAATTATTTGCTTGCCTTTGTAGATTCCGGCGATGACGTTGGGATTTATGAAGTTTCTATTTCCAATAAGAAGCGGATGCCGCTGCTGCCTGGAGTGGTTACGTTTGGCCCTCGGTTCGCGCCTGACGGCAAGTCGTTCCTTTTTGGAGGCGTGTCGAGCCGGGGAGTCACTTTTTACCGTCAGGCTTGGCGGAATGGCCAAATGATCGGGAAACCAGCGGTTGCCCTTAAACTCCCGTTCACTTTCAGCTTGGTCCACGATGACCTGTCCGCCTTTGATTTTTCTCGAGACCTGTCTTCTATCGTCTTCTTTCGTCCGGGCGGCGAAGCAGACTTGTACCTTTTGAATCTGCCGCACTATTAATCAGCAAGTGTAGCGCGGTCCCTCGCTCTCGGGGTCCGCGGCTTGCGCTAAATCCTCGCGTTCACATCACGCCCTTGCTTTTCCTCCATTCAACCCCGAAAAACTGCCGTCCGCCGGGTTGTTGTTGACTTGTATAATTAATCATATAGTATATAGTCGGCATGGAGCAAGGAGGGACACACGAGGCTCTACCCTGGCCAGCCCGCATGCGGCCGGGAAGGGGGTTCCACGCTTTCGAAGAGGGGCCAACTCATTGACTTCATGGCTCGTTCTGGGCGGGAAAACCGAACTTGACCAACGAAGCCGATAAGTTGTTTATTATCGATAGATATGTTGCGGCGCTTACCCGATTCCCGTTTGGATAGCGCTCCTCAAGGAAATGAGGTGGGATTTCCAGTTCCCGAAATCCGGCAAAGGAATTTGTTGTTTGGAACTGTCATGTGCCAGGGCATTTTGATTTTTCACCCTAGCCCGGAACCATAACTCGGTGTACACTGACATTCAACGAGGAATTCCAAAAAGGAAATCCCGGCTTAACCGCGGCGGATGACGAGCCGCAAGACAGGACATTAAACTTTGATTGGTGAAACTGTTTCTCATTATCGAATTATCGAGAAGCTTGGCGGCGGCGGGATGGGTGTGGTCTACAAAGCCGAAGATTTAAAGCTCGGCCGATTCGTAGCTCTCAAGTTCCTGCCAGAAGCGCTTGCCGGTGACGCGCAGGCTCTCGAACGATTCAAGCGCGAGGCACGGGCCGCCTCCGCGCTGGACCATCCTAATATCTGCACCATCCATGAGATCGACGAGGCTGACGGGCAGCCGTTTATCGCCATGCAGTTGCTCGAAGGGCAAACGCTGAAACACCGCATCAGCAAAAAGCCTTTCAAGCCTGAAGAGCTTTTGGATTATGCCATCCAGATTGCTGACGCCTTGGACGCGGCGCATTCGAAGGGCATCGTCCATCGCGACATCAAGCCGGCAAACATTTTTATTACCAATCGAGGCCAGGCGAAGGTGCTGGATTTTGGCCTGGCGAAAGTGATTGCAGGGGCAGGTCCAGTCCCGGCCTCGGTAATAGATGCGATGGCGCCGGGTGAGGACTCGCCGACGATGTCTGTTAACCCCGAGCACCTGACCAGCCCCGGGACGTCAATGGGCACGGTGGCCTATATGTCGCCGGAGCAGGCGATGGGCGAGGATCTTGATTCGCGTACCGACATTTTTTCCTTCGGACTCGTTCTTTATGAAATGGCCACCGGCCGTCCGGCTTTTTCTGGAACTACCACCGCCGCCATTTTTGACAACATCCTCCATAAAACGCCGCCCTCTCCACTGCGCCTGAATCCCGAGCTCCCGGATGAAATGGAGCGAATTATCAACAAGACGTTGGATAAAGATCGGGAAATGCGTTACCAAAGCGCCTCGGAAATTAGGACCGACCTGAAGCGTTTGAGGCGCGATACGGATTCCGGCCGCGCAACTTCGGTTCCCGCGGCAGCCCGGCCCAGCGGAGCCGCGGATCGCCGTGATTCTACGACGGTGCAAGCACTGTCTTCGATTTCGCAGGGCTCTGCCCTGGGGCAGCAGGATGCGCAGCGCCCAGTCTCAACGGGGGCGCGAAGCGCATCCCAAAGTGAAGCCGTCCTGCAAAGTGGATCGGTTTCTGGTCCACTCACTCCGGCAGTAGGTATCGTGACTAGCGGTCCGGGCGAAGAGGTGAAGCGTGCGTCGCGCCCATGGCGTTGGATAATTGCGGTTGCAACGGTGGTTTTGGTTTTCGCTGCGATCGGAGCTTTCCTCCGTTTCCATCGCGCTCCGGCTTTGACCGAACGAGATTCAATTGTTGTTGCGGATTTCGTGAACACCACCGGCGAATCGGTTTTTGACGGGACGCTGAAAGAGGCGCTCACCGTACAGCTCGGGCAATCACCTTATTTGAATATTCTTCCAGAATCGCAGGTGCACCAGGCGTTGCAATTCATGGGGCGTTCTCCCGATGAACGCATCACGAATGACGTGGCTCGTGAGATCTGCCTGCGTCAGGGCATCAAGGCCATGCTGGAGGGCTCCATCGCGAGCTTGGGCAGTCACTACGTAATTACCCTGAACGCCATCAACGCGCAGACAGGTGACTCTCTGGCTCAGGAACAGGCGGAGGCAAGCAGTAAAGAACAGGTATTGAAGTCCCTGGACAGCGCCGCCACAAACCTCCGCCAGAAACTTGGCGAGTCACTGGGCTCGGTGCAGAAATTCGCCACACCGCTTGAGCAAGCTACCACTTCATCACTCGATGCCCTAAAGGAGTTCAGCCTCGGACAAGCCGACCACATGAAGTTGGACGACGCGGATGCAGTCCCGCACCTGAAACGCGCCATCGAGCTCGATCCCAACTTCGCCATGGCGTATGCCACCTTGGGTGTGGCCTACAATAACCAGGCGGAATCGAATCTGGCTTCGGACGAGTTGAAGAAGGCATTTGATCTAAAGGAAAGGGCGGGCGAGCGGGAGAAGTTGTATATCTCGTCGCACTACTATGACCTTGGAACAGGGCAGATTGAAAAGGCCATTGAAGTTTATGAATCGTGGAAACAAACCTATCCTCGCGACCCCGTTCCCAGGGATAACCTGGCGCTTCGCTATCAGGCGATCGGCCGGAATGAGAAGGCGCTGGACAGCGCGAGCGAAGCCCTGCGCCTCGACTCGAAAGACCGCTATGCCTACCAGAACCTGGCAAGTATGTATGTTGCTCTAAATCGCTATGATGAAGCAAAGGCCATTGCTGACCAGGCTATGACGCAAAATCTGGATTCGTTCCCTGTCCATTTGGTCCTTTATCAAATCGCCTTCATACGGGGCGACCAGACTTCCATGCAACATGAGATAGCTGCGTTCGCCGGAAAGTCTGATGAAAGTTTTCTCCTGCTCTTCGAAGGTAATGGGGAATATGCATTGGGGAAAGCTCAAAAGGGCAGAGAAACTTTTACTCAGGCCGTGAATTCAGCAGAGCGCAATGGCCGCAAAGAGTTTGCTGCCGTCATTCGAGCCCTGGGGGCCGGTAACGAAGCTGAGCTCGGCAATACGAAAGCCGCGCTCTTGAAGGCGATGGAAGCTCTTACGCTTCCAACAAATAAAGCTTCAAAGATGATAAATGCAACCACGCTGGCTCGCATTGGAGACGATAAGCGCGCGGCGAAACTTATCGAAGAATTGGTCCAGGATTACCCCACTGACACTCTGCTCAATAATGTCGCTATTCCGGTAGCGCAAGCGAGTATTGAAATTGGGCGCAACAATCCTGCAAAGGCTGTGGCGCTTTTGGAGGGTGCCCGCCCCTACGATTTAGGCGCGGGACCCAATACTGCCGATTACTGGCCTATTTATATTCGCGGTGAAGCATACCTGAAGGCGCGCGATGGGGTGAAATCTGCCGCAGAGTACCAGAAGATTCTGGACCACCGCGGCATTGACGCCACGAGTCCTCTGTACGCGCTCGCGCACTTGGGATTGGGTCGCGCTTACGCGGCTCAGAGTGATACCGCCAAAGCCCGTACGGCATACCAGGATTTTTTCGCGGTGTGGAAAGACGCCGACCCTGACGTTCCCATCCTGCAACAGGCGAAAGCAGAGTACGAGAAACTAAAATAGCAATACTCGTTGGACTGTTGAATTAGCGGAAGGGAACTAATTCCTGAAAACTGAATTTTCTCGAGGAATGGCGGAGAGGCAGGGATTTGAACCCTGGGTACAGCTTTTGACCGTACAACGGTTTAGCAAACCGTCGCCTTAAGCCACTCGGCCACCTCTCCGCAAAGGATGCGGCTTAGGGAACGAGCGACGCGATTGCTAAAGCTTGCCCAACACTTTACAGTTTATCCAACTTCTGAAAATTCTGCCAGCTTTGTTTTTAATAAACCAAATTCAAAGTTTTATTGATCAGATTTCACCAGTCATCCGTCAGCAATCAGCTTTCAGGAAATGCGATTCCGAACTCCATTCGCATGCCGAGAGCTGAGCGCTGAAAGCTGAGGGCTGAAGGCTTGATCCTGGCTTCTAATAAAAAAGATATTTTCTCCACCTATCGTCCGATCTTCCCATCATGCGCATAAGCTGGCGGCTGGTGTGGAGAGTAAACGGGCGCGGAGGGCGGCGCAGTTTCAGCCCGGACTCATCGGGCATTCTGTCACCCTTCATATTGTTGCACTTGTGGCAGCAGGCGACCAAATTGTCCCAGTCCGTGTGGCCGCCGCGCGAGCGGGGAATCACGTGGTCCAGGGTCAACTCGCCCGCAGGCAAAACGCGTCCGCAAAACTGGCAGGTGTAGCGGTCCCGCAATAGAATATTCTTTCTCGAGAGAGCGCGGCTCTGGTAAGGGATGCGGCGAAACTCGGTGAGCCTGATAACGCTGGGAACGCGGACTGCCTTGCGCGCGGAATGAACAAAGCCGCCGTTTTCCTCTTCCGTTGTAGCCACGCCCTTGAGGATCAAAATCACGGCGCGACGGACGGCGGTGATATTAATCGGCTCGTAGGTGGCATTCAACACCAGCACCGGCGTTTGCAGAATTCGTTGGTCCGCCTCCCGCATAGAGTTTATCCCTTGAAGAAAGTTTTCGGCCTCCCCACAGTTTCCATTATGTCCATTCGTGGTCGAAGTCGTCAATAGTCTGCCGTGGCTCGGCGGCGTCCGGGTCAGGGAATTGGGGCGTGGCGCGAGCCAGAGTGAGGCCCAGGACTTGCAACGCGCCGGCTTTTTTTAACACGCCCGCGGCAGCGGAAAGAGTTGCGCCGGTTGTCATCACGTCGTCCACCAGGATGACTACACGGTCGCGGATTCGCTCCGGCCGGGCCACCGCGAATACGTCCCGAACATTTTCTTTGCGCTGATGGAGACTGAGGCCGGTTTGAGGCGGTGTAGCGCGTGTGCGATAGAGGCAGCGCGTTTCCACACGTAACCCGGGTGCGGTGGCAGTTTGCGAAAGTTTTCGCCTTAATCCCTGCGCCAGCAATTCCGCCTGATTGAATCCCCGCTCGCGTTTTCGCGTGCGATGCAGCGGCACGGGGATGAGCACTGGCGGCACGCCGTCGTGATTCGACACAAGCGAATTCCATTTCTGCCCCAGTAGTTCACCGAGCCTTTTTCCCAATCGCTCACGGCGGCGGAATTTCAGTTGCAGGATGGCGGCTCGCAACTTTCCCGCGTAAAGGCCGTAGCTGCGCGCCAGGTCAAACTGGAACTCTTCCACGCGGCATTGCGGACACTCGGCAACGCTGGAATCGAGTGCGCGTTCAGAAGAAAAGGGCAGTCCGCAATGGGCGCAGGCCGCTCCCGTCCACGGCTTGAGATGGGCCCAGCAGTCGCCGCAAATATCAATGAGAGTCGCCTCAGTAATCTCCCGTTGGCACAGCGAACATGCAGTGGGAAAAACGACGGCAAAAAAAGTGTCCGCCATCTCAGAAAAAACTGAGGGAATTAAACGTGAATGACGATCGGCTGCAGAAGGGAAGTTTTGCCTCGCTTTAGAACGTGCGAGCCTGGCCTAGAGAAGGCCCTGTTCTTGCTTCTCCTGACATTCAATGCAATGGCGGGCCCAGGGCACCGCCTCCAGACGCTTGGGCTGAACCTCTTCCTGGCAGGCCGCGCACAGCCCGTAGGAAGAAGATTTAATTCGTTGCAGCGCGTCGTTCACCAGGTGGAGCATGCGCCGGTTGTCGTCGCTCTGGTGGAAGAGGAATTCCTTGGTGTAGGAATTCGCGGCTTTGTCGGCTATATCCTGCGTAGCTTCTTCGTCTGCTTCTCTGCCATCCTGCTCGGTTTTTGTAACCAGGCGCAACAACTCTTCCTGCTTGGCGAGCAAACGCTTCTTGAAGGCCTCAGCCTTTCTCTTGTCCATGCCCTTCCTTGATTTCTCGGCTAACATTTGCGTAATAAAAATTCTATGGAGTATGTCGAATCGTGTCAAGAGAAACCGGAACGAGTTTGCGCGCGATAAGATTAAAATTTCCTGTGGTCAAGAGCCTGTGATTGCCAACCGCGATCACATCGTGGCAAAAGAATATTGATTGGTCTGAACTTCTCTTCGCACAGGCGGCAATCTTTCTCTTGGTGATTAACGGGTGCTTTGGTCTGGCGGGAAACGAGATATGGAGGTCAACGGCTCAGGATGGCAAAATCGAACAGCCCCTCCGATTTATAGCGGCACGCGGGGGTCCCTACGTGCATTTTCCCTGAAGCTTTTGCCGGAGGACTTCGTGCAAGCGATCGCGCACCGCAGTGGGGAGTGGAAACAGCTCGCCGTCGCAATACAGTTCGATGGTCTTGCGTGTGGTATCAACCACCACCTGGCAATGCTGGCAATTGGTCAAGTGGCTGCGCAGGTCGCGCTTAAAGTCTTCGTCGAGGGTCCCCTCGAGAAAATTGGAAAGCTCTTGCATCACATCTTTGCAACCGATCACAGTTACCCCCGTTTAAATATTTTGCTCAGATCTTCCCGCAATTGCAATCGCGCTCGAAAAAGCCGCGCCTTCACCGCGCTCTCCGTCAGGCCGAGCATTTCAGCCGTTTCCTGCGTGGAGAGACCTTCCACGTCGCGCAAAAAAAACACGGTGCGAAATGTGGGCGGCAGGGATTGGGCCGCGGCATCCAGAATGGATTTCATTTCCGTTTGCGCCAGAACTTGCTCGGGATTGGGCTTCCAATCTGTAAACTCCCGCGGCATCACGCCGCCTTCTTCATCCACCTGGTCCTCAATCGGCACAGTTTTGTCAGCGCGGCGCCGGCGCAACTTCATCAGCCCTTCGTTCACCCCGATGCGCACCAGCCACGTGTAAAACCGGGAATCCTCGCGGAAGTCAGGAAGGTGTTGGAACGCTTTTAAAAACGTCTCCTGGAGCACATCCTCGGCATCTTCGGGGCTACCGGTGATATTCAATCCCAGCCGGTAGATTTTTTTCTCGTACCGGTTCACCAACTCCTCAAAAGCCGAATAACTGCCGGCCTTGGCCTCCGTTACCAGGGCAGCTTCGTCCTTCACCAGCGCAGCCTGTGTTGAGTCGGTCATGGGTTTGTGTGGGATGATCAAAACACTATGGCTTGACCCTGGAAGATCATGCCAAAATGAACCGCACATCCGTAACGCATCCCAGGAACCGCAGGCGCCCTGGCATAAGGCCAATCCCGCCTATCGGGAGTCCCGATACGTTATGGATGTTTCAGTCACTCTTTACGTTACATCGAAGCAAGTAGACGTACAATAGATAAATATAGATAAACGATGACGGGTTTTCCGCTGCAAAATCTTGCGCGGGTTTACGGCTATGACTCCAATGCTCATCTCGCCTCGCCAGCCATTCAGTTTCGCGCAAACTCTCCGGTTCATCTTGAGCCCGCCCGCACTTTTGAACGGGCGCAAGTTTGCTCCTCTGCTCGACTATTTGGAGGACGGAGAATATCGCCGCGTCACCGAAATAGGCGAACGAGCGGTCCTTTATGGAGTTTCTGAGGAACGACGCGGCCTCGCCTCGCGCCTGAAGGTCCGAATCCGGGTCGGGCCTGACGACCGGGAAACACGCGCGGAGATTCTCTCGCTGGTCGAGCGCCAATTCTCAACTCAGTTGGACATGGCGCCCTTTTATCGTCTTGCGGGAGCGGATCCGGTTCTTTGCAAACTCTCCGCTCGCTTTCAAGGCATGAGAATTCCGCAGGCTGCCAGCGTATACGAAACGCTGATCTCAGCCATCATCGAGCAGCAGATCAACCTGAGTTTCGCGCACCAGGTCAAGCAGGCGCTCATTCAAGCGTATGGACACCCTGTTGAATTCGAAGGCCGCCGGTATAACGCTTTTCCTCAAGCCGCCGCGCTGGCCATTACCACTCCGCGCGAGTTGTTGCGGTTGCAAATTTCCGGACCCAAGGCGCGTTACATTATCGGAATTTCACGCGCCACGCTGGATGGAAGTCTTGACCTCGAAGGGTTGCGCTCCGTTGCGCCCGAGGTTGCCTATGAGCGCCTTCTCGCGCATAAAGGTGTTGGCCCTTGGACGGCGCATTACATCGGCCTGCGCGCCCTCGGCCATCTTGATTGCCTGCCGGCAGCGGACGTTGGTTTGCAGAAAGCCATCCAACGATTTTACGGTTTGCGCAAACAGCCTTCAGAAAAGCGAGTCACTCAAATGGCGCGAAAATGGGCGGGCTGGCGCAGCCACGCGACCTTCCACCTGTGGCTTACTTTTTGGGAGGACGCCACATGGCGGGAAAAAATGATAGAGGAAATTCGATCCGACCGGCGGAGGAATTCCAATCCTGCCTGACCCGCCAGAACATCTCTCTCGAAAAGAGAAAACAGCTTTGGCCGTAGCGGAAATCCAAGACTATTTGGGCGGGGGCGACGTCGCCGGCGGGGTTTTTGCAGGTTCCACGACGACCGCAGGAACGGGCGTGGCCAGCTTCAACTGATCAAGCGAAGTCACCACGGCCTGCCAGGCGCCAGGATCCTTCTTGGTGTCGAACGCTGCGGAACGGTCGCCGTAAAAATCCAGAATATTTTCCTGCAGTTCCGGCGTCATCCGATCGAACTTTCGTTCTGAAAGTTTGGCCAGCAGCTTTGCGTACGCGTCGTCGGTCAGGGTGTACTCCGCTGCAACGGTTTTATTGCCGGTGTCGAGATCAGTGTTGGCGAGTTGAAGCGAGTCCGTTCGTATTTCTTCGAGATATTTCCGGTACTGATCGACTGTGGTATTAACGCTCTTAAAATACATTTCCTCAGTCTGGGGAGTGGGGCTTTTGAACGCCAGCGCTTTGAATGGCCCTATTTTCGGCATGAATCGCAAAAAGAATCCCAGCAAGCGCGTGCCGAATCCGGGCCGGGTATATTCCTTCCCCCAGCTCTTTTCATAATCGGTGCGCGAAACGCGGTAGAGGAACTTTCGTTTGGAGAAGCTGGGATCTTCGCGTATCAAATCATTTTTATGGGCGCGCAATGCTGCTCGTGTCAACTCCGGGATCAACTCACTGATCATGTAACGGTAGGTGCCGATGGTGAGGTCCTCGCGGGGAAGCACGTCTTTCACCTCCACTCCGTAGACCACTGGGAACACGCGTTCCAGAAGTGGCTTGGACACTTCGAATCCGATGAAATCGTGGTATTGATCCGAGGTATAACGGCTCTTCGCCACCTGAGCTGCGTCGAGCCCGAATTCCGTTCGAATGTGTTCCGTTTCGCCCTGCGCGTAATTAACCGAATTACCGAACCGTGCTCGAAGCTTCGGATATTCAATCGGAACCGCCTTATTCACTGCCTCCGGGTGGCCGGCAATGTCCGACGCATAATGAGCAAGGGCGCCCATGGCGAACGCGTACTCGTTGGCATCCTGACTCTCAATCAGCATCTCGCGAACGAAATCCCCGCTCCGAACGTAATGGGTTAAATCGCTGAATTGCTTGCTGCCAAATGGGTAGTAGCCGAGGTCCTGGATGACGGCGCCGCCGTAGGCATAGGCGTGCGCCTTCTTGATTTCGTCTTCCGTCAGCGCCGGAAATCGCTTGAGCAACAAAGGCCTGATCTCATCTTTCCAGAGCAGGTCTACAATTTCCTCGTGGGTCAATACGGAATAGGCAAACGAGGCGCGGACGCCCACCAGCAATAAACCGAGAAGGAGTAAGGTAATGGGCAGAGTTTTTCTCATGCTTCGATTCTCCATCGAATTTGTGGCTTCCTTTATGAGCCGTGGGTAGCTTAGGGTGCGCCGCAGCCAATTACAATTACATAATATTGATACAAGAAGTCAATAGGCGAGTCAGCCCCAAAGAGTACAGTCGTGTGTTCAAAATAGCTCATACAGCGGGGGATTCAGTCAAAGGCTTCTCCTTGCAGGAATGGCGTAATTCGCGTAGAGTGAAATCATGACAGTGGAAGCGATCAAGGTGGCGATCGGCGAGCTTCCGGCGGACGAAAAAACTCGTTTGGCGGCGTGGCTTCTCCAGCAAGACATGAATCAGTGGGACAGCCAAATTGAAAAAGATTTCTCGCCGGGCGGCCGCGGAATGGCCTTGCTTGAAGAGGCTGAGGCTGATGTCCGACTCGGGCGCGCCAGGCCGCTGCACGACCTGCTGGCACTCGCGAAGGCAAGACGCAAATCGCAGGCGAAGCGTCAGCGGTGAGCAGCTTGCGATCCTCCGCCACCCCGCGATTCTGGAAACTGTTCTCTCATTTCCCATCCAAAGTCCAGGATCTGGCCATTGAAAAATACGAACTCTTTAAGCAATCCCCTTTCCACCCTTCTCTGGGATTTTAGGAAAAAGGGAGAGTTTGGACCGTCGAAATTGGGCGCTCATATCGAGCCATTGCTTTCAGGAATAAAGACCAGCTCACTTGGTTTTGGATCGGAAGCCATGAAGACTACAACCACGTTCTCAGCCGCGTGAAATAGCGTATCAATATGCGCTCTTAACTCACCAATGCCTCGGTTGGCCCAGCCCCAAGAAATCGCAAGAGGAGCAACGTAATGTCATCGGCCTGCGGCGCGCCGCGCGTAAATTCCCCCACCGCCGCCAATATCGCGGCCTGTAGATCCTCCAGGGTGGCGCCTGTGTTTTGTTCCACCACGAATTGCAGCCGCTCGTTTCCGAAACGAACGAGTTCCGGACTCACCGCGTCCGTTATCCCATCGGTAAAGAGCACCAGTGTGTCACCGGCCTCGAGCGTGGAGAAGGAAGTCTTAAATTTCTCTTCCTCAAACATACCCAGCGGGCAAGATTCCGCCGGAAAAACTCCCTGCACTCGACTATTGCGAACCAGGAGCGGCAGCGGATGGCCGGCGTTCGAGTATTCGAGCTTGCCATCATAATCGAGGATGCCGAAAAAGAGCGTGGCCGGCCGGCCAACATCCGGGCGGCTGCACAGAAAATAATTAATGTGAGTTATCACCCGCCCCGGCTCCTGGCCCAGCGTGAGCGCGGAGAAAGTACCCTGCAGCAGCGCCGTCACCAGAGCGGCTCCCAGACCCTTGCCGGCCACGTCCGCAATCATGAAGGCGGTGCGCCGGCCTGGGAGCTCGATGAGGTCAAAATAATCGCCGCCCACCTCAAGACACGGCTGGTTCACGGCAGTCACTTGAACGTGGGGCAGGCGCCCAAAAGTTTTGGGCAGCAGCGCTTGTTGGATGTCACGGGCGATGGAGATTTCGCGCTCCAGGCGTTGCCGTTCGCGGTCTTTCTTAACCAGGCGCGTATTGTCCAGAATGCTTGCGGCCTCGTGCGCCAGCGCGTCAAGAATCTGCCGCTCCAAACCGGAAAACGCGGCAGGACGCCGGCTGTCAAGATAGAGCACGCCCAGCAGCTCGCCACCCGCGGCTTCGGCATGCGGGGCGGCAAAGTCCAATGACGCGCGCGAAAGCAGCGGGATGGCGATCACCGCGCGGAGTTGTTGCCCCACCACGCTCACCGCGTTGCGAATGGCTTCCTCAGCCAGCGCAACATCACCCTCCACCACGCTGGTGCGTCTGGCGATGGCGTGGGCAATCGCCGTCTGGCTTGGCCCGACGCTCTCGGTTTTCAGGGGCAAGGCGCCGCGTTGCCGGGCGAACACTGGGCGCAGTTGCGTGAGGATGCTGCCCTCCAAAAGCAATCCGCGATCGGCATCCGTGATGGTGATGGCACGGTCAACCATGGCGGCCAGAATTTCCTCGAGCGGCATTTGGGATTGCAAAAGGGACGTGGCCTCAAGCAGAAGGCTCAATTGCCGAAGATCGCGCGAGCCGGCTTCAAGCGTGGCGGCATGTTCCAACCGCGAGAGAATCATCGGGAGCGCGTGTTCCGTGCGGCTCCGGTGAAAGATTAATTGAATGGTTCCTGTGGCGCCGAAACTAATGATGTCGCCGTCGCTTAAAGTTTTGGCGCTGATTTTCTCCTGGTTCACGAATATCCCAAGACGCTGCCCGCGATCTTCAAGTCGAAACTCTCCATTCGTATGGACCAGCGCGGCGCAGGAACGCGAAATGCGTTTGTCATCCAGTTGCAAATGGTTTCCGCCATCCGTCCCCCGCCCAATGAGGAACGGTGATTGGGTCACTGCGACCTCGCGATGGTCGCCGCGCGGATCAACGACTTCCAGAAACACCTCGGGAAGCGGGGCGGGATTTGGCGTGCCCTGACCAAGCATGAATGGAATCTTACCACGCGGGGATGCGGTAGCACGGGCATCTTGCCCTGTCTTGCGTTTGTATGTATTCCACGGGCAAGATGCCCGTGGTACGGCATGCACCACGGTCATACCGGTAAGGTGAAAAGCGTGTGCGGGCTTATGAAATATGGTCATACGTACTCGCTCCGGATTAGCGTTTGCGCTTCCGCTGGTCGTGGCCAAATTCAAGGACTTCAACACAGAGGCCACGAAGGTAACACTGAGGTCGTGTCCCTTCGCTCTCGGTCAGTTCTCCTCTGTTTGCTTGTGTTAAAATTCTTTGTCCCCGGGGCAGGCTCAAGAACCCACGACACAAAAAGCGTGTCGGGGCTACCCGCTCGCATAGGTGTAGAAAATCCCGCACTGGGCAAGCGGGCAGGTCGCCTGCATCTTCAGGTTGGTGGAGAAAAGTATCAGTTTAACGTTAATACTGGTCAGTTCGAATTAGACAAGCAGGCAGCGCCTAAGTCGATTCAGAATTATCTTAAGGATCCAAAGATTCAGAAGGCCATCCAAAAGGGTCTAAAGTATCTGGGAGAAAGCCAGTGAGCACAATTGAACGCAGGTCGAACTCCATCATGGCGCGACTGCTCGCGGATCGCCCTCCGCGGCAATTACCCTTGAACGAGGAGCTTTCCCGTTACCTAGCAGACGGAGTTGTTGAAAGGAGTGGCTGTATTCTTTTGAAGGCAATGAAAGCTTCAGCCCGCGATCCGGTTCTAGGTCCGAATGACGATGAAACTGGGTATGAGCATTTTGTAAACCATATCCACGTTGATCCGCAAGATTCCTCGGACACTTCCCAGCTTGACCTTGGGCTCACTTATGCTGATCGCCTTGCCCAAGTATTGCAATCTTCGGGTTATGAGGGAATATTCCGAATCATCCTCTCATACAACATGGAGGATAGGGTCTGCACCATCGGGTTTCACCGCGTCCGGAAAGGGCAAAGCTGGTTGGATGATGATTTGGAAGGATATCGGCATGAGGGAATAATGGTCACTGACTGCCCAGGATTAGCTCCCACCAGCGGGTAAACACGACACGATTTTGGTGTCGTGGGCCCTTCGGTCGACGCATCAGGCCGCCTGACTTTTCCGCGCCGCCCCATGGCAATCAATCTCAAATTCCATTACAATCCCTCTGACCAGTCTCACACTTTTTCCCCAAAAAATAAATATCGAAAAGTGTGCAATATTGGACAGACAGCTCTTATGCAGGGTGATATAGTCAGCTGTGAACATTTGCTAGCAACATTTAGAGAGCCGGGAGTCTTGTGCGAATTGAGTCATTGAGCGATTGAGTGATTAAAGGGAACACCCGGAGTGTAAAGTAATTCTATGAATGTCAGAAAACGGGACTAATTGTGCAAAGTACGCTTCTCAAGGAACGAAGCCGGAATGTCCTTTAGAATCAGTAAAACTATTGAAATGCAGTCGATTTTGTGAAAAAGTCGATTTTCGAGGAACAAAGCCTAGAACTAGCTTGGAATCAATAACTTAACTCTGGAACAAACCCAAACAAACCCAAATTAATGCCGCAAAGTCACTAAGGATCGCTGGCCGTTTCAAAACTGAAAATCTCTTAAAGCGTTGCTATAACTTAATATGTATAGTATTACTAGAAGAGTTAAATAATGAATCCCAGGCGCTGCCCTATCACCGGCAAGAATTACCCGCTTCAATCCTTCTTCACGCGATGGGCGGCAAGGTCCGATCTCTCGTTGACACCACTTCGCACCGCCGATACGATTCTAAAGTGAGCATCATGGATTCTTCCTCGTTCCCGGCGAGCAACAACGAAAATCGGGAAGAAGTCAGGGACAATTTTTCCCGCGACATTCTGGAGTTTTCCGGAGTCATCGAGCTTTTGCGCGGATTCCTCACCGGTCCCATTGCTGCGCCGTTGGTTCGTTCGCTCGAGCCGAGAACAGATCTGGACGCGATACGGCGCGACCTGGAGTTCGTAAAAGAAGCGCGCGATTTTTTGCGCGAGAGTTCGCGCCCCAGTTGCTCCTCGCTCAAAGATCCTCGCGCCATATTGGAGAAGCTGGGAATCGAAGGCGTGGCGCTCGACCCGCAGGAAATTTTGGCGCTTATTGAAGTGGCGCGCGCGGCGTGCGACCTTCGCGGACTGTTCCACAAGAGTCCGTTCGCCCGGCTCGACGAACTGGCAGGCGCGATGGCGGATTTCCGCGGGCTGGTAAAGGATCTCGACGGCAAGATTCTTCCTGACGGCACGCTGGATTCCTCGGCGAGCAAAGAGCTCGCCCGCATCCGGCGCTCCACCGAACGCCTGCGGGGCGAAGTGCAATCGACTCTCGAAAAACTGGTGCGCCAGTTCAGCCATGATGAAGTCCTTCAGGATGCCGTGGTAACGCTGCGCAATGATCGATTTGTAATTCCCGTTCGCACTGAAGAAAAGCGCCGCGTGGGCGGAGTCATTCACGGCGCCAGCTCTTCCGGCGCCACGGTGTTTGTGGAGCCGCTCGAAACCGTGCCCCTGAACAACGAATTGGTTGAGCTTCAAGAACGGGAGTTCGCCGAAGTCCAGCGCATCCTCGCGGAATTCAGCGAAAAGCTGCGAGCCCAAAAAACGCAACTGGCCGGCGCCGCGGAAATACTAAGTGAGCTCGACTTCGCTTTCGCCAAGGCGGAATTCGCCCGCGCTTACAATTGTTGCCTGCCCGAGTTTCTTTCAATTCCCGGCATCGTGCTCAAAGACCTCCGGCACCCGCTGCTTGAAAAATCGTTGCGTGCCCAGAAGCGGAAATCTGTTCCCATCACGCTTGAGTTGGACGCGCCAAAGATCCTGATGATCATCAGCGGCCCCAACACCGGGGGCAAAACTGTGGCGCTGAAATCCATCGGCATTGCGGTCTTGATGGCGCAGGCCGGTTTGCCCGTCGCGGCGAGTGAAGCGCGCCTGCCCATCTGTAATCGTGTGCTGGCGGATATCGGCGATCAGCAATCCATCCAGGCCAACCTGAGCACATTCTCAGCCCATATCGCAAACATTCAGTCTATGGTGAGTGTTGCGGATCAAAATGATTTGGTGCTGCTCGATGAAATCGGCGCCAGTACGGAACCCAATGAAGGCGCCGCGTTGGCGGTCGCCATCCTGGAACATTTCCGCGAGCGCGGCGCGATGACTTTCGTCAGCACGCATCATTCGCGGCTTAAGGCTTACGCTGCGGAAACCCCGCAAGCGCTGAACGCCAGCATGGAATTTGATGAGGTCACGCTTCAACCCACCTATCGCCTGATCAGCGGGCTGCCCGGCAAGTCGAGCGGCATCGACACCGCCGAGCGCCTGGGCCTTGCAAAATCCATCGTCGAGAAGGCCCGTGCCTTGCTCCATCCTGCCGACGCTGAAGCCGCGGCGCTCGTCGCTTCGCTTCATGAACAGAAATCGGATTTCGAAACTCGGCTCAATGATCTTGAACGGCAGCGCGGGGAATTTGAAGCGCGCCGCGCAGAGCTCGAGCAGAAATTCGAGCAGGAACGCCGCAAAAAACTCCGCGAGCTGGATTCACGTTTGGAAGAAACGCTGAAGCAGTATGAAGAAAAGTGGGAGAAAACGGTTTCCGCGATTCAAGCCCAGGCTCTGGCGCAGGGCCAGTCAATGAGCTTGGGCAAAAAAGTGGAACGCAAGGCCGCGGCAATGCGGAGCGACGCGCGCGACGAATGGAACGCCCAGGTGCTCGAAACTTTGGGAGCGCCGTCGGCAGAAGATACTCGAGTGATTGACTCGCCGCCAGCGCTAGGCGATCGCGTAAGCGTGGCCAACCTATCGACCGCTGGAACTGTCACCGCTCTGGCAGGCGATGACGAAGTTGAAGTTGTGGTGGGCCAATTGCGAATGCGTGTCCGCAAAGATGAAGTGCAAGTTTTGGCCCGGGTAAAGGGCGCGAATTTGATTTCAAGCGCGCCGAATGTGGGAGGCTCGCGCGAAACCAGTCGCCGCGCTGCGAGCCACGCGGGCGCTGATTCGGGTCCGGCGTCCGGGGAAATAAATGTGATTGGTACAACCGCAGACGAGGCTCGTGACCTGGTGGATAAATTTCTTGACGCAAGTTTCGTCGGGGGCCGCTTTCGTTTGCGCGTGGTCCACGGCCACGGCAAAGGAATTCTGATGCGCGCCCTGCATCAGATGTTCGCGCAACACCCCCACGTGGAAAGTTTTATCCCGCCCCTCAGAATGAAGGCGGCGCGGGCGCGACGATTGTGGAGTTGAAGTTGTAGGGGGCCTCTGATGTTTTTCGCGCGAGAGATGAGTGTCACAAACATCATAATCCTCTCAATCCTGATTACTGTTTGTGTCTCGGGGATTACTTTCAAGCTCATCAGTCACCTCGGCGGTTGGGCGCTGCTCGCAGAGCCCTATCGAATCACGGAACCTTTTTCTGGCAGCAAATGGAAATTTGAAAGCGCTCAGATGCGCTATTTGACTCGCTATAACCATTGCCTTACGGTCGGGGCTGATCCCCGCGGACTTTATCTCAGCATGTACTTCCTATTTCAAATTTCTCACCCTCCGCTATTCATTCCCTGGCGGGATATTTCCTTCTCGAGGAAATCCTTTCTGAGGTTCAAATATGTTGAGTTTCATCTGGGCCGCGAGGTCACAATCCCTTTTCGAATCAGCGATCGACTGGCGGAGAAATTGAAATCAGCCGCCGGCGCGAGTTGGCCCACGGAAGCACTTTCGTGATGATAGGCGCGTAAAGGAGCGGTGCCGGCTTCCCGGACCATTCCTCCGAGTGGACCGTTCCAAAATTCCGTGCTTTGGTTTCCGAAAAAAAAAGGGCGCTACCGGAATAGCATTTTGGGTAGCGCCCTTCTTCATCAGGGTAGCCTAGTGGGGAGGCTCCTGAAAGGTTGAGCTAAACGGTCCGAATTTCTTAGAGGTGAAGACGGTGCTTGATTTTCCCTCCAAACGAAGTGTGTGCACTCGCCCCCGCGTTTACGTCCTGTGAAGCGTCAGCCCGGTCACGCCCTCGCGTCTTCAGGCTGGCGTTCGACCGTGCGTGAGCATTCACTCTGGAAGATTGCTTTGCCTCGGCTTTTTCGACGCCCGGCGCAACCGTAAAGCCCCGCTTCGAGTCGGCCTTAACATTGGCGCTCTGCGAGGTCTCGGCTCGATCTAGACCGCGCGTTTTCACCGTGGCGTTTGATCGCGCGCTCGCATCCATTCTGGATGAATGCTTCGCCTCCGACTTTTCGACGCCCGGCGCAACCGTGAAGTCACGCTTCGAGTCGGCTTTGACGTTGGCGCTTTGCTTTGTTTCGGCCGTTTCGAGACCGTGTTTTCTCAGTTTGGTCTTTGATTGCATTTCCATATTGGTGTTTGATCGTGTTTGAATCGCCGGAAAATCCGGTTCCCTCGATTCAAATCCGCCCCGGCCCATCGATGAGGCGGAAATTCCCGACCCCATTCCCATTGAGCCACGGCCACCGCCGCCTCTCTGCGCCCACGCGGGCAACGATATCAAAATTAAGAATGTTGATAAGGCAGCACAAGCGATAAATTTCCTCATAACTTTACCTCCTTGCGTTAATCCTCCACACTACACTTTGATGCACCTGACCTGCCAAAACCAGTTGACGATTAAAAAGCATAGTAAATTGTTGATTTTCTTTGGGATGGTTGAAGAAAGCAGCGTTGATATTAAAATTCTAAACTCTGTAAATTTTACGTAAGGGCGGCTAGAAGCGTCACACTTTTTTGTCAGCGAAACTCTACGATTACATGCTGTCAACCGGACCCATCGGCCCGGGACTCGGCCCATTCGGCGCTGCAGGTTGTGCGTCATTCTTGTTGCCATGATTTTCGTGCGGGTCTTTTTTCGACCAGTCGTCAATACATTCACTCAACCTGTCAGGATCTATTTTCATCTGAACCACCACGGCCTCATCACTCTCAACTGTGGCTACCAACAATTTCATATTCTTTCCATCGGGTTTGGCGAAGATGACGGTTCGCTCTCCATCGCGGTGGGACCAGACTTGAACCAAGGGTTGCCATCCATCCGCCAGTCCGGCCCGCACCACGGCAGGGAAGTCCGAATCGTCTTTTGATTTGGCGGAGATATTCTGATTTTCCCAGAGTGCGAGTTTCATTCCCTTCACCCCATATGGCCGCGCGACGTTCACAGCCAGCGACGCGAAGCTGAGGAGGAACCTGTAGGAACGATGAGCGTGGTAATGCGACTCGACATAATGGACGAGCGTTCCAAATTCTTTGTCACCGGCGGGGGCGGATTGCGGGACCGAAACAGCGATGAGGCATAACACACTGGCGACGATCGGCCTCCTGCACGAAAAGCTACTTCGCTCCATCATGATGATCCTCCTTCGCTTCTTTCCTGCCCTTTCCGGTGCGTTCAATACCCATGCGGGGCATTCCCAATTGGCCGTCCAATTCGGCCAGCTTGTCGAGATCGATGGGGCCGACGATATTCACCACCGTCAATTGCCTGGGTTCCGCGCTGATAATGGCCAGGCCCTGGATGGCGTCAGCGCCAGTCCCCGAGCCCGGCATCAGGTAGATTTCGGCGTTCTCGCCGCCCCGCCTGGTGCGGACTTCCACCGTCCG
>Ga0207149_1055_pt1 | contig 21052 bp, 21 predicted proteins | sample Alteio_BWMinHeat_31_FD_153563 | JGI IMG/M metagenome (GOLD analysis project Ga0207149, IMG submission 153563) | Enriched cells from forest soil in Barre Woods Harvard Forest LTER site, Petersham, Massachusetts, United States -... | ecosystem: Environmental > Terrestrial > Soil > Temperate forest >... | reverse complement strand
AGAATGAGACTGGAAATTGGAAACCAGGAACTGGAAATTAGAAATTGAAAACTTTATTCGGAAATGGTTGCGCCAATTTCCGTTCTCTAATTTCCAATTTCAATTTTAGCCTCGAATGAATCAATGAAGTCAACACTCAATCGTTCCGCCGATCGCTGACTTCAACCAGCTCCTGATCCTTATATTGAAGCTGGTACAACTTGAAATAAATCCCGCGTTTCTGCAACAGTTCCTGATGCGTGCCCACTTCGCGCACCCTTCCTTTGTGCATCACCACAATCTTCGAAGCATTCTGGATGGTGGACAGCCTGTGTGCGATTACCAGCGCCGTGCGGTTTTCCAGCATCCGGCGCAGAGCATCACGGATCAAATATTCTGTCTCCGGATCGACGCTCGAAGTGGCTTCATCCAGAATCAATATTTTGGGATTGTGCGCGAGGGCGCGCGCAAAAGAGAGCAACTGTTTTTGTCCCACCGAAAGCGTGGAACCGCGTTCTTTTACCGGCTCGTCAAAACCTCCCGGAAGGCTTTCGATGAACTCCAATATATTTACCTTCCGAGCCGCTTCACGCATCTGGCTATCATCAATCCCATCAGTCCCCAGGCGAATGTTGCTTGCCACTGTTCCTGAAAACAAGAAGGGGTCCTGCAAAACCATCCCAAAATTCTTGCGCAGCTCACTCAATCGCAGTTTGCGAATGTCCACGCCGTCAAACAACACCTGACCATCCCGAACGTCATAGAACCGTAGAAGAAGACTCGTCAAAGTGGTTTTGCCCGCTCCCGTGTGGCCCACAATGGCCAGGGTTTCTCCAGGCTCAAGCGTGAAAGAAACATCCTCAAGCACGCGTTGATCTCCCGTATAAGCGAAACTGACGTCGCGAAATTCCACGCGCCCCTGCGGATGTGCGAGTGCGACGGGCGCCAGCGCATTTTCAATTGTGATTGGAGCGTCCAACAATTTGAAAATCCGCTCGGCGCTCGCCATGGCCGCTTGTAGAATATTGTATTTGTCGCTTAAATCCTGGATGGGCCGGAAGAAGCGCTGTGAATATTGGATGAAAGCAATCGCGGTTCCAATGGTGACGGCGCCGTTCAGCGTCATCACGCCGCCCCGGTAAAGGATTATGGCTGCGGCCAGGACGCCCACAAATTCCACCGCCGGATAAAAGAGTCCGTAAGCCAGGATGGAAGCCTTGTAAGCGTCCATGTGCGCGCGGTTGATTTTTTCGAATTCCTCGAAGCTACGCTGCTCGCGGTTGAAAAGCTGAAGCACCGTCATGCCTGTCAGATGCTCCTGCAAGTAGGCATTGATCCGTGCAATGGCCACGCGGATTCGCCGGTAGGATTCCCGAACCGCCTTGCGGAATGACATTGTAATCAGAACGATGATCGGCAGAACGCAAAATGTGAGCAGCGCCAGTTTCCAGTTCAATTCCAGCATCACTACCATGATGCTGAACAGCGTGAAGAAATCCCCAAAGATCGCCACCACGCCAGAAGCGAACAGGTCATTTAAAACGTCCACGTCGGTCGTCACCCGCGTAACCAGACGGCCCACGGGATTGTGGTCATAAAAGCTCAGTTGCAAGCGCTGGAGGTGATCGAAGATTTCTTTGCGGAGATCGTACATCACCTTTTGCCCCACCCATTGCATGGCGAACGATTGGGCAAACTCCAGGAAGAAAGTAAGAACGACGGTGGGCAGAAAAATGACCAGCGCGATCTGGAGAATTCCGGTTCGCGGATCGCTGCTGAGGAAGCGAGCGAGGAATTGGGGGATTTGCTGGCGGCCGCTGGGGTCGAGATAACGGTCCACTTCCACCTTCAGCAAGTAGGGTGGCGCGGCCTGCAGGATACCGTAGAAAAGAATCGCCACCAAAGCAGCAGTCGCAACAAACCAATACGGCCGCAAGTAACGGAGCAGCCTTTTCATTAACCGGCCGTCGTACGCTTTGCCGAGAACTTCTTCTTCGTGAAAATTCTCACCCATATCTTAATTCCGACTCCTGACTCCTTTTTTCAGACTTCTTTTTCCAGCTCCTCTTCAATTAGCTGCTTGTTGTAAAGCTCGGTATAAGCTCCATTCAACGCCAACAATTGCGCGTGCGTGCCACGCTCCACAATTTCTCCATCGCGTAGCACCACAATCTCATCAGCGTTTTGGATGGTAGACACGCGGTGGGAAATCAAAAGCGTGGTTCTGCCCGCCATCATGCCCGTCAACTGATTCAGGATTTTTTCCTCAGTGTAAGTGTCCACGCTGGAAAGCGCATCGTCCAGAATCAAGATCCGAGGGTCACGGATCACGGCCCTGGAAATCGCGGTGCGCTGTTTCTGGCCGCCGGAAAGGGTAAGTCCCCGCTCGCCCACCAGCGTGTCAAGCCTTTTGGGGAAGTCCAGAACGTCCGGCAGGATATTGGAAATCTCCGCCGCGCGCGTCACCTCAGCGTCTGAAGCGGCAGCAGCTCCGAATTTGATGTTTTCTCGAAGAGTGTCACTGAACAAAAAAGTTTCCTGGGGAACAAAACCAATGTGCAGTCGCAAAGTTTGGAGCGGGATCCGGCGAATCGGCACTCCGTCCAGTAGAACCATGCCTTCTTCGGGGGCATCGTAGAGCCTGGGAATCAGGCTGGCCAAAGTGGATTTCCCGGAGCCTGTCGCTCCCACCACGGCCACGGTCTTGCCCGCTGGAATCCGCAAATTAATGTTTTTCAAAATCTTTTTCCCGTTGTAACCGAAAGTAAGGTCGCGGAATTCGATTTCGCCTTTCAGAACTGTAAGGCCATGCTCGGGCACGTCGCGATCATCGATCTCAGGCTGGGCCATGAAAATTGTGTTCAACCGTTCGAGGGACGCCAGGCCGCGCTGCACGAGATTCGTCACCCAGCCCAGCGCGATAATCGGCCAGATGAGATAAGTGAGGTAAATATTGAAGGCCGTGAATGTTCCCACGGTGATCAGTCCTGAAATAACGTGGTGTCCGCCCACCACCATGATCAGCATGAAGGCGATGGCAAAAAGCAAAGTCAAGGCCGGCCACAAAAAGCTGGTGATCCAGATCAGCCGTTTGTTTTTCTCCACGAATTCCTGGTTCATCCGATCGAATTGCGCGCTCTCCGCCGCTTCCTGACAAAAGGCCCGAATCACCCGGACCCCCGCCAAATTTTCACGGACCTTTTCCGTAACCACCGAATACATGGCCTGGATTTTTTCGAAGCGATCGTGAATCCTTTGCCCGAAAAACTTCACCGCAACCGAAGCGAGGGGCAAGGGAATGAGAGTCAACAACGTCAGACGCCAATCGAGATGAAGCATCAGGCCGATGGTGGCGATGCCCACAACCAACGTGTTGGCAGAATACATAATGCCCGGGCCAACCATGTTACGCACCGCGTTCAGATCGTTGGTGAGTTTGGACATCAGGTCGCCGGTGCGGGTCACCGTGTAGTAGCGCGGCGAGAGAAGCATTAAATGGGAGAACAGGTCGTTTCTAAGATCGTATTCAACGTCGCGCGAGATGCCAATCAGGATCCAGCGCATCCAAAACTGAAAGAATGCCTTGATCAGTGCGGCGCCCACCAGAAGCCCGCCGAAAAATAATAATCTGCGGTGTGTCACGCCGATCGAAAGGCCGTCGATCCCGGATTTGATAATCAAGGGGATGAGGATTCCAACTGCCTGTGTGATGAGCAGAGTGACGAAGCCCACTACAAAACGTTTCTTGTAGCGGGCGAGGTAGGGTTTAAGCGGGCCAAGACGATACAGCATTCAGGATTCTTTCTTGAGTCGTGTAAAAGTTCAAAAAAATATTATAGCGGACGCGAGTAGGCAGCGCCAATTTGTTTGTCGCCGCGCTGGAGCTGGCAGCGCGACGATGACGCGGGCTTAATTGTTTCTATTGGGTTGATTCCGGTTGGCGCACATTAAAGACTATCAACGAATCCGGTGTCACTTGGCGAGGAACTTCTCGCGGCTGGTATTGTTTCTCCGCTGCTCAATGCGCTTTCTTCTTGTGAGCATCCAGCGCCGCTTCATTTGCCGCTTTGACCGCGTCGACGAATATTTGATACGGTTCGTCATTGATATTCACCAGCCCGTAATTCGAGTTCTCGCCATCGAAGCGGCCTTCCTTCGGCTCATCAGCCCATTTGAACCAGTGGTAACCAATGGATTCAGGCAGATTTTCCAGGCGTGTGACGTAATCGGCGTAGGCTTTAGCTCGCGCGCGTTGGTCAGGGACTTTCGGCCCGGCGCCTTTTGTGTTGGGCAATCCGGAGTCCTCGGCGCGGAAAGCGAACTCGGTAATCAGAACGGGTTTCCCCGTGAGCTGGAAGATATGTTCGACGAGCGGTCGGGGATCGAAGCTGTAAATATTCACTGAAACGACGTCGGCTGCGCTCGCGGCCTGAAAAACCGGGTCAGGAACTTTCCCCGCAAAACGCGCGCCAAGATATAAGTGATTCGGGTCAGCTCCGTGGATGGCCCGAGCGCAGACTTCAAAATAACGCGTTGCCATCATCCCCAGAAATTGATCGGCGTCAGACTTGAATGCTTCAGTAACGGCGGAAGACGGGATGTCTTCAAAATCCTTTGCGCTCGTGCCCCAGGCTTGGTTCAGTTGGCTGATGTCGCGGTTGTAACGTTGTCGCAAGAATTCGCGAGCTTCCCGCCTTCCCGGTGCATCTTGGGGGAACTCCAGGTACATTTGGAGCATGGTCTCTTTGCCACGCCAATCCGGTCCCCAGCGCATTTCGTTGTCGCTGAAATAGCCGATAAGATTGCGATCTTGCGCGCGGGACGCGCACTCCGCCTCGACGATTTTCCGCGCGGCTTCCTCGAATCGCGGGTCGTAAACATCCAGCGGCTTGCCGTGCTGCCAGTCTGCTCCGGCATGACCCGCGATGTTGAGAATGACTGTGTAAGGCGCGCCTCGGCTCCATAACTCGCGATCAGACCAGGCTCCGATTGTGTTAAAGCCCCAGCCTCGCAAACGCGCCAGGGCCGCAGAGCCCCAGGCGCTTTGGTCGCCATATATCTTCTCCGCCGACTCGCGGTAGTGAGAAGGTCCGGCGCCTCGAACTCGATCCGGCGCGTAGCCAATTTCATCCACGCCTGTCGAAAGTGTGAGTGAGCCATCAGGGTCGATCAGCCACCAGACGCCATCGCGTTTCTCCACATGGAAGAAACCCGCTGGCGCGCAGTATGCCGGCGGCAACGTCAAACACCAACCAAGGGTAATAAAGAGAAGTAAGAGCCGCCAGCGCAGCGCAAATTCAGTCTTCATCGCAGAGTTTTCTTTTAACGGAAAAATTAAATTTCCCGGCGTCCTTCCATCGATTTGAGCACAGTGATTTCATCGGCGAATTCGAGCTCGGACCCAACGGGGATGCCCATGGCGATTCGTGTCACACGGACGCCCAGCGGCTTGATGAGTTTGGAAAGGTAGATCGCCGTCGCCTCGCCTTCAACATTGGGGTTGGTGGCCACGATGAGTTCCTTCACCCGGCCGTCTTTCAAACGGTCCAGAAGGCTTTTGATTTTCAGCTGGTCCGGCCCCACGCCTTGCAACGGTGAAAGCGCGCCGTGGAGAACGTGATAACGCCCATGAAATTCGCGCGTCTTCTCAATGGAAATCACATTGTAGGGAGTTTCAACAATACAGATCACGTCAGAAGTGCGGGATGAATCAGAGCAATATTCGCAAGGTTCCTGTTCAGTAAGGTTATTGCAAACGCTGCATAGCTTGATTTTATCTTTTACTTCGAGGATGGCCCCGGCCAGGCGCGCCGCTTCCTCGCGTGGCGCGCGTTCCAGATGGAAGGCCAGGCGCTGGGCCGATTTCTGCCCAATTCCCGGCAAACGCTTTAGCTCATCAATCAAGCGAGCCAGCGGCTCGGCGAAATCTTTCATGGGAAAAATGGGAAAAGGAAATTAGAAAATGGAAACTAGAAATTGGAAAATCGAAACGCGAAATTCGCTCCGAGCGTTGTGAGTCGCGCCACTGTGCGAGACCCACACCGTGGGCGCCGATCCGGGCGCCCTTTACAAATTTCCAGTTTCCAATTTCTAGTTTCCAATTTCTATTTTCGATTTCTAGGTCAAACCAGGAATGTTAAGGCCACCGGCAAGAGTCCCGACGCGGCTGGCCATCTGCTCGTCTACTTTCCGGGCTGCTTCGTTTACCGCCGCCTGGAAAAGATCCTGGAGCATTTCGAGGTCACCGGAGGCAAAGACCTCGCGGTCCACGTGAACGGCCACCAGATTCTTCTGGCCATTCATTCTGACAGAAACCATGCCACCGCCCGAACTCGCCTCCACGATCAGCTCATCCAATTGCTTTTGAAGCTGCTCCTGAATCTGCTGCACTTGCTTCATGACCTGCTGCATCTGTTGCAGATTTTTCATGGTTCACTCCCGGTTCAAGTCTTTGGCATCAACCACGGTGCAGTCAAATCTTTTCTTGAAAGCCTCAACTCCAGCGTCCTGGCCGGCTCGTTCGCGCGCCGAAGGCCGCGCGGCCCGGCCGCCAACTTCCTTGTCCTGAAGTGTAACATAAATTTTCACCGGCTGGCCCAGCACCTGCGAACAAACAGAGCGCAACATTTCCTGCTGAGCGCGGCTGTTGAGCATGTCCATAATTCCCGCATCTTTCCTCGCAAAGAGAAATCGCACCTCACCATTCTCGAAACGCCAACCGACCGCAGGGTCCAAACAGGTGCCCAGATATTTTTGCGTCTTGTGAGCAAGAGCCTTGATGGCGGTAAGCCGCGAGTCTTCTGAAGCTGCGGCGATTGCAGCAGGCACCGGTGTTGCGGGGCCGCCGGCGTGGCCCGTCGCAGCGTGCGGCGTGGTGACGGCGGCCGCGGCAGAAGAGTGGGCACGCTCCGGAATTGTTTGTCCGGCTTCGCGCCGCGCTGTCGCGGCATCGGCCGCCTTCGCAGGAGGCGGAACCGGGGGCGTTGCCGAAGGGCCTGGCCGGCTGGTGTTTACCGGTTTCTCAGCCAGGCTCGATCCGCTGAGCCCTGCAATTAATTCTTCAAGCGTTGCCAGCCGCCGGGCGTGAACCAATTTCATCAGGCCGAGCTCCAGGTGAAACCGCGGCTCACGCGAGTACTTGAGTTCCGCCTCAGTATGCAGGAGGATTTGGAAGAATCGCGTCAAGTCTTCTTCGCTGAAAAGTTTGGCCAGCTCACCCAATACTTTCCGTTCGTCGTTCGGCACTTGCAACAGAGGGCTCGCGGCTCCGCAGCTCCTGGCCACCATCAAGTTGCGCACAAAGCGGGTGAAGTCTCCACAGAAGTGTGCCAGCTCATAACCCTCCGCCGCCAGTTGCGAGGCCCGGTCGAGCACTCGCGCGCTATCGCCCGCGTGGATGCCTTCCATCAGCTCCCTCAGGAATTTTGCCGGCACCACTCCGAGTAATTGGCGCACGCGATCATCGTCCAATTTGTCCCCGCATGAAGCGATGACCTGGTCGAGGAGTGAAAGGGCGTCGCGCATGCTGCCTTCACCCGCCTGGGCGAGGGCGCTCAGCGCCCCTTCATCGGCCGCGATTTTTTCTGAGGCACAAATCCGTTCAAGCTGGGCAAAGATTTCCTGGTAGTCGAGAAGACGAAAAGCAAAGTGCTGGCACCGGGACTGGATGGTGGCGGGGAGTTTGTGCGGCTCCGTCGTGGCCATTATGAAAAGCGACTGCGGGGGAGGTTCCTCCAGCGTCTTGAGCAGAGCGTTGAAGGCCTCCGTGGTGAGCATGTGGACTTCGTCGATGATAAAGATTTTATAGCGGTCGCGGGCCGGCAGGTAGCGGACGGTTTCGCGCAACTGGCGGATTTCGTCAATGCCACGGTTGGAAGCAGCGTCGATTTCAAGAACGTCCACGGAATTGCCGGCGGTGATTTCCTTGCACGACGGACACACGCCGCACGGCGTCACCGTAGGCCCTTGAATGCAATTCAAACCCTTGGCCAGAATGCGCGCCGTGGTGGTTTTGCCCACGCCGCGCCCTCCGGAAAAAATATATCCGTGCGCCACCTGGTTGTGAAGAATCGCATTCTTCAGCGTCTCGGTGATCAGGCGCTGGCCTACCACCTCATCAAAAACCTGGGGCCGATATTTGCGGGCAATAACCTGGTAGGACATAGAAAAATAAAATTATGAATGATGAATGAAAAAGGGGCGCATTCCAGGAGTGGGACACGCATCGATAAATTGCCGTTCAATATTCATCGTTCATCATTCATCATTTTTTAATTGGGTCAGACTCCGGGTTATCTGCGGCACACGGAGAGGCTCGCTACCGTTGCTTCCTTCCGGACCTGGCGGGGTTCACGAGCATCCGTTGCACAGAGCCCGAAGTCTGATATGCCGGCTCTTTGCCATCACCTCAGCCGAATTTAATTGTTCCACTTATTAGGGTAGCACGCACGCTCGTTTCCCGCCGAACTTTTTCCTACCCCGCTGTGCATCCCCTTTTCATCCACAAAAGTGTATTGATTCCAACTATGCTTTTGGGCAAACTGTACGTTGTTTTATACCAGTCGATTTGGGGTCCCATGGAAATCGTGAGCTTGAAAGTGTGACACGATCCTTTTTCCTGTCTGCCTAACGATACTGAAAAGGAGGTCTTCTATGAATTTGAAAATGAAGTTTTCCGCATTCATTCTCGGAATGATGGTTGTTCTGTTATTCGGTTGCCAGTCCGCCCCTCAAAATCAACAGACGGGAACACCGAGCACTGAAAGTACTGACCAGTCGGCCAAGAATGCATCGGGCGCACAAGGAAGCTCCACCGACTCTGCCCAGAAGCCCGTAACATTAGCACCGAGGCCGACGAGCTTGACTGTCCCCGCAGGCACCACATTAAGCGTTCGCCTGGTGGAGGGGATTGATACCGGCACCACGCCCGAGGGATCCGGTTTTGAGGCCACGCTGGCCAGACCACTGGTGGTTAACGGCACGGAAGTTGCGCCCGTGGGGAGCACGGTGACGGGCAAGGTCATCCATGTCGTCAGTTCAGGCCGGTTGAGCAAACCCGCTGAACTCGCGCTCACATTGACTTCCCTAACCCCAAGTGGGGGAGAAAAAGTTCGGATCTCAACGAACACCTGGAACATGAAAGGCGAGTCTCACAAGAAGCGCAATATTGAAATGATGGGAGGCGGCGCGGTTGGAGGAGCGCTGATTGGCGCTTTAGCCGGCGGGAGGAAGGGTGCTGCGATCGGCACTCTTGTGGGCGGAGGCGGCGGGACGGCCGTGGCCGCGGGGACGGGCAAAAAAGAAATCCGACTCGCATCGGAAACCAAACTCAATTTCACGTTGAGTGAATCCATCACGCTCCCTGAGAGATAAGAGCCGAGAGAACAAAAATACCAACTTTGCCGGCCGGCGCATCGGCTCCCGCCATTACGCATGTCAGCCTGAAAGTGGGAGCAGTCACGCCGGGAAGCCGCGTTGATGGCTTACTGTTTTCAGTGATGGGGAGGAATTCCCCAGTCGGAGTTCAAACTGTTTTTGCTGACCGTCACATGGAGAGTGTTAGGGCCATTCGAGGAAGCAGCAACGGAAGTCGACGCGGTCAGGTTAGTAGTGCCGTCCGCTGACCGTACGTGCAGCAAAAGTCTCTGCGTCCCTGCCGGTATGTTGATGGTCTGCGACATTGTGCCCGTGTAACCTTGTACGGCGTGCAGGAAGCCACCCTTTTTCTTGCCCTTCAGGTTACCTTGAAATATGACTTGCGTGTCGTTCGATACGGCAAGAATCGCATCTTGGAGCGCGAAACTGCAGAAGAGTTGAATGGTGCGTGCTGCCGCGGGCTGGGACGTTGCAGAAGTTGTCCCATTCGCGGGCGCCGGCATTTTTGCATTTTTACCTGATCCGCCCGGAGCACGTGAAGCCGCCGCATTTTTCACCAGTTTCTTTGTAGGCGGCGATTGCGCGACTGTTGGAGCGCTCGCTGCATCCCGTCCAGGATTCTGAGCGCTTGTTTGGTTTGAATTCGAAACAGGCCCCTGCGAGGTGGATGGATTAAGTGTTCCCTGGGGCGCTGGCTGAGTCGATGCTGGTTTCGTGACCGCAAGAGGAGTGCTCGTTTCTGTTCGGCGGCGATAAATCAAAACGCCCAAGCCAAGCAGGAGCATTAGGAAAACGATTCCGGCGCCCATTCCCGCCATAACCAAGGTCCACTTTTTCTGCGGGGCAGGCGCCACTTGCGCTCTCCAAGGGAGGCGGCCCGCAGCGGCGATCAAGGTACGCTCGCCCGTGCGAATCTCGGCAAGCGGGAATTCAACTTCGGAGCGTGGCGAGCGGCCGTGCTGCACGTCCTCCAAATCAGTAAGGAACTCCCGGGCATTCCTATAACGCTTATTGCGATCTTTAACCAGACTCCGCAAGACCAGGTAATCGTGGCCGGGGCTCAGTTCAGGCCTGAGATGACTGGGGGGAACCGGATCTTCGTAGACGATTTTGAACATCACCGCAGCAGTGTCGCCGGCAAAAGGCTTTTCCCCAGCCAACATTAAATAAGTCAGGATGCCCAGCGCAAACAGGTCACTGCGAGCATCAATTTCACCGCCAGTCACTTGCTCGGGTGACATGTAAGCCGGTGTCCCCATAACTGCCGAAGTGCGAAGCGACCCGCCGGCTGCCAGGATTTTCGCAATCCCAAAATCCGTGATCTTTGGCCGGCCGTCTTCGGTCAAAAGGATATTGGCAGGTTTCAGGTCGCGGTGAATAATCTGCTGCCGGTGAGCGTAGTCAAGGGCCTCGGCGATCTGGCGTGCGATATCGAGTGATTTCTCAGTGGTCAGAGGCGGGCCATAAAGAAGAATATTTTCAAGCGTCCGGCCCGGGATAAACTCCATCACAATGTAATTGTTTTTTGTTTCCGGATCTTCAAGAGCGTCATGAATCGTCACGATTCCGGGATGAGAGAGCCGACCCGCCGCGCGCGCCTCCCGCATAAAAATTTCCTGCGCGCCCGGAACGCCCTCTTGGTGTGTGGAATCCAGTGAAAGGACTTTAATGGCAACCATGCGGCCGATGGTGGGGTCTGAAGCTTTATACACGACGCCCATCGCGCCCCGCCCCACCTCTTCGACAATCTCGTATCGCCCGATTTTCTTCATGTTCCTTTTGGAATGATGATCAGTTGAAAGGAGTGTCCGCCAATTCGGAAAGTGGAACCGTTAGAAAGCGTGGCAGTCTTTATGCGCTGGTCGTTCACCAATGTGCCATTCGTGCTGTCAAGATCGCGCAATAAGACCGCTGGACCCATGACCTCGAGCGAACAATGAACTCGGGAGCTCAGCGCGTCGTTAATGATGACATCAGAGTTGGCACGCCCAATTGTGATTCGTGGTTTGGTCAAAGGATACACTGTCCCCTTCTCGCGGCCGTCAATCACCCTAATATATATTTCCAAATCTTCCGGAAGATGGAGCGATTGCCCATCAATGCTGATTTCTGACGTGATCGCCTGCGCCGCTATTCGTGTCGCCTCCGCGTGGAAACTGGCAAGTTTAGGGCTGACGATATGGAACGTCTTGCCGCACGATGAACACGGCAGGCTGGCTTGTTCGCGGCTTCCAAAAATCTCCTCCCCAACCGATTGAACTTGCCCGCAATGGAGACAACGCACTTCCATCAGAACTTTTCCCTTCTCTCTGGCTCAGATCCCGCGACGAGATCGCGTAGAAAAGGAGTTTGCTGAGTCGCCGCCATGGCGGCCAAATTCGTAACGCCCCCGCGATTGTGGATACTCACATATAACATAATTCAGCAAAAGGAAATAGTGGACGTGAACTCGATTTGTCGACAATGGCGTGCAACCCTGGGTGACTACTTCGGGGCAAGTGCGGATGAAACAGAACTCAATCGGAACAGTTCGGTGAAACGACTCTTGCCCTCAAGACTGCGAGAGCCGGGAACCGGCAGGATCTCGAAGTTTGTTCCTTATGTCTTCCAGTTCCTTAATGAGTCTTGCTTGTCTTTTGGCGAGAATCCAGACATAGACCACAAAGATCAGCCAAACCAAACTGTAAGCCGCGAAAAGATACCAGTTGACCATGCCACTCCTTAATTTATGAGGCCAATTCGCGCCGAAGCAGGATCAATTCCCGTCGAGACCCGGCCAAGGCCATCCGCTGGCGAACGAGATAAAAGTACAAGCAAAGGAACGCGCCCCAGGTCACGAAGACCGTCAGCCACATTCGGGGATCGAGCCCCGAACCCGGTCCTCCGGCGATCACAGGCTGGGGGTGCTGCGTTCGCCACCAGCGAATTGCCTCGTAGTCGATGATGGCATCCACAAATCCCAGTATTCCCACCACCGCGGAGAGGACCTCCACCCTGCCGGGATTGTTGATGTAGCCGCGCAGCATCAAGTAACCAATGTAAAGCAGCCAGAGGATAAAAGTGGAAGTCAGCCGCGCGTCCCACGTCCACCAGATTCCCCAGGCAGGCTTTGCCCACAAAGGCCCGGTGACCAGGACGCAACAGCAGAATACGAAACCGACTTCGGCCGAAGCGTAGGCGAAGTCGTCAGCCCAACGGGAGCGCTTCCACAGGTAACCCATGCTGCCCAGAAACACGAAAAAATACGCCAGCAACGCGGTGCAAGCTGAAGAAAAGTGGACGTAGAAAATACGCTGCACTTCCCCCATGGTCGCCTCTTGCGGGGCATAGAGGAAGATCATATAGAGCGCTACGATGAGCCATATGATCGTAAGCGTAAGATGGGCCGTGGCGGGAAAAATCTTATTCATTACAAGCTACTCCTCAAGGACGTACTCAAATAATAGAAAAGAAACCACAGCAAAAATTATGCTGACCCCTGCCACGCGGAATATCCCTCCGGCCAATTCGCTCCGGCTCGCGCCTCGAAGCGCGTCTGAGGTTGCATCCACCGCCAGAATCAATATCCAGAAAGCCACAGGAAACTGCAGCACGGGAAGCATCACTTCGCGCATCCGCGTGTTGGCTGCAACGGCGCCAAATATCGTCCCCAATGCCGTGTAGCCGAACGTCCCGAAAAAGAGAATCAGCGCCAGCGCGCCGAGCGAAGGTAGAAAAGAGATGTTATACCAGATTGCCGCCGCAAAAACGACCACGGCTTCTGTAACGCCGAGGAATAGCAAATTGGCCAGCAGCTTGCCCACGAATATCGCGCTCAGGTCGATGGGGGCCAGGGTCATCCCCTCGAGGCAGGCGTTTTCTCGTTCAGCGGCAAAGGAGCGATTAAATCCAAGAATACCGGAAAAGGCAAATGCGATCCAAATTAAACCCGGCAGCAGCCGCAGCGCCTCTTCATGCGCGGTCTCAAAAGCGAAGTTGAAAAGAAATACTACGAGCAGTCCGAAGACGCACATCGGCGCCAGCGTCTCGCGACTCCTCCACTCCACACGGAGATCTTTTACGAATACGGCCCAAACAACGCTCAGGCTATGCATAAGAAAGAAGGCAGAAAGCAAAAGGCAGACGATCTTGCGATCAACTGTAACCGTCGTGCAACCGCAAATTAATCATCGTTTTATGATTCATTGTTGCAGGCTTGATAAAACGCCTCCCTATTGATGCTCTTGAACTGGACTGCGCACAATTATTTGCGATGCCTCCGTCTTGCGGCCGCACAACCCTTCCATTGAAGGTCATCTGCTTTCTGCTTTCCGCTTCCTGCCTACTGCTTACTGTAATCCTTCGCGCCGATGCCCATTGCGTCAAGCGGCGCCTCACTTAGTTTTCCGTCGTATCGCACTGAGCCACGGTCCAGGGCCACAAGGCGGCGCGCAATCGCAGCACCGCGCTCAAAATCATGTGCGGAAAACACCAGGGCTTTGCCCTGCTCCGGCAACTGGCTTAAAACTGTTTGCAGGTTATCCATTGCCCTTGCGTCCAAACCCGTGAAGGGTTCATCCAGCAAAAGATAGTCAGGGTCATGGAGGAACGCCCGGGCGAGTGAAACGCGCTGCTGAAGCCCCCGCGAAAGTTGACGGACGGGTTCATTGCCGCGGTCATTTACCGCGAAAAGTTCGAGCGCCCGTTCAATTTTTTCTTCCACACTTTGGAGCCCAAATAGCTTGCCGGTAAATCGCAAATTTTCCCGAGCAGTCAACTCGCCGTAAAGAAACGTGGCATGCGAAACGAATCCGATGGCGGCTTTGGCCGTTTGCGGATCGCGATATAAATTCGCGCCTCCAAACCGGACATGGCCTTCGCTGGGGCGGGAAAGCGCGGCGAGAGTGCGCAGCAATGTTGTCTTCCCCGCGCCGTTGGGACCGAAAAGAAGCACCGATTCGCCGGGCGTCACCTGGAAACAAACATCCTTCAGGGCAACGAGGTCGCCAAAAAACTTGGAAACATTTGAGAGTTCTAGAGCCTGATCAGCGCGGGTTGCGGCGGGTGGCATAGGGCTCAATGTGCAGAGGCGGGCCTTTTTTCAACAGGGCCATCAGTTTCGCCTTCAACTCCAGGCGTTCTTTCCAGTACTGCTTTTTTTCGATTTTTCCTGTGGCAAAAAGCTCATCCAAATCCGCCATGGAATTGAATAGCGCGTCCGCTTTGGCCTCAAGCTGCCGGCGGACGGGGCTGGCGGCTTGGACATCCTTCCACCTGGACCATTCCTTGCTCACCCGGATGCCGAGCGCCCACAATAAAATCAGCAGGAAACAGATGAAGAGCGGGATGCCCAGCCGGGTCATGTTATTCGGAACCGACTTCACTGTCCCCTCAGCAGAGTTATCTTCGGGTAGCGAAGTTGCGGCGGCCTCTCCGCTTAACACTGCTTCCAGAACCTCGCCGCGCGGGAGGCTACCCGCCTCAAACTTCTGGAATTGAATATTATTTGCCGTGTCTGTTCCGGCCGGTTTGAATTCCTTCGAGTCGACTTTAAGGCTTGCAGGGATCACAAACATTTCCGCGTGATCGATGGGGAAGGGGGCCCGATCGCTTATTGAAAACTGCCCCGTCGAGTAGTCCGCGTCGTAGCTGACCGTGAGGGTGGTGGTTCCAGGTTTCATGGCGTAACGAATCTTGTAATCCCCCGGCGACTTTCCGCGCTCCGGTGCTTGCGGCAGCGCCACATTCATCAAGCCCGTCACACTCACTTTGGGTTCATTGGCCTGCGGCGGAAGATGAAAATCAAATGTGCCGTCGGGGTTGGCATATGTGCGCCCAGGCTGGCTCGAGTTCTCCAGCTCGTACTCTTCCTGGACCCGGATTTTCTGGCCCTCCGCGCCCACCAAAATACGCAACGTGTGCACGCGCAGAGATGATGGATCGCGAGTGGAGTCATAAACGGGCAGGTTCACAGTTGCAGCGCCGCTCGGGCCAAACTGCACCGGCGCGTGATAAGGCACTCCCTGGTAATTTGCCTGAAGCAAATAGAACGACGCAGGGTCGATGCCGGTCTGCGCAAAACTGAAATGGCCGCTGGCGTCAGTGATGTTGTCCGCGATTTGTTGCATGCCTCCTCGAGGCGAGAGCAAAAGAACTTTTTGATTCGCCACCGGCCGCTGGATCGTCCCGTTCATGACCTGCCCTTCAATTCGTCCCTGAGCGCGAAGCAAAGCGGGCGCAAGCAATAAAGCCAGGAGGAAGATACTGACAAGATAGGCACGGCGAGTCTTCCGTGATGGAGTCATTTGGGTTTCCAAAATGGGTTCGCACCCCGACACAAATGCCAGAGAATTACAGCCGGGCGATATTTCTTATTTTCCGGGGCGGGTGTTAAGTCGCGCCCCACATTCACCACAAAACTTTACCGGCAACAGATTCTCGAAGCCGCAGTCTTGACAGACATATTCCTCAACCGGCTGCACCTTGCGCCGCACGCGACGCGCCGCCACTTCACGTTCGATCAGCGTTTCCTCGGGGCTCAATATTTCGGCCGCCTGCGAATCGGCCATGAGCCGGGCAGCCTCAGCGCGATATTCCTCGCCGAGCGAAAGGTAGTCATCCTTGGCGATTTTTCCGGCTTTGTACTCGAATTCCAAATCCTGAATGTTTTCATAAATGACCAGGCGCCGCCGTTTCAAGTCGGAGAGTTCCGTCACGTCAATGGGCAGCGGCCCCTCTCCCGCGCTTTCCGTGGTGAGCAAAGGCGCCGCCACGAGGGCGGCCATGCATGCCGTAATGATTAAGGCGAATCCGAGGAACATGGTTGATTAACCTGCGACTTTCCTCATCTCTTCTTCGATGGCGGCGATCACTTTGGGATCGACTGAAGAATCCGCCGCATCAGAAAATTTTGGATGTGGCTTTCGCCATTTACGAACGAAAAAGATGACCAAACCCAGACCGACTATCAAGCCCACCCCCGGAAGAATCCAGACTGCCAGGTTAAATCCTGCGGCGGGTGGCGACGCCAGAACCTGAACGCCATATTGTTTCACGAAATCCTGAAGGATGGTGGTCTCGTCCTTGCCCGCCGCGATTTCTTTGGTCGTCAGCGCGTTCATTTCCGCGCGTGAAGGACATTCAAAATGATTGCATTCGGTCACCGTCTGGGTGCACCCACATTGGCAAATCAATCCATCGCCAATCGACTTCGGCGTGGGTTTTACACCGCCTCCGAGTGAGCCGACCGAAGCGAAAATCATCATGGCTGCCACGACGATGGCCACCCTAGCGGACATGATCTTCCTCCACTGCCTCTTCACGCTGGCGTTTGATTTCAGCCATCTCGCGTTCCACGCGGCTGGGTACCAGGGCGAGCAAAGTTCCCAGGAACATCACCACCCCTCCAATCCACACCCACGCAACGAGCGGGTTCACGAAAACCTCCACAATCGCTTTGCCCGAATCAGGTTCCGCGCCACCTACGACCGCGTAAAGATCTTCCGAAATTGAACTGCGGATAGCCACGTGGCTGATGGGTTCCTGGCTGGCTTTATAAAGGCGGCGTTCCGGATCGAGCGTGCCCAATGCGCGGCCATTTTTCGTGACCGTCAAAACCGCTCGCTGATAGATATAGTTCGGGGTGTCGCCCTGACTCAGGGTCTGGCAGCGGAGCAGATAATCATTGACACGCAAGAGATCGCCTTCACTCATCAGGCCTTTTGCTTCCGACTTGAAGGCCAGACCCGACCATCCGACGAAAAGCAATACGATTCCCAGGTGGATGATGTACCCGCCGTAGCGCCGGGTGTTCCGCATCGTCAGGTTGTAAATAGCTGTGAAAAAGTTCTCCGTGTAGACTTGCTGCCGGGTCCGGGCGCCCTTGTAAAATTCCTGGAGGATGCAGACTGTAACGAAAGCGCAAAGGAAAAGCGCCATCCACGCGTAGAGATCGTGAACTCCCATCACAAACAGGATGACGCCCGCCACCAACGATAGTGCCAACGGAACGGTGAAATTCTTTCTTAAACTCAGGAACGAAGTCTTGCGCCAGGCGAGCACCGGACCCACGCCCGTCAAAAATAATAGCAGCAGCCCGATGGGAATGGTTGTCTTGTTGAAAAACGGCGGCCCCACTGAAACAACGGTATTCTGCACCGCTTTCGAGATGATGGGGAAAATCGTCCCCCACAACACGGCAAAAACCGCAGCCAATAAAATCCAGTTGTTAAAAAGAAAACCACTCTCCCGCGAGACCACGGAATCAAGTTTGTTTTCACTCTTCAAATAGTCGAGGCGCAGGAAGAGCAGCGTGAGCGAGAAGATCGCGATGATCGCCAGGAAAACGGCGAAAAACGGCCCGATATTCGATTGGGCGAACGCGTGAACGGAGGAGACGATTCCGCTGCGCGTCAGGAATGTCCCGAAGATGCAAAGGAAAAAAGTAACGATGATCAGAACAATGTTCCAGACCTTCAACATGCCCCGCTTTTCCTGGATCATTACGGAATGGAGAAACGCCGTGCCCGCCAGCCACGGCAACAGAGAGGCATTCTCCACCGGATCCCATCCCCAATATCCGCCCCAGCCGAGAACGCTATATGCCCAGTGCGCTCCCAGTAAAATGCCGGCGCCTAAAAGCATCCACGGCACCATCGTCCAGCGTCGCGTCACGCGAATCCAGTTGTCACCCAGTTGCCGGGTGATCAATGCGGCCATGGCGAAGGCGAACGGCACCACGAAGCCCACATATCCCAGATACAGCATCGGCGGATGAATCACCATGGAATGGTATTGCAAAGACGGCGTCATGCCGTTCCCATCCGGAGGCGTGAAGGCTTGCACCCCGCCTGCGGTGACCAGAGTGAGTTCCATAAATGGATTGGCGACGAAAAAAACCAGTGAAGTAAAAAAAGTCCCCGTGGCCATGGTGATGGCAACCACGTAGGGCATGAGCTGACGATTCTTCCGGTGGTTGAGCAGAACGGCCAGGCCGCTGTAAATGGAGAGCAGAAAGGTCCAGAAAAGCAGCGAGCCTTCCTGCCCTGCCCACAGAGCCGCCACCTTATAATACATGGCCAGATCTTTGTTCGAGTGTGCTGCCACGTAGGCGTTATGAAAATTGTCGGTAAGAATTAAAACTTCCAGCGCCGTCACGGCCACCGCAATCATCACGAAAAAAGCAAGCGTGGCCCGTTCCGCGCTGCGCACCACGCGAACGCTGCGCAACTTGCCTCCCACCACGCCGGCGATCACTCCGTAGATCGCGAAGGCCAGTGCAGCAATCAGCGCTACGCTTCCCGCTTGGTTCATAGTTGCTCCGCTAAACCTGCCGCTCGTTTACGGGAGGAAAATATTCCGGCCGGAACGGCAGTCGACCGGCGATCATCCGCCAAGTTGAGTTTATTGCCCACTACCCATGCCCGCAACCTTCTGAGGTTTTTCAGGCTGGCCCTGGTACTTGGGCGCCGCCTGATATTTTGAGGCGCACTTGGCCTGAATGTTTTGCGCTCGAAAAGTTCCGTCCGGCGCGAAATCACCTTCGATGATGGCTTGGGCTCCGCCTACAAATGTGTCGGGCAATGTGTCATTCCCCACGTAGGTCACCGGAATCACCAGGGCGTCCTGAGCCAGACGAAAGGTTACTTTGCCGCCACGGCGCTCGATGGAATCCGGAGCAATGACGCCGCCCACCCGGACGCGCTGGCGCGCCACCTTGCCGCTGGTCAACTCACTCACCGTGACATAGTAAGTCTTTGACTGCTGAAAACCTGCGATGGCTTCCCAGGCAACCACCGCCAGAATGATGGCGATCCCGATTCCGAATTTTAGTTTTCTGTTTTTCATCCGGCTTGCACCTTACTCCGCCACACTGTCCGCCATTCCACGGCGGCCCCTGCTCGCACCCGTTTTATCGTTTTTTAGTGTCTCATTGGAATTCTGCACCCGCCAAGAGGCTTAGTCAACCAAATTTGCTTGGAGGAATTGAAGGCCCGCCTCATGATAACATCGTGGTCGACTAAAGGCTTATTCCCAACTTCAGGATGCTTTCCATGGCTGCCGGGTATTCAAAGAAATCATTGATCGACAAACTCGGAATCAAAGAGGGAAATAGGATCGCGATTCTTAATCCACCGGAAAACTACAGCGCAACCCTCGGTCCTTTCCCGAAAGATGTGGTCGCAACAAAAACACTCCAATCGTGCACGGACTTCATTCACTTTTTTACAAAACAGAAACGCGATCTGGAAAGCAATTTTGCGAAACTAAAACGCGCGCTGGCTCACGACGGGATGCTCTGGATTTCCTGGCCCAAGGGCGCGTCCAAGCTGGCGACCGATTTAAACGAGAATACGGTGCGCGAAATTGGCCTGATGCACGGACTTGTGGACATCAAAGTCTGCGCGGTGGATGAAATCTGGTCTGGCCTGAAATTTGTCTATCGAATCAAAGACAGGAAGTAACTTCGCTCTCCGAATATTCAATTTCAAACCATCAGCGTTGCGCGGCAGGATGCAATTCCGGCAGGCGCTCATTCACTGGCGGCAGCGGTGGAAACGCCGCGTGCGGTTCCGTCTGATACCAGTAGGCCACCGAATAATAATTGTCGGCGCGATCGTTGGCGGTGCCGTGCTCGATGGTGGCGCGCAGCGACTTGGTGAAGGGGATCGGCGAATCGAGATGGAAACGATAGACTGACCAGCGAGCTCCGGCCCGCTCCTGCCCTACCACCGGCGCGCCGAATAATCCGTAGGCGAATGGCTTGCCGCCAAAATCCCATGCGCCCAAAAAATAATCTTCTGAGCCAGTGCCGTTAATCGAGGGGAGCGTTTCGCCATCCACAAAAAACATGTCGTCGCCTTCGCCCCACCAGCCGTCGGCATTTTCGAGCACGGACATAGTGACGCCGGCAAAATGCCCGCGCCCTGTGGCATTCATCCAGACGTAATTGTCTTCGCCTTTCAGGTTCAGGCCGTTTCCCTTGATGGCCTTATTGGGCGTGCCCTGGCGATACTGCGCATGGAAATAGAGCGTGTCTGCGGGCAAAGGTTTTGCATAAGCCCGATAGTCGATGTTGAAATAGAACGCGTTGACTTTTCGTTGCCCTTCATTGGTCACGGTGATCTTCGCGTGACTGGGAAAGGGCATGGGGAAAAAAGAATTCAGCGCTTTGTCCGATCCCACCGATAGCGGTATCGACTGGTAAAGAAAATAATCGCCCTAGCCCAAACCAAAAAAATCACCAATCGGAGTCTCAACGCTGGGCGCGCTTTCTCCGTCCCAGGACATTCGAAGAACTAATTTCTTCAGATGGTATTGCTCTGAACTCGCAATGGTAATCCATACGTGAGTGATCACGCCTGGCCCGGTTTCATCCAGCAGCGTTAATGTTTCTCCGGGAGCAATCTCACGATAATCGGCATTGCCGCCGGTGCGGTCGTAACTCGAAACCCGCTTCTGAACGTAATCGTGCGGCTCCGTCAGATTGGAAAGCAGGCCGCTGAGTTCCTGGGCGAATGCCGACGATAGCGAGAACCCGAACACAATCATGCAAGCGAGCAGTTGAAGATAATTCTTGCGCATGGAAGCCTCCGAACAATTTGGGACTCGAGAGTGGCGCGCTGAAATTCGGCGCGATTCTACCACATTAAGAGTTCACATAATAGTTATCAAACTTATGGGGCAAAAAGGGACAAAAAACATATTTTGTGGATTTTTT
>Ga0207149_1040_pt1 | contig 21232 bp, 18 predicted proteins | sample Alteio_BWMinHeat_31_FD_153563 | JGI IMG/M metagenome (GOLD analysis project Ga0207149, IMG submission 153563) | Enriched cells from forest soil in Barre Woods Harvard Forest LTER site, Petersham, Massachusetts, United States -... | ecosystem: Environmental > Terrestrial > Soil > Temperate forest >... | reverse complement strand
AAGCCGCTCGCCTGCTATTTTGCAGATTTCATCTTATTGGAAGGCCCGTGAACCGGTGGTCATTGATCTCGCGCCGGAGGGCGATGTGACCGCCGAGTTGCGGGAAGGGAAGCGCACGAGAGACGCTGCAACGCTGAGGTCTGCCTTGCAGCGATTCTTGCCACAGCGATTGGCTACTCGGTGGCTCGAGCAACATGCTCCTTCAGGCTGGAGCAACGTGGCTCTCGCTGATCTAGAGCGAAAGATACATGAATGGAACGTGGTTCCTGCGGATACGGAAGGCTACGCCAAGGCGGAGGTCACCGTGGGCGGAGTTGATACGGATGAATTGTCGGCGAAGACGATGGAGAGCAAGAGAGTATCGGGATTATTTTTCATTGGCGAAGTTGCGGATGTGACCGGGCACCTGGGAGGGTTTAATTTTCAGTGGGCGTGGGCGTCGGGGGCCAGCGCGGGGCGGGCGCTGTGACGGAGTACCGAGATTTTCACCACAGAGTCACAGAGACACGGAGAAGAACTCAAGAAAGGATTCCTCTGTGTCTCGGTGTCTCTGTGGTGATCTGTATTGCCCCGGCTCTTAAGCCAATACCGACTGGTACTCGGCGTAGGCGCCTTTGAAGTCGGTGATTTTGTGGTCGGATTCAAAGTGCCAGATTCTGGTGGCGACTTCATCAATCAGATCATGGTCGTGCGTTACCAGCAGCACGGTGCCGTGATAGCGCTGAAGCGCGATGTTGAGGGCGTTGATGGATTCGAGGTCCAAGTGATTGGTGGGTTCGTCGAATACCAGAACATTGGGCTTCTGTAGCATGAGCTTGCAAAATAGCAGGCGAGCGGCTTCGCCTCCGGAGAGGACGTCAGTTTTCTTGAGGGCGTCCTCGCGCGGGAAAAGCATTTGTCCCAGCAATCCTCGAATCTCTTCGTGGGCAGCGGATGGTTCCCACTGATGCAGCCAGTCGAAGGCCGTCATGTCTCCCTGAATCAGGGCGCGATGGTCTTGAGCGAAATATCCGACGGCGGCTTCGTGGCCCCAGATTACTTTCCCCTCTGTGAGGAATGGACCATCGTAGCCGCTGGTCTTGCGCAATTCAGCGTCTGGGATAGTGGGAGAGTTGGCCAAAATCGCATTGAGCAGAGTGGTCTTGCCGGCGCCGTTGCGGCCCATTAAGGCGATTTTCTCTCCGCGTGAAATGCTGGCGGTGAAACAGCGAATGACTTCGGTATCGCCGTAGGCTTTCGTGATGCCTTCCAGTTCCAGGATGTGTTTGCCGGATGGGCGTTTTTGCTCGAATTTCAGGAATGGACGTTGAATATTCGACCTGGCCAGTTCCGTGACCTGGAGGCGCTCGACTTCCTTGCGCCGTGATTGGACCTGGCTGGAACGAGTACCGGCGGAGAATCGGGCGATAAATTCGTTGAGCTGGGAAATCTTCTTTTCGCGCTGCGCGTTTTGTGATTCAACTTGTGATCGGATCTGCGTCTTCGCAACTACCATGTCGTCGTAGGTGCCGGTGTAGGTGATGATGGTCTGGTAGTCAATGTCGGCAATGTGGGTGCAGATGCTGTTGAGAAAATGGCGGTCGTGTGAGATCACAATCAGCACGCCGTCGTAGTTGTTCAGGAAACCCTGCAGCCAGTGAATAGAGTCAAGATCCAGGTGGTTTGTAGGTTCGTCGAGCAGCAGGGCGAGGGGATGGCCGAACAAGGCTTGTGCCAGCAGCACGCGGACTTTTTGTCCACCTTGCAGCTCGCCCATTTTGCGTTCGTGCAGTTCGTCGGGAATGTCGAGGCCTTGAAGCAGAATCGCGGCGTCGCTTTCAGCGGTGTAGCCGTCCTCCTCGCCGACGATGCCTTCCAGTTCGCCCAGCTTCATGCCGTCTTCGTCGGTGATGTCGGTCTTGGAATGGATGCGGTCGCGTTCTTCCATCGCTGCCCACAAGCGTTTGTTGCCCATCATCACGGTATCGATTACGCGGTAGGCGTCGAAAGCGAACTGGTCCTGGTTCAGGACGCCGAATTTCTTGGGGCGGACGACCGTACCTTTTTGGGGATCGAGCTCGCCGGTGAGCAGGCGCATAAAGGTGGTCTTGCCGGCACCGTTGGGTCCGGTCAAGCCGTAGCGCTTGCCCGGCGTGAAAGCGGTGGAGACTTCTTCAAACAGAACTTTGGCGCCGTAGCGCATGGAAACGTCGCTAACTGAAATCATGATTTCTCAGGAAACTGCGGAAAATTGCCCAAAGGCGAGGACGCAGCTATTAGTGAATAGGATATCACGGCGGTGTTCTAAGTTCATTTACTACCGGGGACACCGGGTACACAGAGTTCATTTGTCTGATTTCTTCGTGGCCGTATTCGATCCCTCATGGCCAGTATGAGGGTCACGTGTTAGCCTTTTTGAGCAACTTTTATCTACGAGGTATGCATGAACGACGCTCGCACTACTCACTTTGATCTTCAGACAATGGCCAAGCAAGTCATGCTGGCGCGTGGCTTTGAGCCAGATTTCCCTCCGGGTGTGCCACCGCAGCTGGCGCAGTTACGAACGCATCCGCCGCAGGTGAAGGCGGGCGGGGATGTCCGCGACATGCGGGATCTGTTGTGGTCTTCGATTGACAACGATACCTCGCGCGATCTGGACCAGATTGAGGTTGCGGAGCGGCTACCGAGCGGAGAGGTCAAGGTGCTGGTGGGTATCGCCGACGTCGATACCTTTGTGCCGAAGAAAACGCCTATTGATGACCATGCGGCGAAAGAAACAACGTCGGTCTATACCGGAGTCCGTATTTTCCCCATGTTGCCGGAGGAGCTTTCGACGGGCACGACCTCGTTGCTGGAAAATCAGGACCGGTTGAGCGTGGTGATCGAATTTGTTGCCGGCAAAGATGGAACCGTCACTGCCAGTAACATCTATCGCGCGATTGTGCGCAACAAAGCACAGCTTGCTTATAACGGCGTAGGAGCCTGGCTCGAGGGCACAGGGCCCGCACCGGCCAAGGTCGCGGCATCTGCGGATTTGCAAGCGCAGCTTCGATTGCAGGATGAAGTGGCGCAAGCGCTCAGGACCCAGCGCTACCAGCACGGTGCACTGAACATCGAGAGCAGCGAAACGCGGCCCGTGTTGCTGAATGAGCAAGTGGTGGATATGGTCAGGCAGGAGAAGAACCGGGCAACTGAGTTGATTGAAGACTTCATGATCGCGGCCAACGGAGTGATGGCGCGTCGGCTTGCGAATGTGTCGTCCATGCGGCGCGTCGTGAAAACTCCAGAACGGTGGGACCGGATTGTACAGTTGGCCAACGCACACGGCGGGAAGCTTCCTCCGGATCCGGATTCCAAAGCGCTGAATGATTTCCTGATTCAACGAAAAGCGGCCGATCCGGAGCACTTTGCGGACGTGTCTTTGACCGTGATCAAGCTGATTGGGCCGGGTGAATATGTGCTGGAGCGTCCAGGCGATCCCGTGCAAGGGCATTTTGGATTAGCGGTGCAGGACTACACGCACTCGACGGCGCCCAACCGCCGTTTTCCGGATGTGGTGACGCAGAGAATTATCAAGGCCCAGCTGACGGGGCAACCAGCTCCGTATTCGGACGGTGAGCTGTCTGCCATTGCGAGCAACTGCACACTGAAACAGGATGCAGCGCGAAAAGTGGAACGCGAGATGACCAAACGCGTGGCTGCAGTGACGATGAGCGGCCGCATCGGGGAGCAATTCGATGCGATCGTCACCGGCGCGACATCGAGTGGAACGTTTGTGAGAATCTCGCATCCTCGCGTGGAAGGAATGTTGGCGCAGGGACAATCCGGGCTCGATGTGGGAGACCGGCTGCGGGTGAAGCTGGTTCGGACGGATGTGCAGCGCGGGTATATTGATTTTGCTCGGGTATAACAATGTCATCCTGAGCGCAGTTGCCGTCGCGAAGCGATGGCAACGCAGTCGAAGGACCCCGAGTAATTTGGTCTGAGCAATACCGAACCGGGAATTCTCGCCAAAAACCGTAGCGAGCAATGGCGGAATGCCTTGCCGAATTCTAGTACGCCAAACTTCTTAGGGGTCCTTCGACTTCGTAACTGCTGCACTTTGCGCTGCAGTTACTACGCTCAGGATGACAGAGTTGGGAGGGGAACTTGCTCGCCCAATTCTCCCTCCCACCGTGCGATGACCGCGCACGCCAGGCAATTGCCGATTACATTGACCGAGGTCCGCGCCATGTCCATGAGCGCGTCAATGCCAAGAATAATGAAGATCGGTTCGGTAGGCAGATGGAAGGTGGCCGAGGTGGCCAGTAACACCATAAGCACGGCGCGCGGCACACCGGCCACCCCTTTGCTGGTCAGCATCAGAGTGAAGACCATGAATAGTTGCTCGGTCCAGCCCAGATGCATGCCCGCAACCTGGGCAACAAAGATCGAAGCCAGCGCTAGATAAAGAGTGGAGCCGTCGAGATTGAAGCTGTACCCGGCGGGAATTACGAAGGCAACAATGCGGCGGGGGACGCCGAAGGCTTCCATGGCCTCCATTGCACGGGGCAAGGCGGCTTCCGAGGCACTGGTGGCGAAGGCGATGGTTGCGGGTTCGGCCACTGCCTGGATGAATCGCCGCAACGGAATGCGCGCGAGGCGAGTGATCGGGAACAGCACCAACAGAAGAAACGCGAGCAGGGCGCAATATCCAGTCAGCAGCAATTTGCCCAGAGGCAGCAGCACGCTGATTCCTAGATGGCCGACCGTGTAGGCCATGGCCCCGCCTACTCCAATAGGCGCAAAATACATCACTAGTTTGGTGAAGGCGAACATGGTATCGGTCAGTGACTCGCACAGTTTCAGCATAGGGCCGCGTTTGGCTTCCGGCACGCGGGCGAGGGCGACGCCGAAGAGAATCGCAAACACTGCTACCTGAAGAATCTGGTTCTCGGAGATGGATTTTGCAATGTTTTCCGGGAAGACGTGCAGAAGGAAATCGTCCCAGTGAAGAGGTGCTGCGTTTGGCGCGGCTGGGGCGGTAAGCGGAGCGGTGATCTGGAGGCCTTCGCCCGCTCGGCTGATGTTGATGGCCACGATGCCCAGCAGCAGGGCCAGGGTGGTAACAATTTCAAAGTAGATGAGGCTCTTGAGGCCGATGCGGCCTACGCTGCGCAGATTGCCGTGCCCGGCAATGCCAAGGACCAGAGTTCCGAAGATCAGCGGGGCAACGATGGAGCGGATCAAGCGCAGGAATATTTCTCCGAAGACCCGCAGATGCTCGGCGAATAGTGGGCGATCCAGGCCGATTTCTGCCCCTAGCAGCATAGCGAAGAAGATCCAGCGAGTGAGGGAGTGGCTGCGAATTCCGGGCAAAGCGATGGTCAAGAGACCAATCCATCGGAGAGCGGTCATCCAGGCGTGAGGGCCGAGGAATAGCGGGAGTAGAGCGCCTGCGAGGAATAGTGCGACGCCTAGTGCAGTCGCTGCGCGAAACGCGGGAGGCTGTTTTTCCGGGATGCTAACGGAGGATTCGGAGTTCTGCATGAAGTTGGGCGACGGAACTCAGGAAGCCTAATCGCTGATGTGCGGAGTTGTCCAGACGAAATGCGGAAGCTCTTACACTTATTTCCGGTCGGGGGAAAGCTCTACCACAGAGGGCACCGGGGAACACGGAGGTTCACGAGATCGGAGTGCAGAGGTCCTTTCGTTGGGAGTCCGGCGCTTTGCTCCGGACTCCGCTGCCTTAGGATGGCAGCGTGGTACGTAGTGCGTTGCGGAGTTGGTGGAGTGTTGCTATTAACGTAACTACTCCTGCGGTAAGAAATGCTAGACACATTCTCACGGCCCAGGCGGGTGCGACCCCGGCGCGGCGCAGAACAAAAGGCAGGAAGTTCCAATTGGTGATGTGAATGTAGTCCCAGGGATCTTCGGTCATGGCGTGAGTGTTGAGACCCCAGGCGTCCATTTTCCCCAGAGCGAAGGCGACGATGTTCTTGCAGCGCAGGGCGATCACGAAGGTGGGGTGACCGAATGTTTCCATCTGATAAATTTCAAGCGGCAACCAGAAGGCGAGCGAGGCCAACTGGATTACGGCGCTGACCGCGATCAATCCCATGCCAATTGACCAGACCAGCTTTCCAGCGTGAGCGCGGTGTCGCAAAAGCAAAGGGACTGAAAGTAACGCCACCAGTTCGGCGGCTGTGGAGACATAGCGGTCCCCCCAGGCGAAATCACCGCTCCAAACTGTGTAGCGCGCATAAAAGCAGATGTAACTCAGAAGGAGTAGGGAAGTGGCGACGAGATAGGCCCGCGTTTCAGAGCTGAAACGCTTCCATGCCATTGCGCCGACCAGGATGGTGAGCAACAGCAGCGGATCGAACAGGAAGATAGATTTCTCCGGTGTAAACAGCGCACCAAGAAAGCCGACGTGGAACGGTGTTTCGAACGGGTAATTTGCGGGCAGCGTAGGGTCGAGCATTCGATGTTCGACGGCAAAGTAGTGTAGATAAGTATTAAAGAGCGATCCGAAGCGATGGTATTGATATAGCCGATCTATCAGCAAAAAGAACGCGTAAACCGGTAGCGCAGTCTTCGCGTAGGTGAGAAAGCGATCCCACAGCGCCCGGCCTCGCAAGGGCTGTGACCACGCCACAAGTAAAAGGAAGAGCCCTCCGGCCATTAGGTCTAAGCCGGTGGTCAGGCGGGTCAGCAGATTGAGTCCAAAAGCAGCAGATCCGATCAGCAAGGCGCGATGATTGCCGGTGCGCAGCCATTGGTATTGGAACGAAAATCCAGCAAGAGTCAGCAGGAAGATGTAGTTGTTCTCCATCATGTTCTGGGTGTAATGCAGATGGGTGGTGCAGAACATAAGCGCCAGCACTCCAGCGACTGATTCGAGGTCGGTGAACTTCATCAAGCGCAGAAAACGGAAGCAGAGCAGAGCGGTGAGAACGCTTAACAGAATGTTGGAGGTGTAAGTGACAAAAATGTTGCGTACGCTGGGATCGTTGCCGTTGTAGTCAGCGAATACCGGCAGGCGCTCAATGTACGTCCCCACGACATCTGCGGGCAGCATAAGCAGAGGCTGGCCGATGCCATACCAGTCGTACAGTTTGCCGCCGCGACCGTGGACTCCGAATTCAGGATATTCGTCGGGAAATACTGCGGGTTCCGAGGTCCAAAACGAGTGGGCAGTCTGCAGGCGGTGCATGGTGTCGCTGGTGCCCAACTCCCCCGACTGGACAACGAAGGCCGTGAGGCCGGCAATCAGGGCCAGGAGAAAGCGTATGTCCTTCCACCATGCACGTGGCATGGGCTAGCTCTTCCTTGATCTGGCCATCGCTTCGCGAGATTCCCGGTCAGCAGTCTTGCGACGCTCGGTTTCCCGCTTGTCCCACAATTGCTTGCCTTTAGCCAGCGCGATTTCAATTTTTACTTTACCGTTCTTGAAATACATGCGCGTGGGGATCAGGGTCAGGCCACGCTGCTGGGTCTTGCCGATAAGTTTGCGAATTTCCTCTTTATGCATGAGCAATTTGCGGGTACGAAGAGGGGCATGGTTGAAGATATTGCCGTGCTCATAGGGGCCGATGTGGCAGTTCAGAAGCCAGAGTTCACCGTCTTTGATAAGGCCGTAGGCGTCTTTGAGGTTAGAGAGGCCGCCGCGGACGGATTTGACCTCGGTTCCGGTCAAGACTACGCCGGTCTCAAATTTTTCCAGCAAGAAGTAGTTATGGGAAGCGATCCTATTAACGGAAGCGTCACGCTGCCCCGCTGCGGTGGGATCGCGGCGGGGATTTTTCTCCGGATTAGGCCGGGTCGGTTGTGCTGGCTGTCGCGGCATACTGACTTCTAGCTTACCGCATGAGCTTGGCTGGAGCGGTCGAAGGCTTTACCACAGGGGCAAAGAGGACTAGCTTGGCGTCGAGAGCGCAGACGAATGGAGGGAACTTGCGTGCTCTGGGATGGGGATTTGGGACGATGACATCTTCAGTACAGGCACCAAAGAGTGTAACTGCTACCACAGCAGTCACTTCGGATGGTTCTGGAGCGATGTTATAATCGCGAAAAATACTTCGGAAAATGCCAGAGAGTGGGAACCCGGGGTGCTGGCCGGCCAGCGGGAAAAACTGTCTGCGAGGAATGTGGAATGAAACGCTTGATGCGCTCGGCGGCCCTGGCTCTGTTGCTACTGGCCGTTAGTCTTGCCATCGCCGGCGAAAGTGCCAAGTCCTTATACAACAAGGGCAAGGACGCGGAAGCGCGGCAGAACTACGAGCAGGCCTACGATTTTTTCAAACAGGCTTACGACCTGAAGCCTACCGACCTCTCTTACCGCGCCTCTTACGAGCGGCTGCGTTTTCTGGCCGGTGCTTCGCACGTGCATCGCGGGCAGTTGCTGCGGGAGGCGGGCCAGTTGGACACGGCGCTGGCAGAGTTCCAGAAGGCCGTCGATATTGATTCTTCCAGTTCCATCGCCCAACAGGAACTAAAACATACCAAGGAGATGATTGAGGCCGGGAAAACGTCCGGGTCTAAGTCGCCGGCTCCGTCTTCGACGGGAGTCCAGAAACGCCTGGAAGAGGCGGGTGGCCCCGTAGAACTGGCTGCCATCTCGAATGTTCCGATTAATCTGAAGATTACAGAAGACTCGAAGGTCATTTACGAAACCGTGGGTAAGTTGGCTGGAGTCAACGTGCTGTTTGATCCCGACTACACATCGCGTCGCATCAAGATCGAACTGAACAATGTTTCTCTGCAGGAAGCGCTGGAGATCATCGCGCTGGAGTCGAAAACCTTTTGGCGTCCGGTGACGCCAAACACGATTTTCGTGGCCTCGGACAATCCGGCCAAGCGTAAGGACCTGGAACAGAGCGTCATCAAGACCTTTTATCTGGCCAATCTATCGCAACCAACCGAGCTTCAAGACGTAGTCAATGCAATGCGGCAAATCCTGGAAATTTCCCGCATTCAGCCCTTACCTTCGCAGGGAGCCATCGTAGTCCGGGGCACGCCTGATCAGATCGCCTTAGGGCAGAAACTGATCAATGACCTGGATAAATCCAAGCCAGAGGTCATCGTAGATGTGGCGGTGATGCAGATCAACCGGTCTAAGTCGAGGACCTTGGGAATCAGTCCGCCAACCAGTGCGACTGTGGCGTTACAGAGCAACATCAGCACTACGACGCCGGCTGTGACGACAGGCGGGAACACGACGGGTGGCACCACTACCGGCACACCCAACCAGATCAACCTGAATCAAATTGCTAATCTGAACGCGACAAACTTCAACATCACGATTCCGCAAGCGACGGCTACAGCGTTGTTCAGCGACAGCAATACCAAGCTGCTGCAAAAGCCACAGATTCGCGCCGTGGACGGGCAGAAGGCATCGCTGAAAATCGGTGACCGCGTTCCTGTAGCGACGGGTTCATTCCAGCCGGGAATCGGCGGTGTGGGTATTAACCCGCTGGTAAATACGCAATTTCAGTACCTTGATGTAGGCGTGAACATTGATATCACGCCCAAGGTACATGCCGGGGGCGAAGTCACCCTGAAGATCACGATGGACATTTCTTCGGTGACGGGAACCTCGAGTATCGGCGGCATCAGTCAGCCCATTATCGGACAGAAAAAGATTGAGCATGAAGTTCGTCTGAAGGAAGGCGAAGTCAACATGCTGGGCGGGATGTTTGAGGACCAGGAAACCAGGTCTATAAGCGGGATTCCGGGTCTGGCCCAGATTCCAATCCTGAAGTACCTGTTTGGACAGACGCAGAATGACCACTCGCAAACCGAGACGGTATTTGTTCTGATCCCGCACGTGGTGCGCGCCCATGAATACAGCGACTTGAATCAGGCTACGTTGGATGTGGGAACGGCTAACGCCATCGAACTGCGCCGGGTGAGCCACTCCGCGCCAGCGAATCCGCCAGCGGCCAATCAAGCGGCGCCGGCACAGACCGGAATTCAACCACAGAATGCGACTCCAGCATCGCCGGCGAAACAGTTCCCGGCTGCCACAGTCGTGCCTCCGGGAGGCGCGAGTTTCAGTTTCGATCCGGCCAGCATCACCCAAGCACCTGGTTCAACTTTTACGGTAAACGTGGTGTTGAGCGGGGCGCAGAACGCTTACTCGGTCCCCATGCAACTCAGCTACGATCCGCAAGTGCTGCAGGTAATCAACGTCTCAAACGGGAGCTTCCTCTCGCAGGACGGACAAGCAGTAGCCCTGGTGCATCGTGATGATGATACTGGCGGGGTATTGCAGATTACCGCGACTCGTCCACCGGGTGCGCCGGGCATTTCAGGACAGGGCACAGTAGTGACCCTGACCTTCATGGCCAAGGCTGCCGGGCAATCGACTTTGACCATTTCAAGAGGAGCGGTGCGTGACCCGGGGATGCAGCCAGTGCCGGCGGCAGGGGCTTCGGCCGCGGTGACGGTTCAATAATTGGGCAGCCGTGAAGTGAGAAGCACTCCATCACGTCCCGGCGATAGTGGGAAATCTTAAAGGGACGACACACACCATCGTAAATATGACGTTACCAGTTCCAGGAAGAAAGCCTGTGCGAAACATGCGCGGGTTCACGCTGATCGAGTTGATTGTGGCGACTACGATCCTTGTGGTCCTTACCGGGCTGGCCATTCCGCTGGCGCGAGTCAGCATCAAGCGCGAAAAGGAACATCAGTTGCGCCGTGCATTGTGGGACCTGCGGGATGCGATTGATCGCTATAAGGATGCGGCCGACCGGGGCGCGTTCCAGACTAAAGTAGGTTCCGAAAACTACCCGCCAGACTTGGATTCCCTGGTGAAAGGCGTTGATGCCCAGGGCAAAAAGCTGAAGTTTCTTCGCCGGATTCCGATTGATCCTATGACGAACAGCACGGAGTGGGGGATGCGCTCCATGCAGGATGACCCGGACTCTGATTCCTGGGGCGAGCAGAATGTTTTTGATGTGCACACCAAGTCGCAGGACACAGGGTTGGACGGCACCAAGTACAAGGACTGGTAGATGACAAGGGCGCGCCGCAAACAGAGCCGGGGCTTCACCTTGATCGAGCTGATGATCGTAGTCAGCATGATCCTGATCCTGCTTTCCGTGGCGCTGCCGGCGTACAACCGGTCCATTCTGGCTGCCCGGGAGTCGGTGCTGAAACAGAATCTGTTTTCCATGCGCTCCGTGATCTCCCAATACACGTTGGACAAGCAAAAGGCGCCCCAGTCTTTGCAGGACCTGGTCAGCGGAGGCTACTTCAAGCAGCTGCCGAACGACCCTATGACCGGGCGTAACGATACATGGGCGGTGGAAGAAGAGACCGACACGCTGCTGTCCGTGGATCAGCAGGAGGGCGGGATCGTGGATGTTCACAGCGGATCGAGTGGTGTGGGCAGTGATGGCACGGCTTATAACACGTGGTAGAGCGCGACACAGCGAGCAAGCAACGTCTTCCTGCATTTGAACACTTCCTGCCAAAGCACTAACATCTAAGCATGCTGGTAGAAACTGAAATCTCTCAGGCCACCTACACTCCCATCCGGGCACCTCGCGGCAATGCCATTTCCTGCAAGGGCTGGCAGCAGGAAGCCGCCATGCGCATGCTGATGAACAATCTCGATGAAGAAGTTGCAGAGCGGCCGCGCGATCTGGTGGTCTATGGCGGAACCGGGCGAGCAGCGCGGAGTTGGGAAGCCTACCACGCGATTGTTGCTTCCTTGAAAAATCTCGCCGATGACGAAACTCTGCTGGTGCAGTCGGGCAAGCCAGTGGGTGTGTTCAAGACGCACGAGTACGCACCGCGAGTGTTGATCGCGAACTCGAATTTGGTTGGACACTGGTCCAACTGGGAAAAGTTCAACGAACTGGAACGCGCCGGCCTGATGATGTACGGGCAAATGACGGCGGGCTCATGGATTTATATCGGCTCGCAAGGGATTGTGCAGGGTACATTCGAAACGTTTGCCGCTGCGGGAGAGAAGCATTTCGGTGGAGACCTTGCAGGCAAGCTGATCGTGAGTGGCGGCATGGGCGGCATGGGTGGGGCTCAGCCTCTGGCGGCGACCATGACTGGCGCGGCTTTCTTGGGCATCGACGTTGACCCCGAACGCATCAAGAAACGCCTTAAGACCGGCTATTGCGACTTCATGGTCACAACGCTTGACGAGGCGCTGCGCATCCTGAAGGACGCTATGCGCAAGAAGGAAAACGTCTCGGTAGGACTGGTGGGGAATTGCGCTGACATCATTCCAGAACTTGCGGAGCACGGCGTAGTGCCGGACATTTTGACTGATCAGACTTCGGCGCACGATCCACTGAATGGCTATGTGCCCAATGGGATGACGCTCGAAGCTGCGCTCGAGCTGCGCCAGGGTGATCCGAAGAGTTATCAGGAACGCTCGCTGGATGCGATGGCGCGGCACGTGGAAGGCATGCTCCGCTTGCAGAAGATGGGCGCGGTCACATTCGACTATGGAAACAACATTCGGACCTTTGCGTTTCAGCGCGGTGTGAAGAGCGCATACGATTTCCCCGGATTTGTGCCCGCATATATTCGTCCGTTGTTTTGCGAAGGCCGGGGCCCATTCCGCTGGGTTGCGCTTTCAGGAGAGCCTTCGGACATTCACGTTACGGATGATCTGATTCTCGAGTTATTTCCAGACAACCGGATTCTGCGTCGCTGGATTGATCTGGCGCGTAAGCGGATAAAGTTTCAAGGGCTGCCCGCCCGCATTTGCTGGCTGGGTTATGGAGAGCGGGCTCAATTCGGGTTGGCGATGAATGATCTGGTGAAGAAAGGCAAGATCAAGGCGCCGATTGTGATTGGACGCGATCATCTGGATTGCGGCTCGGTGGCATCCCCATACCGCGAGACTGAAAGCATGAAAGACGGTAGCGATGCGGTCGCAGACTGGCCGTTGCTCAACGCTCTGTTGAATACTGCCGCTGGGGCTTCCTGGGTTTCCATTCATAATGGCGGCGGCGTTGGCATTGGCTACTCATTGCATGCAGGCCAGGTAACGGTTGCCGATGGGACCGACATGATGGCCAAGCGGATTGAGCGCGTGCTGACGACGGATCCGGGTATGGGAGTGATCCGGCATGTGGATGCGGGATATCCAGAAGCAAAAGCATTTGCAAAGGAGAAGGATGTGAAGGTGCCGATGTCGCCGCTTGATGCTCGTTAGTCATTGGACGTTCGCAATCCCTGACGAGCGCAACCTGCCCATATCAAAGTTAACAAGAAACTTTTAAAAGCCAACATGCCTGAAGCGACCTTTCCAGAACTTCTTGAGACTGAGCGCCTCCTATTGCGTCGCTATAGTAGTGCTGACGCTGCAAGCATTTTGGAATTAGTCGAAAAAAACAGAGCTCACCTCATTCAAAATTTCTCACAAATGGCGAAGGGCCTTTCGCAAACTGAGGACGCAAAATCTTTTGTGAACGACAAAACGGAGCAATGGAATAGCAGAAAGGCTTTCTGTTACGGCATTTGGTTGAAAGCTTCCAAGGAACAAGCGGGGCAAATTCAGGTAAAAAACATTGTTTGGGAAGTGCCCTCTGCTGAATTTTCTTATTTCATAGGAAGTTCGTCTCAAAGACAGGGTTTCGCCAGCGAAGCAATCTCTGCAATCCTGCGTGCAGCATTCAAAGAATTGGATTTCTAGAGAATATTTGTTCGGATCATTCCATCGAACAGGGAAAGCATGTTGCTTGCGAACAAACTAGGCTTTCAACATGAAGGGCTACATCGAAGTGAGTTCAGGTGCGGGTTTGGTGATCTCCACGATGTCCACTATTTTTCTTTGACTGCAGACGATTTTAAGTTGGCCTGATAACGCTCCGATAGGATTTTGATTGATCACCGACTGCCTAACAGTTAGGCAGAATTCCGGTACAAGAGTACGTCGTTGTCACAGTTACTGCTAAACTGCTTGGCGTGTCACCCTCCCGTAAATCGAAACCGCCGGTGCAATCCCTGTTGCTGGTTAACATTGGCCAGCTGCTGACGCTGCGCTCTTCTTCCGGTAACTCGGGTCCACGCCGCGGTATCCAGCTTAAAGAACTAGGCATCATCGAGGACGCCGCTGTGCTTTGCCTGGGCGGGAAGATCGTCTCGGTCGGCAAGAGCAAAGACGCAGTGCGCGATTCCTGGTTGAAGAAACATCGTGAGAAAGTCATCGAGATTGACTGCTCGAGACAAGTCGTTCTGCCTGGATTCGTGGATTCCCACACTCATCCAGTATTCGTCGCACCGAGGCTGGTAGATTTCGAGAAGCGCATCACCGGTGCCACGTACGAAGAGATCGCCCAAGCAGGTGGGGGTATCCGCTCGAGCGTGGAAGCTGTGCGCAAAGCAAGCAAGAAGTTGCTGGCCGAAAAAGTTTCGCAAATGCTGCGTGAAGTAGCGGAGCAGGGAACCACCACAGTTGAGGCGAAGTCGGGATACGGTTTGTCGTTAGAGTCAGAGATAAAGTCACTGGAAGCGATCCACCTTGCTGCGAAGAGTTGGCCAGGGACTGTTGTACCGACCCTGCTGGGTGCGCACGTTGTACCCAAAGAATTTCAAGGAAACTCCCGTGCATACGTGGATGAAGTCTGCGAAAAAATGATTCCGTTGGTAGCGAAGCGAAAGCTGGCACAGTTTGTGGATGTCTTCACCGAGCGAGGAGCGTTTAGCGCAGAAGACACGGAGAGAATTTTTGCCGCGGCAGAAAAGCACGGGCTGGGAGTACGGGCCCATGTTTGTCAGCTGAGCGAAACGCGAGTGCAGACATTGCTGCCGTATAAGCCGGCCTCATTCGACCACATGGATCATGTAAACGACGATGACATTCGAACGCTGGCGCGCGGCAATACGATGGCAACGTTAGTGCCCGGAGCGAATTATTTTCTGGGGCTGGAGAAGTTTCCTCCTGCTCGGAAGCTGATTGACGCTGGCGTGCCAGTCGCGTTGGCGACGGACTACAATCCGGGTTCATCACCGACTCCCAGCATGCCGTTTGTGCTGTCGCTGGCGTGCACGCATATGAAGATGTCCCCGGCGGAGGCCATCTCCGCTGCGACTATAAACGGAGCGTGGGCGTTGCGACTGGCAGAGAGCAAAGGCTCAATTGAGCCCGGCAAAGACGCGGACCTGGCAGTGTTCGAAGCCAGCGATTACCGGGAGATTCCTTACTGGTTCGCCTCCAACCGCTGCGCTTTCACGGTCATGAATGGAAAGCTGGTAGTGGCGGGAGCAACGGCGTCGCATTGAGGGAATGCAGCATGATTGATATAATCGGGGCTGCTTGATCCGCTCCCAGCGTTTGGACTGCCTGCGATTACCGGCAATTCCGCCAAAGTCCCCGGGTAGAGGTTGGCGAAGAGGTGTCCATGCAGCAGTTGAAGTTGACCAAGTGGCCAGGTAGCTCAGGTGGTAGAGCGCAGCCCTGAAAAGGCTGGCGTCGGCGGTTCAACTCCGTCCCTGGCCACCATCATTCCAAAGAACTTAGCGGAAATCTGGCAACAGGAACGTGGCAAAATCACCCACGGTCGATCACCCACGCCTACTGGATGAGCCGTTGAGCGGTTTCCTCGTTCAGACCCATGGCCTCGATCATCTTTGCCTGGGCCTCCATGCGCTTGTCCATGCGCGAGTGCGCGTAGACCTTGAGCAGGATTGAAGGGTCTGCCCAACGCAGCATGTCTTGAATAGTTTTGGAGTCGGTGCCAATCTCTACCAGGAACGAGGTTAACGCATACCTGAGGTTGTGGAAGCCAAACCTGTGACCGTGCGGAATCTCGATCACATGTTTCGGTGCGGGCCGGAGATGATCCTCCACCAGCATGTTCGGGACACGCGGTTGCTTGCCCTTGAGCCGGTTGGAAGCGAAGATGAAATCTTCGTCTCCTGCGTAAGCCATCGTCTCCCGCCAATTTTTCAGCAAACCCATGACAAGTGAATGCAGCACCACGGGCTTCTTCGAAGCTGCTGACTTGGGTTCGCCAAACTTGCCGCGGACGAAATTGGAAACCACGTAGATGCGGAACTTGTCCCAATCGACGTGCTTCCATCGCAACGCGAGCACTTCGCCGATCCTCAATCCCGTCACCGCAACCAGTAAGGTCAGCAGGCGCTCGAATGCTTGCATACGGCAGATGACATTCCAGCCTTGCTGTGGCGTCACGAGAATGGCTTCGTACTCGGTGGTCGTGGCGATGTGAACATGAATGACAGGATTCGCTTCCATCGTTCGCGGAATCAGGTCGTTCGCCTGTGCCATCGAATACACCAGATGCATCACGCGGCGGATTTTGTCCACCGTTGAGTTCTCCAAGTCTTCCTCGTCCTGCACCGACTCCAACCACCCTTTGATTTCCGAGGGCTTGATCTTCAAAGCCTCCGTCTCTCCGAATCTTGGAAGGAGCCGCCTGTGAATGATGCGTTCTCTGTCCTCGATGGTGGAAGCAGCTTTCGGCTTGCGCTTCTTCGACTCCGGCACCTTCTTTAATTCTTGCAGGTAAAACTCTGCAAGAACCGCGAACGTCAGGGTTCCGCGTTTCGATCCTGGTTCGATAGTATACAACCGTCTGCAATCCGCTTCTGCAAAAGCTTGTGCTTCCGTGGGAAAGTCTTGCACTCGCCCGATGACACGAGTCCGTTCGACCCGCTTGTGGTCGGAGTCGCGTGTCACTTTGAAGCGTAGCACCCAAACTGCACCCTCCAAACGTTCTTCTACCTTCAAACTTCCCCGATGCTCCCGAATCATCTAGTTCCTCCGATTCGGTTGCCGGGGACTGCCATCTTCGATGATACGCTTCTGGATTCCAGAGCCGGACTTTTCGGCGACTAACGCATCTGCAAGTTCGGACAACCTGAAGCGCCATTGTTTGCGCTTGCCCCGACCGATGGGATGGGCGGGATCTCTCCCGCACGCGCCATCTCGAGGACGCGGCGGCGAGTAATACAGAGAAATTTCGCTGCCATATCGGCGGCCACAAACGACTCAATGTTGCTATCCAGTGTTGCGATCATGGGTCCAACTTCCTCAGTGTGTTGATGTCAAACAACCGCATCGCGATGACCGAGGAAAATTCTAGTGTTGGTGCACGATTTTGCTGCACGCGTTTCTGGGTTATTTTTTTCGGAGAGTGTCTCATCGAGGCTCAGGCGCAGGCGCGTAACGTGGGTCATTTAAGGTCACTTTGCCTGGATTCGCCTGTTGTCAAGCCTCTTTTGGGATGATGATTCGTTGCGCAAAGTTGTTGATTTTACGGGACAACACCTCCTCGCTGTGCCGTTCTCAGCGATTGGGGCAATCTGGTTCCTTTACCTCCTGAACTACAACATGAGTATTGCGGTATGGGTGGGGCTCATCGCGTTACTCGGAGTGGACGCTGAGACGGCAGTCTTCATGTTGCTATACCTGGATATTGCCTACCGCGATGCCATCACTAAGGGGAAAATGAACAGCTGCGACGATCTGCGGGAAGCGATCGTGGTAGGCGCCGTCAAACGTCTACGCCCGAAGGTGATGACGGTGGCCTGCATGCTATTCGGGCTACTGCCAATTATGTGGTCCGTCGGAGCTGGCGGTGACGTTATGAAGCGCATTGCGGCTCCCATGATCGGCGGGATCATCACTTCGTTCCTAATGGAACTCATCATTTACCCGCCGGTCTTCGCCATCTGGAAGTGGAACTTCGAGGTAAAGCCGAAGCTCAAAGAGGTCGGTCCGAAACAACTGGAGCGAAAGAACATGGGAGAACCGGTACATGCTTAGGCCTAGTCGGCAACTCGAATCCTTGGTCGTATTCGTCGCACTCGCCGTGTCCGCTTAGTCGTAGACGGGCACCGTACGCTGTCCCGGTTGCTAGTGAAAACGATGACCGCTTGTACGTCCCAAGTCAACACGGGCTGCAGCGCGATACCTCCGCAGTCTATATGTACAGTTCGATAACGAATCACCCACGGCAGTCACCCACGATCCTTCCGTCTTGCCCGCATTTTCCAGTGTTTGGCAGTCTCACGGCAACCCTTGAAGTTGTTGGAAACACTGGAAATCCGAGTTCTGAAAAGGCTCGCCGTCGGCGGTTCAACTTTGTCACTGGCCACCATCATTCCAAAGAACTTAGAGGACACCTCGCGACAGAATGTTGGCGAAATCACCCACGGCTATCACCGACGCCAATAGGGATGAGCTGCATGGCTCACAAGCTCAACCACCACGAAGCCAATGTTGCTGACACCTGCGCGACAGCATGGACAATAATGTGGTCGCGCTGCTGGAGCAAGGACGACGCCCGTCGGCGCGCGTGCTACTGATCTGGGGCGTGACGCATAATGCTTGCTGTTGGTGGCACTGCGCAGCTAAGCGTGATGGTCTCCTGATTGCTCAGGATTTGTGGTCAGCAGTCCAACGGACGATGCGGAAGATCACGAACTCTGCTGGGCGCAGCGCAGCCACACCAATCAAGACGATGAGCCTGCCATTGTCGATGTCGTCTTGCGTCATTGTGGTGCTGTCGCACTTCACGAAGTAAGCTTCGTCCGGTTTGCTTCCCATCAGGGCGCCACTGCGCCACTCGTTGGAAAGGAAACAGAAATAGTTTGACGAACATTGGCCCACAGTGGCTCGCCGTTGGGTTCGAACACGACCCACTGGGTGCCGTTGTCGATGGAGTGCTCGAGATAGGCGAGGTAGCGGCGGATGGCGACATACTTCCACTCAGAATCGGAGCTGACGGTGCGGACGCCCCAAACGAGATAACCTCGGTCAGGAAAAAAGCGCAGGGTGTTGATGCCGAGTGGATTGAGAATGCTCTGCTGAGTGTCGTCGAGGATAGTCTCAAGGCCGATGGCGAGGTTGATAACTTCGTTGGCTGGGGACTTGGAAGCACCGCGCGTCAGGTCGGTGCGCGCATAGATCCCGGCGATAAACCCAGAGGGCGGCAAGTTGAGGCTGGCACCGGTCGAGGGATGGCGAACGGTCACCCAGGGATAGTAGAGAGTGGCATAGCGTGAGTTGAAGTTGGCGCGAAAGGCCTGTACCGCGTCAGGATCCTGGCCATCGCTGGAATCTAGCACGGCGATGCAATATCGCATTCGTTCGGCGTGAATTATCAGCAGGTTGAGGATGGATCTCCCGTCGGAAGAATTGTGTTGGCAGCCGAAGGTGGCGCCGGGGGCGGCGATGGTGGAGATTTCGTCCACTTCTTCAAAGGCCAGCAGCGCGGTTTTGGAGTTGGTGGTCGGATCGAGGGCACCCGCGTAGTCGGCCGCGGTGGGACGTCGGCCATCCGAATTTGATCTTGCCCCAGGAGAGAAGACCCGGGAAACATAGAGGCGAATACCACCGTTCTCGAAGAAGGCTCGCGCGGCGTGCCACATGAAATTGGGCATGGGCGAGGCATCTTCGAACTGCATGAGCTGCGAGCCGCCGTAGGTTTGTTCGAACTCGGCGAGGCCAGTGAGGGGAGCAGACGGCAGAACGAGCGGACCACTATGAGTGGGTCCGACGAATCCAGCGGTGGAGGTAGGGGAGGCCTTGGATTGAATGGAGTTGGTTGGTCTCCTCGACGTAAACCCCTGGCGAAACATGAATAGGCACGGCAGGCCCTTGATGACGCAACCGAAGTATAGAACAAGTCGTGAGTAGCGAGCCGCAGCCTGAACGCGAGACGGAGATTGACGACTCGAAGCCATTTCTGGAGAGGGTTCTTACTCGTTCTGGGGCACTATTCCAGTGACATCAATGTTGACCCTTCCCTTGGCATTGGCGGCACGGAAGCCAGACGCGCGGCACTATTCCGAATTTCCTCGAAGCCCGTTTCTGGATAGTTTCCCGTTGGCCAGCCGCCTGCCCACGATTGACAGGAACCAAGTTTAGAGCGGTACCAATGCAATCAGCGAGTGGTCAAACTGTCAGCTTCCCCAAACGAGGCACTAGTTGCCGCGAACACCAAGGCCATAGACAGCAAACCCACTCTGAAGAATAGAGAGTAGGAAGGGCGACCTAGCGTTCGCTGCGCCGTTGATGTCGTCTCGAGTAGCAAAGACTACATCGACTCGCGGAAAGCAGTCTAGCGAGAGTTGACGGGCGCGACGCAGGTGGAAAAGAGGATCGCCGTCGAGGTCGGCCACTATGAGTAGATCAACATCGCTGCTCGGACTATTCGTGCCCTTGGCATAGGAACCGAAAAGCACGATACGTTCTGGAGCAAAGGCGCGGACGAATCGTGCGACGACTCGCCGGATGAGTGGCGGAAGGTTCCGCGAGTCGATCCCGTTCATCGCTGGCGGTACGGAGCTAGCCATGGATCGCCGCCTGCTTGAACGCATCGCCACCGTCGAGCGCAGTGTAGTAGAGGTGCAGGATCACGTCGGTGACTTTGGCGACAGCGATTTCGTTGCTTGCCGCAGGAAGCTCGAAGTGCCATGAGCCAACCGCCCCGCCACCTTCGAACGGAAGGTAGCGCTGATCGCCAAGGTTGTTATTGATGGCGGTCAGGAAGAGCCCTGGATCGTCTTGTGCGTTGCCGAGTACGATCTTCTGCGGCACGGACGCGTAGTTATAGGTGAAGCGAGGGTCGGCTCCAGGGGGCGCTTCCGCATACCCGCCCGCGAGATCGGTCGAAGTCCTGACCTTATTGCTGACCAAGGTCAGAGTGGCTTTGACGTTGTCAAATTTTCCAGGGTTCGGATAAGCGACCGTTACGCTTACTCGCAACAAGTGACGGTTGAAATGGCCGGGATAGTCGTGATCGAAGAGTGATTCGGGGAGATCGAAATCGCATGCTCCGTTTTGAAGGAGTTGCGTTAGCGCGTTGGGGTTGAGCGACGCTAGCGAGACAAAGCGCGAGATTTCGAATCGTCTCGAGTTCTTCTCCAGATACGAGGCTTGCAATCGCCGGAGGTCATGATTCAGGCCTTCGCCCGCCAGCAATCCTTTGTGCAGGCTGTCCCAATAACCGAACTGGATGAAATCGCTGATCACGATCCCCAATTCGTACTGATAGCAGCGTTCAACTTGTTTGCACAGTTTATAGGCAAGCAGGTAGCTCTGAAAATAGGTATCGGCGAGTTGCCCCAACATCCAGTCGTAGAGATCTTGATTCGTGAACTTGTCGGTGAGAAAATCAATTTGCTTCTGAAGGTAGTCAAGTTGCTTTTGATGGTTATCCAGGTTTTGTTGAGCGATCTCTAACGCTAACTCAGCACCAGCGAGTTGTGCGTTCGCCTGCTGGATTTGAATCTGCGCTTCGGTGGCAGCCTGGTTCCAGTTGTC
>Ga0207149_1016_pt1 | contig 21846 bp, 23 predicted proteins | sample Alteio_BWMinHeat_31_FD_153563 | JGI IMG/M metagenome (GOLD analysis project Ga0207149, IMG submission 153563) | Enriched cells from forest soil in Barre Woods Harvard Forest LTER site, Petersham, Massachusetts, United States -... | ecosystem: Environmental > Terrestrial > Soil > Temperate forest >... | reverse complement strand
ACGTCATAAAAGCTCGGCAATGCCATGACAGCCAAGATCCCCAATACAGTTATAACCAAGATCAACTCGATCATGGTAAAACCTTTTTGGCGTCTTGAGTGCTTCTTTGATTTTTTGTTTTTCTCTTTATCCATAACGTAACCTCCCTGATAATTCCCACTCTCTTCTACAAAGGAAGAGAGTGGGAAAAAATCTAAGATTAATCCGCGACACAAGACATGGCACCTGTTGCCGGAGCATAAGTACATGTCGTGGTGGTTCCCGCAGTAGCAGCACAAGCACCTGCTGCAAATGCATTAGGACCCCAACGATGGACCAATCCACCTGCTACAGCACACCAATTGGAAGAAGTAATGGAATCTTGCAACACATTCGTATAGCAGGGATTAGCGGCTGTACAGGGACCCAATGCAGCAGCATCCAATGTTGCAGGGACTACAGGCGAAGTCCCATTTGTCAACGCATTTGCACGATACATATTGACTCCACCTTTCACAGCCCCGATCACCCCGTCACGTGCGGATGTTTTGGCACTGGAACTTACGTCATAAAAGCTCGGCAATGCCATGACAGCCAAGATCCCCAATACAGTTATAACCAAGATCAACTCGATCATGGTAAAACCTTTTTGGCGTCTTGAGTGCTTCTTTGATTTTTTGTTTTTCCCCTTTTTCATATGAAACCTCCCTTGGTTTTCATTTGTTTGTTATCTTATTTTTTTTCGCTACAAACCTCATTAACCCGAATTGAAAAATTCTTTTTTCATACATACCCCCCTTATTAATGACCCATCACTGCTCTGGACATGTTCCACATCGGTAGGAAAATCCCCAGGGCCATGAGAGTTACCATCCCAAACATCATACAAAGTAAAATCGGTTCCAGAAGTGTCGTCATGTTTTTAGTGATATGGCTGATTTCCAAATCAAAATGGCTCGCCATTGAAGAGAGCATGTTGTCGAGGTTGCCGGATTGTTCTCCAATCGCAGTGGTCTCAATCATGATGACGGAAAATAATTTGGATTGCCGCATCACTTCCGCGATGGTTTTGCCTTTGAGAAGCCCTTCTCGAAAACGATTGATTTCTCTTCCATAGGCTTCATTGCCAATCACCTGTGAAAGAACTTCAAAGCTTCTTACGAGAGGAAGACCGCTACGATAAAGCGCTGCAAACAAATGACCAAAACGAGCCATCGCAATTTTTTGGAAAAGATTTCCAAAAATGGGAAAACGAAGTTTTTGCAAATCCCATTTTAATTTTCCTCGAGGAGAACTGACCCATCTTTTGAAAGTCCAAACGAGAAAGGCAACAATCACCAAAACCACATACCAATAATTGCTAAAGAAATCGCTCCCCGCCATGAGAATACGAGTAGGCAAAGGAAGTTGGGCTTGGAATTTATCATAAAAGGCTGCAAATTTTGGAATAACGAAAGTCATCATCACGTAAAGTGAAATGCACATCACGCCGATGACAATTTTCGGATACAAAGTAGCAGACGATACTTCTCTTTTTAAGCGATCCTCTTTTTCGAGAACATTCACAAGCTCATTTAAAACTTGCTCCAAAATACCTGCCTCTTCGCCAGCAAGTAACATGCTCGTATAAAGCTTGTTGAAGATCAGTGGATATTTCGAAAAAGCTTTTGCGAGAGAAGTCCCATTTTGGATGTCATTTTGAATACTCATCAAGGCTTGCTGCAAATGCTTGTTTTGAGCCTGTTTGGTAAGAGTGGAAAGCAAAATATCCATGCTCAAGCCCGCCTTGAAGAGCGTGTGAAATTGACGTGTAAAAACGATCAATTCCTCGGATTTAATCGGACTAAAAAAGGTTTGGAATTTTGCTTCAAGGCCTGAAAGGCCTTTCGATGCAGGAGTTAACTGAACAATACGATATCCGCGCTGACGCATGGACTGGAGAATTTCGCGTTGACTTTCGCCTTCCATTACACCGCGAATCACGCCACCTTTGGGATCATATGCCTTGTAGGCCATCTGCATACTAGCACCTTCTCCATTCAATTCTTACATTAAGGTCACGGCACTAGTGCTCATTTTTGAATCATTCAGATGATGCACTAGAAAGTCTCCGTCACTCGCAGGACTTCATTCATGGAGGTTTGTCCTTCGAGAATCTTTTTTCGTCCGTCTTCAATCATGGGCACATAGCCCTTCTTTTTTATTTCTTCCGAAATCAATTCGTCCGTTGCTCCGGATTCAATCATTTTGCGAACTTCTTCATTCACTGTGAACAGTTCAAAAATTCCGATACGCGACACGTAACCTGTTTGTCGGCAGGCTTCGCAGCCTTTGCCAAAATAGCTCGGAGTTTTTTCGGGCAGACCTAAAATTTTGGCTTGCCCCTCTGCGTCGGTGTAGGCTTCTTTACATTCCGGGCAAATCTTGCGTACCAAACGTTGACCCAAAACTCCGACAAGAGCTGCGGAAAGCAAAAAAGGCGGAATCCCTAAATTGATCAAACGGGATACCGCTCCTACTGCTGTGTTCGTATGAAGGGTGGACATGACTAAGTGCCCAGTAAGAGCCGCGCGCAAAGCCATCTCAGCGGTTTCGGCATCTCTCACTTCTCCCACCATGATCACATCCGGATCTTGTCTCAACATACTGCGCATAGCAGAAGCGAAGGTCACATTCGCCTTGTTATTAAGTTGAGCCTGATTCACTCCGGGAATTTCATTTTCAACGGGATCTTCAATCGACATAATATTGCGTTCCACGGAGTTGAGAATTTGGAGCGCAGAATAAAGCGTTGTGGATTTCCCAGAACCAGTCGGGCCGGTTACGAAAATCAAACCATGCGGTTTTTTCACCCAATTCTTAAAAGTGTCCGCATCATCAGGATACATTCCCAATTGATCGAGTTTTTTGAGAGCTCCTTTACGAAGGAGTCGAATAACGACTTTTTCGCCATGCACGGTGGGATAGCTCGAAGTTCTGCAATCGATCATCTCTCCACTGATTTTAATGGTCATCCTTCCGTCTTGAGGAGCGCGTTTTTCGGCAATGTTCATTCCCGAAATTATTTTTACTCGGGAAACCACAGGTAAAAGCATTTTGATCGAAAGGATTATTTTTTCCTCCATAATCCCGTCAATGCGCATCCGAACGCGAATATAATTTTCTTGAGGTTCGATATGAATGTCACTCGCTTGCTCGCGGTGAGCTACATCCAAAATAGAATTGACCGAATCTACTGCTCCCACAGAAACTGCAAGCTCTTCTGCCTTCTTACCCGGATCCGTTTGGTGTTTCTTTTCCTCATTTAAAACTTCTACTTTGCCAGCACTCGCACTCACGGCCTTTAAGAGTTGGTAGTGATCGGAGATTACTTTTTCAATTTGCCTTTTCGGAGCGATCACATAATCGATGGTCAAATTCGGTTGATTCACCGCCTCTTCAATCGCTTGAATATTGGCAGGTTCTGCAATCGCGAGAACCAGAACATTTTCTTGAAGTGAATAAGGAACTACATTGAATTTTTTTGCGACATGAAAAGACACATAGCGGAGTAAATGTTTTTCGGGAGAATATTTGGAAAGGTCCACTTGCTCCCAATGCAAAATTCCAGAAAAAAAGTTTTGCATTTCATTTTCCCGCACAAAACCTTTTTGAACCAGGATGTGAGAGATATCACCTCCCAAGGTACCTTGAGTGGTTTCGGCCACAGCAAGTTGATCTTTGGTGATCAAACCTTGATTCACCATTTCTTTGCCTAGCCTTTCTGAAATTTTTTCGAATACTTCCGCTGAAAGCATGAAACGAGCCCTCCCTCAATCATGCTATAATTTGTACAAAAGTCTCCTCAGGCATCAGGTTCCACCCATTTGAAAAAAAGAAAAAATATTTTCTCATTCCCAAAAAAATATGCCGAATACTATAATGATATAGAAGAAGCCGATTCTTGTAAACAGTCAGAAGCAGGTTTTTATAATCTAACTACTTGTAATTTAACATGTTTTAACAGGAGTTGACATGTCTAATCCACGCTCACTGCAAGACCTGATTACCGAACTCGTAAAACAAAAAGGAAGCGATCTCCACATCTCTGCAGCTAGCCCCCCTCGCATCCGCATCGATGGAGTATTAAAACCCATGGAAAATCAAGCAGTTATAAGCCCTGAAGAGGCAAAGAAGCTCTGTTTGGAATTCGCTTCGGAAGACTTGAAAGAAAAGTTCCAATCTAGCCATGAAATCGATTTTTCCTTTGGAATTGAGAACGTCTCGCGCTTTCGGGCAAACGTTTATCTTGAGAAAGAATCGGTAGCAGGTGCATTTCGTACTCTTCCTTGGAAAATTCCTTCTCCCGAAAGTTTATATCTTCCTCTTAAAGTAAAAGAGCTCGCTCAAAGACCCAATGGTTTGGTCCTGGTCACCGGCGCCACGGGTTCCGGAAAATCAACGACTATTGCTTCAATCCTTGATCAAATTAATCAAACTCGTGAAGAACATCTCATCACGATAGAAGATCCGATCGAATATGTTTTCTCTCATGGCAAATGCATGGTACATCAACGCGAAGTGGGTCAACATACCGAAAGTTTTCAAATAGCCTTGAAATATATTCTTCGTCAAGATCCGGATATCGTACTCGTCGGAGAAATGCGAGACCTCGAAACTATGCAGGCAGCCATCACCACCGCAGAAACAGGGCATTTGGTATTTGCAACTTTGCATACAAATTCTGCCGTGCAAACCATCGATCGTATCATTGACGTCTTTCCTCCCACCCAACAACCTCAAGTGCGCTCACAACTTGCTTTTATTTTGGAAGCGATTTTATGTCAGCAGTTGCTCCCAGTGAAAAATGGAGGGAGACGTCTCGCTTTGGAAATGCTCTTTCCTAATTACGCCATTCGAAATTTAATTCGTGAAGGAAAAACACATCAAGTTTATGCCCAAATGCAAAGTGGCCAAGCTACCACAGGCATGGTGACCATGACTCAAAGTTTGGTGAATCTTATTAAATCCGGTTTGATTGATTTGGAAACCGCCAAAGAATATGCACCCGATCGGGAAGAGTTAGAGACGAGTTATCGGAGAATTCAAAGTGGAAACGAAGCCGCTTCCGAAAAATAATTAGAATACTTTAGAAATATTCCTACCCGTATGGGCAAAAAGCGGTTTTGCGAAAAACTTGGAACCATTTCCATCAAAGAAAAAACTTTGGGCCAAGAAAGGCCAGAAGTACACGAAGGTACTTAAGGTTCCGAGTAAGATCCATTTGTATAAAAATCGGTTCATCATAGGTATTATCGGTATCCGAGGGATTTAGTTCCGTTTTTTCCCCTATTTTTCATTAATAACCCAGACGCACTGCGTTGCAAGTGTTTAATATTTTTATACTTTCTTTAACTTTCCTCTAGATATTTTTCCTGAATATTTATAAGCGGACATACATAATGGGGCTTTCGAAGGAAAGTATTCTAATGAAGAACAAAAATCTATTTCTTGGGGCAATTTGTTTAGTACTATTCTCCTGTACATCTTCTAACAATCCCGACTCCAGCAACCTCAACAACACTTCTGTTTCTAGAGAAAACGCAATTCAGTGCTTAGACCAGGGAAATATTTCTTGTGCTCAAAATGATTTTTGCAGCCTTCAAAGTCAAAATCCGAACGATGCCTCTCTCGCTCTACGTTGCTGCACCAGCCAATTTCTCACAATGATGTTTTCAGATAACACGCAAAGCCTCGGCAAAATGTTAGGATATAGTCCAACAAAATTTGAGTCTCTCAAATCAAACACACTTCCTGATCTCATTTCTAAAAAGAAAATCGTTTTCGGTGAACTGATTTTTCTTCCTCAAGGCCAGTCTCCTAAACTTCGAGACCTAGTGATGCAATGGGGTGAAAAAGTAACGAGTGATCATACTTCTACTCATGAACTGAATCAAAAATTCATTCAATTAGGTAAAGATCTAGAAGGCGTGAGCCAATGTTTGAACAAGCTCCCACAAAGTTTTCCAGAAGATGAACTAGAAGGAAATTTTTTCGGAAGTAAAGATAAAATCAAAGTTACGTCTCGAGATATTGATTTTCTTCAGTTTGCAAGCCAATCGCTCTCTTATTTAGCGCAAAGTGTGTTTGAATACGACTGGGGTTTTGATTATTTCCCCTCCTGGCCTTTCGACGACAGCTTCTATCAAGATATTAATGGGAAAATGGGAGTAGGAGATAAACGTTTCGGGGATATCAGCGCCGATGCCACCACTCGAGTCGCAGGCCATGCTCCCCTTCTTAAAAGCGGGTTACAATCTTTTGATAATTTTCTTCATGAAAGCAAAACGGGTTTGATTGACGCCTGGCTTCGTTGGCGTTTCACCCAAGATGACCTGATCATCTATACCTCAGTGCTACAATCTGCAAACGCCTCGTTAAATGCAGGTCAATGGATGAGCGTTTCAGGAAAAAACTTCATTCTCAATACCTCCTCACTTTTGCATGAAGAGACTTTGCCCAATGCCAAGGACATTCCTCCTTCCACCGATTTGCTTCTCAAAAAATCGAATGGAGATCCGGATGTGAATGACGATTACCTGAAGGATTTGTTCAGCGACTTAATTCACTTTCGATCTTAAATAAAATTAATAAACACAACATCCAAATGAAATAACAGCCGATAGGCGTTGAGGGGGATGGTGCAATGCGAGCCACTATAATTGATTACTCCCACCCCGAATAAATCCATCGAGTGAAATTTTTCCAGCGCCGGTAAATACTAGGCAGAGGGCCATTGCGAGAAGAGCAAGAACAAATTCCATTCCATGACCTTTGTTAGCTTCACACATCAAATTTAAAAAGAGCCCATTGGCTCCATGTACTTTCCAAATTGCGACTCCCATTACGCAAGAAATTCCCAAGGCAGCAAGTCGAGTCAACAAACCGATAATCACCGCAATTCCTCCCAAAAATTCGGTATATCCAGCGACATAAGCCATAAAAGTAGGTAGCCCCATAGAAGTGACATGAGAAGCAAAGCCTTCAATGCCATGTCCTCCAAACCATCCAAAAACTTTTTGTCCTCCATGGGCAATAAAGATAACTCCTAAGACAAGTCGCAAAATTAAAAGTCCAAAACTCATACTTCCTCCTCATATTTTCACTTTACAGTAAAATAAAATGAAGCCAGACTATATAGCACCCATCTTCTATACAATCTTTAAATGACAGGTGCAATCCCTGACATTAAGAATGTTTAGACAGAAGAGAGGGATAGCATCTTCAATTATTTTAAAAAGGAGAAATCATCATGATGTCAGCGAAAAAAGGCGGAAAATCCCGTGATGTTTTGGTGGTAGCAAGCAAAGTAAAAGATTTCATCAAGAGTAAAGGATGCATGACCTCTTCTGAAACCATTCCTGCTCTTTCTGCAAAAGTTTACGCTTTGATTGAAGAAGCGACTGCCAGAACAAAGGGTAACAAACGCTCGACTGTGAAACCTCAAGATTTATGACCGAGGCGGGTGCCCGCAAAGCAGGCAGCCGAGGGAATGGTTGGAACCCGGGAAGGGTGGAAACCATGACCAAAATTGTAGCAAAACGAAGTTGGAAACTATGACCATGAAAAAAATATCCCTTTTTTTAATTCTTCTTTCCTTCTCCTTTCTCCCTTCTTCCCTCCTCGCACAGGGTTTTGCAAAAGGAGACAAGGTTGAAGTTCTCTGGCATGGTGCCTGGTATAAATCCACCATCGAACAGATCATGAGGGAAGGTTATTATAAAGTACACTTCATGGGATATTGGGCCTCGCGAGAGGAAGTGGTCCCCACAGAACGTATTCGAAACATCGCCGCGCGCACCCAACCCGATCTCAACGCCTTAAAATCTGGAAATAAGGTTGAATTCTTGGAAGGAGATCACTGGAGGCCCGCTACTTTGGTAGAATTAAACGGAAAGAAGGCCGTCATTCGGTATACGGATGGAGAATCCCAAAAAGAACAAGCGGTCCTCACTAGCCGCCTCTCGATTGTTCCAGGCCCCACGCCGTAATTTTCTGCCCATTTTTATTTTGACCCTTCACCTCTTTCCTTGTAAAGCCTGTGGATTACCTTTAAGGAGATGGCGATGGCAAAAGACACTCTTACGATTATCGACAATCGTAACGGAAAAAATTACGAGATCCAAATCGAGGACGATACCATTAAAGCGATGGATCTTCGACAAATCAAAATCTCCGAAGAAGATTTTGGACTCATGACCTACGACCCTGCTTTCACCAATACCGCTTCTTGCAAAAGTAAAATCACATATATTGATGGCGATCATGGAATTTTGCGCTACCGTGGAATTCCCATCGAACAGCTTGCAGAAAAAAGCACCTACCTCGAAACTGCTTACTTATTGCTCCATGGCGAGTTACCCAATGAAAAGCAACTCCAGGATTGGAAAAAGAACATCACTTACCACACCTTTGTGCACGAAAATGTCAAAAAGTTCATGGATGGATTCCATCATGATGCCCATCCCATGGGAATGCTTGTTTCTTCGGTGGCTGCTCTTTCTACTTTTTACCCGGATGCGAAAAAAATCAATGATCCTGAAATCAGATTAATGTCCGCGTATCGCCTCATCGGAAAAATTTCAACCCTGGCAGCTTTTGCTTATCGTCACAGTCTTGGAATGCCTTATGTTTATCCGGATAATGAGCTTTCCTATTCTGGAAATTTTCTCAACATGGTTTTTCGCATTGCGGAACCTAAATATCTTCCGAATCCGGTTTTAGAACATGCCTTGGATGTACTTTTCATTCTCCATGCGGATCACGAGCAAAATTGCAGTACAAGCGCTATGCGTGGTATCGGCTCATCCCTTGTGGATCCTTTTTCTGCCACCGCAGGTGCCATCGCCGCCTTGTATGGCCCCCTTCATGGGGGAGCTAATGAAGAAGTGCTGCAGATGCTCAAGATCATCGGCAGCAAAAGAAACATTCCCGACTTCATCAAAAAAGTAAAAGCGGGTGAAGGAAAGTTGATGGGCTTTGGGCACCGCGTTTATAAAAACTACGATCCTCGTGCGAAAATCGTCAAAGAAATTGCTTACAAAGTATTCGAAGTCACAGGCGCAAATCCTCTGCTTGAAACGGCACTCGATTTGGAAAAAATCGCCCTCGAAGATGAATATTTCATCAAAAGAAAACTTTATCCAAATGTAGATTTCTACTCAGGCCTTATCTATCAGGCTATGGGTTTCCCCCTTGCGATGTTTCCCGTACTCTTCGCGATCCCTCGCATGTCGGGTTGGATTTCACAATGGATTGAAATGATCACGGATCCTGACCAAAAAATTTCCCGTCCTCGTCAAATTTATCTAGGCTATGACAAAAGAAATTATATTCCTGTAGAAAAACGCGGCAGATAACGAGAGAATGTAAGCCATGAAGCGTTATATCTTTTATATCAGCCTACTTTTATTCTCCGGAGTATTTTCTTGCGGGTCAAACAACAATTCAAATTCAACACCCTCTTCCACCCCTCTTCGCTTTATTACTTTTGGAGATTGGGGCACCGGTGATAGCAATCAGCAGTCCGTAGCCAATCTTGCCAAAAACATTTGCAAAAGCAATTCTTGCGATTTTGCCCTCGTGTTAGGAGATAATTTTTATCCCACAGGCGTGAGCAGCACCAGTGATCCCCAATGGCAAAGCAAATATCGAGACATGTACGACGTTTTGGGTCTCAGCTTCTACGCCGTCCTCGGCAATCATGATTGGGACAGTCCTGCCAATTTTCAGGCCGAAATTGACTATTCGAGTATCAATAGTAGCTGGAAAATGCCTTTTGCCTATTACAGTCAGACTTTTCCAGACGCCACAAATCCTCTCCTACAAATTTTTGTGATCAATTCAAACGATTTCAAAACAAATTCCGATGAACAAAATTGGCTCAGTGAACAAATTGCTCAATCCAAGGCAAAATGGAAATTTCTTGTCTTTCATCATCCCATTTATAGCAATGGATCTGCCCATACTCCTGATGAAAAACAAATTTACCCCATTCTCAAACCTATCATCTGTAACAAAATTAATTTATTACTTTCAGGTCATGACCATTTCTTTTCTCATTTAAGAAACGAAACTGAAAGTTGCGGTTACGATCAATTAGTCATTGGAACGGGAGGGAAGAGTCTTTATGCAATTTCTCCCGCCAATTCTGCTCCTGCAACTATTTTGTATAGCGAAGAAAATTTTGGTTTAGGCTATTTTTCCATCACCGAAGAAAAAATTTCCTTCCAATTCTATCAAACAAACGAAAATATTTCTTATTCTTATCACTGGCCGCAATAGATTTTCTGATGGTTCGCCAAGTTTTTTCCAAAAAAAATATTTAAAGCCTTCATTTTGATTGCATTTTTTCCCACTCTGGTGAAAATGAGAAAATAAATCCCAAATACTTTTCGAGGCGAGGTTCCCCGACTTTTCATTGGGGAATTAAGAGGGAGAAAAAACCAAGTGGAAGTAAGATCATCGGATTTTTCCGAGCTCATGGAGGCGGAAGCTTTGGAAAAAGAAATTGATGTTTCAACGCCTGTCTTCGTTCCCTTTGAAGTGGGCGATAAACACAACGCTCCCCGTATTTCCATGCCCCCGGCTCAAAGCCAGGTTATTTGCATTGCAAGTGGCAAAGGCGGAACGGGAAAAACAACCTTCACTACTAATCTCGCCATTTCGCTCAAATCCAAAGGTCTGAGAGTATTAATTGTCGACGCTGACTTTGGGCTGGCCAACGATCATCTTTTGCTGGGTCTTACTCCGCAAGGGGATATTGGAGACGTATTATCCGGTAGAAAAGATGTTCGCGAAGTTTTACTCGAAGGACCCGAAGGAATTCATCTTCTCCCAGGGGGAGTGGGCTCTAGCGATCTCTCTTCCCTTGAAGATTATGATCTCCGCAATTTAGCCCGTGAAATTGGTCGTCTTGAACTCGATTATGATATCATTCTTTTTGATTTAGCAGCCGGCATTTCCCCTCAAATTATGCGTTTTCTGAAACCAGCTCATGAAATTTTGCTCGTTACCAATCCTGAAATCACTGCCTTAGTCGATGCTTACGGCTTGATTAAAAGCCTCTCCGTTTGGAATGAACATAAAGCAATCGATCTCAAAATTATTCTGAACCGAGTTAAAAGTAGAGAAGACTCCATCTCCTCCATGCAAAGACTACGTCAAGTGGTTCAAAAACACATTCCCAGCATGAAACTTAATTATATGGGATATATTCCCTTCGATCGTTACTTGCTGCACTCGATTGCGATTCAGGAACCTGTGATTGTTTCGCATCCGCGCTCTCAGGTTGTAGCGTGTATCAAGGCTATTTCTCAACGTATTCAAGCGAATTACCGAGCCTGGGATCGCAAACAACAGCTCAAAAACCCCGTTCCTTCCTATTTTACTAAGCTCGAACAACAAAGTTATGAGTAAAAAGCGTTGGCATTTAAAATCAGTCACCGAAATCCTGAGATCGATCAAAGAAAAAAAAATAAAGCCTATTTCCGCCTCAACTTCTCGAGCTGTTGCGCTCGATGATTTTTCTCAACTCCTGATCCAACAAATCCGGACCATTGATAAGAAAATTGAAATTTTGGAAAGGAATTTCCCGATTCAAGAAGGTAGAGGCCGGGTGGATTTACTTGCCTACAATCATGCTGGCGAATTGATTCTTATTTGGACACCCGAAGTTTTAAGATCTCAACGCCTCATCGAGTTGATTGCAGAATTCGATTGGATGAAAAAAAATATCCTCTTATGGCAACATCTTTTTCCTCAAGTGATGCATCGGGGTGAATTGAAAATACAGGTTTGGTTTTTCGCATCCGAAATGGATTCGAATCTCAATACAATTTTATTCTATCTTAAAGGAATTCCTCTCAAGATTTTTCGCTATTCTTATAAAAATTTGAATGGAAAATTAAGTTTGACTGTTAAACCTTGGATGCAATTCAAAACAGAAAAAGAACCTCTGAAAATGATCGAGCCCAGACCCAATTTCAAATCCAATCCCAAACAAGAACCTCATTTGCGCGCAGTTCCTCCTCCCAAAGAAATTCCAAAAATTACCCAGGAAGAAATCAAAGATTTGCTACATGGTCTAGAAGTAAAAGCCGAAATAGATTTTTCGGAAGATGAGATCACCGAGCCGGGCATGGATGTGAATGATCTTAAACTTGAGAAGGCTTAAGAATTATCTCTGAGCTTTCTCAAATTCTTATTCGACTTTTCCATCTCTACCTTCGTAATACTGTCTTCAGCGCCAATGGATTCCTTATACTTTTTTCTCCAAGCAATCACCTCTTCCGCTGTGGCAAATCTTTCGATGGGTAAATCGGTCAGGATGTTTTGAAAGGGTTCGTAACCTTGTTTTTGCAAAACACATCGTAGATGAGTATCCAAGGAAGTATCGACAAATCTTCTCCAGCCAATTTTATCCCCCAAATAGGCCTCCACATAAACATGGACGGTTCGGTCCTGGATTTTTTCAAACATTTCGGAATCCGAGGTAAAACGAAAACCGTCCTTTCCGATCCAAAACAAGGTATAAACACAAGGAATACCTGAGGCTCTCAAAAGCGCGATCATCAGATTGCTTTTATTGAAGCACATGCCTGCCTGTTTTTGAAGCGTTTGCGAGGCAGACACAGCCCAGGCATCGAACTCATAGAGAATCGTATCATGCAAATATTCGTAAACTCTGTGGGCAATTCTTTCAGCTTCTGACATGCGGCCTAGGAGATTTTTTTTAAGTTCTTGGATGGAGACATGCTGAAAGTCGCAAAGAGCAGTTGTTAAAAGATGCTTCTCTAAAACTTTCATTTGGCAGCTGTTTTTTCTGAAAAAATCAAGGACAGGATTTGTCATAATCTTTAAGATCCCCTTGAACAAATATTATAACATTGATCGGTTTCCTTAAACTCGGTATCATAAAAATCTCATGCTGATTGATAATCGGTTTGGCATTATATTGTTGGGGACTCTTCTCGGTTGTGCCACCAATATCAACATAATTGGAGCACAATCCCTTCTACTTAGCCAGATGCAACCTGTGTATACGCTCTACTTGATCGTTGCGTCTCAATTACTCTTTTCGTTTTTCCTGAAAAAATTTCGCTTGAAAAAATTGAAATTTTCCATTTTTTTGATAGTCTCTACTATTGCTTATATTCTTATTTTAGTTTCCTTAAGTCTTCCTTTTCTTTCAGGCCCCCTTCGAAACTTGCTTTGGTTTTTTCTGGCCATGTTTGGCATTCGTTTTTTTAATTGGCTCGTTGCAGAAATAATGGTGAGGCATCTCGACCCCGCTCGCGCTCAATCCTACTTTTCGCTTTTAGTCACGTCAGATGAAATTGGAACATTATTGGCGGTGATTGGCCTCAAAACGATCGGAAAAGGCTTGGATCCGCTCCAAACTCTTTACCTATCAATTTTTATTTTTATACTCAGTGTCCTTTTCATTGCTCTGCAATTTGTCCCAAAGAAAAATCTTGAGATTACCTTTACCAAAAAGAAAGAAGCAGAGCCGGCAATAGAAAATCACCTTTTACGCACCTTCATCCTGGGCTTTATTCTCTGCTCCATTTTCTTAAGCATTTTTCGAAGTACGGAGGATTATCTCATCAAGGTAGTACTCAAAGAAGACTTAGTCTCCTTCCAAGCGATTAAAGACATGACCGCGAATTACATGATGATCGCTAGCTTGATTATTATTCCCACAAGTTTTGTCATGGGCCGAGTCATCCAAAGAAAGCATGTTTCTCCGATTTCCTTACTGATCTTTCATGTTCTTAGCATGTTTGCGCTGGGGACAGTGCTGCTTTTTATACAGCCTCTGTATTTTTTCATCATCTTTGAAATTGCCCGGCGCCTCGAACAAAATATTCTTTACTCCACCGCAAATCAGATGGTGGTGGGATCTTTTGTAGGGGATCTCCGAAACAGGCTCAAGGCCATTCATAATTTTTATTACAATACTGTAGTCGGAATTGCGGTGATTTTTCTTTTTTCTTATACGCAAACTTGGAAGCCGGAAAATCAGAGGGAATTTCTTATCATCCTCATCCTGTTTTCACTCCTCGCTGCCTTTTTTGTGATTCTTAAACTCAAGGGAACACTCATCAAGACCTTACGTTGCCTGGTCGCTTCTGGCCACAAGACAGCGACCATTGTTGCCGTCCAGTCCCTTTCTTTCCTAAAACCACATGACTATGAAACACAGATGGGCAGCCTACTTCAATTATCCCCAAAAAAATTGCTTCGCAAAACCATTATCCTCGGGCTCAGCTATAGCGGCACAGAATCTTCCGTAGGCACTATCATCAAGGAATTCGGCTCCGAAAAAGAAGAAATTCAGGTGGCGGTGCTGGAAGCACTCAAGATCGCGAACAACTATAGAGCAAATCAGTTTATATTGAATATTCTGACCGAACGCGAGAAACCCAAAAGTCTTCAAGTGAGAATCAATGCCACAGCCATCATTGCGGCGATCTATAATAAAAAAGCGATTCCTTTTCTCCTGAATGGACTCGAAAATTCGGACCCTCGAGTCGTTGCCAATACTCTCGAAACCTTGAGCATGTACAAGGACAAAGATTTAATTCCTGAGTTCATAAAATTTTCCCACTCTGCCATTCCTCGCATACGAGCCAATGCTCTCATGGGACTTGCCAGATTTAAAAAAAGTCATAAGATGTATCACAAAGAAATCAGCAGCGTTCTAAAAGGGAACGCCCCTCAAATGATGGCCTCTATTTTATATGTCATTGGAAAAATGAAAAATACGGATTTCAAAGAAGAAATATTAAATCTTCTCAATTCTCCTTGGAAACACCATCCGCTTCTTCAAGGGACTCTCGCCTGGGCTCTCGTGAGAATTTATGGCACAAAATACTTTGATCTCGTGGGTGAATTATTGGGAATGCCTTATCGGGAAAAACAGCAGGTTCCCTTCCTACATTTTTTCTCGCAATTAAGTAAGGTAAGCCGTTTCGATATCATTAAACATCTCTCTTTGAAAAATCACCAGGATTCTATCTTCATCAAAAATTTTGGAAATCATTTACGATATTCTGTTTTTGACTTTCATGAAGAAATTGAATTCCTACATCTCATCGTGGATGAATTAAAAACAAAAATTGCCTCATGAAATACCTTCTTAAAAATTTAGTCGCGATTCTATTCGCGTTTCTTTTTTTCTCAGACGGCCTCTCTGCGCAATCTGCCCGTGATGTACGTTTTTTTACGTTTGGAGATTGGGGTTCCGGGACCCAAGATCAAAAAAACGTGGCGGAGGAGACGAAGAAATTTTGTAAGGAGCTGGGCTGCAATTTTGGATTATTGTTAGGAGATAACTTTTATGAATTTGGAGTCAGTAGTGTAGAAGATCCTCTTTGGAAATCACGTTATCAGGATATTTACCAAGGTTTGAATATTCCTTTTTATGTGGTTCTCGGAAATCACGATTGGAGAGGCAACGCGCAGGCGCAAGTCGATTATTCCAAAAAGGATTCCCGCTGGAAAATGCCCGCCTTCTATTATTCTGTAAAATATCCGGAACAAAATCCTCTTCTCGAAATTTTTGTTCTCAATTCGAATGATTTTAATACCGATTCTCAAAACTGGTTGAAGTCCGCTCTAGAAAAATCCAGCGCAAAATGGAAAATCCTCGCTTTTCATCATCCTATCTTGAATACAGGTAATCACCATCCATCGGATCAAATGCACATGTGGCCCGCCTTAAAACCAATTGTATGTGGAAAAATTGATTTGATTCTCGCAGGCCATGAACACATCTTTGCTCATCTTCGTCCTCAACCCAACGAATGCAAATATGATCAAATTATTGTAGGAACCGGCGGCAAGGAACTTTATGGAGTCACCACTCCCAATGGAAGTACTTTAAAACTCAATGCGGATCCTAGTTTTGGGGCAGCATGGATGGAAGTCAATCCTCAAAAAATGGCCTTAAAGTTTTTTCATGCGGATGGAAAAGAGGCTTATGATTATTCGTGGGAAAAGAAATAAATTCTTATCCCTTTCTTCTATTTATAAATTCCAAATGTGAGGGATTACACCTCTCATTTGAAAAATTTAATAGTGGAAAGGTGTTAAGGTTTCGTTTTTAAAACCGTATTTTTTGTGGAAAGCCTCTTGAACCAAACAGATAAGTTTGGCAAATCAGGAACCGTCACGCCTACTTTTGCGAACAAGAATACCCAAGGGGCAAAGGCAATATCCGCGAGAGAATACTTACCGACGAGAAAATCTTTTCCCTTCAGATTTCGATCTGCCACTTCAAAAAAACTTTTAATTTTCTCCCGGGCTTTTTCCAGCTTCGCTTCGTCGACACTTTCTCCCTTTTCTTTCGCAAAACCTGCCATGAGTAGCTCCAACCAGGGGTCCGCCACAAGAGCATTCACTTGGTTTACCCATACGCGCATTTGTGCCGTTTCCTGAGGATCTTCAGGTGCAAGTTCAGGAAAGGGATATTCGTCATTGAGATACTCATTGATAATCGCAGAGTCGGCAATAATCAAATCATCGTCTGCCAATACAGGGACTTTTCCGATGGGGTTAAGCCTTAAAAATTGCTCCGTGCGGTTTTCCTTTTTCATCAAATCAATGTTTACGGTTTGATAATCCAGTTCCTTTTCTGCGAGCACAATTTTAACGCGATGACAAAAGGGTGAAAATTTAAAATCATAAAGACGAATCATAATCTCTCCTAAAATTTACAATCCACTCGTTTTAGCAATAATTTCTTTCATTACTTCAGAGGCACCGCCTCCGATGGTAAGCAATCGCAAATCACGGTTTGCTCGGGCGATGTCGTATTCTTCCATATACCCATAGCCTCCATGAATCTGCAAGCAATCATATGCCACCTGACAGGCCAAATCACAAGCATAGAGCTTGGCCATGGAAATTTCACGCAATGCTTCTTCACCCCGGTTAAAAAGATCACAAGCATGGTAAGTTAGCTGCTTAGCAGCTGCCACTTGAGTCATACGTTCTGCGAATTTATGTCTCCACACTTGCATTTTCGCCAAAGGTTTTCCAAAAGCTTGTCTTTCACTACCATAGCGAATGGCGTCTTCTAGCATAATTTCCATGTGAGCAACTGCCATAATGGCTGCTCCCAAACGTTCGCCCTGAAAATTTTCCATGATGTAATAGAAGCCGTTATTTTCTTCTCCCAAGAGATTGCGGGCGGGGACTTTACAATTCTCAAAGGATAGTTCCACCGTATTCGAACAATAATTCCCCAGTTTTTTCAACTTACGACCCACTTTAAAACCCGAAGTATCCGTCGGAAAAAGAATCAAGCTGATCCCTTTATAACCTTCTCCCCCTGTTCTTGCCGCTAAAGTAATAAAATCAGCTCGCCCCCCATTGGTGATAAAGGTTTTTGCGCCATTGATTACATAATCAGCACCCACTTTTTTTGCGGTGGTCTTGAGGGCGGCCACATCAGACCCCCCCGAAGGTTCGGTAATACCCAGGGCACCAATTTTATCTCCCTTAATCGCAGGCATCAAAAATTCTTTTTTCTGTTCGGGACTTCCTATTTTATTGATGACGGGCGTTGCAATACCGCAGGTGACCAAAATATCCATCACGAGGCCATTCATTCGAGAACGCATCATTTCTTCGACTAAGCATACTTCAAACCAGTAATCTCCCCCTGAACCTCCCACCTCCTCAGGATAATGAACGCCTAACAAACCCAAATCCCCCGCTTTTTTAAAAACAGAACGGGGCACGTCTCCGGATTCCTCCCATTCTTTTTGATGCGGCAAGAGTTCATTTTCGGCAAACTGCCGAACAGTTTTCCTAAAGATTTCATGTTCCAATGTAAAAGGGGTCATGGGGCCACCTTTTTCAAATGATCCAAAGCAGCTTTCTTTTGATTATCATCTTTCGGAAAACTTTCCGGTTCTTCTTTTTCTTGATTTTTATTTTTAGAAGCTTTGGATTCTGGATTACTTTCAGAAAGTTTTAAGCGAACCACCTCATCGGGGGTAATTCCTTTGCCATCGATTTGCCTGTTTTTTGGAGTGTAATAGCGAGCAATAGTCAACTTAAGGGCAGAATCCTCTCCTAACTCGATCACCGTTTGCACCGAACCTTTTCCAAAACTTTGGGTACCCATCAAGAAAGCACGTCCATAATCTTGAAGAGCTCCCGCCACAATTTCAGAAGCAGAAGCAGATCCGCCATTAATCAATACCACAATAGGAATAGTGGGGAATTCCGCTTTGCCTGTTGCCTTACGCTCATCGATATTTCCTGTTCGACCTTTCGTGGAAACAATCACGCCTTGCTTGATGAAAATATCGCCGACTGCCACGGCTTGATCAAGTAAACCTCCTGGATCATTTCGAAGATCGATAATGATGCCCTTCAATCCACCCGCCGCTTTATCCATTTGAGTCAGATCTTTGAGTAAATCTTCCGAAGTACGTTCCTGGAAATTGGTGATTCTTACGTAGGCATATTTTCCATCTAATAATTCGCCCTTCACACTTTTCACATTAATATTTTCACGGGTAAGCTTGTAATCACGAGCTTCCTTCCATCCTTCACGCCAAATAGTAAGGTTTATTTTACTCTTTCGAAGCCCGCGCATCTTCTTCACGGCATCGGTCAGATTCATATCTTTCGTAATCATGCCATCGATTTTCACAATTTTATCACCAGGCTGAATTCCTGACTTTGCCGCAGGAGTATCTTCGATAGGAGATACCACGGTTAAAACTCCATCTTTCACCGTAACTTCCAAACCCACGCCTCCAAAACGTCCTACGGTATCGACTTTAAGTTCCTTATAGATTTCAGGGGTGAGGTAAAGCGTATGAGGATCCAGCGTTGCCAACATTCCCTTGATGGCTCCCTGAATAAGAGATTGTGCATCCACTTTATCGACGTATTCATTTTCGACGTAATAAAGAACTTTTGAAAACTGTTCGAGAGAATTATAAATTTTTTCTGAAAATGCTTGAAGAGATGAAAAACCAGCAACAAGGAAAAAAGCTAAAACAAACCCTCCCATCAAGCAACGAAGACGTTTTGGATCATTTGTTTTCATTTTTTTCTTTCTGTTAAAATTCGTTTAGCTTCCTTGGCAATATCTTCCGGCATTAAATGATAGGCCTTCAGTAATTCTTCTGCGGGAGCGGATTGGCCAAACTGATCTCTCACTCCCATTCTATGTACGGAAACAGGATGGTTTTCACTTAAACATTCTGTCACTGCAGAACCCAAGCCTCCAATAATGGAATGCTCTTCCACTGTAATCATGCATTGAGTTTTTTTTGCTACCTCAAGAATAGTTTTTTCATCTAAGGGTTTAATACTCGAACAGTTGACCACCGTCGCTTGGATTCCTTGTGTCGCTAAAATTTTTTGGGCCTCCAGAGCATGTGAAGTCAAGAGGCCACAAGCAATAATCGCAATATCTTTACCTTCGGTCAGAACTTTTGCTTTCCCTACTTCAAACTTATAGTTTGAATCAAAAATTACCGGAAATTTCGCACGTGAAAGTCTTACGTAAACAGGACCTGGTGTTTTATAAGCAGCTTCAATCATCTGTTCAGTTTCTACCGCATCCGCAGGCACTAACACTTTCATCCCCGGAATCACTCTCATGAGAGAAATATCCATCACCGTTTGATGGCTGGCCCCATCTTCACCCACCGTAAGTCCAGCATGAGTTGCACAAATTTTCACGTTAAGATGGGGATAGGCAATCGAGTTACGCACAATCTCCCAAGCACGACCCGTAGCAAACATGGCAAAAGTGGAAACAAAAGGGACTTTTCCTGTTAAAGCAAAACCTGCAGCAGTGCCCATCATATCTTGTTCGGCTACTCCCATGTTGAAAAAACGATGAGGAAATTTTTTCGCGAACACGGCTGTCTTTGTAGAACCTGAAAGGTCCGCATCCAATACTACAATATTGGGATACACTTCACCCAGCTCCGCTAATCTTTTTCCGTATGCATCTCGGGTTGCGATTTGTTCAGCCATTACTTCTTATCCTTCACCTAATTCTTTTAAAGCAATTTTCAATTCTTCATCACTGGGGGCGACCCCATGATATTTGGGTTTATTTTCAAAAATAGAAACTCCTTTACCCAATATCGTACGAGCAATGATCATGCTAGGTTGACCCTTCACTTTTTCAGCTTCATCGAGCGCTTCAATCACTTCTTCGATATTATTTCCATCAATCGAAAACACCTTCCAGCGAAAGGCCGTGAATTTATCTTCAAGGGGTGAAACATCTTTAATATCTTTATTAAAACCATCGATCTGAATACCATTATAATCGAGCAAGCCACAGCGATTATCGAGTTTATAATGACCCGCTGCCATTGCGGCTTCCCAAAGCATTCCTTCCTGAGCTTCTCCATCGGAATGCATACTATACACTCGAAAGTTCTTCCCATCGAGGCGTGCAGAAAGAGCCATCCCATTGGCTACGGACATTCCTTGACCCAAAGACCCCGTGGACATTTCAATTCCCCATTCGGGTTTTAACTTTGGATGACCTTGTAGAGGAGAACCTAATTGACGTAAGTGGTCTAATTCTGTTTTAGGAAAATAACCCAGGTGAGACAAGCAGACATACAAAGCAGGAGCACAATGACCATTTGCCAAAATAAAACGATCTCGATCTTCCCAGAGGGGTTTCTTCGGATCGAAGCGCATTTTATAAAAATAAAGCGCTACCATCATTTCCATCATTCCCAAAGGACCTCCGGTATGACCGGATTTAGCTTTATGAAGCATCTTAAGGGTATCGATGCGGAGAAGACGGACAATTTCTTTAAGTTCTTGGATTTTTTCTCTGCTTAACATGACTACTAATTATTGGTCTATAAGGGTATGGAAGTTCAATTACCATGCCAACGTAACAAATTAGCCTTCATTGTCAAATTTAATTTGGTGTTTACAGGTGAATCTTTTATAGAACTAAAATGGGGTTTCTCCCCCAAATATAAAGTTTATGAAAATCAGAACTGAACGCGTCCAAAAACTTAAAGAAGCCCTTTCAAAAAGAATTCTAGTGCTCGATGGAGCCATGGGAACGATGCTTCAATCCAAAAATCTTACCGAACAAGATTTTGGAGGAGCCGAACTGGAAGGTTGCAATGAAAATCTCATTCTTACTCGGCCGGATATCATTCAATCCATCCATGAAGAATACTTAAATGCAGGGGCGGATATTGTAGAAACGAATACCTTTGGATCTACCCCACTGGTTCTCGGCGAATATAATCTTTCAGATAAAGCCGACGAAATTAATGTCAAGGCTGCTCAAATAGCTCGCATAGCAGTGGATAAGTTTTCCACCGCTGAAAAACCCCGTTTCGTAGCCGGCTCTATGGGTCCCACCACCAAAGCTTTATCCGTAACAGGTGGAGTGACTTTTGAAGAACTCATCAAAAATTTTTATCAACAAGCAAAGGGACTCTATGAAGGCGGGGTCGATTATTTTCTTCTCGAAACTTGTCAGGATACTCGCAACATCAAAGCCGGCCTATTAGGAATTCATCAATTTTTATCTGAAGTGAAAGAGCAAATTCCGATTGCTGTTTCTGTAACGATCGAAGCCATGGGGACCTTGCTGGCGGGGCAAACCATTGATGCTCTTGCCGCTTCACTCGCGCATGAAGATTTACTGTATATCGGTCTCAACTGCGCTACGGGTCCTGAATTCATGACCGATCACATCCGTACTCTCGCAGGTTTCACGAAAACTTTAGTCGCATGTGTTCCGAATGCAGGCCTTCCCGATGAAAATGGAAAGTATTTAGAAACCCCCGACATGATTGT
>Ga0207149_1051_pt1 | contig 22352 bp, 16 predicted proteins | sample Alteio_BWMinHeat_31_FD_153563 | JGI IMG/M metagenome (GOLD analysis project Ga0207149, IMG submission 153563) | Enriched cells from forest soil in Barre Woods Harvard Forest LTER site, Petersham, Massachusetts, United States -... | ecosystem: Environmental > Terrestrial > Soil > Temperate forest >... | reverse complement strand
TCATCAAACTGGTAACGCGCTTTTCACGTTTTCCCAGTGGTTGTTTTTGGCGGCAACCAAAACAGCATCGGTTACATAATTTGTTGCCAACCCGTAGCGAAAACTAGGTCCCGGCACGTTAGCGTTTGCCAATCCAAAAAGGAAATCCGCAGCCTGATGAACAAAGGTGTGTTCGTATCCGATTTGCAGACCGGGCACCCACCAGTGCTTCATGTAGGGATGATCGGTGTCGGTAATATGGATCGAACGCCAACCGCGCAATCTTCCTTCGTGTCGTTAGCACATGATATGTCCGGTCGAATTAGCAAGTGAAATGTCCGGTCTCAAGGAGCGGTGCATGGTAAGGCTCTAGTCGGAGGTCCGACATGGAGCATTGTAGTGTGGCCGCGATGGAGCGGGCAATGAAGATGCAAGAAGTGATTTTGCGAGCTTTGGCCAAGACGATTACCTGGTGGCAGGCGGCAGAGATTGCGGGGATCAGTCCTCGACAGATGCAGCGTTGGAAGAGGCGGTATCAGTTCAGCGGGTACGACGGCTTATACGACCGGCGACGGGGTCAGCCCAGCCCGCGTCGGATTCCGCTGGAGACCGTGGAGCGTGTGCTGGGATTGTATCGAGAGAAGTATTTCGACTTCAACGTGCGGCATTTCCACGAGAAGTTGGCGGAAGAGCATGGGATCGAGCTGAGTTATACCTGGGTGAAGCTGGTGCTGCAAGGGGCGGGGTTGGTGGCCAAGCGCAAGCCGCGAGGCGTGCATCGGAAGCGGCGGGAGCGGCGCCCTCTGCCCGGGTTGCTGTTGCACATCGACGGCAGCGAGCATCGCTGGTTCGAGCATGATTGCTGGTATGACTTGCTGGTGGTGATGGATGATGCGACCAGCCAGATCTATTACGCGCAACTGGTGGAGGAAGAATCGACGCGGACGGTGATGGTGGCGCTGTGGGAGGTCATCGAAAATAAGGGTGTCTTCTGTGCCCTCTACAGCGACCGGTCGAGCCACTTTTTTCTGACTCCCAAGGCGGGGGAACCCGTGGATCGACAGCGTCTGACGCAGGTGGGGCGGGCGCTGAGTGATTTGAGGATCGAGATGATTCCCTCCTATTCGCCCCAGGCGCGGGGGCGGAGTGAGCGGAACTTTGGGACCTGGCAGGGACGCTTGCCCCAGGAGTTGCGCTGGCGGGGGATCCAGACGGTGGAAAAAGCGAACCGGTTTCTCAGGGAGTCTTATGTCGCCGAATTCAATCACAAGTTCTCGGTCAAGGCCGCCCCGCCCGGTCACGCCTTTGTGCGGGCGCGGCGGGGCGACTTGGATCGGGTTTTCTCGATTCAGCACGAGCGCATCGTCCATCGCGACAATACGGTGAGTTGGGTGAACCGCTGCTTGCAGATCGAGAAGACGTTGTGGCGGGGCAGCCTGGCCGGCTGCCGCGTGACGGTATATGAACACTTGGATGGGACCGTGAGCTTGGGCTACGGTCCCAAGCTCCTGGGTCGCTATACGACGGAGGGGATCGCACTGAAGCCGGGAGATCGTAAAGCCGCCCTCCCAGGCGAAGCCGCCTAAGAGGGAGAAGAAAGAACATGTCCACCCAAGGGAGAAAGCTCGGGAGGCTGGATCGCCCTCCGGGCAACGCGAACCGGAACCGGCTGTGCGCGCGAACTCCAGTCGCCCTACGGGCTCCTTCCGTTCGCGCGCAAAAAGCAAGGCAAATCCTAAGAACGAACAAAAGGAGAACAAAACCGGACACTTCACTAATCAAGAAAACCGGACATTTTAACTTGCTAACAACAGCTATTTTATTTATGGAAACGCTCTAGTGTACCGAGCGCGTTACCTTGGGCAGTGTCGCCCTTGAGCTCATGCACTTCGTCAGCGATCGCTTAGCCTCGAAGAACTAAGAAAGCTATTGTGCAACGAGGCCAGGCTCCGAAGTAACCCCACAAGACGTGCGAATCCATTCGGTACTTTTGGGGTCGTAGGTGCCGAAAGATGTTCAAGGCACTTAACCGGAGCCCCGTCTCGTTGGTTAGCGCTCACGGTTTCATAATTGGTGATACCTCAATTAGATTTTGTTCTAAGTCTCGGGAGGCCGCCGCGTGGCCTCCGCGGCCGCTGTTCCCCTAACCCGAAACCACCAATTCTCCAGCCGGTCGAAATAGAGGTACACCACAGGAGTCGTATACAACGTTAACAATTGACTGACGGCTAGCCCGCCGATGATGGTAATTCCTAAGGGACGACGGAGTTCCGATCCCATGCCGGTACCGAGGGCAAGCGGTAAAGCGCCTAACATCGCCGCCACGGTGGTCATCAGGATAGGACGGAAACGCAACAGGCACGCTTCATAGATGGCATCGCGGGCAGCCTTCCCTTCGCCACGCTGGGCGGCTAGAGCAAAGTCAATCATCAGGATGGCGTTCTTTTTCACAATTCCGATCAGCAAGACGATCCCGATTATGGCAATCACTGTGAGCGCGGTACGCGTGAGCATGAGCGCCAGGAGCGCGCCCAACCCTGCCGACGGCAAGGTGGACAGAATGGTCACGGGATGAATATAACTTTCGTAGAGGATCCCCAGAACTAAGTAAACCGAAACAAGAGCGGCGGTGATCAGCAGGAGTTCGCTACTCAGCGAATCCCGGTAAGCTTGAGCAGTGCCTGAGAACCCCGTATGGATCGTTTCCGGAAGACCAATCTTGGCTGCCACCGCATTAATGGCGTCCACGGCATCCCCCAACGCGATGCCTGGCTGCAAGTTGAAAGAGATGGTGACCGCTGGGAAGATCCCCTGGTGGTTGACCGCGAGGGGGGCCGTAATTGCGACATGTTGAGCGATCGCGCTTAAAGGTACCTGTTGTCCAGCCGGCGAATGCACGTAGACCTGGTCCAAAATGAGTGGGTTCTGCAAGTATTCGGGCGCTGCCTCCATGACCACATGATATTGATTGAGAGGAGAATACATGGTAGAGACTTGGCGCTGCCCGAAGGCGTCGTACAGTGTGGCGTCAATCAATTGTGCAGAAATGCCGAAACGCGCCGCCGTCGCGCGATCGTATTGAACAAAGGTTTGGAGCCCACGGTCCTGCTGGTCGCTGTTTACGTCTGCGATAAGAGGGATAGTTCGCAACTGCTCGAGCATGCGGGGAGCAAAGTCTGTCAGGTCCCTCACGTTGTCGCCCCGCATGGTGTATTGATACTGGGAGGCGGCAAATCGGCCACCGACGCGCACGTCCTGGGACGCCTGTAGGTACAGCGTGGCGCCCGGCACCTGGGCGAGTTTCTGCCGCAGCCGTTCGATGACGAGGCCAGCCCCGATTTTTCGTTCTTCGAGGGGCTTGAGCGAGATGAACACCCGCGCCGCGTTCGCGCTGCCGCCCCCCCCCAGCTCCCGTATATCCGTTGACGGTATCTACGTCCACGGCCGGGTCGGCCATGATGATCTTGATCATTTGTAAGAGAATCTTATCCATAGCTTGAAACGAGGTGTGTTGGTCAGCCTGGATCGAACCCGTAATCTGTCCGTTGTCCTGCTCCGGAAAGAAGCCTTTGGGCACGTAGGTGTAAAGAAAAACGTTCAGCGAAATGGTGGCAAACAGCACGGTAAGCGTAATCGCAGGAAAGCGGAGGACTCCAGACAATGTTCTGCCATACGCTCGAATGACCGCGTTAAAGCTTTGCTCGCATTTCAGGTACAGCCAGCCATGCAACCCATGCTCTCTCAAAAGGTGAGCACACATCATCGGAGTTGCGGTGAGGGAAACCACCATCGAAACGAGGATAGCGACGGCGAGTGTCATCGCGAACTCGCGGAACAGGCGGCCCACGATGCCTCCCATCAGCAGCAGCGGGATGAACACTGCCACCAGCGAGATGCTGATGCTTAGCACGGTAAAGCCGATTTCCTTGGTCCCTTGGAGCGCGGCTTGGAAAGGTGCCAGGCCCTTCTCCAAATAACGAGTGATGTTCTCAATTACCACAATGGAATCATCAACCACAAAGCCCGTGGCAACGCACAGTGCCATCAAGGAAAGATTATCGATACTATAACCCATCAGGTACATGGCGCCGAAGGTTCCGATAAGCGACACGGGAACGACAACGCTGGGGATAAGGGTGATGCGCGGGTTTCTCAGAAAAACAAACGCGACCAAGATCACAAGAAGCACCGAAATGATCAGTGAATGCTCAACATTGGCCACAGACGCGCGGATGGTCTCGGTTGTATCCATGCCCACGCGCATATTGATCGATTGGGGGATGGCGGCTTTCAACTGGGGAAGGATGGCACGGATGCCGTCCACAGTATCGATGATGTTGGCATTCGGTTGGCGGGAGATGATCAGCAGAATCGAGGGCTTACCGAAGGCATAGCCCGCAGTACGAAGATCTTCAGGGCCGTCCACCGCCCGCCCAATATCGGAGATCCGCACCGGTGATCCCATCCGGTAAGCTACGATCAGCGGCCTGTATTCCTCGGCGGTGAAGAGCTGATCATTACTGCCCACCTCCCAGATGCGTTGGCCATCCGAAAAGTGTCCTTTCGGGATGTTGGCGTTCTCGCTGCTCAACACGCTCCGGACCTGCTCGAGGCCGATGTTATATTTGTTCAGTTTCCTCAGATTCAGCTCGACCCGAACCCCGGGCAGTGAGCCTCCGCCAACGATCACCTGCCCCACCCCGCTCACCTGCGCAAGCTTCTGCGCCATAATGGACGAGGCGGCATCGTACATTCGGCCTTTGCTGAGCACGTCCGAAGTAAGCACGATCAGGAAGACAGGAGAAGAGGCTGGATTTACTTTCCGGTACGTCGGGTTATTGGGAAGGTTGGACGGCAAGTAACCACGGGCGGCGTTAATCGCCGCCTGAACGTCTCTCGCGGCGGCGTCGAGGTCGCGGTTCAGATCGAACTGCAGCGTGACGGTGGTGGATCCGAAAGAACTCGACGACGTCATCTCTGTGACCGATGCGATACGGCCAAATTGGCGTTCAAGTGGAGTCGCCACCGACGAGGCCATGGTCGCGGGATCGGCACCTGGCAAATCTGTCCGGACGGAGATCGTCGGGAAGTCAACTTGGGGAAGCAGTGAGATAGGCATGAGCCGAAAACCAACTGCACCTGCCAAAGCAACGGCGATGACGAGGAGAGTGGTGGCAATCGGCCTGCGGATGAATGGTTCTGAGAAAATCATGAATTCCACTGCTGGTGCCGACTCACCGCCCGGCGTGGTCCCGCCCCGTCGAAAGAATCGTCTTGCCAGATGATCGAACCAGCGATAAATCACTGGCGTGGGGTAAAGCAAGACGCGGACCGCCGGTTTAGCGGTCCGCGTCTCTTCTGTTCTCCCTGCGCGAATGATTTAATTTTGGATAATGCTTGTAACAGGATTATTAAGTATCATGCGGCAGATAAACCGCAGACCGCACACCCGGCGGTCTGCGCTACGGGGTCCGCGCTACCCGCTGTATGTCACCCCGTTGGCCGTCACCATCCGCCCCTCGAGCAGGCGCTAACGCGCGCTGTTCACCTTTTCCCAGTTGTTGTTTTTGGCGGCAGCCAAAACAGCATCAGTTACATAATCCGTTGCCAACCCGTCGCGAAAACTTGGTCCCGGCACGGTAGCGTTGGCCAATCCACAAAGGAAATCCGCTGCCTGGTGAACAAAGGTGTGTTCGTATCCGATTTGCAGACCGGGCACCCACCAGTGCTTCATATAGGGATGATCGCTGTCGGTAATATGGATCGAACGCCAACCGCGCAGTCTTCCCTCGTCGCGATGGTCGAAATATTGCAATCGGTGAAGATCGTGAAGGTCCCAAATGATCGACGCATTTTCTCCGTTGATTTCGAGTGTGTATAGAGCTTTGTGTCCGCGTGCATAGCGGGTCGCTTCAAAATTGCCCAACGAACCGTTCGCGAAGCGCGCTAAGAACGCACTCGCGTCGTCGATGCCGACCTTCTCGACTTTGCCCGTGAGATTATGCTTGCGCTCTTTGATGAAGGTTTCGGTGACGGCAGCAACGGAATCAATGGAACCGTTCAGCCACATAGCAGTATCGATGCAGTGCGCTAGCAGATCGCCCGTGACGCCGCTCCCCGCAACGTGCACGTCGAGACGCCACAGCCCTTCACCACCTTGAGGCACGTCTTTCGATATCGTCCAATCCTGGAGGAATTTGGCGCGATAGTGAAAGACTCGGCCCAGCCGGCCCTCGTTGACCAGTTCTTTGGCCAGGGTAACCGCGGGCACACGGCGATAGTTGTACCAGACCATATTTGGCACGCTCGCCTTCTCGGCGGCTTCCACGATGGCCTTGGATTCGGCGCCGTTTCGACCTAGCGGCTTTTCGCACAGAATCGCTTTGCCCGCCTGGGCAGCAGCGATTGCCACCTCGGCATGGGTGTCGTTGGGGCTTGCGATGTCGATGACGTCGATGTCCTTGCGCTCGACCAGGCTTCGCCAGTCCGTCTCGACCGATTCATATCCCCAGGTTTGCTGGAACGCCTCTGCCCGCGCGCGATTCCGCCCGCAGACTGCTTTCAGTACAGGTACATACGGAACATCGAAAAAGTTCGATACTTTGCGGAAAGCATTGGAATGGGTTCTCCCCATGAAGCCATATCCGACGATGCCGATGTTTAATTGCGGTTTACTCATCTCACTCCTTTTGAGCCAGGTGGTGTGCGGTGGAAACTCAATCCCAGCCGTGTGCCTGGCGGACGGCGACCATGACGGCAAGGATGTCGTGCCAGGTCTTTTGATCCGTCATCACGCTGTTGGCGAACATACAGCCGTCCCAGCAGATGTGCTGGAAGGCGTGAGTTGGTTCGCCTTTCTCGTTGCACATCCAGTAGCCCGAGTCTCGAACGATGTTGAGTTTGCCGTTGGGGTCGTTAGGAAGGCAATGGCGCCCAGTCTTGTCATGCGATCCCGATCCTTTCACAGTGGCATCGTTCTGGGCGATGTGGAAATCGATCGTCCAGGGTCGAAGGGCGCTGGTTAACAATCGCAATGACTTTTCGAACTGGTCGGAGCGGCTCCAATCAAACGGTTCGGGCAGCAGCCGGTCCTCAGGAGCATTATAGCCGAGAGTAAAAAGAAGGGTATGAGCCATGTCCGCCTGAAAGCCCAGCGTCTTAGGTCGATCAACCAGCTCAAGGAGCTGGACCATGCGCTTCCAACTGTGCATACCGCCCCAACAGATCTCACCTTCCGCCGCCAACCTCTCGCCGTACTCTTCGGCGATGTCGCAGGACTCGCGAAATGTATCAGCAATGCGCTGGGTATTTGCCTCCGGATCCTTAGCCCATTCCCCGGGGCTGGCTGCGGAATCGATGCGAATGATGCCGTAACGTCTGATGCCCAAATCACGCAATTTCCGGCCGATGCGGCAAGCCTTGCGAACTTGCTCCAGAAACCGCTTCCGCTCGTCGTCGTTTCCCATGGCCGAGCCGCCGCCCGTGGCCCCCCACACCGGAGCAACCAGCGAGCCAATAACCAGACCGAAAGAAGCGATCTTGTCAGAGAGCCTTTTCAGGTCTTCATCGCTCGAATCGATGTCAGTGTGCGGGCTCGTCAAGAACAAATCGACCCCGTCAAATTTTAAGCCATCCACTTCCGCTGCGGCCGTGAGCTTTAGCATGGTGTCAAGATCAATGGGAGGTTCAGAACCGGCGCCCTTTCCGACCACACCAGGCCACATGGCATTATGCAATGCAGGTTGTTTGTGATTTGTGTGAGTATTCATATTCTGAAACCCCATTGATTTCATTTGCGAATGGTTAAATCCCCGATGTTCTTGACCTGCCTTCGTTTTCTGTACCAATAATCATATGAGTTCCAGCCTTGAGAGGTCAGGTGCTCGACAACATTAACGATGAGCAATAAGGTGGAGCGGTCGAGTCGCGGACTCGCAGTTCATTTGCAAGCACTATAGTCTGCTTTTTTTCATTTCCGGCTTCGCCCTTCTGCTGCTCTATTTCTTGGATGAGTATCTCCGTTGCCAGTCTGCCCATCTCGCGCGTAGGCTGTGCGACCGCAGTGAGCTGGGGGCGGAAACTTGCCGCCCATTCGAAATCGTCAAACCCCAACACGCTCACGCGCTCCGGACAGGGGATCCCGAGTTTACCAAGAGCACGCATTAGTCCGAGCGTCATTGAGTTATTGCAGCAAAAGATCGCAGTCGGTGGGTTGGGGAGTCGCATGAGCTCGAGTCCGGTGAGGTAGCCGCTCTCCGATCTAAAGTCGCCGCACTTCACGTAATCGTCGGAGAGAGGAAGGGCGGCTTCCTGCAAGCCCTGGCGGAAACCCTCTAAACGTTCAACGCAGATCTGCAGGTCCAGCGGGCCAGTGATAATCGCAATACGAGAATGGCCAAGCCTTATGAGATGCCGGGCGGCTTCCTGGGAAGCCACCAAATTATCGCCGACCACTGCAGCCCCCAAATAGCCCGGAGGAGCCCGGTCAACGAAGACCACCGGAGAGCGCCGCTTTGCATGGCGGTCAGCGAAGTGGAGCGGATTGCTGGATGAGAGCAGTATGCCATCTACGCGCCGCTCGAAAAGAATATTTAAATGGAGCGTTTCCAACGCCGGATCTTCATTTGAGTTGCAGAAGATCACAGAATAGCCGGATTTGTGCGCTTCATATTCCACCCCCGTCATTATTTCGCCGAAGAACGGGTTCGTAATTTGCGGAACAACCATACCGATGGTTTGGGTTCGGCGCACTTTCAAGCTGCGCGCCACGTTGTTGGGATGGTAATTGAGCGCATCGATCGCATCCAGAACACGGCGCTTTAACTCTTCACTGACGTGCGCCTTCTCGTTAATCACAAATGATACGGTTGCTGTAGAAACGCCCGCGAGCCTGGCAACGTCACGTATGGTATGCAATTCTGTGCCCTCCGATGTGAAACCTTACTATCATACACTTTTCTCGGTTCAAATACATTCTTTGTAGTTTCAGAAAACGGATTTAACTCTATACGTTTAGATTAATAGCAAAACTTATTGCCCATAGTATGTTATTGGTTCAACTTGATTTAAAAAATAGCTTGACAAGTAGCCTGTTTTTGGTTATTCGTTTAGTGATTTCTGTGGAGCTGGATTCTGTTTCAGAACGTCCGGCCCTCTCCGTGAAGCTAACAGCAGTCAATTTATAGCCGTGAGATCAGGATGTGCAGTCAGCACTCAGAAAAGCAAGTGCCGGGTGTATGGCGTTCGATTGGGATTGTTTTATGCGTTGGGTCTTGGGGTCTCCGATTAGCGCAAAAATGAATTCGACTGGAGGGAATAAAACATGGTGCACAAATCTCGGATCGTTCGTCGACTCATCTCATTGCTGATGTACGCTTCCTTGTGCTTGGTTTTCTTGAGTGCTCGGGGCTGGGCGCAAGAATCAACTGGAACAATCGGTGGCACTGTGACGGATTCTGGCGGAGCCGTGGTGCCCCAAGCTGCGATTACGATTACAAATGAGCAGACAAACCTGGAAACCCACAGCGTAAGTAACGAGAGTGGAGCCTTCGAGGTCCCCCAGTTGGAAGCTGGGACCTTCGAAGTCAAAATCACGAAGCAGGGATTTGAAACTTACAGGGAAACGCATATTGTGGTCAAGTCGGCTCAAGTCGCCACGATCAACGCCGTCATGAAGGTCGGTTCGGTCACGACAATAGTCGAAGTCCAGGCGAGTTCTGCCCGGGTTGAGACAACCACACCGGAATTGTCCAGCGAAGTGACTGGAACGCAAATGTCTACGCTTCCTTTGAACGGGCGAAACTACCAGGAACTAAGCTTCTTGATGCCTGGTGTTACTAATTTAAACCCAGACACCGCAGCCAATTCGGGTGGATTCCTCACCTCGAACTTGATGTCCACAAACGGGACGGGAGTAAATGGGACATTATTTTATCTGGACGGTATCTACAATATGAACTCGGGGAGCATGGACAAGACCGCTATTGTGCCCAATCCGGACACGATTGAGGAGGCCAGGCTCTTGCAGAACAACTTTAGCTCCCAGTACACCCTATATAACGCGAATGCGATGATCCTGGTAACGAAATCAGGGACGAGCACCTTCCATGGGACTGCGTTCGAATATTTTCGCAATGATGCGCTGAACGCTCGCAACTTTTTCACCCCTAAAGTCCCCGCCTACAAGCAGAATATTTTCGGATTTAACATCGGCGGCCCAATCACAATTCCGGGGCACTTCAACACCAACCGGACGAAGGTGTTTTTCTTCTTGAGCACGCAATGGACGAGGCAGATTATCGCCAGTAATCTTACGGGACCAAGTGCGACCGCGGCCCAGAGGAATGGGACGTTTTCAACCAAAATCACGAACCCTGTGACAGGTCAGCCCTTTCCCAAGGACGCTAATGGAAATTATCAAATACCCGCGAATATGCTTAACGCACAGTCGCTTATTTTCTATAATGCGGTGGCACCCCTGCCCAACAATCCGGCCGGCGGATTTAATAATTACCTCCTCTCAGTGCCCACGCACAACAACACGCGCGACGACGAGGGTAAATTGGATATCAATTTAAGTTCGAAGCTACGACTTATGGTCGAGTATCTGGACTCGCGCCAAACGAATCTCTCAGCCACTCAGACCTTCGGTCTTAGCACGATCTTTCCCACCACCTACCAGCCGATTACCGCACCCGACCAGTTGGCTCAGATCCGGCTCACCCAGATCATTTCGTCATCCCTGGTCAACACTACTAGCATCAACATGTGTAACTATAATGTGAATCTAGGCATAGGCGGCCTCGTGTACAAGAACCAGCTCCCCAGTTTCTCAGAGACGAACCCCTTCAATGGATTTCTATCGAATAAGCTTCCGGAGGTCGATATGGCTCAGGGCTGGCCTAATATAGGTGTCAGTTCATCCTTGCCGGACCCTCATTCCGCAAACCTGGAGGATACTCTTTCGGACGACGCGAGCTGGCTGCGAGGGAACCACTACATCCAATTTGGGTTTCAGCAGGTTTTTGGTACAGATCGGCAAAATTCTTTTGCAGCAACGGCCGGGAAGTGGCTTTTTAACGGCCAATTCACAGGAAATCCCATGGCCGACTTCTTACTTGGGGATGCCGCCACTTTCACTCAGGCTTCCAGTGATTCACGCTCTTACCAACACTGGGTCCTCTTCTCGCCGTACATTCAAGATCAGTGGAAGGTTAGGAGACGCCTCACCCTAACCGCTGGTTTTCGATTCCTGTATTCCCCTTTGCCGAGCTTCCAAAATGGTATTCCCAATTTCATACCTAGTCGCTATAACCCGGCCAATGCTCCCACCGTTAACCTCAATGGGACCTTTACCCCGGGACCCACCTACGATCCGATTAACGGAATCGTTTTCGGCGGAATAACACCGGGGTATCCTGCGAACTACTCCAACACGCATAATAATTTCTATAATCCCACATTTGGCTTCGCGGTCGATGTCTTCGGCGACGGGAAAACGAGCCTCCGTGGCGGTTTTGGAATAACTCACGGGCTCGTCTTTACGAACTCTTGCGATACCCAATGCCCGCTCAACTACCCTCTCACCCAAACTCTTATTGTAGTCACTCCCCCCTTTCCCAATGCGACTGGGGGCAAAGCCGCGAGTCCCACAGTCCCTACCTTGAAGATGCAGGATACGAATTTAAACACCCCCATGATAACTAACTTTAGCCTGAGCTTACAGCACGAGTTCAAGGGGGGATGGTTTTTTTCGATTGCGGGAGCAAGCGATTTTTACGAGCACGGTGATCTCAACGTCAATGCGAACCAGCCGCTCCCTGGGGGCGGTTTCGATTTTAATCCTATTATTAACACGGGGACGGTATCCAATTTCTCCCAAAACGCTCGTTGGCCGGGATACGGATCACTGGTCGATGATATGAGCCCGAGCCACGGACATTGGGAGGCACTTGAACTCAACGTGCGGCACCCCGTCGGCCATAACCTTTTCCTCTCGGTGGCTTACACCTGGCAGGGGAACATGACTAACTCCCGAGGCAATTATAATACCTCAACCGAGGGAGGAGCAGGGACACAGAACGTCTACAATATAAACGCTGAATATGGCCCTGCCAATGATAATCCGAGACAAGTGTTTTCATTAAGTACCATCTGGACTTTGCCGTGGTTTGCTCAAGCGACGGGATTGAAGCGCGCGGCACTTGGAGGCTGGCAATTCTCGGACGTCACCTCGCTCCAAAGTGGCTTTCCGTTGGATCCTAGCCTGAAAACCGCGCACCCGGGACTGGCTACCCTCCCCAACCGTGTCTCGGGTACGAGCACCCAGGGTCCCAAGACGGTGGCAGAATGGTTCAATACCAGCGCGTTTGTTGCCCCTCCCGCAGGATTCTTTGGGAATGCCGGGGTAGGTTCAATTACTGGCCCGGGAAGTATCACCTTTAACGCGGCCCTTTACAAGGATTTCAGAATGGGGGAGCGTCAGAAGTTCCAAATTAGGGCTGAGCTTTTCAACGCCTTCAATCACACCAACTTTTCGACTGTTTCAACTGGTCTCGGCACCGCAAACTTTGGACATGTAACCGCCGCCCTCGACCCGCGGATCGCCGAAATTGTCTTACGGTACGAATTCTGAGCGCAAATGGCAGAATGTTCACCACCAACTCCGTGCACTACATGAACGACTCACGCGTTCATGTACTGCACGGAGGGGCGTAAGAAAGTATTTGGGGGAGAGTTTCTGTTTAAAATGTTAGCATGCGGCCGAAGGAAGGGGCGTCGGTCAGCGCGAGTTTCTTTCAGTAACCTGCGCCAAAAAGCAAAAATTTGTTGAGCACGGCATTCCTGCTTCTTTATGTGGTCGAACCCACTCCCGATCAGTCGGTTGGAAGAGGCGTCTGGCGAAGAAGTCGGGATTAAAACGAGTCGCAGGCGCTTCGCGAATTCCGAATCAGGCCATATGTTCGAGACAACTGCGCGGTTCCGGTTTTTTGAGGCTTTTACAGGTCTACTTGTACTTATGGCTCCGCTCGCAACATTCGCGCATCACTCCTTTGCTGGGAATCCGAGCGTTCAAAAATTCATCCAGGAAGAAGGGGAAGAACCTTCAACCGCTGGGGAAGCTCACCTTGCCTCTGAGCTTGACCCTTTGAGGAACTGCCTCGCACGAGCTGACAGGAAATGCGCGATCGAAGCCTTTTCAATGCTGCGGGACCCTAAGTTCGAGGACGATCCTGAGTATCTCGACCTTTCCGCACAGGTGCTGAGCCTGGAGCACAAGAAGACGGAGGCTCTCGCCGCCATCGACCGCGCTATCAAAATGGAGCCGAAGCGAGCGGCTTACCTCATGACACAGGGACAAATCTACCAGAGATTTCACGATCAAATGCCTGCTATTCAATCTTTCCTCCAAGCCGCACAGTTGCGGCCCGGATGGGTTGAGCCTGCCTATTCTCTGGGAATGAGCTTCTTTCTTCTGGGTAACGAAGAGAATGACACCGAGTATTACGACCGTGCGGCACGACACTTCAGAGTAGTGCTCGACCAAGATCCCAGTTTTCACAAAGCGGAGTTCATGCTTGGAGTCGTCGACGTAATCGAAAACCATCTGGATAAAGGCAAAGAACACTTTGAGAACGCCCTGAAAATGAGTCATCAGAACGCCTACTACCATCTCCATTATGGAATTCTGTTGAATCGGATGGGGGACACTGACGGCGCGTTACGGGAAATGGAGCGCGCTGAGACGCTCGATAATTCCAACCCTTTGACTTATTTCAACCTGGGTCTTCTGGAAGCACGACTGGAGAACTATGCGGAAGCGAGAAAGCGACTCGAGACCGCTGTTCAGCTCGATTCCAATCTCTCCGCCGCTTACTATACGCTCGGAGGAGTTTATCATCATCTCGGGCTCTCCGAATTGTCCCAGGCCGCGTATCTAAAGTTTCAAATCACCAAGGCGCGCGAGCAGCAGGAAGAAGCCGACCCCGTAGAGGCCGCGATCTCCCCTTCTGACTTGCATACTCGCGATACATTCCCGAAATAAAGGAGATGCTTATGCGTTCCCTCGCTAGCAGATTGATTCAAATCCTCCATCCAGCCGGCCCTATAGTAGGTCTTTCTGTCACCATCCTTGTCCTCCTAACCGGCCTGTTCTGGATTGGCAGACGCGCGAGCGCACAAGGCTCAGAGGAAATTCCTTTCTATAAACACACCATTGATTTGGGAATGAGCGAAGCGGCAGCGGTCGCCGATGTGAATCAGGACGGGAAGCTCGATATCATTTCTGGCGATAACTGGTACGAACAAACGACGCCAGATGAGAATGGGCCGCGCTGGATCAAGCACCACTTCCGCGACCTGGGCTACTTTCGATTTGCTTCGACTTTGAGGTTCCAGGGCTCTTACGTGAAAGATCTGGGCGACTTGGCGATTGACGTGAATGGTGACGGCTACCCTGACATTGTGACCAGTAGCTGGTGGAAGCCCTACCTGAGTTGGTGGGAAAATCCCGGCAAATCCAACAAGCCCTGGGTTGAGCACGATATCGATGCGTGCTCGTCCGTGGAATTCTCGTATCTGGTGGATATTCTGAATACCGGTAAGCCTCAACAACTCTTACCGGAATTCGGCGACGCCAAATGCCCACTGACATGGTACGAAATCGTAGGCAAGGGCGAGGATGCGCACTTTGTCGGGCACGTGGTCAGCCCCCGCAGCTATGGACACGGCATCGGCGCGGGAGACGTCAACGGCGACGGGCGCATGGATATCATTACGCCCAGGGGATGGTTTGAAGGTCCCGCCGATCCTCGCAAAGACGAGTGGGTCTTCCATCCGGAATTCGACTTGGGAGAGGTCGGATTCATTTACACGATGGACGTGAACGGCGACGGCTTGCCAGACCTCGTCACCACTATCGCCCACGCCTACGGAATTTTCTGGATGGAACAAAAGAAGGACGCGCAGGGTAATCGCAACTGGATTAAACACGTAATTGACAGCTCCTGGTCGCAGTCTCACGCCATGACCATCGCAGACCTCAAGGGCGATGGCGATCCGGTACTGGTAACGGGAAAACGCTACGACGCGCACGAAATCGATCCAGGCGTCAATGAGCCTTTAGGCCTGTATTGGTATGAAAGAGTCAAAATTGATGACAGGCTGGAATGGCGGCGGCACATCATCGACTACGGCACGCGGACTGGAGCGGGGATGCAAGTCTGCGTCGTCGATATCGACGGCGATGGCGACCTCGACATTGTCGTCGGCGGAAAATCCGGGCTCTTTTTCTTTGAGAACACGACCAAAGGGCGGAAAGCGCATGTCACCGATGTGATCGACGCGCCAGGGCGATGACCACAGGTGGATTGCCTACGAGCGCGAGATGTTTGGGGCGGAGGCATGTGTCGAAAGAGCGGGAGTTATGGCTCTTGGCGTTCTCGCGAGAGGCGCCAACGGCCCATCCGTGACCCGCAGTGACAGCTAAGCCGACTGACAGTTATGTTCACCGGCGGTCAATTGCATGTGATCGGTCCGCCCGGAGGACGACAATAGAAATTCCACACGAGTTTGATCATGCATGGTTTACAGGATGCGAATTGATTCGTATCAGGGCCCGCTTGAAAGAGGCAAATCTAGGTGGCCAAAGTAACAAGCTGATCGCCCTGTTTGTCTGGCGCAGGGCGAAAAGGTGAGGTCAGAGATCTACCGCACCTGAGACGCTCGTTCGAGATTTGATTAAAATGTAGTATTGGATTGTCTATGTGCGGGCGCTGTCGAATGATGCTTTTGTGGTGCTTTCGTCCTCTACAGAACAACCGGCGGGCAATCATGGAGGGAAAAAATGAGGAAACGAATAATTCTGTTCACTCTGCTTTTTGCTTTCGGGAATGGAAATGCATTTTGTCAGAATGACTCCGCCCCAGCGAATGACATCGGTATTCAGTACCTGGGTCACGTCGCCGTGAGGGTCACCGACCTCCGCGCCGCCTTGCACTTTTATTGCGACGAATTGGGTCTCCCGGAGATTTTCCGCATTAACAGGCCCTCGGGCTCAGTGCTGCTGGTCTATCTCCGAGTCAACAACAACAATTTCGTTGAGCTTCTTCCTGGAACTGATAAGCCAAACGAGGGGCCAACGAAGCTGTCGGATCGCCATCTGGGCTTTTATGTGAAGGACCTCCAAGCTTCACTGCACGCGCTTCAAGCGAAAGGTTATCCGCTGCCCGAGGATGCCTTCAAGACGGCTGCGAAGGTCTTGGGTGATGGTACAGTCATGTATTTCATTCATGACCCAGATGGCAATGGCATTGAACTAAGTCAGATGCTACCTGATTCCAAAGAAGCCAAATCCCAACGCTGAACACCACAGACCCCCTTTGGATGAAGATGAAGTGCGGCAATCACGGAAGGGTAGAAACATCTGGGGATATTTTTGTGCGAGACACAGTGGAACGAACTAATAAGCGCAAAGGCTTGGGCAAGAAAATCCAAACTACCTTTGAACAGGCTTCGAGGATGCATGGCCTCGAGGATCCAGTTTGTCGAGAGATATGCATTTCTGCAGGCGGGGCTGATGAGGAGGCGTAAATGCTACCAAGATTCGGGGCGAGAGAACATTAGCCTCCGCGATTTTCTCAAGAGCGCCGGGACGAGACACTTGTCTCGAAGATGGCTCTGACGTTTCCAGGGAAAGCCAATGGCGCGCGTTGTCAGGCAAGGACGGGTTTGCAATCAGCTCAGCGGTAGGAAGGTAACATGAGGTGAAGCCAGTCGAAGGATTGTTCTCCATTAGGACCTCGAATGATCCATGTGAACGAAGACATAGCTGACCAGAATGCGGGGAGAGTGAAATGCAAAGCCAAGACGAAAGAACGACTCGGCGCAGCTTCATGAAGGACACGGTCAGGTATGGGGCCGGGTTCGCAGCCTTGGCATCATCCAAGATGTTGGGGGCGAATGACCGGATTCAGATCGGGGTTATTGGGACGGGCGGAAGGGCGGGGGAACTGATGAGATGCTTCAATCCGGGCCCTAACGCATTTTGGGCTGGCATGCCCCAGTTCAAGATCGGCCCGGTGTCTGGCGCACAACTCGTGGCAGCGGCTGATGTGTACGAGCCCCACCTGGACCGAGCAGAGGCGGCGGCTGGCCCAGGAACTAGAAGATTTCACGATTACCGCGAGTTGCTGGACCAAAAGGATATCGACGCGGTAATTATCGCATCGCCGGATCACTGGCACAAGAAAATGTTGATCGATGCGCTGGAGGCGGGCAAAGATGTTTATGTGGAAAAACCCGTTACTCACTCACTTGAGGAGGGCCCAGAGGAAATTCGAACGATGGAGAGGACCGGCAGGGTTGTTCAAACCGGGACCCAGCACCGGAGCTGGAAACACTATATCCAAGCTAAGGAAATCGTTGACTCTGGAGCTCTGGGTACCGTGCGCATGGTCGAAGCGTACTGGTTTATGAATTTAACCAGAGGCTTCGAATCGATCGGGCAACAGAAGACGGACCTCTCAAAGCTGGATTGGAAGGCTTGGCTTGGGTCCGCCCCTCCTCAGGAATTCACCGAGATGAAATTCCATAGGTGGCGATACTTTCGGGATTTCGGCGGAGGTACTGTAGCCGATTTGATGGTTCACTCCCTCTCCACCATCCAATGGTTTATGAACAGCCCTATCCCGTCGAGTGCCATCGCCGCAGGCCTCTCGAACGATTTTGAGTTGGAATGGCCAACCACGATGAGTTGCACGCTGGAGTATCCCCAAGGATTCTTGGTGAGCTATATCGGGAACCATTCCAGTGGAATGGATTTCGGCAGCGTAGTTTTTTACGGTTCGAAAGCAACTTTGGAGATCAGCCGCGCGGCTTTCGCTCTTTATGAAGAGACTCGGGGATTCAAATACAACTCTAAGAGCCAGCGCTGGCGCCCGGACCCCAAACTGTATGTCGAATCGGAGGAGGAAGGGACTTCGGAAAACCTCCGCAACTGGCTGGAATGTATCCGAAGCCGGAAGACTCCTAATGCCAACCTCGCGTTTGGAGTGGAACTTGCTCGGGCCGCCCACTTGAGCAATGCTGCACTGATCAGCGGAAGGAAGGCAACGTGGGATGAAACCGCCCAAAAGATCCTTCTCGTTTAGGGGGAAAAATGATTCGCTTGTGTGGTTTGCTCTGATGGGTTCGGCGAGTTAGGTTCCCGGTCGACCAGATGGGGCTTTATTCTGGCCATCCTAAAGTATTGGATTTTTCTTGCCGAAGGCACGAGTCGAAAGAGCGGCAGTTGTATTTTTCGATGTTCTCGCGAGAGGTACCAATGGCCCTTCATTGGCCAGAGGAAGCATATTGCACTGCAAAGTTGACTGACAATTGCGTTCACTGGCCGTAACGCGAATGTTCTCGGTCGGCGTACAGGTCGATAATGGAGATTCCAGTTATAGGAGCTTCGTGGAGAACGCAAGAAAACTCGAAGATGTAGCCATTGTCATAAGTCCGGTGAAGGACAACGTAGCCGTCGTGACCGCCGACTTCCTCGCCCAGGGCGCGAAGTTAAAATACGGCGGCGAAGCCCTGACCATCTCGGACCGCGTTCTGCGAGGCCAGAGCTTCGCGATCCAACCAATCCGCAAGGGCAAGCCCTACGTAACCCTGGGGGATCCGATCGGACTCGCCTCCCGCGCCGTGCATCCCGGCGATCCCATTACCGACAAGAACCTCGAGCACCGACTGCCCAAGCTCGCCGTGCGCTACCGAGACAACGCAGCTCCCGTCCGCCTCGATCCGTCGCTCGCCGGCCTCACATTTGACGGCTACACGCGGCCCGACGGCAGCGTGGGGACGCGAAACTACGTCGCCATTGTGACGTCGGGAATGTGCTCCTCGACCGAAGCGCACGAGATCGCCGGCCGCGCGATGAGGGAGATCTACACGCGCGAGAAGTATCCGAATGTGGACGGCGTGGTCGCCATCTCACAGGAGTCAGGATGCGGCATGCCCAATGGTCACGCCGTTACTCTGCTCAACCAACTGTTGGCCAACACCCTGCGGCATCCCAATTTGGGCGCGGCCATCTACATCGACTTAGGCTGCGGCAAAACCTGCGTCGAGTGCTCGGCGCCAATCTTCCAGAATGCAGTGCCCTCCTACAAGGAGCGGGTGGTGAACCTAGTGATCCAGCTCTCGGGCGGCAGCATGAAGACGGTCGACCGCGGCCTCGAGATCACGCGCAGGTTGCTTGACTACGCCAACGAGTTCGAGCGGCGGCCCGTGCCTGTCTCAAAGCTCGTGGTCGGGACCAAGTGCGGCGGCTCGGATCGCTGGTCTGGAGTGACCGCCAACCCCGCGGTGGGCGTGGCGGCGGACATGTTCGTCAAGGCGGGCGCCGCGGTCTTCCTGCCTGAGATCCCAGAGCTGCAGGGCGCCGCCATGATCAATCTCGCGCAGCGCGCCCGCACCCGCCAGGTGGGTCGCAAGCTAACGCAGGCGCTCAAGCGCTACGAGGCTTACGTCCACATGTTCGGAGAGGACTTCCGCGATAACCCTTCGCCAGGCAACGTGAAGGGCGGGCTCTACAACATCTTCTTGAAATCGAGCGGTGTGAAAGCCAAGGGCGGGACCTCGACGGTCGAAGATCTGGTGGAATACGGCGAGTGGCTGGGCGATCGCAAGGGACTCTTCGTTCTCTACACACCCGGTTACGACCAGATTTCTACCCCGGCGCTGTTTCTGAGCGGCGCGCAGGTGGTGCTGTTCACCACCGGGCGCGGCACCGGCATCGGCTGTGCGCTGGGTCCGGTGATGAAGATCGGCTCAAACTCGCCGCTGGCGCGCGTCAACGGCGACATCGACATCGACGCGGGCACGATTTTGGAAAGGAAAGAGAGCACGGAGGAGGTGGGCCGCAAGATTTTCCAGGAGACACTCGATGTCGCGTCAGGCCACAAGCTCACCCGTGCCGAACAGGCCGGCTACCACCACGAGTTCAAGATTTGGGAATCGCTCTGGCCCACATATTGACTCGCTGCTACTCCTAGAGGGTGGGTTACGCGCCGGACGATCAACATTAGGGATTACGGATTCGTATGGTCTAAGGAGTTGTAGCCGAGATTGCAACCGGCGTTCGTTTGACTGCTAACCCCAGCGATCGCTTGGACCTTAAGTTCGAGGACAACCCTTTTGGCTGGCGTCCAGCGAACACTGGATCCAATTATGAAGGACGGAATCATTTCCTTGGGTTATTGTTACGCAACTTAATTGATACTGTTCGTGGCTCGAGATCGAGTTTTCAACTTGTGTCAATTCGAAGTGAACAAGAGCGAAGATTACGTAGCCAGCAGGCAACGGAGGCAGATATGAACGGTAGGTCCATCAATCAAACAACGCGGTCGGCAATCGAAGCGGGGGAAGGTATTCTGCGTCTGTCACCGACCTGGGTTCCGCGGTCGTTCCTCATGCCCGGCCGGCGGCTGAAATTAGCAACAGAAGACCTTTACGCCTACGGTGCACACCGAGGTGGTATCGACGAGCGATGGTTTGCCTCGACCACCGAGGCAATGAACGAAAACCGGACTGCGGATGAGGGCTTGAGCTATGTCGTGTTTGATGGCCAACGGTTCACACTAAAGGAGGCCATTGAAGCGGAGGGACCGCGTCTCATCGGACAGAAGATATGGGAAGAGTTCCGCCGCTGGCCCGTTTACAGCAAGTTTTTCGACAACCTCGGGCCGATTCCCCATCATCTACACCAAAACGCGGCCCAAGCGAAGCTCGTGGACCAAGAAGGAAAGCCCGAATCTTACTACTTTCCTCCTCAGTTGAATTGCATTGGCAATAATTTTCCTCATACTTATTTCGGCCTTGAGCCCGGTACTAGGAAGGAGGAAGTTCGCGCCTGCCTGGAGCGCTGGAATCAAGGAGACAATGCCATCCTCGATCTCTCAAGGGCGTACCGCCTGACGCCGGGTACTGGTTGGTTGGTACCGCCGTGTATTCTTCATGCCCCGGGGTCGCTCGTCACATACGAGCCCCAATGGGGAAGCGACGTTTTCGCGATGTATCAATCGATGGTGGAAGGGCGCCATGTGCCTTGGGAGCTCCTCGTAAAGGACGTGCCAAAGGAAAAGCATCAAGATCTGGATTTTCTGGTTGATCTCATCGACTGGCCAGCGAACACAGATACCCACTTTAGGCAACACCACCACTTGCAACCAATTCCAGTTGCCGATACTGCTTCCGAAGGTTATACCGACAAGTGGGTAGTGTACGGAAAAGTTGACGGTCGCCAACGATTTAGCGCCAAGGAGCTAACTGTCAAACCTGGAGTGCGGTGCACGATTAAAGATAATGGCGCCTACGGGCTGATCGTCACGCAGGGGAACGGAAGCATTGGCAAGCATACCCTCGATTGCCCGGCGATGATTCGATTTGGGCAACTAACCGAAGACGAAGTTTTTGTCTCGTTTGAAGCGGCCACTGTAGGGGTCAAGTTTGAGAACCATTCGACTCAGGATGACCTGGTGGTATTGCGATACTTTGGCCCTGACGTCAACCCAAACGCACCTGAAATTGGGAATTAAGAGGGCTCTAACTTAAAGAGATGAAGGTGAGAAGTCACCGCAGTAATCTTGGATTTCAGAGGTGTTACTTCTCGTTCATCGCCCTTCTATTCTTAGTCGGGTTTCAGAGCGACTGCCGACAGCGTCGTCGCCCGCTTTATGCCGTCATCCCTAAGGCGCAAGCGCATGTTTACTGGCAGGCTGTTCACGCCGGCGCACTGAAAGCGGCGCTAGAGGCGGGCGTGGATATTATCTGGAACGGCCCTGCTGCCGAATCAGATTATGCCGGGCAGATTGCCATCACTGAAGATTTCATCAACCGCCACGTGGACGGCATCGAAATCGCGCCGACTGACCGAGAAGCTCTCGTGAACGTGATACGCCGGGCGCGTGACGCACGTATACCCTTGACGGTCATCGATTCCGCGGCGAACACCGAAGATTACGTCTCGTTTGTGGCCACCGACAACTATGGGGGCGGGGTACTCGCGGCGCGTCGATTAGCCCAGATCCTGAGAGGGCGCGGTGATGTCGCCGTAATCGCCCTATTACCTGGCTCTGGCTCAACCACCGCGCGGGAAGAGGGCTTCAAGATTACAATTGCCAAGGAGTATCCAGGAGTGAAGATCGTGGCGTTTCAATACGGGATGTCCGATCGCAGCCGGTCGCTTGCCATCACAGAGGATATCCTGACGGCCCACCCTACGCTCGATGGTATTTTCGCCTCTGCTGAACCGGGATCAATTGGCGCGGCCCAGGCATTGAAAGAACGCGGATTAGTCGGAAAGGTGAAGGTAGTGGGTTTTGACAGCT